>Ga0190272_10000900_pt1 | contig 14516 bp, 15 predicted proteins | sample Popmic504T_FD_133746 | JGI IMG/M metagenome (GOLD analysis project Ga0190272, IMG submission 133746) | Populus adjacent soil microbial communities from riparian zone of Shoshone River, Wyoming, USA - 504 T | ecosystem: Environmental > Terrestrial > Soil > Riparian zone | place: USA: Wyoming... | reverse complement strand
CTCGGGGTCCTGATCGGCGTCCGCGCCGAGCAGTTCGACGACGTCTCCTTCGCCCAGACCTTCGTCCTGCAGCCGCTGATCTTCCTCGGTGGCGTCTTCTACTCGGCCGAACTGCTGCCCCAGCCGTTCGAGACCCTGACCCACTTCAACCCGATCTACTACATGATCAACCTGGTCCGCTACGGCTTCGTCGGCTACACCGAAGCCAGCATCCCGCTCTCCCTGCTGGCGCTGACCCTGGCGACCGCCGCCCTCTTCGCCGTCAACCTGCGCCTCTTCAGCCGCGGCTACAAGCTCCGCGCCTAACGAACTGCATCAACTTTTCATCCTCCTGGGTGTAGAAGTTGATGCAGTTTGGGCCGAGGCTCAGGCTTTGACGTTCTCGCCGATCCAGGCCAGGTAGCCGGGGCTGCCGGCGAGGATCGGGATCGCCAGGATCTCGGGCTCGTCATAGGAATGGAGCTCGCGGATCGCTGCCTCGACCTCGGGGTAGAGCCTCGCCTCGGTTTTGGCCAGGCACTGCCACTCCCGCGCCTGCTCGACCTCGCCCTGCCAGCGGTAGCGGCTGACGATCGGGCCGGCGACCTGGACGCAGGCGGCGAGGCGGCGCTCGACCAGGTCCATCGCGATCCGCTTCGCCTCTTCCTCGGAGCCGACCGTGGTCAGGACCTGGACGTACTCGGCCGCCACTAGCCGGGGTCGGCGACCAGCTTTTTCTCGCCGTCGGTCTCCGGCATCAGCAGGATCGCGCCCTCGCCGGTGGCGTAGGCCTCCTCGCCGTGCTGGGTGACGTCCATGCCGACCGCCTCGTCGTGCTCGCTTGCCCGCAGCGGCATGATCGCGCCGACCAGCTTCAGCAGGATGAAGGTGACGATGAAGGCGTAGGCGGGGGTGACCACCACGGCGACGACCTGCGACCAGAGCTGGCCCGCATCGCCGTAGAAGAGGCCGTCGGCGACGCCGTTCCAGCTGGCCTGGGCGACCAGGCCGAGGAAGAGGATCCCGGTGAAGCCGGCGATCCCGTGGGCGGCGAGCACGTCGAGGGTCTCGTCGACCCGGGTGCGTGGACGCCAGACGATTGCCACATAGCAGGGCAGGGCGCCGACGAAGCCGAGCACCATCGCCCAGGCGGGGCTGATGAAGCCGCCGGCGGGGGTGATCAGCACGCAGCCGACGATGATCGCGGTGGCGGCGCCGATCGCGGTCACCCGCTTGCCGCGGATCAGGTCGAGGACGAACCAGGTGAGCAGCGCGCAGGCCGGCGTCAGCAGCGTGTTGACGAAGGCGAGCACGCTCGAGTCGCCGGTCGAGAGTCCGCTGCCGCCGTTGAATCCGAACCAGCCGAACCACAGCAGGCCGGCGCCGACCAGCACGTAGACGGCGTTGTGGGGGAGCAGCGCCTGACGGCCGTAGTCCTTGCGGGCGCCGACCACCAGCGCCGCCGCCAGGGCCGAGAACCCGGAGGCCATCTCGACCGGCACCCCGCCGGCGAAGTCGAGGGTGCCCTGCTCGGCCAGCCAGCCGCCGCCGAAGGCCCAGTGGGCGAGCACCGCGTAGACCAGTACCGACCAGAGGGCGGCGAAGACCATGAAGGCGCCGAAGCGCATCCGCTCGACCACGGCGCCGGAGATCAGCGCCACGGTGATGATGCAGAAGGTGCCCTGGAAGGCCATGAAGACGAGGTGGGGGATGGTGCCTTCGCCCCGCGGCTCGAAGCCGACCCCGCTGAGCCCGATGTGGCCGAGGCCGCCGATCAGCGCGCCTTCGCCATCGAAGGCGAGCGAGTAGCCGATCAGGGCCCAACTGACGCCGGCGATCGCGATCGCCGCGATCGACATCATGAAGGTGTTGAGGGTGTTCTTCGAGCGCACCAGGCCGGCATAGAAGAGGCCCAGGGCCGGGGTCATCAGCAGGACCAGCGCCGTCGCGGCCAGCATCCAGGCGGTGTCGCCACTGTCGACCTGGGCGATCGGCAGGACCGCGCCGAGGGCGCTCATTTCTTCACCACCGGGGTGACGGCGGCCTTGTCGGACTCGCCGGTGCGGATCCGGACCGCCTGCTCGAGCGGCACCACGAAGATCTTGCCGTCGCCGACCTCACCGGTTCGGGCTCCGTCGCAGAGCGCTTCGACGGTCGGTTGCACAAAGTCGTCGGAGACGGCGACCTCGAAACGGGCCTTTTCCGAGAGGCCCATCTTCACGGTCGTGCCGCGGTAGGTCTCGACCCGGTCCAGCTCGCCGCCGTGACCTTGCACGCGGCTGATCGATACCCCCCGAACCTCCGCTCTGTACAGCGCCTCCAGTACGTCGTTCGCCTTCTCTGGGCGCACGATGCCGATCACCAGTTTCACGTCTCTCCTCTCTCCCTGCCCCGATTAGGACGGCGCGAGCCTACCAATCGACTCGGCAAGCGCGCTTGCGGCTCTGGCAAGCCGGAAAGGGGGACCTGCCCGCCTCTCTACAATCGCGGCTCGATGGCAACTCGGATACGAAGGCACCGGCGCAAGCCGTACCGGAGCCACTGGAAGAAGAAGGTCCTGATCCCGCTCGGGCTGATCGGGGGCGTTCTGCTGGTGGCGGGCGGGATCGGCGCCGCCTGGGCGATCCGCGTCTACGACTCGGCGCCGCCGCTCGACAGCCTGCAGCCGGTCCAGAAGGGCCGCTCATCGGCGATCTACGCGGCCGACGGCAGCCTGATCGGCTTCATCCGCTCCAACAACGTCCGCCAGCCGGTCTCGGCGGAGGCGCTGCCGGAGTCCCTCGAGGAGGCGACGATCGCGATCGAGGACAAGAACTTCTACCGGCATGGGGCAGTCGACCCGGAGGGCATCGTCCGCGCCGCCTGGAAGGACCTGCAGGCCGGCGCGCTGGTGCAGGGAGCGTCGACGATCACCCAGCAGCTGGTCCGCAACCTCTACATCCAGAACCCCGAGGACACGCTGAAGCGAAAGCTGCGCGAAACGGCGCTCGCCTTCGAACTCGAGGACGCCCACAGCAAGCGCTGGATCCTCACCCAGTACCTCAACACCGCCCCTTACGGGACGGTCGAAGGGCAGACCGCGGTCGGTGCCGAGGCGGCGGCGCAGACCTACTTCGGCAAACCGGCCAAGGACCTCAACCTGACCGAGTCGGCGCTGATCGCCGGGTTGCCCCAGGCCCCCTCCGAATACAACCCCTTCCTCGACCCGGAAGCGGCGACCGAACGCCGCGCCGAGGTGCTGGCCGCGATGGAGGACGAGGGCTACATCACCTCGGCCGAGTACCGCCGTGCCCTGCAGCAGGGGCTCGGCCTCAACCCCGGTCACAAGTACAAAGTGATCCGCGACCCGTTCCTGTTCGACCTCGTGCAGCAGCAGCTGATCGACCGCTACGGGATCAACACCGTCCGCAACGGTGGGCTGAAGGCCTACACGACGATCGATCCGGAGCTACAGGAACGGGCGCAGGAAGCGGTCGACGGCTGTTACGTCTGTTACCCGGAAGGGGGCCCGGCGGCGGGGCTGGCCTCGATCGACCCGGAGAACGGTGAGATCGTCGCCCTCGCCTCGACCGAAGGCTACGCCAGCGAAAACCAGTTCAACTACGCCTGGCAGGCCCACCGCCAGCCCGGCTCCTCCTTCAAGACCTTCGTGCTGGCGACCGCGATCAAGCAGGGGATCGACCCTGACTCCACCTATTACGACGGCACCTCGCCCAAGACCCTGCCGATTCCCGGCGGCGGCACCTGGGAGGTCAACAACGCCGAGGGCGGCCTCGGGGTGATGTCGCTGGCCAGCGCCACCTGGCACTCGGTCAACGTCGTCTACGCCCAGCTCGACCTCGACGTCGGTCCCGAGAACGTCACCGAGACCGCCCGTGAAATGGGGATCGAAGCGCCCCTGCAGTCGGTCCCGGCGGAGGGGATCGGCGGCCTCAGCATCGGCGTCACGCCGCTGGAAATGGCCGACGCCTACGCCACCCTCGCCAACGGCGGCGTCCACCATGACCCGACCGCGATCAGCCGAGTCGAGTTCCCGAACGGCAAGGTCGACGAAACCGACTCCGACGATGGCGAGCGCGTCCTCACCCCGGGCCAGGCCTACGAAGTCACCCGCATGCTGGAGGGCGTGATCACGCAGGGCACCGGCGCCGGCTACACCTCGATCGCCTGCACCGCGGCCGGCAAGACCGGCACCTCCGAGGAAGAGTCGGATGCCTGGTTCGTGGGCTACACGCCGGCCTTCTCGACCGCGGTCTGGGTCGGCCACCCGCAGTCCCGCGAATACACCGGCTACGGGGGCACCACTGCCGGGCCGATCTGGCAGAGCTTCATGGAATCCGCGCACGGCGGCGGCGAATGCCCCGAATTCGAAGTCCCCGACAACCTGCCCGAGCTCTCCGGCCTGGAGAGCGAGCACACCTCGGCCGCCTCGGAGGCCGGCAGCGACAGTTACGAGGACTACGAAGTGGAAGAAGAAACCGAGGACCAGGAAAAAGAGGAGGGCAAAGAAGGCGACGAGAACGCCGGCGAACAACCGGCGCCCGAACCCGCCCCTACGCCCGAACCGGCCCCGACTCCTTCCCCGGCGCCCACGGCCCCGCCCTCGGTCGGCGGCGGCATCGCCAGCCCGCACTGATACCGCGCGTTGGCCGCCTACGCGAAGGCGCCCTGGTCCCTACGGGCCTATGCCGTCCTCATAGTTGGCACGGCGCTTGTTTTCGCGATCCTGGAAGGGGGAGAGTCGAGTTGGCTGCGGGTGTGTTGGGCGGTGGCATTCTCGGTTCTGGTTTGCACCGGCAACCGGTTCTTCTGGTGGTTCCTCGTCGTCATGAACGGACTACTTCTGGTTACCGCCCCTCTGCTCATGGAACAGTGGCTGCTCTCGATGGCGCTCAGCGCTGCCGGTCTGACCTGTCTGCTCGTTCCGGAATCGCGGCAGTACGTCTTTCAGCCAGCCGGCTGAGTTACCGGTAGAGGCGTGAAACCAGTGATTCAGGATCGCGGTGTGCCTTATGGGCGCTATGGCGCCCATAAGGCACACCGCTAGATCATCCAAGCGGCTCGAAGAAGACGACAAGCGCCCCGGTGGGACCTACTCGCCGATGATCTCGACCCGGTAGCCGTCCGGGTCGCGGACGAAGCAGATCCGGTGGCCCTCGGTGCGGCCGCCGGGGCGGTAGGGCGGCTTCTCGGGGTCGATGCCTTCGGCGGCGAGTCGCCCCAGAGTGCCGTCGAGGTCGTCGACGGCGATCGCGATGTGGTTGTAGCCGGTGCCGAGCTCGTAGGAGTCGACCCCGAAGTTGTGGGTCAGCTCGAGGCGAGGGTCCTCGCCCGGCATGCCCATGAAGATGTTGATCGCCTCGTCGCCGATCGGCATCCGCCGCACCTCCTCGAAGCCGAGCTTCTCGTAGAAGGAGACCGAGCGGTCGATGTCCCCGATCCGGTAACAGGTGTGGAGGAAGGTGGCCACGAGCACAGGCTACCCTCAGGATCGATTTTGATTCCCCCGCCGCCACCACCTCCGGTGCCGCCCGCGGAGCCGGTCGTGGCGACGATCCGGATCGAGCAGGTCGGCGGCCGGCCGCGCTTCGCCGGCCCGGCGAAGGTGAGCGCCGGCGCCGTGCTGCGGGTCGTCAACAGGACGAGGCCGTCGCGGGTCGGGCCGCACACCTTCTCCCTGGTCGTGCCGGGGGCGTTGCCGCATACGGTGCCGGCTCGTCGCGAGTGCTTCGCGCCGGGCCGCATCTGCGAGGCGATCGCCCGCTGGCACGGGGCGAAGGGGAACGGCCCCCCGCAGCGCAGTTTGGCGCGGGCCGGGCTGCCGGGCTGGGGCACGAAGGGCGCCGCCGGACGGCGCGGCGACTCCTGGTTCAGCGGCTACCGGCAGGGCGCCGCCGTCGAGCAGCCGCTGGCCGCCGATGCAGGGGGCACGATCCACTTCCTCTGCGCGATCCACCCCTGGATGCAGGGCCAGTTCGAGGTGAGTCCCTAAAGATCGCCACTTAGCTGCCGATTGGGGACTGGCATGTTCGGGGCGGCGAAGAGGCGCGACGCATTGCGGGAGCCGGGGCGCTCGGAGGCGCGCGCGGTCGGCGCCCTGCTGATCGGCGGCGCCGGCCTGGTGGCGCTGTCGCTGTCGCTGCCCCACCCGACCGGGGTCGACGAGCCGGCGCTGATCGGGACCGCGATGGCGATGCTGGTCGCCGGCCTGCTCTGCCTCGTCTTCAACCACCGCGTGCCGTTGCCGCTCAGTCACCTGCTGCTCGCCGCGAGCGCGGTCGCCGCCGGGCTGCTGACCTACGAGAGCGGCGTCGCTGCCGGCCAGTACGGCTCGATCTACGTCTGGGCGATGCTGATCGCCGGCTACTTCTTCCCGCGCCGGGTTGCCTTCACCCATCTCGCCTGGCTGCTCTCGGTCAACGCGGTCACCCTGGCGGTGGTGGAGAGCACCGCCGCCTACTCGCCGCTGACCCGCTGGATCTTCACCGCGATCTCGCTCTCTGTCGTGGTCTTCCTGACCGGCGCCCTCGTCGCCCGCCGCAAGGGCTCCGACCTGCGCGCCCGCCGCTTCTTCGACCTCTCCCAGGACATGCTTTGCACGACCAACCCGGAGGGCTACTTCGTCGAGCTCAACTCGGCCTGGGAGCGCAACCTCGGCTACACGAGCGAGGAACTGCGGGCCCGGCCGTTCATCGAGCGCGTCCATCCCGACGACCGCGAACGGACCGAAGCCGAGGCTGCGGACCTCTTCGCCGGCGCCGGCCGGGTCGGGTTCGAGAACCGCTACCTGGCCAGGGACGGAGCGGTCCACTGGCTGCACTGGAGCGCGACCCTGGCCCGCGACGAGGAACTGATCTACGCGCGGGCGGCCGACGTGACGGAGTTCAAGCGGGTCGCCGAGGAGCGCGAGGCGCTGCTCAGCGAGGTCGAGGCACTCGCCGTCACCGACCCTTTGACCGGGCTGCCGAATCGCAGGGCGCTCGACGAACAACTGCCGCGCGAGTTCGCGCGCACCCGCCGGGCCGACGGGTCGCTCTGCCTGGCGATCCTCGACATCGACTGCTTCAAGGCCTACAACGACACCCACGGCCACCTGGTCGGCGACGTGCTGCTGCGCGATTGCGCGGTCGCCTGGGACTCTGAACTGCGCGGCGAAGACACGCTCGTCCGCTTCGGCGGCGAGGAGTTCGTCGTCCTCCTGCCGGACTGCTCTCTGGAAGAGGCGACGGAGATCCTCGAGCGGCTGCGGGAATCGACCCCCGACGGCCAGACCTGCTCGGCCGGGCTCGCCTACTGGGACCTGGGCGAGAGCGCCGAGGACCTGCTCGGCCGCGCCGACGTCGCGCTCTACCGGGCCAAGGAGGAGGGCCGGGACCGCATCGTCGCGTCATGATCCCCGCGTGGGGGACGAGCTGATCCAACGCTTCCGCGCCGCCCGGCGCGACCGCTCGCTGGCGGTGGTCGAGGGCTTCCACGCGCTCAAGCACGCGCTGCGCTTTGGCGCTGCCATCGTCGAGGCGGTCGCGGTCGAGCCCGAGCGGCTGGAGCGACTGGCGGCCGACCTGGCACCCGATCTGGAGGGCCGGCTGGGCGACCTGGCGGAGCCGATCGACGCCGAAACCCTGGCGCGGCTGGTGCCGCTGCCGCCGCGGACCGGGGTGGTGGCGATCGCCCGCCGCCCCCAGGTCGACCTCGCCGCTGTGCTCGCCGATCCCGACCCGGCGCCGGCGATCCTGCTGGAGCGACCCAGCAACATGGGGAACATCGGCGCCTGCGTCCGGGTCGCCGCCGCCGGCAGCGCCGCCGCCCTGCTCAGCACCGGCGAACACGATCCCTGGCACCCGGCGGCGCTGCGCGGCGCGGCCGGCCTGCACTTCGCGCTGCCGGTGACCTCGATCGAGTCCCTGCCTGAGAGCGACAGGCCGCTGATCGCGGTCGACCCCGATGGCGAGACGCTGCGCCCGGACGAGTTGCCGCCGCGTTCGCTGCTGGCCTTCGGCACCGAGCGCCACGGGCTCAGCGAGGAGTTGCTGGAGCGGGCGGACGCGCGCCTGGCGATCCCGATGCGCGAGGGCGTCTCCAGCCTCAACCTGGCGACCTCGGTTGCGGTTACGCTCTTCGCTCAACGCCTTTAGCGCGTCAACTCACCGAAAGGACCCCGTCCGTGCTGCCCCTCTTTGCCGATATATCTCTAGGCGAACTCCTCCTGATCGTCTTCGAGATCTTCTTCTTCGTGATCTGGATCTGGATCCTGATCACGATCCTCACCGACCTCTTCCGCGACCACGAATCCTCCGGCTGGGCCAAGGCGGCCTGGGTGCTGTTCCTGGTCTTCATCCCGTTCCTGACCGCGCTGATCTACCTGATCGCCCGCGGCAGCGGTATGCGCGACCGGACGATCAAGGCCCAGGCCGAGGCCAAACAGCACATGGACGCCTACATCAGCGAGCAGGCCGGCGCCTCGCCCGCCGATGAACTGCACAAGCTCAACGAGCTGAAGGAGAAGGGCGCCCTCTCCTCTGAGGAGTTCGACAAGGCGAAGGCAAAACTCCTCGCCTGAGTCTCTGGGAAGGGGCCGGCGGTAGCTCGACGCCGGCCCCCGATTCCCTCCAGAAGTGCCTGATTTGCAAGGGAAGTTGCAAGTTATTAGCAACTCCTCATACTCTTTAGGGGTCTCCGCTAGCCTGCTCGGCCTGGCCTGAACCCTCGCGGGGGACGGCTCGACTCTCGATGCGCGCCCTCTCCGACCACACGCCCTCCGGCGCCGGCAAGCGCCGCGCGCTGCTCTTCGCCGCCCTGCTGCTGGCGGCGCTCTGCGCGCTGGCGGTCGACAACGCGAGCGCTCCGGCGGAGCCGCTCCAGGAGCGTTACGACGACACCCAGGGCCAACTCGAGAACGTCCGCGAGGGCCAGGAATCGCTGGCCCAGACGCTGGACGAACAGAACGCCGCGATCGACTCGATGATTGGCGAAGTCTCGGTGCTGCGCCAGCGCCAGGCCGCGATCGAGGCGGAGCTGGCGGCGAAACAGGCCGAGTTGGACCGGGCGACTGCGGCGCTGGAGCGCGAACAGGAGCACCTCGAGGAAGTCCGCGACCGGCTGCAGCGGGCGCTGCGCGTCCTGCGCGAGCGGCTGGTGGCGATCTACGAGACCGGTAGCCCCGACGTGATCAATGCCGTGCTCGAATCGTCGAGCTGGTCCGATCTCGCCTCCCAGACCGAATACCTGAACCGGATCCAGGACTACGACGACGCGGTCGCCAGCCGGGTCAAGGGACTGCGCGACGAAGTCAAGGCCGCCGTCGCCCGCCTCACCGCGGCACGGGAGACGATCGAGCGGGCCCGCGACGCGATCGCCGTCAAGGAGCGCGAGGTCGCCGCCACCCGGGCTGAGGCCGAGGCGCGCTTCGCCGACCTGAAGGCGGCCCAGGCCCGTCGCCGGGAAGAGATGGCCGGCCTCGAAGATCGTGAAAAGGCGCTCAGCGATCGGCTCTCGGCGATCGCCACGCGGATCGCCGAGAGCGGCGAACCGGCTCCCCCCGGCTCCCCGGCGCCGCTCACCCCCGGCGAGATGGCCGAGTTCATCTCCGAAAGCGAAGCTGCCGCTCCGGCCTCGGCGCCTGACGCGGTCAAGGCGGCGATCTCCGCCGCCAACTCGATCGCCACCACCCCCTACATCTGGGGCGGCGGTCACGGCTCCTTCGAATCTTCCGGCTACGACTGCTCCGGCGCGGTCAGCTTCGCCCTCAACGGCGGCGGCTTCCTCTCCAGCCCGCTCGACTCGACCGGGCTCTCGACCTGGGGCGAAGCGGGCCCCGGTCAGTGGATCACCGTCTACGCCAATGCCGGCCATGCCTGGATGACGATCGCCGGCCTCGCCTTCGACACCTCCGGTGGCGCCGGCCCGCGCTGGCACTCGAGTCCGGTCAACAGCCCGGAAGGGTTCATCGCAAGGCATCCGCCCGGGTATTAGCCAGGCTGTCGCCGGGACGGTAGGTTTCGGCAATGGAAAATCTTGAGCAAAGGCTCTCGGAGCTGCTCGAGGTGGAGAAGTTCGAGCCGCCGCGGGAGTTCCGCGAGCGGGCGCTTTGGAACGATCCCGCCGTCTACGAGGAGGCCAGCGCCGACCCCGAGGCCTGGTGGCGGCGGCAGGCGAGCGAGTTGCTCGACTGGGCGGTCGAGCCGGGGGAGGGGCTGGACGCCTCCAATCCGCCCTTCTACAAGTGGTTCGCCGACGGCCGGCTGAACGCCTCCGCCAACTGCCTCGACCGCCACGTCGAGGCCGGGCTCGGCGATCGCGTCGCCTTCCACTGGCGCGGCGAGGAGGGCGAGGAGCGCGACGTCACCTACGCCGAACTGCTGGCCGACGTGCAGCGCTTCGCCAACGCCCTGCGCGACTACGGTGTCGAGAAGGGCGACGTGGTCGGCATCTACCTGCCGATGATCCCCGAGGTGGTGGTGGCGATGCTCGCCTGCGCCCGGATCGGCGCCCCCCACAACGTCGTCTTCGGCGGCTTCTCGGCCGAGGCGGTGCGGGAGCGGATGGAATTCTCGGCGGCGAAGGCGCTGGTTACCGTCGATGGGGCACGGCGCAAGGGCAAGACGGCGCCGATCAAGGCCGCCGTCGATGAGGTGATGGGTGGGGTGGACTCGCTCGAGACGATCTTCGTCGTCCGCCACACCGGCGCCGAGTGCGAGCTGCGGGAGGGCCGCGACGTCTGGTTCGACGAGGCGATGGCGGCCGCCGCGGCGGAGTGCCCAGCCGAGCCGATGGGTGCCGAGGACCCGCTCTTCATCCTCTACACCTCGGGCTCGACCGCAAAGCCGAAGGGGATCCTGCACACTACCGGGGGCTACCTGACCGGGGCCGCCTACAGCCACCGCTACGTCTTCGACCTGAGGCCGGAGGAGGACGTCTACTGGTGCGCCGCCGACGTCGGCTGGATCACCGGCCACTCCTACATCGTCTACGGGCCGCTGCTCAACGGCGCCACCAGCGTGCTCTACGAGGGTGCCCCCGACTACCCCGGCAGGGACGTCTGGTGGACCCTGGTCGAGCGCTACGGGGTGACGATTCTCTACACCGCCCCGACCGCGATCCGGGCCTGCATGAAGTGGGGCGCCGAGCACCCCGAGAGCCATGACCTCTCCTCGCTGCGGCTGCTCGGCTCGGTCGGCGAGCCGATCAACCCGAAGGCCTGGCTCTGGTACCACGAGGTGATCGGCGCCGGCCGCTGCCCGATCGTCGACACCTGGTGGCAGACCGAGACCGGCCAGATCATGATCTCGCCGCTGCCCGGGATCACCGCGACCAAGCCGGGCTCGGCGACGGTGCCGCTGCCCGGCGTCGACGCCGCGGTCTTTGACGAGAGCGGTGGGGAGGTCGAAGAGGGCGAGGGGCTGCTGGTCTTGCGCCAACCCTGGCCGGGGATGCTGCGCACGCTCTACCGCGAGGACGAGCGCTTCCTCGAGACCTACTTCTCGCGCTTCGGGAAGGAGACCTACCTGGTCGGCGACGCTGCCCGGCGCGACGAGGACGGCTACCTCTGGGTGCTGGGCCGGATCGACGACGTGATCAACGTCTCCGGCCACCGGCTCTCGACCGCCGAGGTCGAGTCGGCGATCGTCTCCCACCCGAAAGTGGCCGAGTCGGCGGTGATCGGCCAGTCCGACGACGACACCGGCCAGGCGATCTGCGCCTTCGTCACCCTGGAAGGCGACCTGGAGGGCTCCGACGAGCTGGTCGCCGAGCTGCGCGACCACGTCGCCGCCCGGATCGGCAAACTGGCCCGCCCGAAGCGGGTGGTCTGGTCCGGCGACCTGCCCAAGACCCGCTCCGGCAAGATCATGCGACGGCTGCTGCGCGACATCGCCGAGGGCCGCGAGCTCGGCGATGTCACCACCCTGCGCGACCCCGAGGTGACCGAGGAGCTGGAGCGCAAGGTCGCGGCGCGGCGCGATTCCGAAGGCTGAGGCTCGGGAAAGCCCCTAGTCCCTGCTAGCCGGAGCGTCTCTCGACCATCCGCTCGACCGCGACCTCGAGCGCCTGCAGTTGCTCGCGGACGTTATGCAGCTCGCGCAGAGCGAGCGCCTCGGCGCTGAGCTGCTCCATCTCCAGCTCTTCCTCGATCTCGGCGATTTCGGGGCCGAGGAAACGCTGGGCGATGGCGCCGGTGAGCAGGGCGACGAAGCCGATCCCGACGATCAGGATCACCACCGAGACGATCTCGCCGCCGGTCGTCTGCGGGTAGATGTCGGAGCCGAGCGTGGTCATCGTGGTCACCGACCAGTAGATCCCGTCCCAGGGAGTGAGCTGCTGGCTACCGCGCTCGAAGGCCTCGAAGACCGCGCCGCCGCCGACCGCGGTCAGGACCGCGAGCAGCATCGCGTAGCGCAGCCCCTCCAGCGAGAAGACCTCGCGTGAGAGCTGGGCGAGCCGCAGCAGACGCAGGAGGCGAAGCAGACGCAGCACCCGCAGTCCCTGCAGTCCCGCCGGCAGGACCGGCGGCGTCAGCACGACGATCACGACGTTGAGCGGGTGGCGCCGCAGCCAGGTGCGCCTGCTGGGCACCACCGCGAGCATCACCACCATCTCGACCAGGAAGGCGAGCCAGGTGATCCAGTTGAGGAGGTTGGCGATGTCCTCCAGCGCTCCGCCCGGTTTCGCCTCGCCGATCGCCACCGTCGGCAAGGTCAGCGCCGCCGCGATCAGCATCGGCGTGTTGAGGACTTCCGCCACCCGCGTGCTGCGGGCGTCCATGCCCGGCTCGTAGCGCACCGGCTCCTCTGCCGCTTCGGAACTCACCGCGACTGATTCGACGTCGCGGCGGATCCGCCTACCGCAAGCCTTTGGTGACTTTGCCGCGACGGAGTTGGCCCTTTGTGCGTGCCACGCGTGCGCCCTCAGATGGAAGGTTCCCCCGACGATGCTTGTTGCCGAGAACACCGCCTTCCCGAACGTAGGGCGCTACCCTACGTCAATGACGATGAAGAAGACCAGCCTCTACATCGACGACGAGGTCGACCGGGCCCTGGCCGTGCGAGCGGCCGCGGAGGGGGTGACCAAGGCGGAGTTGATCCGGCTGACTCTCGGTGCGGCCGTGGCCACGCCGGCGCGGGTCAAGCCGAGGGCGGTGGCTCTGGTCAAGGACGGGCAGCCGTCGATCGCACGGGACATCGACGCCTTCCTGGAGTCGACCGGGTTCGGCGAGTGACGGTAGTGCTGGATACGTCGGTCGTGGTCGCCCTGGCGGTCGCGGACGAGCCCGACCACGCAGCCGTGCGCGCCTGGATCGAGGTCGAGAACGACGAGCTGGTGACCACGCCGCTGGTGCTGGCCGAGGTGGATCACGTGATCGAGCGCAGGGCCGGCGCCGCGATCGCCGAGCAGGTGATGGCCGACTTCCGCGATGGCGCCTACCGCGTCCACTGGTGGGGGCATGCCGTCGCCGAGACGCTCGAGGTTCTGAGGAGCGAGCGCCGGATCGGGATCGGTGTCGTCGACGCCTCGCTGGTGGCCCTCGCCGGTCAGCTCGGCACGAGCCGCGTCGCGACTCTGGACGAACGTCATTTCAGGCGACTCAGCGTGGCAGGCGAGGCATTCACCCTGTTGCCGGCGGACCTGCCAAAGTAGTTTGCTAAACTAATTATCAAGGCTAATCAATGCACGCGAAGGCACCCGACATCCCACTCACCGACTCGGCCGCACGGCTGCGGATGGCGATCGTGCGGACGGCGCGGCGATTGCGGCAGGAGGCCGCCTCGGAGGCGACCGGGTTGACGCCGACCTCGACCGCGGCGCTGGCGACGATCGACCGGCACGGGCCGCTGACGCCCAGCGAGCTGGCCGAGGTCGAGCGGGTGAAGCGGCCGACCGTGACCCGCACGCTGGGCTGTCTCGACCGCGAGGGGCTGATCGAGCGCACTCCCGACCCGACCGACGGCCGCAGCGCCCTGGTCAGCGTCAACGGCGCCGGCCGCGAGCGGCTTCGCCGCCTGCGCGGTCGCAAGAACGCCTACCTGGCGCGCCGCATGAAGGGCCTTCCCGCCGCCGACGTCGCCACCCTCGAGCGCGCCGCGGAGATTCTCGAGGGCATGCTGGAGGGCGAGCGCTCTTGAGCGCCGGCCTGAAGCGATCCTTCAACTCCCTCGCCGTCCCCAACTACCGCCGCTACTTCGTCGGCCAGCTGATCTCGCTGTCCGGCACCTGGATGCAGACGGTGGCGGCGATCTGGCTGATCCTCGAGCTCACCGAGAGCGGCGTCGCGGTCGGTCTGACCACCGCGCTGCAGTTCCTGCCGATGTTGCTGATCGGCGCCTGGGGCGGGGTGCTGGCCGACCGGATCCCGAAGCGGCGACTGCTGATCGCCACCCAGGCGCTGATGGCGATCCCGGCGCTGGGGCTGTTCGCGGTCACCGCGACCGGCGTGGTCGCGCCCTGGATGGTCTACCTGGCGGTGTTCGCGATGGGCAGCGTCAATGCGGTCGACAACCCGACCCGGCAGAGCTTCGTGATCGAGATGGTCGGCCCCGACCGGG
>Ga0190272_10000899_pt1 | contig 14520 bp, 10 predicted proteins | sample Popmic504T_FD_133746 | JGI IMG/M metagenome (GOLD analysis project Ga0190272, IMG submission 133746) | Populus adjacent soil microbial communities from riparian zone of Shoshone River, Wyoming, USA - 504 T | ecosystem: Environmental > Terrestrial > Soil > Riparian zone | place: USA: Wyoming... | reverse complement strand
TACGAAGCTCATCCCCCTCAACCATTCCCGCGAGAGTGTTTTTCGCGCGCGCTTCAATCCGTTCGACCGCGTCGTTGCAAAACACTTGCGTCATGTCGATGTATCTGGCAGCCGCAGCCTCGCCCTGTGACGTTGCCAGCTTCTGCGCCCGCAGTATCGCGGACTCCATCGCATAGGCGTCCATAATGATGTCCGCAATACCCAGGAGCACCTCCTGCTGATCGCCAAGAGTCATCATGTACTTCTGCGCGGCAGTGCCGAGCGTCATCAGGGCCACCTTCTTGGCGTTCTTCGCAAGCTTTTGCTCGGCCAGCAGCACACCTTCATCGTCGTCAAAGCTCGCCATCTGCGGCGAGAGTATTTCGTCCATCAAACCCTGCGCGGCGGGTAGCAGCGCCAGCTTGCCGCTGAGAGCGCTCTTCATCAGGCGGCCCGGAATCAACATGCGGTTGATCTCGTTCGTGCCTTCGAAGATGCGATTGATGCGCGAATCGCGATAAGCGCGTTCCGCCGGATAATGTGCGGAATAGCCATAGCCGCCAAAGATCTGGACCATTTCGTCAGCGACAAAGTCACAGTATTCAGACAAGGCGACCTTGATGATCGAGCACTCCGCCGAGTACTCCTCAATCGCCTTCAACTTTGCGTCCGGATCCGTGGTGTCGGTGATGGCATCTTCAATCATGCCCAGCGTCCGGTAAGTCATCGCCTCGCCGACCCAGGTGCGAATGGCCATTTCACCAAGCTTTGACTTAATGGCGCCGAAGGATGAAATAGACTTGCCAAACTGCTCGCGCTCGTTCGCATAGCGAATCGCTTCATGGACCATCAGCTTCATGCCGCCGATGCACATGGCGCCGAGCTTGAAGCGGCCGATGTTGAGTATGTTGAAGGCGATCTTGTGTCCCTTGCCGACCTCGCCAAGGAGGTTCTCGACCGGCGCCCTTGCGTCCGTCAGAACCAGGGGAGTAGTGCTGGAGCCCTTGATGCCCATCTTATGCTCTTCCGCCCCGGGCATGACCCCGTCCTGCTTCTCGACGATGAAAGCACTGAACTTATCACCGTCAACTTTGGCGAATACGATAAAGATGTCAGCAAAACCACCGTTGGTGATGAACATCTTCTCACCATTCAAAATGTAGTGCGTACCATCTTCGCTCAGCCGGGCAGTGGCTTTTGCAGCCATCGCGTCTGAGCCGGATCCCGCTTCGGTCAAAGCATAAGCGGTAATCAGCTCACCCGTCGCAATCCTCGGTAGATAGTTTTGCTTCGCCGCTTCAGTACCGAAGTAAATGATCGGTAATAACCCGATGCCGCTCTCGGCGCCGAGCGTCGTCGCAAACGAGGCCGAGCGTCCGATGTTCTCGCCCACCAATGCGCCGCTCGTTTGGTCCAGACCGAGGCCGCCATACTCTTCCGGGATGTTGGCGCTAATCAGTCCCAGGTCCGCTGACTTCTTTACGAGCTCGCGGGCGAGGTTCCAATCGTGTTGCTCAAGCTCGTCGATGCGCGGTATCACCTCATTGTCGACAAACTGCCGCGTCGTCTCGGCGATCATGCGATGCTCTTCGGTGAAGTCCTCCGGGGTGAATACTTCCTCCGGGGTGCGGTCCTCTATAAGAAACGAGCCACCCTGGACTACCTTCTTTTGTTCGACTACGGCTGACATATCTTTCTCCTTTGGTGAGTTGTTGGTTGTCCGTTCCTGACCCTGACCGTTCAAACTTCAGATCCTTTCGAAGATGCCGGCGGCGCCCATGCCGCCGCCGACGCACATGGTCACCATCCCGTAACGGCCGCCCCGTCGTTCCAACTCGCGCAGGATCGAAGCAGTCAACTTCGCACCGGTGCATCCGAGCGGATGGCCGAGCGCGATCGCGCCGCCATTTACATTAACCTTGTCGACGTCGAGACCGAGTGTCTTGATGACTGCCAGAGACTGCGCGGCAAACGCCTCGTTCAACTCAATTACGTCGATTTGGTCAAGCGTTAGTCCGGCTAACTTCAAGACTTTGGGAATCGCGAACACGGGCCCGATGCCCATCTCTTCAGGTGGGCACCCGGCGGTTGCATACGCGACAAACCGGGCCATGGGTTTCAAGCCCAGGCTCTTTGCGCGTTCATCAGACATGATCACGGCCGCAGCCGCCCCATCAGACATCTGCGAGGCGTTGCCGGCTGTGATCGAGCCCTTCATGTTGAAGGCAGGCCTTAACTTCGCCAAACCCTCGATTGTGCTGTCGCGGCGTACGCCCTCATCAGCGTCGAAAACTACCTCGCGCGTTTGCTTGCGTCCCTTTTCGTCCAACTCTTCGAAAGAGACAGTCAGGGGAACGGTCTCATCCTTGAACTTGTCCGCATCGAGCGCCGCGGCGGCTCGCTGATGTGAGCGCAAAGCAAACTCGTCCTGCTCTTCGCGCGTCACGTTGTATTTCTGAGCGACGTTCTCAGTCGCAAGCCCCATGTTCAAATAGAAGTCGGGATAGTGTTCGACCAGATATGGGTTAGGACGAATGATGTGCCCGCCCATCGGAATCATCGACATCGTTTCGAGTCCGCCGGCGACCGCAGCCTCAGCGCTGCCAGTCCTGATCCGATCGGCGGCAATCGCGATTGACTGGAGGCCCGACGAGCAGAAACGATTGATGGTCATTGCACTGGTGCCTACAGGGAGCCCGGCACGAATCGCCGCGGCGCGCGCCACGTTCATACCCTGCTCGGCTTCCGGCATCGCGCAACCCATGATCACGTCTTCAATCTCGGTGACGTCGAGTCCGGGAACACGAGCCAGCGCTTCCTTGATAACAGCTGCGCCCATCTCATCAGGCCGCACGTTTCGAAGGGTGCCCTTGGGAGCCTTCCCCACTGCGGTTCTAACTGCGGATACGATTACTGCGTCTCTCATATTTTTTAGTCCAAAGTCCAACGTCCAAAGTCCAACGTTCGGTGGCCCAAAGATGACTTTGGACTTTGGACGTTGGACTTTGGACTAGTTCCGTAACGGTTTTCCAGTCTTCAACATCGCCGCCAGGCGTTCCTGCGTTTTCCGCATGCCGGCCAGTGACAGAAATGCTTCGCGCTCTAAATCGAGGAGATACTGCTCTGAAACTCGCGTCTCATGGTTCAAGTCTCCTCCGGTCAGGATGCGTGCCAGCTTTTCACCAATCACAGCGTCGTGGTCGGAGATGTATCCGCCGCGCTTCATCTGATGAATCCCGAGCTTCAAAGTAGCCAGAGCCGGATTCCCCAGCGCCAGAATGTCAGTGCGTTGCTGTGGCTGCACATAGCCACTCGCCGCAAGAGCCAGCACTTCCTTCTTCGCGTCGGCAATTAAACGATCACCATTCATGGATATAGTGTCGTCTTCAGAAAGAAACCCGAGTTGCCGGGCTTCCTGGGCTGATGTCGCCACCTTTGCGAGCGCAATCGTCTCAAAGGCGCGCTTCACAAAGGGAAACGGATCGGCGTCGTCAACGTTTTTCGGAATAGAATCCAACGTCCGCAATAGCAATTCTTTCGTCCCGCCCCCCGCTGGAATAATGCCGACGCCGACTTCAACCAGACCGATGTAAGTCTCGGCTGCTGCCCGCACACGGTCGCCATGAAGGACCATTTCACAGCCGCCGCCGAAGACGAGGTTAAACGGAGCAACCACCACAGGCTTGGGTGAATAGCGCAGGCTCATGGTGGCGTTCTGAAATGCGCGACCCATCATGTCGAGCTCTTCCCAGTTTTCTTCCTGCGCCTCCATCAGCATCAGCATGATGTTTGCGCCGACAGAGAAGTTCTGTCCCTGATTGCCTACAACTAATCCGACGAAGTTCTTTTCGACTTCTGCAAGCGACTGCTTCAGCATCTGCAACGTGTCGCCGCCGATCGAGTTCATCTTCGAATGAAACTCCAGACAGGCAACTCCGTCGCCGATGTCGATTAAGGAAGCGCCGGAATTTTTCTTGATGACGCCGGTGCGGTCCTTGACCGACTTGAGCACGATGACGCCGGGCTGATCAGAGAGTGGCTGATACTGACCCGATGCGAAATCGAAATAGAAATCCTGGCCATTCTCTTTCTTATAGAAAGACTTCGCGCCCCCATCGAGCATCTTCTGCACGTTCGCAGGAATCTTCGCGCCCTCTTCCTTCATTCTGGCGACGGACTTTTCCACGCCGATAGCGTCCCAGGTCTCAAAGATGCCCAGCTCCCAGCTGTAGCCCCAGCGCATGGCGCGATCGACTTCGACGATTGTGTCGGCAATCTCCGGAATCAGGTTCGCGGTGTAACGGAACGTCCGGGACATTGTCTTCCAGAGAAACGTGCCAACGCGTTCCTTGCCCCAGACGAGTACCTTAATCCGCTGAGGCAGGTCTTCGATATTCTTAGCAGCGTCGAGCGCGGGCAGTTTCACTTTCTCCGACGGACGGTATTCGAGCGTCGCGTGGTCGATGGTCCAAATCTCTTTCTTGCCGCCCTCGCCCGCCTGTCTCTTATAGAAGCCACCCTTTGTCTTATTGCCGAGGATTCCGCGTCCAACCATCTGCGTCAGAAATTCAGGGGCAACGAAAACCTCGCGCTCCTCGTCGTCCGGGAGGGCTTCGTAAAGGTTCTTGATCACATGCGCGCCTACGTCGAGCCCGACGAGGTCGAGTGTGCGGAAGGTGGCGCTCTTGGGCCGTCCGACAGACTGTCCCGTGATCTTGTCAATTTCCTCGATTGAGTAACCATCTTCAAGCATGGTCTTGATGGTAATCATCGAGCCATAAGTGCCGATACGATTCGCAATGAAGTTTGGCTGGTCCTTGGCCGGCACCACTCCTTTGCCCAGCCGCTGATCGAGAAAGCCATACAGGAAGCACGACACTTCCGGTTTGGTCCACTCGGTGCGAATGATTTCGACAAGATGCAGATAGCGCGGTGGGTTGAAGAAGTGGACGCCCAGGAAGTGTTCGCGAAAATCCGGCGACCGGCCGTCTGCCAACTGCCGTATCGGGATGCCGCTCGTGTTTGAAGCAACGATCGCGCCGGGCTTGCGGTGCTGTTCGACTTTCTCAAAGAGGCCGCGTTTGATGTCGAGATTTTCGACAACGGCTTCGAGGATGAAGTCACATTCTTTCAACTTCGATAGGTCGTCGTCGAAGTTGCCGGTGGTGATGAGGGCAGCATTGCCAGGTCCAAAGAAGGCGGCGGGCTTGGCTTTCTTAGCGGCTTCAAGGCCGTTGCGAGCGAAGCGATTGCGAACTTCTTTCGAATCGAGGGCCAGTCCTTTGGCCTTTTCCTCGGGGGTCAATTCCTTTGGAACAATATCCAACAAGAGCGTAGGTACGCCGGCGTTTGCGAGGTGCGCGGCGATCTGCGCTCCCATGGTACCGGCGCCAAGGACGGCGGCTTTTTCAACCCTCATAATTATCTATCTGAACCTCGTATCGTTGGATTGGCGGCTTTTGCCTGAAGAAGAGGCCCAATGATACTGAATGAGTATTCATTCAGCAAGGGGAAGAAGGGAAGGGAAGGTAAAAGGAAAAAGGAAAAAGGGAAAAGGAGAGAGGTAGATGATTTTGGAGCGGCGACCTTTTGGCGCTTTGGTCTATACAGTCCATTAGTTAGGTTTCAGCCTGCTGACCACTCAAACCCGACCATAGCGGCGACAGCCGGGGTTCCCCATCGGCAGCCGCAATGGGGTGGTTGAGTCGCCGCATTCCAAGGGGGAGCCCTGGGAGTCCTGGTGCAATGGAGTCAGGCTCTTGGTGCCAGGAGCCCGCGCCGCCCTTTTGCCTTTTTCCTTTTTCCCTTTGCCTTTGTATTTTTGTCCCGTTGAGATTAGATTTTCTTAATGACGTCGCCTACGCGGATGAGTCCCGGTTCCACAACCTTGGCATTCATACCCCGAAGACGAAGTTCCCGTCCGAGTGGAGAATTAACAAACTTCATCGCCTCCTGACCGAAGCGCGCGATGAACTTGGGGCAGCCGAGATGAGGTTGGGGAGAAACTTCAATTGCGGCCGAACCGAGCGACAGTCGCGTTCCTGCCGGCAGATTTTCTAAACTTAAATCGAGGTCGAGGAACAGCTGATCGCCAGCCAGCTGCCACCGTTCCTTCTCAACTGCCACGAGGTCAATCACGCGTGAGTTCATGATGTTGAGCTGCATGTCGGGGTGTGGCGAACCGTCGGGTGTGCGCGAACTACGCCGTGTTTTCCAGTTGTCTCCGGCGAGACCATGAGCCAGATGCAATTCGCCCTCTTCAAGAACTCTACGTTCCCCGTCCTTTGGCCGACAAACAATCAGGCTGAGCACGCCAGCGTCTCTGGGTGACTGTCGGATTAGGTCTATCCCCGCCTCGAGTTCTGCAGTAGTCAAATGTTTCATGTAATCGATCCTCATCAGGTTAGCGATTTGAAGCCTTTCGGTTCGAGCGTGTCAAGAATGAAAGTTAAGGAGGAGTTTCGAGTTTCGAATTTCGTGTTCCGAGTTTTCGAGAATCCGGGGTTCCACTCGGAACCTGAAAGTCAGAACTCGAAAAGTCCAAGGTCCACGGTCCAAAGTCCGCTGGTTCACGCAGACGTTGAACTTTGGACGTTGGACTGTGGACAGTGATCATCGTGGACATCCATGAACAGGTACTTACGCCATTCGGCGCGTGCTTCGGCGTAGTGGCAAAGCACGACGCGCTCGAGCCTGACACGCAATGCCGACTGCGAAGTCAGCAAAGGCATGCGGGCTTCAGCGGGCGTGCGATCGCTCTTGCGGTTATTGCAAGGCATGCAGGCAGCCACCACATTGAGCGGCGAGTTGTCGCCGCCACGCGAGCGAGGCTGAATGTGGTCGAGCGTTAGTTCCGCTGCTGCCTTCTTATCTCCGCAGTACTGGCAGCGAAACTTGTCGCGCATGTAGATCCGCAGACGCTTGCTACCGGCGACTTCCCGGCGCCGGCGGATGTTGATGTAGGTGCGGCGTCGAATCACTGATGGGACTGGAAACGATTCGCGCACCGAGCGAAGAACGCGGTCGCCGTCCAACTCTTCGACGGTAACCGTGTTCTTGAAAGTCATGATTATCGCCCGCGCAACACTGACGGTGCCGAGCGGTTCGTAGGTTTGATTTAGCAGCAAAACGCGGCCGTCGAGAGACATCTCCCGGCACCTCCCTTCTTGGAATGATTAATTCAGAATAGAGAATTCAGAATTAAGGAATGATGAATTAGAAGGCTGACGCCGAACAATCATCGTTCAGCGTTCTGACTTCTGCGTTGATCTCTGGAGCGCGTGGTGAGACTCGAACTCAACAAATAGCCCAAAGTCTCAAGTCCAAAGTTCCAGGTCCGCTACCACCCAGACTTTGGACTTTACACGTTGGACATTGGACTAGTTTTTGGGGCCCCCGATAGGACTTGAACCCATACCTAATTCGTTCGAAGCGAATCGCTCTTCCGTTAAGCTACAGGGGCGAAATAAGGGATGAAGGATGAGGGATGAAGGCGACAAGGAACGAGGCACATTCATCCCTCATCCCTCCGCGCTCATCCCTTGACGCACACCACCTGCTTGATCTCGGCGACGATCTTCACCAGATCGCTCTGGTTGCGCATCACCTCTTTGATGTCTTTGTAGGCGCCGGGAATTTCATCCAGCACGCCTCGGTCTTTGCGACACTCGACACCTTCTGTTTGCCGCGCCAGATCCTTCTCGGTGAAGGACTTCTTGGCTGCGGTTCGCGAGAGCTTGCGCCCCGCGCCGTGTGAACACGAGCTAAAACTCTCCGCCAATCCACGCCCCTGAACGATGAACGACTTCGCCCCCATCGAACCGGGGATGATTCCGTATGCACCTTCAGACGCGTTGATCGCGCCTTTGCGTGTGACGAAAACTTTCTCGCCGTAGTGTTCTTCAACCGCCACGTAATTGTGATGACAGTTGACCACCAGTTCAGGACGAAACGACTGGCGATGATTGAACATCTTGTTAAAGACCTTCAACAGCCGTGCCATCATGATTTCGCGATTCTTCATGGCGTATTCCTGGGCCCACTTGAGGTCCTTCCAATACGCAGCGAATTCCGGCGTTCCCTGGATGAAGTAAGCCAGATCAGGGGAGGGAAGTTCCGACAACTTCCACAGGCCTTTCGCAGTGTTGATGTGACGTTCGGCCAGTTCCTTGCCGATGTTGCGCGAACCTGAATGCAACATTAGCCAGACGAAGTTTTCCGTGTCGAGACAAACTTCGATGAAATGGTTTCCGCCACCAAGTGTGCCGAGCTGCTTCATCGCTTTTGCTTTGCGGTCCTGCACACCGCGGTGGAGTTCGCCGAAATCTTTCCAACCCTCCCAGTTCGAAGATTCGTCGACCGATTCGCCATGCGCGTTGAAGCCGACTGGAATCGACTCTTCGATTTTCAGTCGGAGCTCCGGCAGCTTGCCGTCGAGGATGCCGCTCTTGAATGGCGTCTTGACGGCCATCATGCCGCAGCCGATATCAACGCCGACAGTCGCAGGGATAACAGCAGATTTGGTTGCTATGACTGAGCCCACCATGCTGCCTTTTCCCAGATGCGCATCCGGCATCAACGCTACATGCTTGAAAATACAAGGCAGTCGCGACACATTGCGAAGCATAGTTTGTTCATCAATGCTGAATTGGTGATTGGCCCAGGACAGAATCTCCTGCCCGGCGCCCCCGATCGTTACTTTTTCGTAAGGCATGGTTTCCTCCTTTCTAATATTAGTTGAGACTCAAAAGTTCTTACAGCGTATGTTCCCCCTCTCCGCTCGCGGAGAGGCGGGACGTTCTGGCGGGACTGACGAGACCTGGCTCGCAATCTCTGCATCGACAGTGCAGCGCTTTGATCCAAACCAAGCTACAGCCCCAGCGTAATTACTTGCGATGAGAAAAACGGGGAACGGGTGTCGCTTTCGATTGTTATTGGTTTCTTCTCGAGAGGCGCGACCTCGTCCGTAGTGTCGGAAGTGGCCGGTCGCGCGTTTCTCGATTCGACTTCCAGTGCGATGGCACGTTGCACCGCGCTAACGACTTCGGCGATCAGCGTGATCTTTCTCAGACTGTTTGCGCGTTCGGTCTCGTTATACATGCCGAAATCAAAGGAGACGCGACGATAGCAATCAGCCAAAATGAGGGTTATGTCTCCGCCGTCCCATCCCTGAGTCGGATCATCGTCGGGGATTTGTCGAGTGTCTTCCACTACGCCGATGATGAATGCGGGTAGTTCCGGATCGAGGTTAAGAAACTCGCGACGCCGGACATAGTACTGTTCGGTGGGTTCTTCGCCCATATCACTTTCCTTTCTAAGCTGCTCAGCAGCGGTTTGGTCATTTCATGTTTGTTTTACCCCCCTGTAATTGGTTACTGGTATTCATCAGTAGCCTCCTTTCGTTTAATTAAAGTGTATGTTTACTGCGATTTTCTTCGTGACACGAAGAGACACGAAGGTACGTGTTTAAATATTTCGATTGTCAAAAAACTAAAGGAGCGGGCTTTTAGCCTCCCAGGGAAGCTGCCCGCTCCTTCAATTCTCGTTCCGATTTAGGTTTGGAGATTTGGGAGCGGGAGGCCGCTCCCGCGAATTAATGCCTGATTTTCCGGCTATTATCTATGGATTTCGCCGTGTTCCGTCGGAGTACGCCGCTAAAGAAAGGCAAGGCTAACGAATTCAAAACAGCGAAACACCCTGGCCCGGGGCTGCCGGCGCGCGGCTGCCATCTGGCGGTGTGTTCAGTGTTCATGAATATCGTTTGCATTGAAATTTCTTCCTTCGACGTCCGCGAATCAAAATCGCGCGAGCCTTCTTGTATAAAGTAGGACCAACGAGCGTGTCAAGAACTTTCTGCCCTGGCCCATCACAGCGTGCACGCGCACGCGCCTGTCCAGACTGGGGGTAACTCTGGCCCATGCAAGAGTTGCCGGGATCGAAGCAAGGGAAGAATAAAAATGTGACACGCTACAGAGTGCGAGAGTTGAAAGTGTCGCCCTGCCGAATATCACCTGTCTCGAATCCTCTTCGGAACCAGCGAATCCGTTGTTCGGATGAACCATGAGTAAATGAGTCAGGCACTACATGTCCCTGACTCTCGCGTTGAAGGCGGTCGTCACCCACAGCGCTGGCGGCGCCCAATGCCTCATCAAGGTCGTCGGGGTCGAGCAGGTTTTTCTTCTGCGCGTAATTCGCCCACATGCCGGCCAGAAAATCGGCCTGCAGCTCAAGTCTTACCGATAGCTGGTTCTGATCTTCCTGGCTGAAGCGACCTCGGGCCGAGTCCACCTGGCCCATCGTGCCGAGCTGGTTTTGCACGTGATGTCCAACTTCATGCGCAATTACATAGGCCTGCGCAAAGTCTCCGGGAGCCCGAAACCGCGACCTCAAATCCTCGAAGAACGAAAGGTCCAGGTAAATCTTTTCGTCGGCGGGACAGTAAAACGGTCCTACCGAAGCTCCGGCCACACCGCAGGCTGAATCAACGCGGTTTGAGAATATCTGCAACTTCGGCTTGCGATACTGACGGCCCATCTGCCGAAATGTTTCAGTCCAGTAGTCTTCCGTGCTGGCTAGCACCACGCGGATAAACTGAACCTGTTCCTCTTCGGGAGCGCCGGCAGGTCGCGATGTTTGCGAGCCAGTCGTTGGCTCGCTGGGTACCTGTTCTAACAACTGGCGCGGATCGGCGCCCATCAACAAGGCGATTACCAGAACCACGATTCCGCCCAGTCCGCCTCCGATAATCTTGCCGCCACCAGACATACCGCGACGATCTTCGACGTTGTCGCTTTGACGTTCACCTCTCCAGCGCATTCTCGAGTGCCCCCTCAAATTGATGTGTTGTAGCGGGAATTATCTCACGCGGGGAAGGTGCGAAGGAGAAAAGGGTGTGTCGGAAATGTCCTAATTCAATTCTCTGCGGCCGGCAGGTGAGTGCCTAGCGGTCCGGCTGTTGCCCGACCCATGACACAAGAGGCTTTGCCGCGGGCTTGTCATACTCGGAACTGATCGGCACGCCAGTTCTTTATAGCTCGCTTGATGTCTGCTGGTTTGTTTAACTTGCCACTCAGGACATCACTAACCAGCAACTCAAGCTCGTCATCAGGAGCGAATCGCAGCGCGATGATCTGTCTCGGAGAGAGGCCAGAGGCGCGCCGGGCGAGGTCGGCAGTCAGGAGTCGCTGGTAGCGAAGTTGTTCTTCGAGTCGAATCAGCCGGTCCTGTACCTTCAGGGAATTGGTCCTTACCAGGAACATCATCACGATTAAGCCGATCGAAAAAACTACCCACCAACACTGAGTCCAGCCTGGGTATTGGTAGCAGAGGACAACTGACCAGATCAGGTTGATCACCATCACCGGCACAAGGAAGAAGTGAAACAGCGGATGCCAGCGTGTGTGGTTGGCGTAGGTTTGGGGAGCGTTTGCCATGATCATCTCCTTAGAGGTTATTTGGCTGTCTCTGCGTTTTGCACATGCAAGCGCAGGATTGAATTTGGGAGACCACTCTGGATCGTCAAAATCTTGACACTACCATTCAACGAGCATAATCTGCGGGCGATCGAACCCGGTAGACCTTCAGACCATCCGCTAACCGAGGAGACTTCATCATGAGACTACGCTTGTTTGTCCCCGTCGTTCTTAGTCTTTTCCTTGGGAGTTGTCCACAGACACCTCAACCTGGAGGCGCGGCAACGACCACCTGCGGTTTCTCACCTAATCAAACAACTAACGGGCTGAGCATGTCCTGCACCGTCAATGGCCCCTTACCCAATCTCAGGCTCGATCCGTTTGTTTCAGGGAACGCCCCGTGCGGCCTTAACAGTTGGTCCGTCTTTAACCAGCAGGTCAATACTCCAATGGTGGCCATCTACGGCGCGAACGGAGACGACAGTCCAGCGCGTGTGCGTGTGAATGTGACGCTTGGTCCGGGAACCCATTCAGGAACGATGGCCAAGGATAATCCCACAGATAATTGCAACACCACGCTGGGCCCACAGTTTGCGATCAATACTAGTTTTGCCGGCAATCACGTCGCGCTGGTAGATAAAGGACGCACTCCCTTATGCGTATTCCAGTCGCGGTTGACGCTCAACACCTTCGACCAAACCTTGACGGCGGGTGTGCCAGTGAACATCAGCGGCATGACGCGCACTAGCATTCAGGATTCTCTGCAAAGGCGTATAGATCTCGAGGTGGCCCGGGCAGTGAATGGCCTACTCAGCCCAACTTCTCTGCCGTTGTCAAACCAGGCAGTCTCTCGCGCGGGGCGCTGCGAGAACGACTTTCAGCCATTTACCGGCAATTGACCGCGCATCAGAGCGTGCCGGGCGATTGTCCGGGAGATCCGGCGGTTACCGGAGTCTTCTCCGGTTCAGGGGTAAAGTCTTCACCCGGGTTGATGAACTGGTTGCGTTCGAAGTGGTATTGCTTGTCGTAGAGCTGCTTGTAGCGTCCATCAATCGCCAGTAGTTCCTCGTGCGTACCCCGCTCCACGATTTCACCGGCTTCCAATACCAGAATCTGATCTGCACTGCGAATGGTCGAGAGGCGGTGTGCGATGACGAAGGTGGTACGACCACGACGCAAGGATTGCAGTCCGTCCTGAATCAACGCTTCGCTTTCACTATCCAGACTCGAGGTGGCTTCATCGAGGATTAGAATCTTTGGCTCAGCGAGGATCGCTCGAGCGATTGCCACACGCTGGCGTTGACCGCCTGACAATTTCACCCCGCGTTCTCCCACAATCGTGTCGTACCCGTCAGCAAAACCGCTGACGAATTCGTCGCAGTGTGCTATGCGGCTGGCGGCGACGATCTGCTCGCGCGTAGCGTGTGGATGAGCGAAAGAAATGTTTTCTGCAATACTTCCATCGAAGAGAAAGTTGTCCTGCAACACCACTCCAAGTTGAGTGCGGTAGTCTCGCAGGCGGATCGAAGCGAGATCACGCCCGTCGACATTCACCGTTCCCGAAAGCGGTCGATTGAAAGCCATCACCAGGCTGATGAGAGTGCTTTTGCCTGAACCGCTCGAGCCTACCAGTGCAGTAGTCGAACCGGCGGGCGCTTGAAACGAGACATGCTTTAGCACCGGTACACTCTCGTTGTACTCAAAGCTGACGTCGAGGAAAGATATCTCGCCCGCGATCGCGCCCAGATGATCGCGTTCTTCTTCACCGGTATCTTCAGTCGCCATGCGTTTGATCTCGCGGATGCGATCAAGGCCGGCAAAGGCCTCGGTGATCTGGGTTCCGATGGATGCAATCTCCACGAGGGGTGCAGCAACCAGGCCGGTGAAAATCATATACATGAAAAAATCACCTAGCGTCATTTGGCCTGCCAGGATGGAGCGGCCGCCGACCAGAATGAGGATCACGCCGATGCAGCCCACGATGACAGTGGAAAATGCCGTAACGGTCGAGACGCCGGTCATCGAGCGCGCCACGTTGCGAAAGAGCCTGTGCGCACCTTTGGCAAAGACAATCGCTTCGCGTTTCTCCGCCGAATAGGCTTTGACGATGCGGATGCCGCCCAATGATTCGGTCAGGCGTCCCGTGACCTCGGCGTTAATCTTGCCGCGTTCACGGAATAGCGGCCTGAGCCGCCTGAACGCGAAGGCCATGATGGCGCCAAAGATGCCGAGGGCGACGAGGGTGATCAGCGTCAGTCGCCAATTCAAATAGAACAGCACACAAAGGGCGATTGACGCCGTGACGAGACTGCCAACCAGTTGGACCAGCCCGGTGCCGACAAGATTTCGAATACCTTCCGCGTCCGTCATGATGCGTGAGATCAGCACCCCGGTCTGGGTCGAATCGAAGTATTGCACCGGTAGACGTGCGATGTGCTCCTGAACACTTTTGCGCATTTCGGTGATGGCGCGCTGCGCTGCGACTCCAAGGACCTGTGACAGCAGGAATGAACTGCCCGCCTGAATGATGGTGGCCGCGCCGGCAGCCAGGGCCAGGGTTAAGAGCAGCTCCTCGCGGCGCTTAATGATTACTTCGTCAATCAGGTATTTCGAACTAGCGGGTAAGACCAATCCAACAAGCCGGTTAATGAGCATCAGAAACAGGCCCAAAGCCAGCCGGTAACGGTGGACCCAGATCAGATCCTTCGCGTCGCGCCACGCGCTTGAGAGCGTTATCTTTTTCTTGTCTGCCATTCTTACGCTAAACCTCGTTCGACCAACAAGCAGAAACCCGATCGTAAGAGAGGGCTCCTCATCCACGCTTCGTTAAAATCCAGACTTTACCAGCGGTCGATAAGATGAACTAACTCAACCCGCAGGGCATTCATGAGGAGCGCTTCCTGACGGTCGGGCTTCTTCACGTTATTTGTTCAGGAATGCGAGCACGGCGTCGTCAAACTCTTTAGGCCTATCCAGATTGATGGCGTGGGCTGCACCGGGAATGACTATCGTTCTGGCCTGCTTCATCCCTTTCGCCATCCTGTCAGTGGTTTCCTTGTAAGCCGGGATGTCGTTCTCAGCCATCATTATCAACACAGGAACGCGAATCGCTCCAAGCCGGTTGGCGGCC
>Ga0190272_10000898_pt1 | contig 14533 bp, 10 predicted proteins | sample Popmic504T_FD_133746 | JGI IMG/M metagenome (GOLD analysis project Ga0190272, IMG submission 133746) | Populus adjacent soil microbial communities from riparian zone of Shoshone River, Wyoming, USA - 504 T | ecosystem: Environmental > Terrestrial > Soil > Riparian zone | place: USA: Wyoming... | reverse complement strand
ATGATCTGCTGTTGAGCTTTCTGTGAGAGCTTTCTCGGGCTCGGCATGAAACACCAGCAGACTTAGTGGGCGCCATTGAAGAGCGATTATCAAAATACCCGCGAAAGATATCGCGGCAATAGCCACGGCCTTGGCAATCATATTTTTTGTCAGCGCTTTTCGGTTTAGTAGCCAACTCAAAACGATTACCCCAATTGCAGCCAATAGTGCGGCTCTTGAATAAGTAAAGAATATAGCCGACACCAGTACGGCCGTGTATATGACTACATTGAGGCGGTGTTTTTTATAGTATTGTTGCGCAAGTGCCAGTGGCAAAACGAGATAACTCCCTAGCTGTAGCGGACCGCTTAAAACTCCGTGGAGACGAACTATTTCACTGTCCTGAATCATACCAACATTACCCCCTACGCCGATAAGTGCAAATTCAAACCAGTTTTCTGGTAAAATAAACTGCAACAAAGCACTAACTGCAATTACTCCACCGAGAATAATAATTATTCGACTTAGAGTATTACCATAACCTCGATTTGCGTGTAGCGCCCCAATAACATATAGCGCCAAAAAGCCCAGGTTATTGCGAAGCCCGACCAGGCTGCTGAAACCATCCCAGAAAAATACCGCATATACGAGATGCAGCAATGCATAAACGCCGATAACAACGACTATCGGATCGCGCCAGATTTTCTGTCTGTAAGCAAACGGTATTGATCCAACAATCAATCCTGCTAAAAATATTTCTTTCCATGAGCGGATAAGTATCGTGTTAATGTCTGTTGTTGAAAAGATCGTTACCAGCACCGCATGCAATGGCAGGAAAATTAGCAATAGAGCGAATAGGTTAAGGTATGGTGGCGCGGCACTAAGCTTCTGGAGTAATGACGACATGCCTGTCGCGACCCTCGCCTGATGATTCGCTCGAAACTCCTGCTAATTCTGAGATGGTTTTGTGAACCGTCCGCCTGTCGGCTGCGTTCATAGCATGAAGCTCCATTGAGGTTCCTGATTTTAAAACTGCTTCGACCCATTGTTTTACTTGCTCGGCTAGACGGTCTGCTCTCTGTCTTTTATAATCTGCGACATCTATATTTACTCTGCTTATTTCCTGTTCGGCACTTTTGAGCATCGATGCGACTAAGTGCTGCATAGCCCTGAGATTGTCACCATTATGACCTATCAGGAATCCGTTCATACTGCTCGATGGCACATTAAGCTCAATCACATCATCGTCAACTGATGAGTCGACTTTGATATTTAACCCAAAAAAACTTAGCATATCTTCTAGCTGTTTCTTTGCGAATTCTTCTGAGCTCATCGTTTGCCCTTCTTCTTTGACTTTTTCTTAGGCTTATCGGCTTTCGGCTTTTCTTCGACTGCTACCATTTCTTTAACATCCTGCTCTAAGATCATTCTCTGTTGAATGATTGCGACCAAGCTACTCACTGCCCAATAAAGCGACAGAGCAATTGGGAAACTCATGCCGACCACTACCGTAAGAATCGGGAACATGTATGTCATAGTACCGGTCATAGCTGCTTGCTGCTCTTCATTGCTGACCTGCTTACCGTCTTTGGCATCTTTGAGTAACTGGCGTAGTCCTTTTCTCTGTTCTCGAGTACTTGTGATTTGACGGGTTTGGATAAACTGCCCTAGCCCCGCGAGCAATACAAACGGAACCCCAGCCCAATAAATCGCTAGCCCGTTTGAGTTATCAACAGCGTGTTTGCTAAGATCGATTATCCCGAAAAGCTCTGGTCGGAAAGCGTCTGGGCTCGCAATGATTTCTTTAACCGGCTCAAGACTCGAGGTCAAAGAATAGCTTAGCTGTGCGACAGTTGTGTGGTCTCTTAAGACGCTACTGAGCATGAAAAACAACGCGAGCAATATCGGAAGCTGCAAAAATACAACCCCAAGTGACGCCAGTGGATTAATCTCGCGCTCTTTGTATAGCTCCATCGTCATTTGAGCGGCTTTGTTGCGGTCAGTACCGGCTTTTTTGCGGATTTTAGCTACCTCGGGTTGCAGGTCGCGCATAGCTTTCTGGTGGTGTAGTTGCTTTTTCATCAATGGCCACAGAAGTAGTCTTATGATTACAGTGAATACGATCAATGCCACGCCAAAGTCATTGCCTGGGATCAGTGCGTAGATAATTATCAAGAGGTTAAATAAAGGCTGCGTTAGTACTAGGCGAAAAAGGTCACTCACATCAAACTCCTGTTACATTTAAGTACTAGATTACCAGTTTTGACGGCGCTTGGCTACTGATTTATCAGATAGAAAATTTGTTTTTCCAGCTCATCGAAGTCCATTTTGGCAACTTCTGAACTTTTGACTATAAATATCATATCGTCTGTGCTGTTCTGATCGTTCCGAACGGCGTTAACAATAGAAACGATTCGCCTCCTGATTTTGTTCCGGACAACAGCGTGTTTATGAACCTTTTTACTAACAATAACTGCGATACGAGCTTTGTTTGATTTATATTTACGCACAGAAACTAGTTCGCTTTTGGCGTGAGAACCTTTTTTTAGTATAAAACGGATATCACGGCTGCCGTGAAATCTATTTAGAAAGCTCATAGAAAGCTCTTTTAATGGGTTAGTCTGGTGCGACCCTTAAGTTTGCGTCGCTTCACAACAGCCCTGCCGGCTTTGCTGGCCATGCGCTTCATGAAGCCATGTACGCGCTTGCGGTGTCTTACTTTTGGCTGGAAAGTTCTTTTTGGCATAGATACATAGATTACTACCTCTGAACCAAAAGGTCAAATCATGTTATTTACAAACACCTTAGGCCCAGATATAGGAATAATAATTCTGATCTATCCACATGAACTAGGTTTTTATCCACAGACATAACAGATGTGGCATTTTGCATGTGGAAAAGTTTAAGGTGTTCCGGTTTTTTTATGTCTCTTCATGATTTAAATGCGATTATGGTTGTGGAAAACTCTGTTTTCTATTTATACTGTTACTACGAAATGAAGTGGAGGGATAGGTTCATATGGACCTTGATGCAATGTGGCAAACAGTTTTGGGGGAGATTGAAGTTACTCATTCCAAGGGTATATTCAACACGTGGTTTAAGTCTACTAAGCTGCTGTCGTGCGCTGACGATATCTTTGTTATAGGCGTAGTAAATGTTTTTGCCAAAAAACAATTCGAGGATAAGTTTGACACAGAAGTAAAACAAATTCTTCAAAGACAAGGCTACCCTGTCAAAGATACGGCTTATAAAATCTACTCTGGCTTGTCAGCACCAGGCATTAATACAAACCGACAACCCGTAACCATGTCGACTAAAACTCTCGATAGCCGCGATACGTCTTACAAGCGCGGTTCACAAAACCATAACAAACTAAACGAAAAATATACTTTTGATACTTATATAGTTGGCTCTGGCAATGAACTGGCACATGCCGCCTGCCAGGCAATCGCCAAGGAGCCAGGTAAGAAATACAATCCCTTGTTTGTTTATGGCGGCGTCGGCCTTGGCAAAACCCATCTGATGCAAGCTGTCGGCAATGAAATAATCAAAAACCACAGCAATGCTAAGGTTTTGTATGTAACAACAGAAACATTTGTTAATGAATTCGTAGACCACATTCGCCGGAAAAAAAGTTTTTCTGAAATGTATAGGTCGTGTGATGTCCTGATAGTTGATGACTTGCAGTTTATAGCAGGCAAAGAGAAGACTCAGGAAGAATTTTTCCATACCTTCAATGATCTGCATCAGTCCAACAAGCAGATAATACTGTCGTCAGATCGCCCGCCTCACGAGATCCCAACATTACAAGATAGGTTGAGAAGTCGATTCGAATGGGGCATGACAATAGATATACAAGCGCCGGACTTTGAGACCAGGTGTGCTATTCTTCAAGCCAAAGCAAGACAACATCTGGTTATTCTGCCCGATGAAACCGTTAATTTATTAGCAACCCACTTTCAAACAAATGTCAGGGAGCTGGAGGGCGCCTTGAACCGCGTGCTTGCACAGTGCGAATTAAGAGGACTGGAACCATTACCTGATGTCGTAGCGGCATTACTAGGCGAAATGCCAAAACTCCCAAAACGATTAACCCCAAAGCAGGTTGTCGAAAGAACGGCCAAGCATTTTCAGGTCGACATAAATGATCTCCAAGGGCCGAAGAGGGATAAGGATGTGGTTTTACCGAGACAGATTGCCATGTATCTCATGAGAAGCGAACTGCACATGAGCTTCCCTCTTATCGCCCGAGCACTTGGCAGAAAAGACCACACCACAGCGATGCACTCCGTCGACAAGATAACTACGGCCGTTAATCTTGATGGTATCGTGAGGGATCATGTTCAGGAATTGAGAGAAAAACTTTATGTATAAAGTCATGTGTACAAACATGTGGGCCGCCTGTGGACTGGGCATAGGGAAAGACATTTATTACGCTGGCCTGTGCAATAGTCCGGACTTATACACGGCTTTTGCACAAGCTTGCACAGCTTATTGCACATACCTATACCACGTGGTTAAGATGTTTTTCCAATCTGTTGTTTTGAGTTTATGCACGGTTTACCCAGGGCTTATAAACACTACTATCACTATTTTAATTAACTTAAATATAATAATAAACCGGTGGGATAATTTTAAGTTTTTAAGCATAATACTTAGAGACAAGAGGGAGTTAGTATGAAGGTTCAAGTAACGCAAGAAAATCTTGCTTCAGCATTGCAGTCAGTCAGCCGTATTGCCGGTCGAAATACAGGACTGCCGATTTTGGGAAATGTTTTGATCAGAACGGTTAACAACCGTCTTTTTATTGCGGCTACCAATCTTGAAATAGCTATAACCGAGTACATCGGCGCTAAAGTTATAGACGAAGGCGAGATAACCGTGCCAGCAAAACTGGTTTCTGATTTTGTGGCAAACTTGCCACCGGGTAACGTGGACCTTTCGGTGGAAGGCACTTCTCTTGCAATTGCAGAAGCTAATTATAGCTCGACAGTTCATGGTATGGCTGCCTCTGACTTTCCTTCTATACCAACCATAGAAAACACTAACCCGGTCGAAATGAATTCCGACTTGTTCAAAGACGCGATTTCCCAGGTCGCAGGTGCTGCTAGTACCGACGAAACAAGACCTGTGCTAACCGGAGTTGTTCTGAAGTTGACGGATAATAAATTAAGGCTTGCAGCTACCGATAGCTACCGGTTGGCTGAAAAGGTATTGTCGCTACAATCGACAGGGGAACAAAAAAGCGTGATTATTCCTGCGCGTAGCTTGCAGGAGTTCAATAAGCTTATTGGCTCAGAAGAAAAAGTCCAGCTGTTTATTGACGAGGATCAGGTGAAATTCGTTTGTGGCGACAGGGAAGCTACCTCCAGACTGATTGAAGGTAGCTACCCAGACTATGAACAGCTTTTACCAAACGAAACAAAAACATCTTTTACGGTTAGCAGAAACGAACTCTTAAGAATCACAAAAATATCCAGCCTATTCGCCAAAGATTCAGCCGGAAGCGTCACTTTAAATACTGACAAATCAAAGTCTGCCATCACGCTTAGCTCAACTACGGCACAGGTCGGTGATAATACATCAAGCTTAGAAGTCCAGGGACTCGATAACGATGATCAGGTAACATTTAATGCACGGTACCTAATCGAGGCCTTACAGGCGCTACCGGGAGAACAGATTAATTTTGGCTTTAGCGGTAAGCTGGCTGCTTGTGTCATAAGACCGGTTTCTAAATCGAACGCCCAGACAGATCTATATCTAATAATGCCTCTGCGCAGCTAGGTTAGTTTAATTATATCAACATCATTAACGAACGCAGCTGGCTTGTCGGTTGAGGTGAAGATACTTTGGTAATTTGCCGTCACATTAAGTAACGCTACTCGTCTATTCTCATCTAGTTCGCTAAAAACATCGTCTAACAGTAATACCGGTTTAATACTTCTCGCCTTTTCGATTAATTCTAATTCGTAGAACTTCATGCTCAGAACCATACTTCGGAGCTCACCTCTTGAGCCGGTACTGTTTATACTGGCTCCGTTTCTAAATATATCGAAGTCGTCACGGTGAGGGCCGTTTGGAGTAAAGCCGATAAGTTTGTCGCGCTCTCTGCTGAGAGCAAGTTTACCCACTAACCAGCTGGCATATGTTTCTGAAGGTATTCTGTATACTATTTCGACTAAATCATCCTTGTTTGAAATCCCACTATATAAACGCGGTAGAGATTTGTTTGCTTTCGATGCCAACGCCATTCTCTGGTTAACTAGCTGCTCGCCGTATTCGCCCATCTTGAGCTCCCAGACAAAGAACTGATCATCGTTCGCATTGCGCTTCAAAAGCGAGTTGCGCTGGGCTAGCGCACGCTTATATCGAGCCAAGCTGTCGCTGTACTTTGGCTCAATCTTTGATATTAAATTGTCCATCCAGGCTCGTCTTAATTCTGGTGGCCCGGTTAGCATCCGTAACTCGTTCGGCTCAAATAATACAACTGCGTCGTTCTTGCAGAAGTCCCTGGGTGTCCTCTTAACGCTGTCTACCTCAAGCGTTTTTATAATTTTGCCTGTCGAATTCACCTCAAGTTTAACGGTCTTTTGTCGGTCCGCCTGTAAATCGACTCGCCCCCACGAGCTTTCAAAATTAATTAAATCTTTATCATTCCCGCGAAAACCGCTTCCGGTTAAGCCAACATAAATTGATTCCAACAAATTTGTTTTGCCAACTGCATTGGAGCCGACAACTAAAGTTTGTTTTTGAAGGGAGCAGCTAAAAGACTCATGATTACGAAACTTCTGCACTGCTATTGTTTTTAACATTGAGATATCTATAAATCCACGCGGTACATTCTATTGTTTGCTTGTGTGTCTGGCTTTCCCCAGCTACTAGAGCCTTTTAAACTAGAGCTAAAGTAAAGCTGGTCGTCTAAGACAGTTAATGAATTGTCTACATAAGTCTCGCCGTTTGCGTAATTGGCAACTCTATAATAATTGTCTTTGTCTAGATCGTAGCTCCATAAACCGGTGTTACCCATCAAAAGTATACGACCTTTATATGCAACTAAATCATTAACAGTACCGAAAGCAAAATCTTTCCTCGTAAAGCTACCATCTTCAATGTCTACAACATACATTTTTCCATCGGACAGAACGCCAAGCTGTTCATCTCCTAGGTATTCAACTTTGTAAATAATGTCCACGTTTTTAGGTAAGCTAATCCTCTGTTTCAGCACGCCAGAGTGTGTGTAGACCGTTAAGTCCGCGCCTGTCGGAATATCGCTGACGCCCTCTTCGCTGGATGCTGAACTGGTGTTAAACGAAGTCATTGAGATGTATTTTGGGCTGACAAATACGCGGGACGGATCGGTGTTTAGGGCTGAAGCAATCCGTTTTGATTTATACGGGTCATTTCCGGTAGATAAGCGTAGCTCGGCATTGCTTAGTAATGCAGTTGTGTTTCCTTGCCGGTCAATATCGATATTCGGGAGAGGCTCGTCGCCTTCGGTTATATAAGTTTTTCCCCAGTTGTTAACATACCCGGACTGACGGTTATAGCTAACCCAGGCAAAGTCGCCCTCGCCATACCAGATTACTTTTTTTAACTCTGGCAAATACGGCAATAACGGATCCTTAGCTGAATTGTTGATGCTCTTCATACTTAGTGAGTTGGTGTTGCCGTTAATTCCAAAAATATAACCTTTGGTTATCAAAGGGTATGTGAATGCCAGATCTGTCACCGGCTCAACCTGGATGATTTCGTTTAGAGTCAGGTTTATCGTGGTTGTTGTTCGCCGTTTCGGCTGAATTGGTTTCTGAGTTGCTTGGCCTTGTTTGCCCCTAGCTTCTATATACAAGTTGCCTTGTGTTCTTGTTCTGTAGGCTGCTTCACTAAAGCCAATTTTCTTAAAAGAACTGCGGTCCTTTTGCTCCGAAACATATATATCTGCGCCGCTAGATTTTATTAGGATTGTTGCAGTGGTGTACCAAAGGTAAAATATTACACATAGGACTATAAATATTAAACTCAAAACAGTTACTGTAACTGCTTTTCTGTTGTCGACATATCTATCTAATATATACATAGCGCCTCCTTAAGGCATCTCTTCATAGAGAGAGTTTATTAAGTCAATTAATCCAGCATCACGTGCGCTATCAGAACCTCCAGCTGTGCCCTTTGGACTGCCTCTGTCTATATGAAGGTGTTCTATTGTGTTCTTAGCGCATCTCAACTCGCCTACTTCCGCTAAAACTTCTCCTGCTTCAACTTCTTGACCTTCACTGACAGTCGGATTTCTAAGGTGGCCGTACCAGTACTTCCAGCCATCATCTTCTGGATTTTGGCTTCCGGTTTGTTCAAACATGATTGAAAAGCAGCCAGGTTGCTCCACATTATTTTCGTCTTTGTAGTTGTCTGTTAATCGGTGAATACGACCTGAGTGTATTGCCAAGACTTTTTTGCCTAGAGTTGCTGAGGCTGGGGTATGGGTTAAGTCAAAAGCAGCACTGCCATCATGGTGGCAGCCGGTAGCTCCCCCCATGCAGGGTAGCTGTGCCCCAGCGCCAAGCAGCTGAGTTTTATCGGGCTGGCCGTCGTCTCCCAGAGGAATTTCTAACGGGAAAGCATAGCCGTCTGTGTTGATGAAGGTTCCGCCGCCACACCCGCCGCCGCTCGTGGTAACGCCTGCACCACCACCGCCTCCCCCGCCGGCAAACTCGTCATATACTCTCTGTGCTTCGACCCTTCGTTTTGCGGCTCCCGCGCCAACTTCGAATATTTCTGTCCAAGCATCGGCTGCGTCGTCAACTGTCGTGACTGCTATAAGTGCGTTATAGGCGTTGTCGTGGCTGGCTTTTGCTGCTTGGTCAGCCGCCGGAGTATCTGGCTCCCCCTTCAGCTCATACCATGCATAATCAAGCTGTAATCCAAGATCAGAACTTTCTCTGCCTGTGGCTCTGGCGAAAGACTCAAGTCGAGGAAAACGATCCGTAGCATCCCATTGAAATATCCCATGGTAAGACACGGGTCCAGCAGTTCCAGCTGGCGCAAGAGCATTCGGATCGCCCTGACTCTCGACTACAGCGTTTCCGGCCGGGCCAGCAGCTTGCTCGGGGGTTAATCCTTTATCGATAAAATAGTTAAATATTTTTTCTATATTACTGTCGCCACGCAAAGCTGTAGCGCCACCGCCGATACAAACACATTCGCCATTGCTAGGTGTCTGCGCAGATTCTTCGGCTGGTGAAGCGCCGCTGATATCAGTTCGTATCTTAGCCATAAAATTCTCACCAGGATCTGAGTTGCCTGCGTTTGCTTCGTAATGACCGAAGACACCTTTTTTCTCGGCTGCGTTCTGTTCGGCGGGTATATCGTATCTTTCCATTAATTTCTTAACCAGCCCCAGAACTGCTTGATACTGAGTGCTATTTTCAAGCAGAGCTGTCTCGTTTTCGTTTATATCTTCCGAACTAACACTTTCAATCTCTATACCAATTGTTTTGTTGTTCCAGCTTGGATCGTCATCCATCGTTTGCACTGGTTTCGTCTCTAAAGATTCGGTGAGCTGGTAAACAGTACCTTCATCATTAACGAAAAGCTGCACTTGGCGACCGTTAGGGTAGTTTTCGTCAGTTCGCGAACGGAGAGTCGCCACGATATCATTTGGGTCGTTAGCGTATGCACCGGCAGTCCAGTGCAGCATTATAGCGGTTGGAGTAATCGTTGGTCCTCCCAGGGCTTGACCGTTATTTTCCGGGTCTGCATATTTTTGGAGACTGTCTAGGTCGATATCTCCCGGGCTGGCGGGCGCACCAACAGCAGGCTCGGGAACATCACCAACTGCTGCACATTCTGGGTCGTAGTGGGTTATACCAAAATTGTGTAATAAATTTTGTTTTTCACTAAAAGCAAATAGCTGATTAATGTTACTGCTTAAGACAAGCATGGCTAAAACTAGAACCAAAGAAACGAGTCTTCTCATTCTGTCTTCTTTACCCCAAAGTGGACATGATTATAATGGTTGCCGCCTTCGTTAGTCCTATATATTAACTGCATTCTATAGCCGTTTGCCGTGTGATTTACTAGTCCCGAACCTTCCCATGGTATACCAAAGCATGTAGCTAGTTTTTCAGCCAGTTCATCCATCTCGGGAGTCGGTTCCTGGCCGTTTGATATATCAGTAGCCCAAGCTCTCTCCGGTGGTCCCTTGTGATCAGATAAATTGCCGCTGGTTGTATTCTGGCTGTGGGCGGCATTGGCAGCTTCGTTAACTTCGATTGTCTCGTGTTCAAAACCAGGTATGCTATGGATAATCGGAAAAGCTACGTTATTGACAACTTCCTGCGGTGTACCGCTCGGCTGCTGGCAACTAGCATCAGCACCATTACTCGGTACGCTATTCGGGGCGGGACATTCAGGATCATCGTTCGCGCAAGCATATCCCTCGCCTAGTGCAACATACATACGAGCACCACGAAACATCAAAGCCTTGTCGCTAGTGCCATTAAATATTCCACAACCGTCTTTCTCATAATCTGGCGGACTTTCGCCCTCTGGCTCGAAACATGAATCGAGATCTTCCCTCTCATCTTGTGAAAGCGGCACCTGTTCGTCATAAGGATTGGCTTCACAGGCCCCGCCACCATAAACCGGATCATCACTGGCGCATTCGCCATCTTCTTGAGATTCCCCCAGGTACCAACTGACCAGTAAATCCGGCTCGTATTCCAGGATTTTTTGTTTGTCTTCCTCTGTGAAGCCGGCCTCTTCTATGCCGAAATTATCAAAGTCTTCTAGGCACTGTATAGTTGTTTGACCCAAGCAAGCCTCATCGACCGCGAAAATTTTTGGGAAGATGATTGCGCCAAGCCCGGCCAAGAAGTTTTTGGGCGCCTGAGTAATCGCAAGCATCACTTGCTGACGGGTTCTGGGTACTTTGAATGTGGCCTGAGTTATAAACGAGTCAGGGTGTGAGTAGTCAAAAATACGATCATATAGTGATCTTTGCGCAAACTCCTCTCGTCTGCTAACCATATGTTGAGCTCTCTTCTGATTTGATTCATCTGTATCCATTAACCACCCACCCATACTAAATGCTGAGTTGCTGGCGCTTAAGATACCACCCGCCATGGTCGAGCCGGCATATTCAATTGGCCCAAAGGAATCAAGATCAAGACCGGGACCTGCCAGATACCGAGTAAACGCCTCCAGAAGAGGCCCAACCACTATTCGATTTAAAATCTCGCCTGCCACAAACGAAGCGGGGTTTAAGAGGTCAAAGCCTGTCGTAATAATCCGGCCGAGCGTACTTCCGGCTGCTCGGCATACAGGTCCAAGCTGCAATGACTTAAACGCATCAACTAAAGTTTCGACGCCAGCCTGAACCCCATTCTTTGAGGGGCTTAAATCTTGAGCCATAGCTTTTGATCCTTGCCAAGGCGAACCTATGGCCATCCTGCTGTACTGCGCGTCAATCCAGCTTACGGGAGGCTCAATGACCTCTTTACCGTTCTCCACAACTGTAACAGCTTGACTGTGGAGTAACTTTACTGCTTCGCCGACTTCTTCCAGTGCCCCCACAGCTCCTGCCTGAACTTGACCGGCGGCTGCAAAGAAAGTATTTGCAATTCGAATCATTGGCACTGCTCGTTGGGCGTTTGCTATAGCTTCTGCATTATCTTGTATTCCCATTATTGCGCAGCCAATAAGCGCGAAACCAAGAACTCCTTTAGCTCCTAGCTTCAGCTTACCTTTCGACCGCGTCCTGGCTTCATGAGCCGTGCTGCCATTGTCAGCATCTGCTGTCTCGCGGTCTAAGTCTTCCTGGTTATCCGCTTGACCAGCGTCGGTCGTCTCCGCGGCTTCAGCATCCGCCGCGGCTTGTTGATCCGCTAGTTCTTCGTCAGTTAGTGTCTCTCCGTCTTGCTGAATGCCATCTTGATCTGGATCGTCATCTCTTACTTCGCCGCCATAGCGCGTGCGTATTGATTCTCCTTCCACTACCTGTGTCTTGAACTTTTCCTGGTACCATTTTCCTGGTCGGGTGTCCCATGCTGCTTGTCTGGCTCTGGCTTTTGAGTTTTCAAATAAACTAAATTTGACCCTAAACCTAGTCTGCATTAGCGGCCTGTATCTAGTGTAGTAGGAGAATTTGCCAACACCAGCTCTGCGCAGTTCGGTCCTAAGCGCTGCTCTTTTAGCTCTCTGGGTGACTCGACTACCGTCAGGATTGTTAGTAAGATCTTGGACTAGCTCGCCGTTTTTACGGATGCCTGTCAGGTCACCTGTCTGCGGATGTGTGTCAAAGGTTATCCCTTGGGTTTTTTGTAGCCCGCCGGCGAGATTACGATACATTTTGCGACCAGCGAGGCTAAGTTTCCGTTCGCCAGAATCAGTGTCATTGAAAAGCAATCTTCGGGCAAGCCTATTGCTGAAGTCGTCTTGGTCATCGTCAAATCCACCAAGGCTAAAGTCTTTGAATATTTCAGCGAACATAACTAATTGACCCGGGCCTGCCATCCATAGCCCGGCTCCACCGCCAAGTCCTAGTGAAACCATTAGCATACCGCTCGCCATTGAATATTGGATTCGCCGTTTGATCAGACCTTTGCGACCTTTCTTGTCAGTGCCTCCACCGGCTACTCCACTACCCCGATACATACTAACTCTGTCGCCCCACTTTGCGGCACGGTCAAATTTTTTATCTTGCCCTGCTTCCGGACCCAAGCCCAGCTGCTCAGATTCGTTTTGCTCTACTCCTGATGGGTCAATGTCTTCGTTGCCAGCCATCAATGCTCGATTCTAAGAGCTCCGCTCTCATCGGGTTGCTCTAGTGGTTGTGTCGGTGCTTGGGATCCGGGGTCCGGTAGTTGGCTGGGCTGAGAAGGGGCAGGGGGTTCTTGCATCAAGCTAACAGTTGCAGGCATTGTAGCTTCCGTTGGCGTGACTGGCTGAGCGGGCGGCGCCAGACGAATCTCGGGTTCTTCTTCTACTTCCTCCTGAGGCGCACCAACTATATTGTCTAAAACTTCGTTCAGTGCCTGTTGCGCGCGACCGGCTTCAAGCGCGCCTTTGGCTATGCTTGCGTCTTCGCCGGCTTGTATTTTGAGTGCGGCTAATTGCTTCGGATCGGTTGTTATCAGTTCTGTTTCGGTTGGACTGGCGTCTATCTTGATATGTATATGATTGAGTCCGGCAAAGAACAAGCCTTGCCCTACCGGAAACTGAGTCAAGCGTTTGCGCTCTTCGCTCGTTAGGTGGAAAGTAGAAGCTACAGTGTCGACCGCTGCTGGCGATTGTTTGAGCAATATCTGTAAAGAAGAGTTATTTACAATCGCGCGCCCCATTTTACTGTTGAGCATATCTTCTACGTCTTGGCTGATTGTTGTCAGGCCTAGATAGTACTTACGAGCTCTTTTAGCAAGACTGAACATGAATTTGGCCGAGTCTTCAAACTGCAATAACTGCCAGGCTTCGTCGACTATAAGTAATCGCTTTTTCTGTTCCGAGCGGACTCTGTTCCAGATGTAGCTAAGCACGATGTACATGGCCGTTGGGCGCAGTTCTTCCTCGAGGTCACGGATGTTAAATACGACCATGTTGTTGTCTAGGACTATATTGCTCTGGCTGCTAAAGATTCCGGCGAAAGTTCCAGTTGTGAATTTGCGCAACATTTGCGCGAGTTGCGGCCCCGAACCGCTCATGTGCAGAAGAGTTTCGTACAGGTCGTTAATAGTTGGCGGTGTTGCGGTATGAGTTAGAGGGTCGTTTGTGATGCCGGCTTTAGCGTAAGTATCGATAAGCGCCTGGTCTAAGTCAGCTTGCGAGGCCGCGTCGATGTTCGTGCCCATCATCAGCTTCATCAGTCCGTGCAAAGTTATGAGATTGCTACGCAGTGCATTGTCGGCTTCTTCTTCGTCGTAGACATGAGGCAGGTCAAACGGATTTATTCTGGTTTGGCTGCTCAGGCTTAGTCTGATATAAGTTCCGCCAACTGCTTCGCATAATCTCTGGTATTCGTTCTCCGGGTCAATGATGATGACATCTGTTCCCATCATAAGATGCCTCAAGGCCTCTAGTTTGACGGTGAAAGATTTACCAGCACCAGATTTAGCGAAAACTACAGCATTGGCGTTTTCAAGGCTGAACCGGTCAAAGATAACTAGACCGTTGTTGTGCATGTTTATGCCGTACAAAATACCGTCATCCTGCGACAGGTCGGCGCTGGTGAAAGGGAAGGTCGTGCTGATGGCGCCGGTGCTGAGATTGCGTTTGATGTCCAGCTCATCGGTGCCTTGTGGGAGGGTTGAGTTGAAGCCTTGCTCCATCTGTACGGTAGCCGGCTTGGTGTAAACCAGAGTTTGCCCAAGCATTGAACTGACCTTATGTTCAACGAAGCTCAGCTCATCCATGCTGTCGGCGTGCAGCGTGTAGTACAGAGCGAATCGGAAAAAGCGCTCCTCCCCGACCTGTAGTTTGTCTCGCATTTCCTCTGCGTCATTGATAGCGGCTTCGGTTCCCGGGTCTCGGACGCGACCTTTCTCCGTCTGGATCTGAATGTCGGCTT
>Ga0190272_10000897_pt1 | contig 14533 bp, 15 predicted proteins | sample Popmic504T_FD_133746 | JGI IMG/M metagenome (GOLD analysis project Ga0190272, IMG submission 133746) | Populus adjacent soil microbial communities from riparian zone of Shoshone River, Wyoming, USA - 504 T | ecosystem: Environmental > Terrestrial > Soil > Riparian zone | place: USA: Wyoming... | reverse complement strand
TTCCTCGGCTCGAAGTTCTTCGGCGGGCCGGTGAAGTACGTGCTGGCCGGCTCCGGCCACATCGCGGGAGTCGTCAATCCGCCGGGCAAGCCGAAATATCAATACTGGACCGGCGACGCGCCGCTCGGCAGCCTCGACAAGTGGATCGAGAAAGCGGCCGAGCATCCGGGCTCGTGGTGGCCCGACTGGATCGACTGGATCAAGCAGCAGGACGGCGCAACGGTCGCGCCGCGCGATCCGGGCGGCGGCAAGCACCAGCCGATCGAGGACGCGCCGGGCAGCTATGTGAAAATGAAGGATTAGGTGGAGATCGAGGTAGCGCATGACATCGCAGGACGAGGTCGAGACAATTACCGTGGCTCAATTGCGAGCAGGGTGTGACGCGGTCCTTGAGAAGGTTACGCGTACCGGGAAGCGCATCGTGATCACCAAACGTGGTCGGGCAATCGCCGTACTCACGCCGCATCAAAGCGAGCGAGATAAGCCCAAGGCTCGCAAGATCAAGAAGCGCAGCCCCTTCGGGGTTTTGAAGGGGCAGCTCGAAATCACCGGCGACATCGTATCCCCGGTTCATGCAGAATGGGCTCAAGATATCGATGCCGAACTGAAGAAACGCCGCAGTCGAGACACTTGAGCCCCCTCGCAGGTCCCGATCAACCCGCGAGCCTGAACGGCTCGGTGATGCCGTTGCGGATCGGCTCGGTCGTCTCGCTGACGACCTTTTGCGTCAGCGCGGAGAGCTCTTTCATCTGCTCGGCGGCAGTTTCGAACTGCTTGCGCTGATGCGCAACCGTGGTTTCCAGGAGCTCGGGGATCGATTTCGCCTCAAGCACTTCGCGCGCCAGGTCGAACCCTGAGTTCGCGTTCGCGCGCGCGATTTCCATCAGCTTGACGCGGTACTCGGCCGAGCCGCGATTGGCGCAGGAGAAAATTTCTTCCAGTGCCTGGGTCGAGTGCTCCACGACGGCCGTCATCTTCTCGTGAGCGTCCTTCGCGCGCACGATCGATTTTTCGAACAGATCGATGAACGACGATGGAAGTTCCGGCCGCAATGTCGCCGCGGCCAAGTCCTCCGCGGCGCTTGCTGCGGTACGGGCGGCCTTCTGTGTTCTCGCCTGCACGGTTTCGTTCATGGCTTCCACCTCTCCTGCTTCGTTGCGCTCACGATTCCGCGATGACAGCCACCGGCGCGGCCGCCTCATTCACCCGTTCAGAGATTGTGCTTGTTAGCTTCAGGCCGCTTGGGCGACCGATTCGGAACGCTGATCCTCGACCCACGCGTCACGCGCGAACCAGCGATGGTTCGCGTTGCACATCGGGCAGTAGGCATCGGAAAAGAATACCGGCGAGCAGGCGAACGTCAGACGATCCGCCTCGATCCCGGTCGAAATTGTTCGCCCCGTCGCGGGGCATTGGATGACGACGCTACCCATCAAGTCTCTCCCGTTGGATTGTTCTTGGTCGTTGGAGGTGCGGACAGTGTTTGGCTTGAGGTGCGGACTTGATGCGCTGCGGTTGTGAATCCTGTTTGGCGCTGATGTGAATCTGCCTTGACGATACAGTGTCCTTTTTCGGGCGAGCGGCGCCGCCGGTTGCTTTTGTGTGGCATTGCTTGTCAAATGACTTTCAAGCCTGCTGGGGTCGGCGCCGGAGATGGAAAATCGCGTCTTCAAGATCGTCCTGATCAAGCCGTCGCATTACGATGCCGACGGCTACGTCATCCAATGGTGGCGGTCGACCATTCCCTCCAACAGCCTTGCGAGCGTTTACGGCCTGCTCTCGGAGTGCGCCGCGGAGCGCGTGCTCGGGCCCGATGTGGACATCGAAATTGACGCCTTCGACGAGTGCAACACCGTCATTGGCGCCAAAGGCATAATCGGGCAAATCCGCGCGGCCGGCGGCGGTTTCGTCGGGCTGGTTGGCGTGCAGTCGAACCAGTATCCGCGCGCGCTCGATCTCGCGCGGGAGTTCCGCGCCGCTGGAGTACCGGTCGTGATCGGCGGGTTCCATGTCTCGGGCTGCATCTCGATGCTGCCTACGCTGCCCGCTGACCTCAAGGACGCGCTCGATCTCGGCGTCACGCTGTTCGCCGGCGAAGGCGAAGGCCGCCTCGCCGCGCTGGTGCGCGATATCCACGAGGGAACCGCGAAGCCGATCTACAATCACCTCGCCGACATGCCGGAGATGGCGGCTGCGAGCTTGCCGATCCTGCCGCGCCGGATCGTTGCGCGCAACTCCGGCAACTATACGAGCTTCGATGCCGGGCGTGGCTGCCCGTTCCAGTGCTCGTTCTGCACCATCATCAACGTGCAGGGCCGCAAATCGCGCTACCGCACGCCGGACGACATCGAAGAGATCGTCCGCGCCAACGCCAAGCAGGGCGTTACGAAGTTTTTCGTCACCGACGACAACTTTGCCCGCAACCGCAATTGGGAGCCTATCCTCGATCGCCTGATCGATCTGCGCGAGAACCAGGGCTTCCAGATCCGCCTGCTGCTGCAAGTCGACACACTATGCCATCGCATTCCGGGCTTCATCGAGAAGGCGGCGCGCGCGGGCTGCAACGCGGTGTTCATCGGGCTTGAGAACATCAATCCGGAATCGCTTGCCGGCACCAAGAAGCGGCAGAACAAGATCTGGGAGTATCGCGAGATGCTCCAGGCCTGGCGCAGGCAAAAGGTGATGACCTGGGCCGGCTACATCCTCGGCTTCCCGACCGACACGCCGGAATCGATCGCCCGCGACATCGAGATCATCAAGAAGGAACTCCCGATCGACATCCTAGAGTTCTTCATGCTCACGCCCCTTCCCGGTTCGGAGGACCACAAGAAGCTGTTCCTGAAGGGAGTCCCGATGGACCCCGACATGAACAATTACGACCTCGAACACGTGTGCACCGGTCACGCCGCGATGACGAAGCCGCAATGGGAAGGAGCCTACCGCGACGCCTGGGCGCGCTATTACACCGACGAGCACGTCGACACCGTGCTGCGGCGCGCGCGGGTGAGCGGGATCAACCTCAGCAAGGTCGTGAACGCGATGATCGTGTTCTCGGGTGCAACCCGGATCGAGAACGTGCATCCGCTGCAATTCGGCATCGTGCGGCGAAAGTCGCGCACGCAGCGCCGCCATGGCCTGCCGATCGAGAGCCCGCTGATCTATTATCCGCGCCGCGCCGTGGAGTTCGTCGGCAATCTCTATCAGTGGGGCACGCTGGTGCGGCGCTATCTCGCGATCAAGAAGCACGTGAAGGCCGACCCCGCAGCCTTCAACTACATCGACGAAGCACTGACCCCGATCGCGGCGGGCGCGCAGGACCACTTCGTCGAAGTGTTCGCCGACAAGATTCCGAAAACGCACGGCGCTCCGGTGCGCGAGAAAGTCGCGGAGAAGGTTGCGGCGGCCTGACGTCCGCCCCCAATCGCACCTGATGCGCTCCGCTTGTGCCTCGCCGCAAGTTCCCGCTGACTCTCTTGCGCCTTACGATGCCAGTTTCACCGGCACCTTGAGATAGTGAACGCCGTTCGCCTCGGCCGGCGGAAATTTGCCCGCGCGGATGTTTACCTGGATCGACGGCAGCAGCAGCAGCGGTGCCGCGAGTTTCGCGTCGCGCGTCGTGCGCATCGAGACAAAATCCTCCTCGCTGACGCCTTCGTGAATATGAACATTGCGCGCGCGCTCCTCGCCGACGGTCGTTTCCCAGGCGTAGGAATCGCGACCCGGCGCCTTGTAGTCGTGACACATGAACAGGCGCGTCTCCGGGGGCAGCGTCAGGATGCGCTGGATCGAGCGATAAAGCTCGCGTGCATCGCCGCCGGGGAAGTCGGCGCGCGCGGTACCGTAGTCCGGCATGAACAGAGTGTCGCCGACAAACACCGCATCGCCGATCCGGTAAGACACGCAGGCCGGCGTGTGGCCCGGCGTGTAGATCACCTCGCCCTCCAGCGAGCCGATCGCGAAGCGTTCGCCGCCCTTGAACAGATGATCAAACTCGGAGCCTTCGCCCGAGACGTCCATCGCGTTGAACACCGGGCGGAAGATGCGCTGTACGTCGCGAATGTGCTCGCCGATGCCGACCTTTGCGCCGGTCTTCAGCTTCACATAGGGCGCGCCTGAGAGGTGATCGGCATGCGCGTGGGTCTCCAAAACCCATGCGACCTCGATTCCCTGCTCGCGCGCGGCGCTGAGAATGGCATCGGCCGACGCGACGGACGCCTTGCCACTGCGATGGTCGAAGTCGAGCACCGGATCGATCACCCCGCCCTTCCTGGTCACGGGATCGGACACCAGATAGCTGACGGTGTTGGTCGGTTCGTCGAAAAAGGCCTGGATCGCAGGCTTCGCGGCATTCGCCATTGGATGTCTCCTTGGGGTCAGGGTTTCGCTTGACTTATATATTAGCAATATCTACATTAGCAATATCTAATTCAAAGGAGCGAGCGATGCGGGCGACCGCGAGCGATATAGCGCTGCTGGAGGACAAGGCGGTCGAGGCCGCCGAGTTCCTGAAACTGCTGGCGAACCCGCACCGGCTCCTGATCCTGTGCCGGCTCGTGGTCGAACGGGAGATGTCGGTCGGACAGCTCGGCGAAGCAGTCGAGCTCAGCCAGTCGGCGCTCTCTCAGCATCTCGCAAAGCTTCGTGCCGACGGGCTCGTGGCGACGAGGCGCGAAGCGCAGACGGTGTTTTACCGCATCGCCGACAAGGACACCGCGCGCCTGCTCGCCCTGCTCAAGGACATCTACTGCCCCCCTGATCCCGATTCCCATCCGACAAGAACCCCAAGGAGACGTAACGATGAGTTCCCTGACGACGATTTCACCCGGGCGCGCCGCCGAGTTGATGCGCGACGGAGCCGTTCTGGTCGACGTGCGCGAGGCTGACGAACACGCGCGCGAGCGCATTCCCGGCGCACGACATCATGCCCTGAGCCGGCTCGACGCGGAGCACCCGGCCCGGCCGGGCGATGACGTATTGATCTTTCATTGCCGCTCCGGCGCGCGCACACAGGCCAATGCGACGCGCCTCAGTGGCTCCGGCGAATGCGAAACCTTCATCCTGGAAGGCGGGATCGATGCCTGGAAGAAGGCAGGACTGCCCGTCGCACTCGACCGCAAGCAGCCGATCGAGCTGATGCGACAAGTGCAGATCGCGGCCGGATCGCTGGTCCTCGCTGGCGTCGTGCTCGGCTGGCTGGTGGCGCCCGAGTTCTACCTTTTGTCGGGATTTGTCGGCGCCGGGCTCGCGATGGCTGGCCTTACAGGATTCTGCGGCATGGCGCGGCTGCTCGCCGCGATGCCGTGGAACAAGCGCGCGCCCGCAGCGGCCTGATCTCGCCTGATCTTCACTCATATCGAGGCTTCCCGATGTTGGCCATGCAGGATCTCTTGTCAGTCGGCTCGGGCAGCCTCGTCGGCCTGATTCTTGGCCTGATCGGCGGCGGCGGATCAATCCTCGCCGTGCCGCTCCTGGTCTATGTGGTGGGCGTGCCCTCCGCCCACGTGGCGATCGGTACAAGCGCGGTGGCGGTCGCGGCAAGCGCCGCAATCAACCTGATCGGCCATGCACGCGCCCGCACGGTGCGCTGGCCATGCGCCATCGTGTTCGCGCTTTCCGGCATCGCTGGCGCGACGGCCGGCGCACAGCTTGGCAAGATGGTCGACGGCAAGAATCTGCTTGTGCTGTTCGGTATGCTGATGATCGTGATCGGGCTCCTGATGCTGCGCCCCCGAGGCTCCGACGGCGATGCCCCTGCTCGACGCGATCGGCTCTTCGCTCGTGTCCGTCACGGCGTTCGGCTCGGCGACCGCGGCCAGCTATGCGGTATCCGGGCTGGTCGACTGGCGCATTGCCGGACTGTTCGTGCTCGGCGGCATAGCAGGCGGAGCGCTCGGAATCCCGCTGGCGCAGCGCCTCGCGCGCCAGAAACGCGCGCTCTCGCTGGTGTTTTCCGGCATCGTCACGGCGGTTGGCATTTACGTCGTGACGAAGTCCCTCGCCGGATAATCGAGGGCGTGAGGTAACAGCGCTATTCCAGCCCCAGCATCAGGCGCATGTTCTGCACCGCTGCGCCCGAGGCGCCCTTGCCGAGATTGTCGAGGCGCGCGACGAGCAGCGCCTGCGGGTGCTTGTCGCTGGCGAAGACATAAAGCTCGAGCATGTTGGTCTCGTTGAGCGCTTCCGGTTCCAGCCGGCCGCTCTGGGTCGCGGCGTTTTCCAGCGGCATGACCGAGACGGAGGTGTTGCCCGCGTAGCGCTTCGCCAGCGTGGCGTGCAAATCGGCGCCGCTCGGCTTGCCGGGAAGCGTGTCGAGATGCAGCGGCACCGACACCAGCATCCCTTGCCGGTAGTCGCCCACCGACGGCACAAAGATCGGCCGCCGCGTGAGTTTTGCGTAGAGCTGCGTTTCCGGCAGATGCTTGTGTTCGAAGCCGAGGCCGTAGAGTTCGAACGAAGGGCCATTGTCCCCTTCGAACTCGGCGATCATCGACTTGCCGCCGCCCGAATAGCCGCTCACCGCGTTGATCGTCACCGGATAGTCGGGGGGCACGAGACCCGCATCGACCAGCGGCCGGAGCAGCGCCACCGCGCCGGTCGGATAGCATCCGGGGTTGGAAACTTTTCGCGCCGCCCGGATCTTGCCAACCTGGTCCGGCGTGAGCTCGGGAAAACCGTAAACCCAGTCGGGCGCGACCCGATGCGCCGTCGAAGCATCGAGCACCTTGGGACCCGCCGCACCCATGCTGTCGACGAGTGCCGCCGTCTCCTTCGCGGCCGCGTCGGGGAGGCAAAGAATGACGAGGTCTACCTCCTCCATCAGCGCGCGCTTGGCGGCGGGGTCCTTGCGCATTTCCGGCGCGATGCTTTTCACCGCAACATCGCTCTGCCGATCGAGGCGCTCGCGGATGCCCAGCCCCGTCGTTCCAGACTCGCCATCGACGAAGACGACGGGCTGTTTGGTGAGGGGCTTGGTAGACGCCTGGGCGTTCGGCTTGGTGTCTGCGAGAGTCATGGCCTGTTCCTCGGGTCGGTGATCGTTCTATTTCGCGGCGGCTAGCTCGGAAATCGCCGATCTCTTCCCTGCGGCGGGAGCAATCGGGGACGCTTCATATGTAAGGTGCGGCCGCAGTGCGACCATGCGCTTGGCGATCGCCTGTGCGGACGGGTCATCCTGAGCGCCAAGCGCCGCGGCGACCGCGACGTGGTCTTCGTCCGATTTGTGCTGATTGAGCTTGAAGTTGCCTTCGATGCTCTCCACCGTCATTTCCACCGCGACGATCGCCTTGAGCAGCATCTCGCGCCGCTTGTCGCCGACCTTGTCGAGTTTCCACGGCGCTTTGGGCTCCAGCCAGCTTTCGAATTTGGCGCTCAGCCGCTCGGTGTGACCTTGTGTGTGGTCGCCGGGGATCACCCGCACGGGGCCGGAGAGATGCACGGCCTCATAGAGCCAGGTCGGCACCTGTTCGGCGCTCGCATACCAGTCGGGCGACACGTAGGCGTCGTGGCCCTGCACGGCGACCAGCCACGTGCCGCCCTTCTCGGCGATCGCGCCGAGCGGATTGGCGCGCGCCACGTGGAATTCGAGCTTCGGCACCTTGCCGTCCTGCTCGATCAGACGGAACGGCAGATGCGCCGCAACCGGACGGCCGGCATCGCACGCGATCACCAGACCGAAGCCGCGCGCCGCCGCGAACGCGAGGCTCGCCGCCGGGTGCACTTTGAAGGCTGGATGGACGTACATGGAACGGTCTCCGGTTCGAGGGACCACCGGAGACTGAGACTGCGCGGGTTTTCAAGGGGGTGCCGCGGAGTTGTCTCCGGCGGCAGGGTTGACGATCAGATGCGATCAACCGTTACCGCCATGAAGGGGCGGCGGCGGCGGGTCGAGATGGTCGCGATCTGCATCATGGGGCGGCGCTATACCTCTTGAGGCCGGGGTGCGTCAAGTTCCGCACCTTTTGTCGCGGTTCACGAATGCGTGGTTCAGACAGCTCCGCCAGGCGCCTCGGCGGCTGCGCGGCGACTGCCCGCACCCACACGATGATCGGCTTCGACGGTATGCTTGCGTAGGTATTCCGCCATCGCGGCGGCGGAGTGGAGATCCTGTCCGCGGTATCGCCTCTCCAGGTCGGCGAATACCGCAACGATGCCCGCATCGTCGATGATGCCGTGCATGGACATCACCTTCATCAGCAGGATCACGGTGTCGGCCAAAGCGAGTTCGCCGCCCGTGAAGAGCGGTATCGGCGATCCGTCCGTCATGCCTGGCCCCCCGGCCCCACCCGTGCAACTTGCCTGCAACCGATCCGACACCTCCCTACCTTCCCGGTGGCCGCAATGGCCATACGTAACATTACTGACGACCCGTCCTAATTCGTTGGAACTTTGAAACAAAAAGGCCGCCCGAAGGCGGCTTTTCCCGGAATCGAGAAGACTTGGCGATCAGAGCACCGGCTGCCAGCAGGCCGGATGGAATTCGTAGACGTTGCCGCGTGGAGATGAACCCAATCGACGGGAACGACAGGACTGCAACAAACAAAAAGGCCGCCCGAAGGCGGCCCTCGCAGAACGTTCGGATGACGGTCAGATGACCGCGTTCCAGGGCACCATCGTCTCGCGGTAGCCGGTGGCGGTCTTCTCGATGTAGGCGTGCGCCGGGAACGGATAGTGGAAGCCCTGCACCATCATCTTCTCTGACGCGAGCATATCGTAGGTCTTGCGCCGCGTCGCTTCGGCCTTGGCCGGATCCTGGTCGAACATCAGGTGCCAGCCGGGATTGCGCGCGAAGAGATACGGCACGTGCGTCACGTCGCCCTGCACGAACACCTTGCTGTTGCCGGACTGCACCACGAGCGAGGTGTGGCCAAATGAATGGCCCGACGTATCTACGGCCGTGATGCCCGGCACCACTTCCTTGCCCCAGTCATAAGTGCGCACGCGCTTGAGCACCTCGGCGTTGAAGACGCGGCGATTGTTCTTGAACAGGCCTTCCATGCGGCCCGGTCCGGCCCGGCTCATCTCGCCGTCGTCCATCCAGAACTTGTGCTCGGCCGACGGCACGAGGATTTCGGCCTTGGCAAACGCCGGCGAGTTGTCGGCCTTGACGAGACCGTTCACGTGATCGCCGTGATAGTGCGAGATGATGACGGTATCGATGTCGTCCGCCTTGAGCCCCGCGGCCTGCAGGTTGCTGAGAAATTGCCCGACCGCGCCCTTGCTCTGCGCGAAGCCCGCCTCGCCCATTCCGGTGTCGATCAGGACAAGCTTGGAGCCGGTGTTCACCACGATCGGCGTGTAAGTATTGTTGAAAATCTCGCGGTCCATGTGCGCAGCCGCGAGCGCGTTGCGGACCTCGTCGATCTTAACATTGGTGACGAAGGTGTCCGGCAGCTTCAACCGGTTCACGCCGTCGGTGACCACGGTCACCTCGAAATCGCCGACCTTGTAGCGATAGAAGCCGGCGTTCTGTTTGCCGGCGATTGGCGCGGCGGCTTGCGCCTGTTCGGTTGATCCAAACGATAGCGCGGCACCGGCCACGGCCGTCCCGCCGAGCAATGCGCGGCGTGTCAGTTGCGTCATGAGATCCTCCCAATAATCGAGCCGAATTCTGCCCGGCCCGTGTGTCTTGTGATGCCGATGTTAGCGCGCGGCGAGCGGCGGTGGAACTGGCTTCCGGCGTCCGCGACAAGAGGCCATCACCCGAAGATCAGCTTGAAGCCCTTGGAGATCACGTCCCCGATCAAGAGCAGCACCGCGGCCCAAACGAACGCCGAAGTGAAGTTCGCGAACTGAAATCGCCAGAAGGGCATCTCGAAAATGCCCGCGACCAGCGGCGCCGACGCGCGCAGCGGCCCGGAAAAGCGCGCGATGAAGATGCCAAGTGCGCCCCATTTCTTGATAAAGGCCTCGCCTTTGGGGATCAGGTCCGGATGCCGCGACAGCGGCCAGATGTTCTGCACGGTGTGCTTGAGCTTGTCCCCGATCCAGTATGACAGCCAGTCGCCCAGCGCCGCCCCGATGGAACCCGCGATCCAGATCGGCCAGAAATTCAGGCCGCCCCCCTGGATCATCGTGCCGATCACCACCAGCGCGCCCCAGGCGGGTACGATCAGCGAGACGAAGGCGAGCGACTCCACGAAGCAGAGCACGAACACCACGGGCGCGGCCCAAGCCTGGTGCACGCGCACGAAATCGACGATCGGCTGAACGTATTCTTCGAACATTTTTCGGAAAGTCCTTGAGAAACCACAGGTCTAGCGGCTTGCCGCACGCCACGCCAGCGACCAGTTGTCACGATCCTGCCGCCACCATGGCATAGTCGGGGGATAGTGATTCGTTCCCGAACATCCGCAGCGTGACAATGGCCAAGACCGCCAAAAAAACGGCCGATACCAGCGACCTTTTCACCGACACGCCGGCGGCGGCAGCGCGCCGGCTGTCCGCCAAGGCCGTGCGCGGCAAGCCGGCTCCTGCCGGCGAGGCCTACACGGCGCGCGACATCGAGGTACTGGAAGGGCTGGAGCCGGTGCGCCGCCGCCCCGGCATGTATATCGGCGGCACCGACGAGAAGGCGCTGCATCATCTGTTCGCCGAGGTGATCGACAACGCGATGGACGAGGCGCTCGCCGGCCACGCGACGACGATCGAAGTGGAGATGACGGCGGACGGGTATGTCAGCGTCACCGACAACGGACGCGGCATCCCGGTCGATCCGCATCCGAAGTTTCCAAAAAAGTCCGCGCTCGAAGTGATCATGACCACGCTGCACGCGGGCGGAAAGTTCGACTCCAAGGTCTATGAGACCTCGGGCGGCCTGCACGGCGTCGGCGTGTCGGTTGCCAACGCGCTCTCCGACAGGATGGAAGTTGAGGTCTGGCGCGGTCAGGAACACTTCCGCCAGGTGTTCGAGCGCGGAACTCCAAAGAGCAAGCTGGAAAAGCTCGGCCGTGTCCCCAACAAGCGCGGGACCAAGCTGCGCTTTCATCCCGATGCACAAATCTTCGGCGCCAGGGCGGCATTCAAGCCTGCGCGCATTTTCAAGATGGCGCGCTCGAAGGCCTACCTGTTCGGCGGCGTCAAGATTCACTGGCGGTGCGACAAGGCGCTGCTCGCAGGCATCGACGACGTGCCGGAGCAGGAGACGTTCCACTTCGAGCGCGGCCTCACCGATTTCCTCACCGCCGCGCTGCATGGCACCACGCTCGTCCATCCCGACATCTTCGCCGGGAAAGTCGGCAAGACCGGCGCCCATGGCGCGGTCGAATGGGCGGTCGCGTGGGTAGCGGACGCGGACGGGTTCGTCTCCTCCTACTGCAACACGATCCCGACGCAGGATGGCGGCACGCACGAGGCTGGCCTGCGCGCGGCGCTCACGCGCGGCATCCGCGACCACGCCGAGCGCGCCGGCCAGGGCAAGCGCGCCGCCAACGTCACGCAGGACGACGTGATGATCGGCGCCGGCTGCATGCTTTCGGTGTTCATCCGTGAGCCGGAATTCCAGGGACAAACGAAGGACCGCCTCGCGACGGTGGAAGCGCAGCGCATCACGGAAACTGCGATCAAGGACAATGTCGACCACTGGCTCGCCGGCAATCCCGCGCACGCGAACCGGCTGCTCGACTGGGTGGTCGAGCGCGCCGACGAGCGGCTGCGCCGCCGCGCCGAGAAAGAAACGCAACGCAAGAGCGCGACGCGCAAGCTGCGCCTGCCGGGCAAGCTCGCCGACTGCACCAACACCGCCGCGCAGGGCTCCGAGCTGTTCATCGTCGAGGGCGACTCGGCCGGCGGCTCGGCCAAACAGGCGCGCGACCGCGCCAATCAGGCCGTGCTGCCATTGCGCGGAAAAATTCTCAACGTCGCCTCCGCCACCAAGGACAAGCTCGCCGGCAACCAGCAGCTTGCCGATCTGGTGCAGGCGCTCGGCGCCGGCACCGGCGTGCACTATCGCGACGAGGACCTGCGCTACGAGAAGATTGTCGTGATGACCGACGCCGACGTCGACGGCGCGCACATCGCCTCGCTGCTGATCACGTTCTTCTATCGCCAGATGCCGCAGCTGATCGAGCGCGGGCACCTTTATCTCGCGGTACCGCCGCTCTATCGCCTCTCCCACGGCGGCAAGACGTTCTACGCCCGCAACGACACGCACCGCGACGAGCTTTTGAAAAAGGAATTCCACGCCAACGCCAAGGTCGAGATCGGCCGCTTCAAGGGCCTCGGCGAGATGATGGCGGCGCAACTGAAGGAGACCACCATGGACCCGAAGAAGCGCACGCTTCTCAAGGTCATGCTGCTGACCGACGACCGCGCCGACACGGAGTCATCGGTCGAGCGGCTGATGGGGAACAAGGCGGAGACGCGGTTTGCGTTCATTCAGGAGAGAGCGGAGTTTGCGAGCGAGGAATTGCTGGATGTGTGAGGGGGATTGTTTGCCCTTTGTTAGGCAAATCCGTTATGGGTAGTCTCGCTCCCTAGGTAAGCGAGCAGGCGCCAACATGCTTAGCCGACTTCGGTTCGAGAACTTCAAATCTTGGAGAAAAGTCGATTTCTCGACTGCTCCCCTTACTTGCTTGTTTGGCGCGAACTCCTCAGGGAAAAGTAGTCTTCTTCAATTTCCTCTCCTTTTGAAGCAGACCAAAGACTCTCCGGATCGTTCGCTAGCTTTGGATTTTGGTGGAGTCGAATCCGCCGCAGACCTTGGCTCCTTTCGCGATGCCGTACATGGTCATAACGAAGAAGCGGCGATCTCGTGGCATCTGGAATGGCACCTCCCGCAAGAACTTCGAATTGCCGACCCCTCAGGCAAACGCAGCGAGGCGCTGCTGGTTGGCGATAAAATCGAGATATTGTCGTCAGCACGCCTTCGAAACAAAACAGTCGTTGGCGACTATCTAGAATATGACTTTTGTGATGCTCGATTCGTCTTGCGTAGAGAGAGGGATCGACCAGGCTTCCAGTTGGAAGCCCGTTCAACAAGCAAAATTTAGATTCGTTAGAACTCTAGGAAGAAAATGGGATTTACCCGGGCCGACTAAGTCGTATGCATTTCCTGATCAAGCACGAACCTATTTCCAAAACTCTCAATTCTTAAGCGAGTTCGAGAGCGCCTATGTCCAACAAATGGATGCAATTCTTCACCTAGGCCCACTTCGCGATTTTCCAAAACGACAGTATATTTGGGCTGGCTCAAGCCCTGTTGACGTGGGTGAGCGTGGCGAACGTACTATTGATGCAATTTTAGCTGCCACCATAAGAAACGAGCAACGCAACCTACGGCCCCGTACTAAGCTTCGGCTGTTTCAGGAAATGATCGCTTGGTGGCTCAAAGAAATGGGTTTAATCGACAGCTTTCAGGTTACGGAAGTAGCTCCGGGCGCGGGCTTATACCGGGCGATGGTCAGACGCGACCCACAATCGCCGGAAACTTTCATCACAGACGTAGGATTCGGTGTTTCGCAGGTCTTGCCTGCAATTGTGTTGCTCTACTACGCGCCTGAGGGATCAACAGTCATACTAGAGCAGCCAGAAATCCACCTGCATCCGGCCGTCCAAGCTTCGCTAGCGGACGTGATAATAACGGCGATAAGTAGCCGAAATATTCAGGTAATCCTTGAGAGTCATAGCGAGCATTTGCTTCAACGGCTTCTTCGACGCGTGGCCGAAGGTGAAACGTCCCCCTATCCGGCAATACGGCCAAGCGACATCAAGTTGTTCTTCTGTCAATCGGTCGAGGGCGTGTCCAGGATGGAGGAGCTCAAGGTGAACCTTTTTGGGGCCATAGAAAATTGGCCTGAAGATTTCTTCGGCGATCAGTTTGGCGAGCTAGCGGCACGAGAAGAAGCAGCGGCCACAAGACAGAAGGCTGCAGAATGAGCGGCCTCGTAGTCGATGAAAATGTCCCGATAGTCGCTAACGACATTATTCGAAAACCACCGCAGGCCCCCCAAGCCGACGCAGAGTGCCGATTGGCGTGCGTAAGAGCGCTTAGGGAAGCTGTCAAAGGTGGCGTCATTCTGGTCGACGATGCCGGCTCCGTGCTTGCGAAGTATCGAGCCTATCTCCGTAATGAGGGACAACCCGGCGTTGGCGATGCTTTTCTCAAGCATGTTAGCGATCAACAATTCAATCGAAGAAGGGTTCGGCGAGTGGTGCTGGCGACTGACGAGAGTGGTGAATTCGAGACTTTTCCTAGAAACGCTAAACTGGCAACATTTGATAGATCTGACAGAATTTTTGTGGCCCTTGCAGTCGCTGGCGGTGCAAAGACATCGATATTGAATGCAGTAGATAGCGACTATCGGGAACACGCTACCGAGCTTAGGAAAGTTGGAGTTAAGGTGCGAGAGCTTTGCGAGCATTGTCTTCGTGATCGATAGCGGCTTTCGGTACCGTTCCCATCTTAGGATCACAATCACGCATTCGTGATCGCAGAACTTATCCCCGCCTCGGAATCCGCCCTTATCCTTCTCGCGCCTTGCTCGTCGAGGGGCGTCAACCGGTGACGCTGGTTTGATGGAGCAAGCGGGATGCGCGG
>Ga0190272_10000896_pt1 | contig 14534 bp, 16 predicted proteins | sample Popmic504T_FD_133746 | JGI IMG/M metagenome (GOLD analysis project Ga0190272, IMG submission 133746) | Populus adjacent soil microbial communities from riparian zone of Shoshone River, Wyoming, USA - 504 T | ecosystem: Environmental > Terrestrial > Soil > Riparian zone | place: USA: Wyoming... | reverse complement strand
TAGCTGACCAGCCTCACGACCCCAGCCTATGCGCTAGCTTTGGCACCCGGGCCGGCGCCCCAAGCCCCGACCCGAAGCCCCAGGGGGCGTCGCTCAGTTGGTTAGAGCGCCGGCCCGTCACGCCGGAGGTCGCGGGTTCGAGTCCCGTCGCTCCCGTATCGGCACGCCGCATTCTTGCGCGGTTTTGATCGTTTTGAGTTTGACCGTCTCCTGTCGCATGGGTACCACGACGGGTACCCATCGCCTATGGCCGTGAAGCTGCTGTCAAAAGCTGGACGCATTGGGAAGGGCGTCCAGCGCGGCGAATCTGAAGCTGCGATCGATCCCGCCCCACAAGCCCGCGTCGATTGCAATTCCTTTGCCGAACAATAAGGATGGCTCCGCGTGGAGGCGCTTCCTTTCACAGAGGGTCCGCTTGAGGATGCTGGCGCCGAAACGCCGAGCTTCTACCGATTTCAGTACTGCCGCGTCGCCGCGCGGCTACTCGCAGCCCTTGCCGGGGGTAAAGAGCTGACGATCGTTTGCGAGCACCACGAGGACTATCTGGTTCTCGACGGTTCTCCGCTGCAGGCGGTTAGCGTCAAGGCCCGCGGCCAATCGAAGAGCCGGTGGACGATTCCGGCGCTCGTTGGCGATGGCAAGCTCGGCCATCTCTACGAGACCTATCGACGCGCTGAGGGGTCGATCCACTGCACCTTTGAGAGCGATCGTTCTCATGACGTCGCAGACCTGTGGTCGGATGACGAGGAAGGGCGGCATGGCGCCCGCAAAGATCTCGCCGATCGCCTCGATGAGGAGCTCGACGACGTCACGGGTTTCGTTGACCGTCTCAAGCTAGACGTCACTTTGCCGGCCAAACGTGACATCGCTGCCGCCTACGCCACGAACTTTGCTTCGCCAGCTCTCGACACGCTTGGGATCACCCAGCTCGACTCCGGCCGTGCGATGGCGCTCGCCGCCGATTTAGTCGCCGCTGCCAGCCGCGAGGGTCTTTCACCCGAGGCCCTGGGGCAACTGCTTCTCGCCGCCCCCGAGGCGTGGGAGGGGCTTTTCTCCGAACTCCAAGTCGAGGAGCGCACCGTCACCACGAGCCAACTTCGTGACGCCCTCGAAGCAGCGGCCAGTGCAGGCGTTCCCCGGATCCCGGCAGCGACCAGCGCGATCGCGACGACGGTGCCGGAGACGACGATGACGAAGAAGCTCCAGCGCGGTGGCCTTGGCCCGTCGGTGATCGCCACCGCTGGCAAGCGGCGAGCTCTGTGGTTTGCCCATCGCGCCCGTCACCGCGACATTACCGAGCGCCAAGAGGAGCTCGACTCCTTGCAGGAGTGGGTCCAAGATCAGGCCAACGAGGCTGAGATAACCGCCCGTGGCGGCGACTCAGACACCTATGGGATTGAGATGTTCAAGGCGCTCATGGGTCGCCTCAACTCTGCCGAGGCGTTGCCCACGGGCACGCGTCGCTCCGACAGCAATCCCGCCTTGCTTTCAGGTGCCGCCTTCGAGCTCACCGATGCCTGCTCGATTTGGTGGTCAGATCCCTTTCCTATTCGGGTGCCGGATGAAGAGCGCTAGGGAAAAGCGGCGCGAGGCACGTCTGCTCTTGATCATCGACGCCGTTTCGAGAGAGGGAAGAGCCGCCGAGGCGGTCGATGTCTTCGCCCTCGATTTTCTGCTCCAGCATCCTTCACTGCTTCGCACCTATCTTCGGGGCACCAGGCTGGAACTTCCGCCCGAGGCGGTTCCGAGCCCAACCGAAACCGAGTCGAGCGAAGAGGCGTTACTGCGTTGGAAGCGCTCGGTGGGCAGCCGTGCTCTTGCGCCGATGATCGGGCGCCTGATTGCCCGTGGCCTTATTCGCCGCGGGTCGGGCGGGCGCTTTGAAGTGGCGCCACGTGGAGATGAGGCCATCGAGCGATTGCGCGGATCGACTGGCTCAATCGAACGTACGCGGCTTCCGAAGCTCGCCGCCCAGGTTGCCAAAAACCCATCGGTCGCTCGTCAATCACTGCTGGCGGCCCTCGCCGAGGAGATGGATTAGTTGGCCACGGACCTTCAGATACGGCGGGTCTCCCTAGGTGGAGCTGACAGGCCGCACTCTTGGGAGCTGCCCAGAGGAGTAACGGTCATCGCCGGTGACAGCGGCGGCGGTAAGACCTCCCTGCTGAGCCTGATCAAGTACGGGCTCGGCGGTACGGCGACCATCACCAAAACGATTATCGAGGCGGCGGAGAGCGTGATCGTCGAGGTCCGTCTCAACGAGCGAGAGCTTCAACTGACGCGCCGGTTTTCCTCGAAGAAAAACGTGATCGAGGTGCGCGAGGGGGAAGGCGCGCCCATCGAGTACTCGATCAAAAGGGGAAGGAAGCGGCCGTGGATCTCCGATCTCCTGTTGGATGCCGTGGGAATCCCGTCGATCCGTGTGCCGCAATCGCGGAGCACGAAAACGCACAAACTGACGTCTATCTCGTTTCAGGACGTATTCGCCTACTGCTATCTCGATCAGGAACAGATAGATCGCTCGACCGTCTTCGACGATGAGTCCCCGGGGCGTGGTCCCAAGCGCCCTTGGACTTTCGAGCTTCTGTTCGGGCTGATTGACTCCCGTGTTGCGGAGCTTGAAGCCGCCCGGGAAGGGCTCGCTGAAGAAACTGAACAGCGTGAGAAACGCCTTGTTTCGGTCGAGCAGTTCATCGAGGTAAAGGAGCTACCCGGCACCTTCGCCGATGTCAGCCGCCGGCTGGAGGAGGTCGACTCCGAGGTCAAGGAGGTCACGGATGAGCTTGCTGCGCAGGAGCGTGCTCTTGAGCTTGCGATCTCCGAGACCGCTGGCCGCCAGGGTCAGGTTGTCGCGGCGGCAGACGGCTTGGCGGCGGCGCTGGCTGAGCAGCGGCGGATCTCGGTTGAACTCAGGGAGGTGAGCCGGGCCGCTAATCAGCTTGAGCGAGATCTAGACGCTGCCCGTGAAGGCGAGGCCGCGGGCGAGGTGCTCGATCCGCTCACCTATGAGGTTTGCCCGCGGTGCGAACAGCAGCTCGGCGAGCGCCAGGTAGAGACCGGGCACTGTTCGGTCTGTTTGCAGGCTGAGCCTGCTGCCGAGGCCGAGCGCGAGTCCGACTCCATCACCCTGACTGAGCAACTGAGCGAAACCCGCGCCTTGGTCGAGCAACTTTCCCGCGCACAGGATGCAGCCGAGCAAGAGGTCGGGAAACGGCGCGAGACCCTTGACGTCGAACGCCGTGCTTTCGCGCAGGCAAGCGATCAGACGAGTCTTCCCTTTCGTCGGTGAATCGGCGAGATGCAGGACAAGCTCGGAGCGCTTCGCGGCGAGGGCCGAATGCTCTCGGTTGGACTTCCGCTCGAGCAGGCCCTGCGGGACGAGCGTCGGGGGCTGGTAGATGCCGGTCCTGAGATCGCCGAGCTAGACGATGAAGCCAAAGGCCGCCGCGACGAGTTGGCCACGGCCCGCAGCCGAGTCGAGGATCTTTCGGAGGCCTTCGACGAAATCCTCCGCCGCTTCACTCTGCCCTGGCTGCAGAGTGCCGAGGTCGACCAGCAGACCTATCTGCCAGTCGTCAACGGACGGAGCCTGCGCGATCTCTCTTCGGGCGGGATGAAGACGACGACTAACGTCGCCTACTACCTCGCCGTTTTCGTGACTGCGCTGCGCGACCAAGAGATTCTGCTACCGAGCTTCTTAATGCTTGACTCGATTCGAAAGGCATCGGGCACGGGCAAAGAAGACTTGGCGCGCTCGGAGCGGATCTATGCCTATCTGCAGACGTTGCAGGAATTGCGTCGCCCTCCGAACCCGCTACCGCGTGATTTCCAGCTCATCGTTGTCGACAACGACATGCCTCATCAGTTCGAGAGCCACTTCAACACGATCCGCATCGACATTCAGAACCCACTGATCAGGTCATAAGGGAGTTGGGCCACAGGTCGGGGACCGGCATCTGTGGGCCGCATGGCCTTAGTCCGGTTTCACTGGGGCTACACTTGAACCAATGTCCGCCCATCCTTGGCCAGAGATCCCCGATGAGCAACGTTGGTCGATCGAGCTGATGGAGGAACTGCTGGAGCAAACTGAGCAGGCGCCGAGGGAGCTCTCGGGGCGTGCTGAGGAGCTTCGTGTCCAAGCGGCGCAGACCGAGATCGATGGTTATCGCGACGCGGCTCTTGCTTTGGCGGATCGCTACGAGCAGGCAGCCGCAGCCCGGCTCGCTTCGGCCTAGTTCTACGGCTCCAGCATCGCGCGCATCTGGCTGGCAATCTCTTGCTGCCGTTTATGCAAAGACAGAAGGCGGGGTTTGACACGGTTCAGCTCGGCTTCCAACTCCGCGAGGGTTCTAGCTGCGCCTTCCGGATCCAGCACGCTTTGCTCGCTCCATTGGGTCGATAGCTGGCGGGCATTGGCCGACAAGCCCGACAGCTCGACCGTGACGATCCGCGCCGACTCCTGAAGGAGGAGGGCCTGTTCCGGGCTGACGCGGTCAGCCGCGATCAGCTTGCGCCGTATCTCGAAGATCGCCTCGTGGGCGATCATCGCTGCGCTGAGCAGGGAGTTGAGGCGTTGGATTGCCGGTGGGCGCTCGGGCATCGGGCTATCCTGCCGTAGCGAGCGGCGCTATGCGTGCAGACAGCACGCTGCGGCTACGTGAAGATGCTGGTCAGCTTCGCGACGTCGTCCGGGCGGGGCTTTGAGTGCAGGTAGCGCTCGGTCGTGGTCAGTTTCGAGTGGCCCATCATGTCCTTGACGGCGACGAGGTCGAACTGCTGGATCGCGAGGCTGCCGAAGCTGTGGCGGAGGTCGTGAAAGCGGCGCACGCGCACTTCGGCCGCTTTCTGGGCGCGGACGAAGCGGGTGCGGACAGCGGAGCGGTCGAGCGGCCCTCCGTCGGGACGACAGAAGACGTAGTCGTTGCGGCTGGTGAACGACCGGCGCTCCTGCAGTGCTCGTATCTCGCTGGCGGCCTGATCGGCGAGGGGCACTGAGCGTGCTCGCCTGGACTTGGTGCTCGACTCCTCGCCGGCGGACATCGACCGGGACACGGAGAGGATGCGCCGGTCAAGGTCGACATCGGACCAATGCAGCGCGAGCAGCTCGCCGAGCCGGAGGCCGGTGAAGGCGGCGACGAGGAAGAGGGCTGCGTCCTGTTCGTTGATCCGCGCCCACTCGCGATCGGTCTCCGCGGAGAACTTCGAATGCGTGTAGCCGCCGCGTCCGCGGTGAAGGCCCGTTCTGGCGGCGTCGGCCACGGCGCGGATCTCCTCCGGCTCGAAGGTCTCGACAGGGCGGGCACCTTCCTCGGGTCGCTTTGCAGTGTCGGCCACCGGGTTGTAGCGAAGGCCGAAGGTCTCTTTGCGCCTCGCGTGCTCGAAGACCGAGTGCAGGATCTGGCGATGGATGTTGACCGTGCGGGCGCTGATGTCCTCCCGATCCAGCCGGGCCAAGAAGCGGCGCACGTCTTCGGCCGTGATCGAGCGGAGCTTGCGTCCCTCGAACTCGCGCATGATCCGGGCCCCTCGCTGTTCGTCGATGTCGTGCCTTGGTTTGGCGAGCAGGTTCCTGTGGCGGTCCAGAGTGGAGGGCTTCGCCCGCTTCTCGAACTCGAGGTGCTCCATCCAGAGCCCCACCGCATCCTCGAAACGCGCGTCCCGCTTTCGCGGGGCGATCTGCTGTTCGGCTTCGACTTCGGCGATCACTCCGGCCATCTCTCGATACGCGCGACGCTCGTCGAGGAAGCCGTCGCGAACGCGGCCATGCTGCTTCCTCCAGCCGCCGTTCGAGTCCGGCACGAGCCAGGCCCGGCCGAGCCGCCGCTTTCGCTGTCGCCTCGTCGCGTCCCGCCACTTCGCTTCGTAGAAAGGCACGCCTCGATGCGCCCTGACGATCAGGGCGCCACTCTCCTGGCGATCGATCTCCATCTCGAACCTCCTTTGCCTGGGAATCTCTTCCTAGGCTCTGTCCGGTGAGACCGCCCTTTGCATCGGGCGAACTCCGTCGTCGTGGGTACCGCGGTGGGTACCAACGCCGCCGATTCGAGACTGACCGAGACCGATTCTCGCTTGCCTAAATAGCGCGAAAAGTGCCTATTTGCAGGGAATAGGCGCTCCTGTCACGCCGGAGGTCGCGGGTTCGAGTCCCGTCGCTCCCGCTCTCTTCGGGTCGGTCGATCCGTTTGCGAACGCACGGATTCACGCGTGTTGCGGACGGATTCCAGCGGTGTGCAGGGCGATCGGCGATGCGGAGATCCACCGGTAGGACGGCCTGTAGCACGAGGCTTGATCGATCAGTCCGAGTCGGCTTATGGTCTTCGCCGACCAAGTTCTGGGTTTGGGCAGCCTTCGGCCGAGCTGTCTCCGTCCGGGCGAAATGATCGCCGGCGTGGTCTCGGGGCAAGCGGGTCGGCGCAGCTACTCACGGGAGAGTGAGCTAGATGAAGATGAGGAAGATGCTGCTGCTGGTCGCGATGGCGGCGGTGGCGACCGCCTTCGGGGCGGCGCCGGCGGCTCAGGCCACCGCGCCGGAATGGTACGTCCACAACGAAAAAGGCGAAGACGTAAAATTGAAAGAACCCTTCGTGTTCGACGTCACTGGCGAAGTGGCGGCGATCGGCGCGGGCTTCGTTTCGGGTCCCTGCGAAATCACACTCGTCGGAGAAGTCGAAAACGGGCTTGGCATGGCCCTCGGAGAGATCACCGTAGGCGAAGTTCAATCAAACTGCCCGACCGGCAAATTGGGTTGCACGGTGACGCCGACAATCCATGCGTCCGCAGAAGGTCCCTGGGATCTCACAGGGGCGACAGTGGAAGGAAAACCGGGCCTCGAAATCATCGGGGTGTTGATCACCAACCACTACACCGGCGCAACCTGCGGGATCCCTTCGACAAACGTAGTCTCGGGGACGGCGTTAGCGCAGCTGAACGGCAGCGCCTGCCTCTCCTTCCAAAACGTGAAAGACAAACTGTTGACGGACAACATGATCGCGACGGATCTGACCGGCGAAGTCTGCCTCGAGGCCCCGCTCACACTGAAATAGGCAGAGCGCTCGAAAGGGCAAGGGAGGGCCGGATCACGTCCGGCTCTCCCTTTCGCTCAGCTCCGCGGCGCGTAGCGGTGGTGCAGCATCAGGGCGTTCCCGTCGGGGTCCCTGAAGTGGGCCATGTGGCAGACCCCGCTGTCCATGGTCTCGGCGGCGAACTCGACGCCGCGGGATTCGATCTCGGCGCGGGCGGACTCGACGTCGTCGACGTGGAGGGCGATCGGGTGGCCGTGGGGGCTGAACTCGATTCCGAAGGCCTCCGATTCGAGGATCGCGATGGTGAGGGTGCCGGTCTCGAACTCGACGCCTGGCATCTTGCCGTAGCGGGCCGACTCCCGGAGGCCTAGGACGTTGCCGTAGAAGTCGACCGCGCGGTCGAAGTCCTTGGTCGGCAGGGTGACGAAGTCGACGCCGGTGACGAGTGAGTCGCTCATGCCGGCGATCCTACGCCTCGTGCGGCGCGGGCTCTACACGGCGCGAGATGTAGATCGCCTTGTCGTGCGCCAGTTCGGCGAGCGGCGCCGGCACCGCGTCGTCGCCGTGGCCGAAGACGTCGAGGCACTCCAGGCCCGCCCGGTCGAGCGCCGCCAGCACCCGCGCCTCCGGGAAGTGGCGCTGGCGGTGCAGGCTGGTCGCGACACCGGTCTCCTTGCCACCCTGCGGCGAGCGGGCCTCGACGGTCGCCTCGCAGATCGAGCCGGGGGCGACGTCGACCGGCGACCGGCCGTGCCAGACCAGCAGCCGGCCGTTCGCCTCGACCGCCTCCACGGCGCTGAACGCGGAGCGGTACATGCGCAGGGTGTTGAGGTCGAAGAGCAGCAGCCCGCCCGGCCCGAGGTTGCGCCGCATCCCCCCCAGCGCCGCCTCCAGTTCGTCCTCGCCCAGCAGGTAGTTGACGGCGTCGTCGAGCGCCCAGACCAGGTCGAAGGCGCCGAAGTCGGGTAGCTCGCGCATGTCGGCCACCGAGAGCTCGACCGCGGCGTCGGGCACCTCCCGGGCGATCGCCTCGGCCTTCTCCCGGGCCAGCCCGACCATCGCCGCGGAGATGTCGCAGCCGGTCACCTCCCAGCCCCGCCGCAGCATCGGCACGAAGCTGTTGCCGGTTCCGCAGCCGACGTCGAGCAGCGTCCCCCGCGAGGGCAGTCCCTGGCGCTCCAGCCGCGGCAAGATCTGGCCCAGCCAGAGCTCGTAATCGCTGCCGGCGGTGAAATCGTCGTAGACCGGCGCCATCGCGTCGTAAGCTGCCTCGGCGGCCCGCAATCCCGTTTCCCCTGCACTCGTGGAACTCACGATCAGCAGACCCGGCCTTTGATAAAGATAGTTCCAGCATTTAACTTAACCCACCTGGTTGACCACTTAGTAAGTTCGTTCCATCGAAACTTCCGGGGGCCAGAGTCGCGGGAACGACGACGGTTGGGAGTGGGATGAGGCGCACAGGGTTTGCCTCCGATTGGCCTACCGCTACGCCAGCAATCCGAGCGAGGCCGAGGACATAGCCCAGGAAGCCTTGCTCCGCGCCTGGCGCCGTCGCTCGACCCTGCGCGAGCCGGAGCGCCGCAACCAGTGGCTGGCGACGATCGTCCGCAACGAGGCCTTCCGGGTGCACGCCCGCACCCGACCCGACCCGATCGCGACGATCGAGGCCCAGGAGGGGGAGGAGGACGAGCAGGTCGTCGCCACGGTCGAACGCGCCGACCTCCACGCCGCCCTGCAGCAGCTCAACGACCGCGAGCGGCGCCTGCTCGAGCTGCGCTACACCGACGACCTGACCCAGGCGGCGATCGCCCACAAGCTCGGGATCCCGGAGAACACGATCAAGGTCCAGCTGCACCGCGCCCGCAACAAGCTGCGGCGGGTCTACGTGCCGCGCTGAGCCGCGGCGGCCTTGCGCATCTCCTCCGCCGCGACCTCGGTCCCCACGTAGGGGACGAGCAGGGCGAAGACCAGTTCCGGGAGGCGGTTCCGGAGTTCGGCCCCCCGTCCCGCCAGCAGCTCGTCGGAGATCAGGCCGGCGACCGAGCCGGCCGCCATCAGCGCGGTGTTGGCCGGCAGTTCGCCGCTGGAGGCCAGCTCGTGGCCGGGCTCGAGCAGCTCGGCGAGGCGGCCGATCGCCTCCCAGTGCAGCCGCCGCGCCTCGGCGCCGGCGGCGGCGACCTCGACCACCGCGGCCCGCGCCAGCGCCGGGTCGGCCGCGAAGAGCTCGACGATCGCCGCCAGCCCGGCTGTGGCCCGCTCGATCCACGGCTGCCGCGCCTCGACCCGAGCGGCGAGCTCGGCGAAGACCCGCTCGACCACCGCCTGGTAGGCGGCCAGGAAGCAGTCGTCCTTGTCGTCGAAGTGCCGGTGGAAGCCGGCGCCGGAGACCCCGGCCTCGGCGACGATGTCGGCGACCGATGTGCCCCTGTAGCCCTGGGTGCCGACGACCCGGATCGTGGCCGCCAGGATCAGCTGGCGCTGGGCCGCATCGATGGGGGTGGCGTCGTACAGGAGGTCTCTTTGACTTTCCGGCCACCTCCCTGGCTGCCGCGACTGAGCTTGGTGCGACTGATCCGGTGCGCGGTCAGCGTGGCAAAAAGCAGGGCCGAAAGCAACCTCCCATGCCGCCCCGTCCAGGCCGCGATGGCCCCCTGCGCCGACCTGGACAAGCGACGGTCGGCACTGTACATACGGGCGAGGGCGCCAGCCCGAACTTCGGACGGCTGTACAAGCCCGCCGAGCGCTCGGCGGTCGATTATTGGGTAATGAAGACGCTGCCCCGACAGATCGTCGCCTTCGGTGGTGGCGGTTTCTCGATGGAGTCGGGCAACCCCCTGCTCGACGACTACGTGCTGGGGCTGAGCCCGGCGGAGCGGCCGCGGGTCTGTTTCCTGCCCTCGGCCAGCGGCGACGCCGACCACTACATCGTCCGCTTCTACCGGGCCTTCTCCGCCGACCGCTGCGAGGCCAGCCACATCTCGCTCTTCCGTCGCGAGCAGGGTCCCGCCGACCTGCGCCGCCACCTGCTCTCCCAGGACCTGATCTACGTCGGCGGCGGCAGCGTGATCAGCCTGCTCGGGGTCTGGCGCGCGCACGGCATCGACGAGATCCTGCGCGAAGCCTGGGAAGCGGGCGTGGTCCTCTGCGGCCTCTCGGCCGGCTCGCTCTGCTGGTTCGCCGACGCGGTGACCGGCTTCCACGGCGAGCCGCAGCGGGTCGAGGGCCTGGGCCTGCTGCCGTTCAGCAACTGCGTCCACTACGAGCGCGACTCGAAGCGCCGCACCTCCTACCACGCCTTCCTGCGCGAGGGGATGCGGGCCGGCTACGCGGCTGAGGACGGCGCCGCGCTGCACTTCACCGGCACCGAACTGAGCCGGGTGATCGCCTCGCGGCCCGCGGCCCGCGGCTACCGCCTCGACGTGGCCGGGCGGCGGGTGGTGGAGATGCGGATCGCGACGACGTACCTCGGGGAGAACTCGACGGCCACTGCCCTGCCGATCCCCGAGGCGCTGTCCACCGCGGTCGCCGCCTGATGGTCCGCCGCATCCTCGCCCTCGGCGGGCACGACTTCACCTCGCGCCCGCCCGACCGCGCCGTCTCCGAGCTGATGCTGCGGCTGGCGACCGAGCGCGCCGGGCGGCGGCCGAAGATCTGCATCCTGCCGACCGCCAGCGGCGACACCTCCGATCAGATCGGCCGCTTCTACGCCTCCTTCGGCGAGCGCCCCTGCGAGCCGTCCGACCTCTCCCTCTTCCGCCTCGGGCGCCGCCCGATGGCGCTGCGCGACCACCTGCTCGAACAGGACCTGATCTACGTCGGCGGCGGCAGCCTCGTCAACCTGCTCGCGGTCTGGGAGGCGCACGAGATCGGCGCCATCGTCGCCCTCGCCTGGCGGCAGGGGATCGTGCTGGCCGGCCAGAGCGCCGGGGCGATGTGCTGGTTCGAGGCCGGCATCACCAAATCGTCCGGCAAGCCGCTGGCAGCCGCCGGACTCGGCCTCCTGCACGGCAGTCTCTGCGTCCACTACAACAACGAGCCCGAGCGCCGCGCCGCCTACCTCGAAGCGGTCTCCGAGGGGATGCCGGGCGGCTACGGCCTCGACGACTACGCCGGCCTGCTCTGGGAAGGCGAAGGCACCCCCTCCGCCTTCACCGCCCGCCGCGGCGCACGCGCCTACCGAGTCGCCGTCAACGGCACTGGCGTAGTCGAGTCCCCACTCCCGGCGAGGTTCCTCCCGGCGCCGGCCCCGGCGGCCCTGCGCGAGGACATCGCCGAGTTCCGCCGCATCACCGCGATGCGCAAAGGCGCCGGCTGGTTGGGCTGACAACAGCTAAAGCGAAAGCGAGACCTCGCCGCCGCCCGCCGAGCCGAGCGCTGAGAGGAGCGGGTGCCCCTCCCCCAGAGGCTCCCGCGACGACGCTCCGAAGCACGCGACCGATCTGCTGCGCAACGGCCTCTGGGGGAGGGGCACCCGCTCCTCTGAACCCTTCTACTCCCCGGCGACAGGCGGCGCCGTCGGGTCGCCACTCTCCTCGCCCAAGTTCTCGCGCGCGATGTAGTCCTCGGCCAGCAACAGATTGTCCTTCGACCGCTCGACCACGTTGAGCAGGTCGCCCATCAGCGCCACCTCCTCGACCTGCTCCTTGACGAACCACTGCAGGAACTGCTCGGCGCGGTAGTCCTTGACCTCGCGGGCGAGCTCGAAGAGGGCGAAAATCTCGTCGCTGACCCGCTTCTCCTGGTCGAGCGCCATCCTGACCGGCTTCACCCCATCGGTGTACTTGGTCTCCTGCGACTTGATGTCGGGGATGTGGACCTCCTCGCCGACGTCGAGCAGGTACTTGACCATCATCATCGCGTGCTCGCGCTCCTCCAGCGCCTGCCGGTAGAAGAAGTGGGCGAGCCGGGGAAGGGTCTCGGCGTCGTAGTAGACGGCGGCTCCGACGTACTGCTGCGAGGCCGCGAACTCGTTGGCGATCTGCTCGTTGAGGGCGTCGGCGAAGCTTTTCTTCCGTTTGGCCATCTCGGGCTCCTTGTCGGCGGGGCTGGAGACCCAACGTAGCCGAAACCGCGAGTTCGGCTGGCCGAAGATCGGGTTCGGCTACCCGAACAGGGTGCGAACGCATTTGTTCCCGCTATGCGGGTAAAACTGCGTTCGCGCTCAGAGTTTCCAGCGGAAGCCGAGCGGCTCGATCGCCGGCTCCAGCGGGCTGGAGGGCAGGCCCGGCTTGGTCGCCTGGGCCGGGTCGTTGTAGCCGCCCGGGGCAACGTCGTTGGGGGTGTCGGGATGGAAGATCGAGGCCAGGTACTGGATCTGGCCGCGGCCCTGGCCGAGCTCGGTCTGGCCGCCGCCGTAGGCGCCGATCCCGCGCTCCTCGCAGTAGTCGTAGGCGGCGAAGAGGTTGGAGATCGGGCCGAAGCGCGAGGGCTTCACGTTGACCGTCTTCGGCGGCGACCACGGCATCGCCTCGATGTCGGCTACCGAGTGGATCGGGGCGTCCCAGGTGACCCACTCGGAGACCGGGTCGAGCAGCGGCTTGGTCTCCTCGGTCACGTCGGGGTCCTCGAGCCAGGCCTCGGGGAAGGCCTCGATCAGCTTCGCGTACAGCTCCGGATCGGTGACCACGTCGACCGGAGTGCCTTTGTAGAAGCCCTTCAGATCGAGCGAGTCGACCGCGCCGGTCTGCACCAGGGCGGCGATCAGCTCGTCGTCCCAGTCGTTGAAGGGGTCGAGCTTGAAGCGCAGGGCTGGGTAGACGGCGAGCCGGGCCAGCAGCGGCTCGATCGAGGAGCGCTCCTCGCTGCCGAAGCCGGAGAGCCGCATCGAGGAGACGAAGGTGAGCGGCTTCGGCTCGCGGCCGACCGCCTCGGCCAGGTTGGTGCCGGCCTGGCGCAGGGCCAGGTCGAGCGCCGCCGACTCGAAGGCCCAGCGCCGGTACTCGCGGGAGACGTCGCGCTCCGGCGCCGAGGCGGGGAAGAGGTCGGTCTCGCCGAGCAGCCGGGAGAGCTCGTCGAACTCGTAGCTGCCGGCCAGCCCCTTGGGCGGGCCGTGGCCCTGCTGGGCGACGTGGTCGATCGCGTCGTAGGTGACGTCCTCGCCGATCCCCTCGTGGCCGCCGCCGCGCAGCTTGACGATCGTGGTCAGCCGTTCGAACTCGCCGAGCACCAGCTCCAGCCCCTCGAACTCGACCGAGTCGATCTCGACCGGCAGTCCTGCGATCGCGTCGTAGCTGGCCATCGCGGCGCAGCCTAGATCATCGGTTGCGCCGGCCCGTTGGCTCAGTCCGACTCGAGCGCCACGCGCAGCGTCCTCAGCTCGCGGTCGCTGCCGCCGCGCACGTAGCCGCCGTGGGCGACGCTCTCGGCGATGTAGTCGAGCGTCTCGTGGGTCAGCCGCTCGCCGGGGAGGACGTTGGGGATGCCCGGCGGGTAGGCGGCCAGTCCCTCCGCCGCGACCCGCCCGGCCGCCTCCGCGAACGGGATCACCTCCTGCGGGCCGAGGAAGGCCTCGCGCGGCGTCATCGCCAGCTCGCCCCAGGGCGGCGGCGGCGCCAGCGGCTGCTGCTGGGCGCGCGGCTCGGAGCCGAGCCGGTCGACCGCCTCGCGCATCGCGGCGACCAGCCGCTCGCCGTCCTTCGCGGCAGGCTCGCCGAGCCCGAAGACCGCGACGACGACGTTCTCGGAGAGCAGCTCGAAGTCGACGCCGCTGTCCTCGAAGGCGATCTTCGCCAGCCGGTAGCCGGTCGAGCCGGTGCCGCGCACGTCGATCGCCAGCCGCAGCGGGTCCCAGCCTGCGACCCCGGCGCTGCCGACCATGCTCTCGTCGAGCGTGGTGAGGCCGGGGATCTGCTCGATCGCGGCGCGGGTGGCGGCGATCCCGGCCAGGGTCGCGGTCAGCAGTTCGGTGCCGTGCACGGCGGCGAGCCGCCGCGCCGCGTCGAGCGAGCCGGAGAGCAGGGCGCTGGGGCTGGTCGACTCGACCAGGCTGACGCTGCGGTCGACCACGGCCGCGTCGATCCGATCGCCCTGGCCGAGGTGCAGCATCGCCGACTGGGTGAGGCTGCCGACGATCTTGTGGGTCGAGGAGAGGACCAGGTCGGCGCCGCAGGAGAGCGCGTCGGGCGGCAGCTCGGGATGGAAGTGCAGATGGGCGCCCCAGGCCTCGTCTACCGCCAGCGGCACGCCGTGCCCGTGGGCGACCTCGGCCAGCGCGGCGACGTCGGCACAGGCGCCGAAGTAGGTGGGGGAGACGACCATCGCCGCCACCGCTCCCGGCGTTTCGTCGAGCGCGGCCGCCAGCGAGTCCGGCGTCAGCCCGTGGGCGATTCCCAGCTCCGGGTCGAGCTCGGGGGCGACGAAGGTCGGCCGCATGCCGCTGAGGACGAGGCCGTCGATCACCGAGGAGTGGACGTTGCGCTGGACGACGACGCGGTTGCCGGCATGGGCGAGCGCCATGCAGGTCGCGTGGTTGCCCTGCGAGGCGCCGTTGACCAGGAACCAGGTGCGGCCGGC
>Ga0190272_10000895_pt1 | contig 14538 bp, 9 predicted proteins | sample Popmic504T_FD_133746 | JGI IMG/M metagenome (GOLD analysis project Ga0190272, IMG submission 133746) | Populus adjacent soil microbial communities from riparian zone of Shoshone River, Wyoming, USA - 504 T | ecosystem: Environmental > Terrestrial > Soil > Riparian zone | place: USA: Wyoming... | reverse complement strand
ATTGCTAGGTCCCACCCAATCGATTGCTAGGTCCCACCCAATCGATTGCTAGGTCCCACCCAATCGATTGCTAGGTCCCACCCAATCGATTGCTAGGTCCCACGCAATCGATCCCTAGGTCCCACCCAATCGATTGCTAGGTCCCACCCAATCGATTGCTAGGTCCCACGCAATCGATTGCTAGGTCCCATCCAATCGATCCCACCCAATCGATCTCTAGGTCCTACCCAATCGATCTCTAACCCTCACCCAATCGGATCTCGAGCCTCCACAATCGATCACGTATCCCCCACGAGGAAGGCCGGCGATGCCAGCTCGAACCCGCGACCTCCGGCGTGACAGGCCGGCGTTCTAACGCCGCCAGCCGGTTTCTCTCGGGGAGCCCCCTTCGTAAACCACTCACAACCGAGGATGTTAGGGGCGTGTTGAGCCCTAATGAGTGCGGCAATGAGTGCGTTTCCGCCGCGCTGCGCCCACGCACTCCATCACAAAATGTCTCTATTCTTCCTGACTTCGGTACGCCCATCATCGCGTCCGAGACGCGGGACGATACCGAAAGGGGCATACCCATGATGAAACGAGTGATTCCTCTCCTGATTCTTGCCGGCGTCCTGACCACGGCGCCAACCGCGATGGCCCAATGTTTCAGATGCCCTCCCCCCCGGGTCTGCAGCCCCGCTGTACCAGGGGCAGGCTTCGAAATCTGCTACTACATCGGGTCTTCCTGCATCGCCCAAAACTATTGCGGCAGTTCCGCCGCCGCGCCGCCGCTCGCATCCGAGTACGAGGTGGCGTCGGTGGAGCGGACCGACGACCCGCGGCCGAACACGGACGCGAACGAGACCCGCATTGCCTTATTGGAGTCGAAGCCGGAGTCGAAGCTGGAGCCGGCTCCGGCGCCGGACGCTCATCGCTGATCGATCGCGCTCCCGCGTCTCCATGCCCTCAACGAAGCCCTTCCACGTGTGCCGGATGGCAAAGCTGTGGCTCGTTCGGCAGCGCACCGTATGTCGTCGACCGCGATGGCACACCTCAGTCTCAAGGTCACCAATGGCCTCTACGACAAGTCGTCCGTGGACATCGAGTACGCCAACGAACTGGCCCTGACCCGCAGGAAGCCGGCCGCCTGTACGCCTGCGGTATGGAGATGCCCAATACGGTCTACAAAGGCTGTCATTATGGAGTGCGGCGGCCTTAGGCGCCGCTTTCCAATTCGGTCGCATCGTGCACGCGTGCGGTTTCTGCCGCACGAATTTGAAAGCGGCGTCTAAGGCCGCCGCACTCCATAACGCGCTCCTCGGATCAGGGCGATTGATGCGAACGTCAGCGCTTGCGCGCCGCGCGCATCTTTTCCAGCCTCTCCCGGATCTCCCTCTCAAAGCCGGCGTCTTTGGGCTCGTAGAAGCGCCGGCCGGCCAGGGCGTCGGGGAGGCACTCCATCGCGGCGGTCTGGTCTTCGAAGTCGTGGGCGTATTGGTAGCCGCGGCCGTAGCCGAGGTCTTTCATGAGCCTTGTGGGGGCATTGCGGATGTGCAGCGGGACGCCGGGATTGTCGCCCTGCCGCACTTCGCGGACGGCTTCGTTGTAGCCATTGTAGGCGGCGTTGGATTTCGGCGCGGCGGCCAGATAGGTCACCAGCTGCGCCAGCGGCACGCCCCCCTCCGGCATGCCGACGAAGTGCACGGTCTGTTGTACGGCGATGGCGAAGACCAGGGCCTGCGGGTCGGCGTTGCCGATGTCCTCGGAGGCGGCCCGCACCAGGCGCCGGGCGATGTACATCGGGTCTTCGCCCCCCTCCAGCATCCGAACCAGCCAGTACACGGCGGCGTCGGCGTCGCCATTGCGCAGCGATTTGTGCAGCGCGGAGATGATGTTGTAATGCTCTTCCCCCGACTTGTCGTACATCAAGGAGCGCCGCTGCAGGATCTCTTTGATCTTTTCAACGCTGACCGGACTGTCTTCCGGCGACGCGGTCTCGATGACGAGCTGTAATGAGGTCAGTGACTGGCGCGCGTCGCCGGCGGACGTGGCGGCGATGAAGTCCAGTGCGGCGTCGTCGAGCTCGATACCGAATTTCCGCACCGAGGGATGTTCGACGGCCCGTTTGAGGATCATGACGACCTGCTCGCGCTCCAGGGCCGGGATGACCACGACTTTGGAGCGTGACAGGAGCGCGGAGTTGACTTCGAAGGAGGGGTTCTCGGTGGTGGCGCCGATGAGGGTGATGTCGCCCGCTTCGACATAAGGGAGAAAGGCGTCCTGCTGCGCTTTGTTGAAGCGGTGGATCTCGTCGATGAAGACGATGGTCTTGGAGCCGCGCGTCTGCCGGGCCCGCCGCGCTTCTTCCATCAGGGTCTTGATGTCTTTGATGGAGGTGGAGGTGGCGGAGAACTGGACGAAACGCGCCCGGGTGGTCCTGGCGATGATGCGGGCCAGGGTGGTCTTACCGGAGCCGGGCGGGCCCCAGAAGATCATGGAGGGGATGCGGTCGGTCTCGATGGCGTTGCGCAGGAACTTCTTCTCGCCGAGGAGGTCTTCGAGGCCGACGACTTCGTCGAGGGCCTTCGGGCGGAGGCGCTCGGCGAGGGGAGCGTCGGCGGTGTCGGCCGCCGCGGGGGCGGGGAAGTCGTCGTCGCCGAAGAGGGAGCCGGTCATTGGGATTGATCGGGGGATTGAGGATTGAGGATTGAGGATTGAGGATTGGCGGCGAGAAGCGAGAAGTCGAGGTTGCCGCCGGAGAGGACGACGGCGATGGGGCCGCGGGGCTTGATCTTTCCGGTGATGAGCGCGGCCAGGCCGAGGGCGGCGGTGGGCTCGATGACGAGCTTGGTGCGGTACATGGCCCACTGCAGGGTCTCGAGGAGCACGGCGTCGTCGACGCTGACGACGTCGCGGACGCGCTCGCGGATGACGGCGAAGTTGCGGGTGCCGAGTGCCAGGGTGCGGGCGCCGTCGGCGATGGTCGGGGGCGGGTCGATGGTGACGATGCTGCCGCCGCGGAAGGACTGCTCGCCGTCGTTGCCGGCCGCGGGCTCGACACCATAGATGTCGATGTCCGGGCGGATGGAGGTGGCGGCTAGGGCGGTGCCGGAGAGGAGGCCGCCGCCGCCCAGGGGGGCGACGATGGAGGTGACGCCGGGCCATTCCTCGACGATCTCGAGGCCGACGGTGCCGGCGCCGGCGATGATGCGCTCGTCGTCGAAGGGCGGGACGACGGCGGCGCCGGTCTTCTCGGCGATGCCGCGGGCGACGGTGTCGCGCGTGGCCGACGTCACGCCGGCCTGGACGACCTCGGCGCCGTAGGCGCGGGTGGCCTCGACCTTGGACTGCACGGAGTTCTCGGGCATGACGATGGTGGCGGGGATGCCGAGGAGCCTGGCGGCCAGGGCCACGCCCTGGGCGTGATTCCCGGAGGAGAAGGCCACCACGCCGCGGGGACGCTGGGCCTCGTCGAGCTGCAGGAGGGCGTTCATGGCCCCGCGGATCTTGAAGGAGCCGGCGCGCTGCAGGTTCTCGCACTTGAGGCGCACTTCCACGCCGATGCGCTCGGAGAGGGAGCGGCTCGGCAGGAGGGGGGTGCGGTGGATCCATGGGAGGAGGCGCTCCGCCGCGGCGCGCACGGCGGCTAAGTCGATCAGAGTGTTGACGTTTGGCGAACTCACCCGGCGTAGTATAAACTCGCGTCGATTATTTGATTTTCACAACAAAGTTGCCTGGCACTCTCGGGTTGGAGGTTGGGGTTATGTGGCGATGGGTTACCCGCGGCCTGGTTCTCTCCCTGGTGACGCTTTTCGCGTCGGCGCTCCTGGCGCAGACGTTCGACTTCACCGGCGCTGTCGATGCTCCCGATCCTGAGCGTCCCCAGTCCGGCCTGGTGCTGGTCCAGGGTTGGGTGCTCAGCCCGATCATCGTGAACCGCATCGAGCTGTGGGTCGACGACACCAAACAGCACAACGCGATCATGTTCCTGCCCCGCATCGACATCGAGCGGGCCTATCCGGACTGGCCGGGCATCCACAACGCCCGCCCCGGCTTCATCACCGGCTTCCTGGCCAATCGCTTCAGCGACGGCCCGCACACGGTGGAGATCCGCGTCTATACGGTCGACGGCATCGTGCATGGCCTCGGGCGGCGTACGATCAACATCAACAACTCCATCAACCAGGCGCCGTTCGGCTTCATGGACATCCCGGACGGCAGCGGCGTCTATAACGTCTCGGGTGCCTTCCCGGTCTCGGGCTGGGCGGCGGACACGGACGGGCTGCAGCGCATCGAGATCCTGCTCGATAACCAGATCGTCCAGGGCGGCGCCCACGGCGATCCGCGTCCGGACGTCGGCGCGACGTTCCCCGACTTCCCGGGGGCGATGTTCAGCGGCTGGATCTCTAACATCGACACGACCCGCTATACGAACGGCATCCATACGCTGACGGTCCGGGCCATCGACCGCAACGGGATGGAGAACACGATCGGGCACCGCACGGTGCAGATCATCAACAACGACAGTTTCCTGCGGCCGTTCGGCTACCTCGACGAGCCGCAGCGCGACGCGGTGCTGTTCGGCACCGGCTGCGACGGGGACGACGGCCCGCCGCCGGTCTCGCCGCCGATCCGTCCGGAAGCGCACCTGACCACGGTCCGCGGCTGGGCGCTGGACCTCGGCACGCGCGGCGGTACGGGCCGCGTGGCCTACGCGGAGCTCCTCATCGACGGGGTGCGCTGGCTCTCGACCGACGACTGCGGCGCGGTCCTCGGCCGCTTCGCGAACTGCTACGGCGTGCCGCGCTTCGACGTGGCCCGCTACTACCCGACGTTCGAAGACTCGCCGCGGGCGGGCTTCATCTTCACGCTCGACGTCGGCGCGCTGCTGAACCTCGGCGTGCGCCCGGGCAATCACAATATGAAGGTGCGCGTCGGCGACGTGGAGCAGACGTTCGCCGAGCTCCCCAACCGCGACGGCATCCCGGTCTTCTTCCAGTGCGTCGCGGACAACACGAATTTCTCGGGCTACGGCTTCATCGAGTACCCGACGAACTTCGACTTCGTCGGCGGCGACGTGCTGTTCCGCGGCTGGGCCTTCGGCGACAACAGCAACGTGACCGCGATCCAGATCATCGTCGACGGCACGTTCGTCGGCCTGGCGCAGTACAACTTCCCGCGTCCCGACGTCGCGGACCAGTACCCGCAGTTCGAGCTCCGCGCCCGCAACTCGGGCTGGGCGTTCAACATGGACACGCGCAAGCTCACCAACTCCCGCCACCGCCTCACCGTCCGCGCCACGACGTCCAACGGCGAGGGCTGGGAGATCGGCTCGGTCGACTTCTACGTGACCAACGGAACGCCGCAGCCGTAATCATCGTCTCTCCTCTACGAAAAAAGCCCGGCTCACGCCGGGCTTTTTTTATGGAGTGCGGCGACCGCAGGCGCCGCTTTCACTGCCTTCGGTGCCACAGCGACTCCGCACCACGAACGGCAGTCAAAGCGGCGTCTGCGGCCGCCGCAGTCCATAGCCCTCCGCACGCTCGGCTACGGAAGTCTTCATAAGGAAGCAATTGTCGCGGGTTGGATGAGAGGTTCGTTGGTCGTTTGAATGCGGTCGTGGAGCGGCGGGCTTTAGCCCGCCGCAGCTCCCGCCCGTTGGCGGCGGGCTAAAGCCCGCCGCTCCACGCCGTCGCGCTCTGACCGAACTTGGCGGATGAGTGTAAGACACCTCTCCGCTCGTCGCGGGGAGCGGGTTTCTAGAACAGCTTCAAAAACACGACATTGGCCACGAACCCGCTCTGCGCGTTGCGGCCGATGGACTTGCCGATGTCGAGGCGGACGAGCGTCCCGTAGGGGCCGACGGTCTGGCCGGCGAGGCCGAGGCCCTGGAAGGGCTCGCGGGCGAAGCCGGCGTGGGTGTCGTCGATGAGAGCGTGGTCGTAGAAGAGCTCCATGCGGAACTGCTGCGAGAAGACGAAGCCGTAGGAGAGGTGGCCGATGATGGCCTTCTCGGCGCGTACGGAGCCGGACTTGATGCCGTGCACGCGCTGCGTGCCGAAGAAGCCGAGCTCGTACTTCGAGAAGCGGTCCAGGCGCGAGCCGGAGAGGTAATTGAGGTCGATGCCGATGCGCTGGAACTTCGGCAGGAAGAAGCTCTTCCCGATCGAGCCGCCGTAGCGCATGTAGGTCTTCTGGCCGGGATCGTATTCGGCCAGGTTGCCCCACGGCTCCCACTCCGAGCGGCGGCTGTAGTCGTAGAAGGACGTGAACGTATAGCCCTTGCGGGTGTAGCTGACGTTCACGCCGGGGCTCACGGTGAACGAATCGGACGGCACGATGAAGTCCGCCGCCGTGTCCTCGGAGCGCTGGTAGGTTGCGCTCGACAGGCCGAGGGAGAAGTCGATCTTGCCGAAGTTGAAGACCGGGTGGCCGGCGCGGAGCGTCAGCCCGATGGGGACGTTCTTGACCGTCTCATCGAGCCGCTCCTCGATCGTCCTGCCGTCGTCACCGACGCGGTACATCGTGTTCGACACCGGCACGGCGATGCCGAAAAAGTCGGCGCCGACGTTGGTGCGCGTGCCGCGCACGTTCGGATGCGTCGCGTTGGCGGCGATGACCACGCCGGCGAAGAAGACGTTGGTCTGGATGCCTTTGTTGAAGAGGTTGAAGTTGAAGTAATTGACGCCGCCCAGCGGCACGACCGGGAACTCGAGACCGGCGTCGTGATGCACGCCGCCGAGCATGAAGAGCTGCGAGCTGTCGAAGCCTTCCTTCACCACGCGCTCGCCGCTGCCGGTCTTCTCCAGGTACCGCAGCCCGGCCTCGGTCTCGCGCACCATGCGCGCATCGGATGCGGACGCCGAGGCCAGCATGGCCGCGAACTCCTGCGGGTCGAGACGGAAGTCGGTGAACGTCGTCTCACGCTGCACCACGTTCGCGCGGCCGGCCGCGGAGATGACCTGCTGCGCGTCGACTTCGTAAGGAAGCCAGATCAGCGAGCGCGGATCGGCGGCGGCGACGCCGGCGGCGTCCAGCGGCGCTTTCGTGTCGCGCGCGAAGGCGACAAAGTCGACGCGCTCTTCGTTCGACAGGATCTCGCCGGTGAGGTTGAGCTGCACCATAGAGATGCGCACGCGGGCCCACGTCTTCGCGTCGATGAAGACGGTGCCGCGATAGAGCGGCAGGTCGGCGGGCGCGTTCGGCGGCGGGGAGAAGCGGACTTCATAGACGCGGTAGCCGAGGAGGTCGGTGAGGCGGACCAGCTCGTAGCGGTATTCATTGGAGAGATGGATGTCGAGCGGAAGCTGCGTGACTTTCTCGGGCTGGATGAGCGGCAGCTCGGGGATGCGCCCGTACTTCCACTTCACGCCGTTGATGAAGAAGTCCTGCCATACCCAGTCGGCGCGGCCTGCAGGGTCGGAGAAGTAATCGCCGGCGATCGCGGCCTCGAGCGCTTCCGCGCCGCCGCCGATCTCGAAGCGCAGCTTAGTCGTGTTGCGCGCCACGTAGCGCGGCTGCACGGTCTCCTGGAAGGCGTCGTAGGCCTGGTGATTGCGGATGATCTCCTCGACGGTGATCCCGCGCTCGGTGGCGATGTCGAGCGTCTCGCGCACGGAGCTCTTGTCGGTCTTCTGCGTGTAGTCGACGACGACGGCGTAGGCGTCCTTCGCCGGCGGCGTGCCGACGAGCAGACGCCCGCCGCGCATGCCGGTGTCGGTGATGGCCTGCTCGCCCGCGGCGTCGATGCGTCGCGGTTTCGTGTAGCGGTCGGCGGGGAGGGAGAGGATCGACGACGCGGCCGCGTCGCCGCGGGCGATGAGCAGCGTGCGCAGGTCTTCGCCGCGCACGAACGTCAGCACCGGCATCTCGACGGTGGCGCCTTTGGCGTCGAGCACCGGCACTTTGGCCGTCGAGTCGTACGCCCAGTCGCTGGTCATAGTGTTGTTGAACTGCGCGAGCGACGCGGCGTTCACGGTGCCGGTGGCATAGGCGCGCGACGCGCCGGATGCGAAGGCGCGGGCGAGGTCGTACAGCGGATTGGGCGACTCGACCGGCACGACGGCGAAGACTTTCTTCGACGGATCGCGCTCGGCGAGAAAGGCGAAGGCCGACTCGACGTCCTTGGCATCGGCCACGACGGCGTCGAGATACGCGTTGGCGCCGGCGTCGAAGAGCGCGGGGAGGGCCGCGTCGTGGGCGACGAGGATGCGTTTGGCGATGGCCTGCCCCTGCGCCGAAACGGCGAGGCGCTTGATCGCGTACGCGCCGAGGGTCGGGTCGCTGGTGTGCAGCGAGACGCCGAGGGAGTCGAGCGGGCCGCGGGTGCGGGCCCAGTCGAGGATCTGTTTCGTCTTGGTCTCCACCTCGGCGATGTCGGCGGCGGTGTAGTCGATGAGGATCGACGCGCGCGACGGCTCGGCGGGGGTGAAGGAGGGATACGTCTGTTCGTCGAGGCGGAAGAACGCCGGCACGCCCGCGGCCTCGCTCCCGGCCACGCCGACGCAGAGCGTGCACTCGGCCGCCTGGGCGGGAAATTGCAGAATCACAGCAACGACGACGAAGACGCCGATCAAACACTTTTTCATAGTTCGCGGACCTGTCAGACGGCGATCGGAACGAAACGCAGACGGTCGAAATTGCCAGCCAAAGGCACCCTTTTCCTGAACCGTAACTCTGGAGCGAAGCTCGGTCCGGACGAGATGGATGCGCTCCGCGAAGCCGCGGCGGCCGCGGAGATCGAGATCGTCGAGCTCTCCGACGACGTCGATTGCCCGCGCGAGATCCGCGAGCGCGCCGGCCGCGGCATGCGCCTCTTCCTGGCCGGCGGCGGCGACGGCACCATCCACCACGTGCTGCAGGGGCTCGTGAACACCGAGGCCACGCTGGCCGTCCTGCCGCTCGGTACCTACAACCACTTCGCGCGCGACCTCGGCATCCCGCTCGACTGGCGCGAGGCGCTGGAGGTGGCGGTGTCGGGTGAGTCGCGCCAGGTCGACACGGCGCGCGTCAACGACCGCTTCTTCGTCAACAACCTTTCCATCGGTCTGTATCCGGAGCTCGTGGCCAGGCGCGAGGAGCGCGGCCGCGACTACCCGCGCTGGAAGGCGCGCCTCTTCGCGTTCTACACGACGCTGCGCAAGTACCCGCACGTCACCGTGGCGGTGGAGACGGCGCAGCGGCGCGAAGTGATCCGCACGCACGTGTTCATGGTCTCGAACAACCACTACGACCTCGAGCGCGTGGGCATCGAGGCGCCGCGGTCGACGCTGACCGAGGGGCGCCTGTCGGTGTACTGGCTGGGGCATACGTCGCGGTGGCGGCTGACGAAATTCGTGGCGCGCTACGCGGCGGGGCGCGTGCGCACCATTCCGGAGTTCCGCTCGTTCCAGACGGTGAGCATGCGCGTCCAGACGCAGCGGCCACGGTTGAAGGTGGGGATCGACGGGGAGCTCTTCACGCTGGAGACGCCGTTGGTGATCACCGCGGTGCCGCGGAGCCTGCTGGTGCGGGTGCCGGCGCGGGAATAAAGAGCGGCTGGACCGGAAAAAGTATCCGGTGATACCATTCGCCTCCGCCCAATTCGGCTTTCTGGACACGGTGGACCAATATTCCGAACCTGCCGCTTCGATTTCAACACGTAACTGATTGACGTTGTTCAGTTTACGTTCTTGGAACAGGCGGCCCGGATCTCGCTCCATCGTGGACTCACTCAGCTTCACGGGTTCTGTTCGCAGCACAGTGTTTCGTTCGATTTAGTAGTGGCAGTAATGATCAATTCAGGAGGATTAGGATGATTCGACGATTTACGATGGCCTGCCTGATCGTTGCGCTCGCCCTCACGGGTAGCGTCTTCGCTCAGGGTTCACAGACCGCCACCATCACCGGTACGGTGACGGGTCCGGACGGCACTCCGCTGCCGGGCGTCACCATCACAGCGTCTTCGCCGGTCATGATCGGCGAGCGCTCCGCCGTTTCGACCGAAACGGGCGAATACGTGCTCCGCGGCCTCACGCCCGGAACCTACGTCGTCCGTTTCAACCTCGAAGGCATGCAGGTCGTGGAGAAGCAGGTCGCGGCGCAGCTCGGTGGTACGAGCCGCGTCGACAGCTCCATGCGCCTGACGGGCACCGCGGAGACGATCACCGTCACCGCCGACGCCCCGACCGCCCTTGAGACCGTGACCGTCGGCACGAACGTGACCGATGAGACCGTGCAGCGTCTGCCGGTCGTCCGCACCCCGGTCGGTATCGCGTCGCTGTCCGGCGCGGTCGTCGACGGTGGCGCCGGCCTCGGCGCCCGTACGGCTGTTGCCGGCCAGCTGTCCATCAGCGGCGGCATGGCGTACGACAACGCGATGCTGGTCAACGGCGTCAACGTCCAGGACCCGATCTTCGGTACGACGAACAACCTGTTCATCGAAGAAGCGATCCTGGAGACGCAGGTCCTGACCTCGGGCATCTCGGCCGAGTACGGCCACTTCACCGGTGGCGTTCTGAACGCCATCACCAAGTCGGGCGGTAACGACTTCTCCGGTTCGCTGCGCGGCGACTTCACCAAGCCGGAGTGGCGCGACGAGACCCCCTTCGACGAGGGCTTCCGCGGCTTCAACGCCATCACCGGCGCCCCGATCACCCGCGGTACCCCGCTCGAGCGGACCGGCGCGGTCAGCGAGGTCTACACGGCCACGCTCGGCGGCCCGATCATGCGCGATCGTCTGTGGTTCTTCGCCGCCGTCCGCGACGAAGAGAACACCAACCCGGCCTCGACGCCGTTCTCGGGCAACATCGCCCGCGTCGTCTCGAACCGCCGCATGGAAGGCAAGCTGACGGGCAACATCACGTCGAACCACAGCCTCCAGGCGTCGTACATCGACAACCCGGTCGAAGCAACCCACGAGATCCAGGTCACGCCGCTGACGCTCGACGCCATCGGCCTGAACTCGGTCCGCGAGAACGAGGGCACGACCTTCAGCTACAACGGCGTGCTCACGAACAACCTCTTCGCCGAAGCGCGTTACTCGGAGAAGACGTTCGGTTTCCGCGGCCTCGGCGGCGTGGGTCAGGCGCTCAACGAGAGCCCGATCCGCAACGTCAACACTTCGTTCTTCCCCGGCACGCAGGGCGGCACGTTCAATTCGCCGTACTTCGACGCCACCGATCCGGAAGACCGCAACAACGAGCAGATCTTCGGCGCGTTGTCGTACTTCCTGACCACCGGTCTGGGCAGCCATGACCTCAAGGGCGGCGTCGAGCGCTTCACCGTCACCCGCACGGGTGGCAACAGCCAGACCTCGACCGACTACGTGTACTACACCGGTTACCAGGTGTCGGCCCCGGGTGTGCCGGTCCTCGACGGCGGCCGCCTCGTGCCGGTCTTCGTCCCCGGCCAGTCGTTCATCGGCTGGTGGGTTGCGACCCGCGGCGCGGTCCTCGACATCACCACCGACTCGTTCTTCATCAACGACCGCTGGGACGTCAACCCGCGCCTCTCGCTGAGCCTCGGCCTGCGCCATGAGATGGTCAACTCCGAAGCGACCGGCGGCGTCAACGCCGTCGACACCACCACCACCGTTCCGCGCCTCGGCGCTTCGTTCGATCCGCTGGCGAACGGCAAGTTCAAGTTCGACGTGACGTACGCGCACTACGCCGGCCGTTACAACCCGTCCGTTCTCGGCCGTAACAGCCCGGTCGGCAACCCGGCCCTGCTCTACGGTTACTACAACGGCCCGGCCGGCTCCGGCCGTAACTTCGCGGCTGGTTTCGATCCGGCCAACTACGTCTTCTACTACGCCTCGGTTCCGACCGGGAACCAGTTCGTCGAAGAGGGTCTCTCCTCCCCGATCAACAAAGAGTTCTCTCTCGCCGCCGGTATGGCGCTGCCGCGTGGCGGCTGGTCGAAGCTGTCGTTCGTCATGCGCGACCTGACCAACGTCATCGAAGACTTCATCACCATCGACCAGGGTTGCTCGGACATCGTGTTCGAGGGCGTCGAAGCCGGTTGCTTCGACAACGTGGTCCTCAAGAACACCGACACTCCGATCCGCGAGTACCAGGCCCTGCAGCTTCAGGCCAACTACGGCATCATGCGGAACTGGACGATCGAGGGTAACTACACCCGCCAGCTCAAGAACCACGGCAACTACGAAGGTGAAGCAGGACAGGCCATCGTCCAGTCGCCGCTCGGCAACCGCCCGGAGATTCAGTCGCCGCGCGAGAACCCGTACGGCCGCCTCAACCTCTACCAGCGCGATCGCGTCCGCCTCTGGACGACCTACGACCTCGGCCTCGGCCGCGCCGGCAACCTGACCGCTGGCCTCATCTGGCGCTATGACTCGCCGCAGGTGTTCAGCTTCACCACGACCACGCTGCGCACCGCCGCCCAGCTCAACCGGAACCCGGGCTACCAGAACGTCGCGCCGCTCGGCCAGGCGAACCAGGTGCTCTTCTACGGTGAGCGCGGAGCGGGTACGTTCAACGAAGCCACTTCGCTGTTCGACATCTCGCTCAGCTACGGTCTGCCGATCTTCCGCAGCATCGAGCCGTGGATCAAGTTCGACATCCGCAACGCCCTGAACGACGACTCGCAGACGTTCGGCACCACGTCGATCACGGCCGTTTCGGCTGCCAACGGTGGCACGCTCGACGCCGACGGTCTCCCGACCACGTTCACGCCGCAGGCGACCTTCGGTGCGCCCCGCAGCTCGAACGACTACGTCATCCCCCGCGAGTACTTCATCTCCGCGGGTATCCGCTTCTAAACCACGCTTCAACGCAGTACGAGCGGGGCGGCTTCGGCCGCCCCGCTTTTTTGTGTCCTGAAGTCATCCATCAGGCGGCGTCTGATTTATGCGCTTGACGCATATTTCTCCCCAGGGTACTGTGGCAGCACCCATGCGCCGCGTCCTCGTCTCCCTCCTTCTGGCTCTCCCGCTCTTCGCCCAGCTCCCGGCCGGAACGTCGCGCATCACTTTTCGCGACGACATCCAGAATGCGTTTTACCTGGCGGCGACCGGCGACGTGCTCTGGGTCGGGTCGCTCCTCGATGCCACGATCGACCGGGTCGAGCTGGGCGGCGGCAGGACGAAGCTCAACATCCCTCCGGCATGGCAGTTCACGACCAGCTTCGCCACGGGTCCGGACGGCGCGCTGTGGCTCGGTGCGCCCGGGTGGATTGCGCGCGTCGATCCGGCGACGAACGAGCTGAAACGCTGGCCGCTCTGGACGGGGAGCGTGAGCTTCATCCTCCCCGGGCCGGACGACAACATCTGGTTCGGCCAGGATCGTTACGTGATGCGCATGCGTACGGACGGGGTGCTGCTCGCCACGTACGACGCGGGCGCCAACGCCACCGGCGCGGCCTTCGGCACTGATGGAGCGCTCTATCTGTCGTTGCCTGGAAAACTCGTACGGATCACCGTGGCCGGGGAACGGACGGAGTTTGCCGCGTCTCCGCGGCGGATGCTGCTCGCCGGCGCGGACTTTCTGTGGACCACGGACCTGAGGTCGAACGCCGAAGCGCAGACGCCGATCGGCGAGATCGTGAAAATGAGCTATAGCGGCGAAACGCTGGCCACGTATCGCATCGACATGTCGCCGGCCGCCTCCGACCGGTCCGGCAATCTCTGGCTGCGGGCGAAGACCGCCGCGGGCGACGTCGTCGGACAGCTCACGCCCTCCGGAGTGCTGACGCGTTTCGGTCCGCTTCCCTCGCCCGTGTCCACGGAGTGCCACCCGCGGTTCTTCGGCAGCGTGGCCTTCCTCTCCGACGGGCGCGTGGCGATGACCGACTACTACCTGATCGCCGCCCAGACCTTCCTCAGCCCCTGCTTCCGCGTGCCGCGGCCGGAGGAGGCGAAGAACACGATCACGATCCTCGACCCGCGCACCGCACCGGTGCTGTCGATCGAGACCCTCGAGCGCACGAACCGTCGCCGCTCGGCGCGGCACTGATCGGACGGACGGCCGTGCACTTGCGTGTCGCGGGGCGCCTGAGGGGAAAGGGTACTTGACTGTCGCCCGCTACGCGGGCTTGATGAAGGATCGATCCATTCCACCGGCTGAAGCCGGTGGCTATTTTCTGAAGCCCGCTACGCGGGCCGGGTCAGCCGCCGTAGGCGGCTCGAGGAAATAGACCCCGGCTTCAGCCGGGGGTTGGTACGTGCCACCAGAACGAGCCCGCGTTAGCGGGCGACAGATACGAAAGTTCCTTGGAAGCCGCGTAGAAGGACCTTGCCGACGGAGCGAGCAGCGTGCAAGCGGAGGGGGTCCTTCGCCGCCATGCTTTTCGCTGCGTGGGATGGTTCCTGCGGCTTCCAAGAAACTCGAATTTTCGTGTTCGCAACACGCGTATTTGCAAGTACTTGCATCTTGCCTTGAGCGAAGCACGCTCAAGATAGTTTCTTCCCCTCAGGTGCAGCGCAGCGCGCTGTCCGTTGCTGCTACGAAAACAAAAAGGACGGGGACGGGTGTGGGGACAGACAGATACTGAGCCGATCGTGGATCAGCGAAATGGGAGGGAAGCTGTCACGGATTCAGCTGGCGTTCACCGCATGGTTTT
>Ga0190272_10000894_pt1 | contig 14557 bp, 13 predicted proteins | sample Popmic504T_FD_133746 | JGI IMG/M metagenome (GOLD analysis project Ga0190272, IMG submission 133746) | Populus adjacent soil microbial communities from riparian zone of Shoshone River, Wyoming, USA - 504 T | ecosystem: Environmental > Terrestrial > Soil > Riparian zone | place: USA: Wyoming... | reverse complement strand
TGCTGAAGGCGCATCTCGGCGATTGCGTGTGCGACCCGGTCTGGCTCAGCGATGTCGTACTTTGGCGGCCGGCCGTGGGCGACGGCGCAGTAGGCGCAGTTTCTCGTGCACACGTCGCCAAGGATCATGAACGTGGCCGTTCCGTGCTCCCAGCATTCGCCGACGTTGGGACAGTGCGCTTCCTCGCAGACGGAATGCAGGTCCAGCTCACGCATTAACTGCTTGAGGCGTATGTAGTTGGGCCCTCCGGGCGCCTTCACCTTGAGCCACGATGGCTTCCGCTCGGGAAGCGGCTCGGAGCGATGGCGACCGAGGATCTGGTAAAGCGTGGCCGTCGGAGGGGAGAGGTCGGTGTGCATGGCGGGTTCCTGAATCTATATCAAAACCTGCCGGGCCGAAATTGCGTCAGGTCATGCCTAAGTGCCGCTCCTGTCACAAGATCGGCCACGACATCGCCCGTGAGCGGGGCCATCAATACACCGTTGCGTGAATGGCCGCACGCATAGATCAGCGACGCGTGCTCCGGGTCGCGCCCAATAATCGGGAGCATGTCGGGAGTGACGGGGCGTAGTCCTGCCCACGCTTTAGGATCCGGGACTGCCGCAAGCTGGGGACAAATTTCCTCCGCCGCGGCGCGGACTTTACTCACTCCCGATTCCGTGATGCTCGCGTCGAAGCCCGTGTTCTCCATGGTGCTTCCGCCGATCGTCCCGTCGCCGCGCGGAACCAGGTACCCGCGTGGACCGTAAACCACGTGACGTAGCGGACACGTCTCATAGAGAACGAGCTGGCCGCGCGCCGGAGATACCGCTTTGCCCAGTCGCGCTCCCTTGATCGATCCTGCCCAGGCGCCCGCGGCGAGCACCGTGTGTGCGGCGTCAAGCGAGCCATGCGATGCGGTAGTCACCGAGCAGGAGCTCGCACCGGCACCGATGCTCAACACGGCGTCGGTGAATCGCTCGATACGATCAATCGAGGAGGCCAGGCGATCCATTGCTTCGAGCAACGCGACGTTGTCGACCGCTCCGTCGTCGGGATTGTACATGGCGCCAAGCCCGTGTGACAGCGAGGGCTCGAGCTCGCGGACTTCACCCGCGGTCATCCACTTGCTCGTCGGCAAAGCAGTCCGCTTGAGCCCTTTGATGCCTTTCTCACTCAACGCCAGCTGTAGAATGCCACGCCGGTTGAGCGGAACGCGGACACCCGTGGCGTCGGCCAGGTAGCGCAGGTACTCCGGGTAGCGATCGCGGGCAGCGATCGCGAAATCGTGGGCGGGACCCACAGCTCGCTCGACAGACGGGGCGAGCATCCCGGCAGCGGCGGGTGACGCTTCTCCTGGCCTGTGCTCGCCAATCAGGGCGACCCGCAGGCCTCGCTCCGCGACCGCCAGGGCCGAGGCCGTGCCAATGAGGCCCGTACCGACTACAATAACGTCGGGTCGGGGGCTCAATCCGGGTCCTGAAACATCTCGGCTGCGCTCAGCGTAGGGAAACTTGTCACCGTTTTGGAGAACATCATGTTACGCGCAATTTTCATGATCGGCCTTTTCGCCATGCTGGGCCTGTTCGCCGTAGGCATGGTGTTCAAGCTGTTCGGCGGAATTCTCGCTTTGACTTTCTGGGTTGTTGCGGTCGCACTCAAGGTGCTCATCGTCGGCGGGGTGCTATATCTCGGAGTTCGGCTGGTCGCGCCGGCAACGGCAGCGCGGCTTCGAGACCGGTTTTCTGGGACAAGACTCACCCGATACTAAACGCTTCGGCCTGCTTGGAGAGTGGCTTTTCGCGTTGTAAGTCTACAGTAATTGTGTAATCCGTTTTTGCGTTGCGTTTGCACGCAACAACGGAAAACGCAACAACAGTAAACTTAAAACGCAAAAAGAATCCGTCCGCATTCGCTTAAAGCCTTCAGAGGCTTCACGTGGCTTTTTCCACCGCCTCTATTACCGCCCAAGTCAGCAACGGCACCATGATCTCATGGTGCCCCGTGATCTCGTAGCCCTTTCCGCTTCCCTGCGTCGGCCGCTGAACGACGTTCACGCGCGGGCGATAGTGCCGCTGCATATCCAGGTCGCACGTGGTGAACCCCGTCGGCTTTCCGGCGTGCAGATTCCGCGCGATCGTCAGCGCCTTCAGAAAAACTTCCGGCATGATGACCGCGCTGCCGAGGTTGAGGACTACACCACCGTCGTGAAGCGCGGGAAGTGATGCGGCCAGACGCCTGAAATCGCGGTGACTCGTTTCGCCGATCGCGGCCCCGCTCGTGGCGGGATGCTGGTGGATGATTTCGGCGCCGATCGCGGCGTGGACGGTGCAGGGAATTCCCAGCCGCGCGGCGGCGAGCAGCACCGAAAGATCGCGATTCGAGAGAGTTTCCCCCTCGAGGGCGCGCGCGAGTGCTTCCCCCATGCCCGCCTCCTTTTCCATCCCGGCGATGAACGCTTCGTTCATCCCCCGCCCGGTCTCCTCAGCCATTCCGAACGTTCCGTCGACGAGTCCGCGCGCCACGTCCTCCGATGTGGCGCCGAAGCGCGCGATCTCGTAGTCGTGTATCGCCGCTGATCCGTTCATCGCGAGGTGAGTCACGATGCCGCGCTCCATGAGCTCGATGAGGAGTGGAGCGAGGCCGGTTTTCACGATGTGGCCGCCTAACATCACGACGACCGCTCGTTTCTTCCGCGCAGCTCCCGCTATTGCATCGACGACGAGCCTGAAATCGCGGGCGACGAGCACGTCGGGCAGCGACGAGATGAAATCGGAGAAGCTGCGGCGGGCACCGGCATTGGGCGGGGAAGCGAACTCACGAGCGGCGACCTTGTTCGGCCGCCGCTCGATCGGGACGGTGCGGATTCTGGACAGGTCTGCTTCCGGTGTCCTGGAAGCAGGGCCCTTCGCTTTCCCCTCGGATCGGGGTCGGCGTGGCCCGCGTTTACCGCCTAGGGACTCGGCGATGGGTAATAGGATTTGAGATACAGGTTCAACGAGCCGAAGGAAAGCCTCGACTTGAGCTGGAGCATGATGTGGCGATCGTCGTCCGATAGCCAGATCTCGGCGTGGCCGTTCTCGGAGAAAATTCCCTTCGTCTTGATGACAGGCTGGATCACGATCGCGTTGAACGTTCCGGCCGGAACTCGCACCCGCTCCTTTCGCAGCACCTTGATCCGGACCGGATTCCGATCGGGACGAAAGTATCGGTTGAAGTCGTAGGTCTTGCCCACCTCGAGCGGAATCGTCCGAATGAAGTACAGGAACGAGCCGTCGTCGAGGGGATTGGAGACGGATTGCTCTTCCTTCCATTCCGCTTTGTTGGTCTGAATGAAAATGGAGCGCTCGGGATAGATCTCGAACTTGCGGGTCGTGTTCTTCCCGCCTTCCTCGAGCTCCTGGACGAACCGCAGCGAAGAAAGCGTTTCGGCGTCGATCCAGCTCTCGTAGACGTCGTTGACGCGATAGAGGAAGTTTCCGCCCTGCACCCAAAACGCGGTGTGCCAGGCCGGACGTCCGCGCAGATTCTCGAGCGCGACAACCTCCATGTGCGCATTGCCGACCTTCAACCGGCCGAAGCGCACCTCGAATTCCATTCGCTCGCCAACCCCGAAAGGAACCTTGGCTCGTCTCGAGTCGGATGCGGGGGTCTGGCCCCCGGCCGCCGTCGCGACCGCGAGAAGGAGTGCGGATGCCGACCTCATCATCACGCTCACGCTGCACCCCCGGCCGGCGCCGCAAGTACCTGAGCGCGGCGGCTGAACCGATAGAGATTGAACGCGTCAGCAAGCGGGCGCACCCTCGTCTCCCTGGTCCGAATGTCGTATCGCGGAGCGAGATCGACATTCTCGACCCGCCGTGCGAAACGAATCGACTTGACGAGCAGCTCCATGTTCGCTGCCCACCCGGTGGTCGTGATCAACGGCCCGTCGCCCAGCGATTTCAGCACCTCGCGAAGGACCGAGATGCGGTAAAGTCGGAAGGTCGTAAACGGATCGGCGCCCGCGCTCTTCGGGATCTCGGACCGCTGGATCCAGGCCGCCAGGCGGCGCAGCTTCCGCACGGGACCAGGGGCTTCCTCTGTCTGCTGCCGGGCGCCGACGATGTCCGATCCGCCCTCGAACCTTTTTACGAGCTCGGGGATGTACTCGGGCTGGTCCGTGAAGTCCGCTTGCATCACGATCGTGGCGTCGCGGCGTGCGTAGCGGGTGCGGCGGCTCACCTCACGGCAGAGCTTCTCGAGGGCAAATCCGTACCCCTGCCGGGTCTCGCCTCGCATGATCGTCAGCGGGATGACGTCCGCATACGGCGCGAGCGTCTCGAGCGTGCTATCGGTGCTCGCATCGTCGTAAACGATGATCTCGTATTCCCGCGAATAGTCCTGAAACACCCGACGGATTCTCCACAGGAGAACGCCGATCGTCGGACTCTCGTTGTAGGTCGGTATGCAGATATAGATCAAGAAAAAACTCCGATTGCCATTGCAAGGAGGACTAGCGTGCAAGATAGAAGTATCTGACGAGCACACGCTACCCCGGCGTGACGGAGTTATACACCTCAGCCGTTTGTTCGATCATCGATGCGGAATCGAATTGACGCGCTCTTTTGCGGGCTCCAGCGGAGAGCCGGGCGCGGAGAGCGTCATCGGAGATGATCTCCGCAGCGGCCGCGGCAAAGGCGTCGACCGCTCCCGCAGGGACCAGCCGCCCGCTCACGCCATCCTCGATCACTTCGGGCAGTCCGCCCACGGCGAACGCGATTGGAGTGACGCCGAGCGCCATCGCATCGATCACGCCCGTCCCGAGCCCCTCTGACCGGGCTGGATGCCAGAGCAGGTCGAGTCCGGCGACGGCGTCGTGGATATCCGTCACGAATCCGGCATCGAACGTCTCGACCCCGGCGGCAGCCGTCTCACCCTTTCCCTTGCCGCCAAGCAGGATGATGCGGGTTCGCGCGAGCACTTCGGGTGGCAGCCGCCGCGCTATCGCACCGACTGAGTCGAGTCCCTTCTCCCGCGTCATGGCGCCCACGATTCCGCAAACGACGGTGTCCGCCGCCCATCCGCGCTCAGCTCGCCAGTCACGCGGCTGGTTCACCTGTGGAATGGGGACTCCTGAATAAACCACCTTGATGCGGTCGGGACGCATACCGGCATCGACCATTACGTCGCGCACCGCATTGGAGATCGCAATGAAGGCGTCGACACCCCATTTGTACTTGAGACTCACGCGCTTGGGCGGAAAGACGACGCGCCTCGTCACGACAAGCCGGGATTTCCGGCGGAACAGCTGCGCGATCAGCGCAATGGTGTGCGAGCGGGCGTCGTGAGCATGAATGATGTCCGCGTGCCATTCGCGTGCGACGGCGCGGAGCTCACGTGCGCGGCGAACATCCCACTCGCCCCTCAGCGTCAGCCTGTATGTTGGAAGTCCGGCGCGCTCGGCGCGTTGCACCAGTGGCGAGCCCGCGGGTCCGACGACAAGTGTGCGGTAACCCCTGTCATGGAGACCAGTGGCGAGCAGCAACACCTGCCGTTGCCCGCCTCGCCAGCTACGTCCCGAATCGACGTGCAGAACACGCGGCAGCGACACTACGCGCTGATCTGTTGCGCGAACGCCTTGAACAGTCCCCTGTCCCACGGCTCAGGAGATTCGTTCATCTCCTCCGGGTGCCACTGAACGGCCAGCACCCACCAGTCGCTGCCGACCGACTCGAGCCCTTCGACGATTCCGTCGGCCGAACGCGCGGTGATCCGCATTCCCTCCGCGACCTTCTTCACGGACTGGTGGTGAAAGGAATTGACCGCGCAGTTATCGGTTCCCATCGCCGCGGCAATACGCGATCCGGGCTCGATCGAGATGTCGTGCGCGCGGGAGTTCCTCGCTCCCTCGTCGTCATGACTGATGTCGGTGTCGCACTGCGACGCGATATCCTGCACGAGCGTCCCGCCGAGCGCGACGTTGAGGATTTGTATCCCGCGGCAGATTGCGAGGACGGGTGTCCCGCGACTCTTTGCCGCCTGGATGAGCGCGGCTTCGGTTGCATCGCGGGCGCCATTTACCGAACGTATTTTTGGGTGCGGGGTCTCACCGTATCTGGCGGGATCGACATCTTCGCCGCCGGACAGCACGAGACCCGATACCGATTCGAGAATCGCGCCAGCTGCGCGCTCGTTGGAAAGCGGCGGTATAATCATTGGCACGAGGCCCGCGTATTCGAGGGCAGTCACGTAAGCGGCGGTTAGCCGGACACGACTGGTATCGCCATCCTGGCGGATGCCGGCCGTTACAGCAACTGTGCGAGCTTTATTCGGCTTGCGCGCGGGCGGCACGAGTGATTTCTCTTCGACAGAGTACGCTGGTATTGCAACTCACCGCCGCCTGGGCGACCGCGGCGTCGGGTCAAAGTCTCGCCGGGGCGCCGGTCCCTTGCAAGGGGGAAGTCGTCACCCGGATCGAGATAGAGCCGAATCCACCTTTTCGGGTGACCGGCGACAGAGTGTGGCACCGCGTCGGCCGTGCCGCGGCGGCTCAGCACGTCACGACGAAAGCATCGGTCATCCGCCGCTTTCTTGCGCTCCAGGTCGGAGACCGTTGCACGGAGCTGAGGCGCACGGAGTCGGAAAGAATCCTGCGCGCGCAGCCATTTCTCGCCGACGCCACGGTGCTGGCGTTTCCAGACGGTGGTGGGGGCGTAATCCTGGGGATCACCACCGTCGACGAAGTTTCGCTGATCGTCGGTGTCGGGGTGACCGCCAAGTCTCCGTATCTTCACCGGCTGAAGCTCGGCGACGCGAATCTTTTTGGTGACGCGCTTTACGTCGCCGGAGAATGGAAGAAAGGGGCTCAATTCAGAGACATTTTTTCAGGACGGATCTCTGATTATCAGTTCCTCGGACGTCCGTACCAGCTTCACGTGCAGGGCGGCCGGCGCGAGCTCGGAAGCGACTGGGACACCCAGCTCAGCCACCCTTTCCTGACTGATCTGCAGCGTATCTCGTGGCGGACGACAGCGGGAAACGCAAACGGCTACTTCTATTTCCGGCGTCCGGATGCCCACCCTGTCGCGCTGCTGGTGGAACGCTCCTACAGTGACATCGGCGGTGTGATCCGCTTCGGTCCCCCGCTTGGCCGGCTCGCCCTGCTCGGCGGATCACTCTCATTCGAGGACGAAGATCCCGCCATGCGGCCTATCCTCGTTACGGATTCGGGGATCGTCAACGACACCAGCACGGCGTTGTTCGACAGATACACGAATCACCAGATCGCTCGCCTGAACGCATTGTGGGGTGTGAGGAACGTTCGCTTCTTTCGGGCGAGCGGCTTTGATGCGCTCGAAGGCGTACAGGATCTCCGCACCGGGACTCAGGTCGCGACGCTCGTTGGAAAAGGCGTGACATTCCTCAGGGGAAGGGAAGACGACTGGTTTGCCTCGAGCGCGATATTCGTCGGCGCCGGCTCGGAAAGACGCTACGCCGCGCTCGACATCTCGGGCGAAGGCCGTCGTGCTGAAAATGGCGAGTGGGACGGAATCCTCGCGCACGGGCGCGGCGCTCTTTACATGAAGCCGTTTGACCGCCACACGGTCATAACGGATCTGGCGTGGAGCGGCGGCTGGAAGCAGCGGATACCGTTTCAGCTCACGTTCGCCGATCGCGATGGGGGAATCCGTGGATTCCGAAAATCCGACGCGGGCGGCGCGCGACGGATTGTCTGGCGCGCGGAAGATCGGGTCTTTCTCGGTCGCTACAAGCAAACCGCGAGCTACGGTGTCGCTGGTTTCGTCGAAGCGGGAAAGATCTGGGCGGGCGATTCTCCGTTTGGTATCAATACACCGGTTCACGCTTCGCTAGGTGTGAGCGTTCTCGCCGCCGCGCCACCGCAATCACGCCGGATGTGGCGTTTGGACCTGGCATTCCCCGTCAAAGGAGACGGGCGTCGTGTCGAAGTGCGGGTGACGTCACTGGATCTAACGCGCACTTTTCGCGTCGAGCCGCGGGATATCTACAACAGCAGGGAAAGGTCGGTGCCCTCGAACGTGTTTAATTGGCCATAGCCGACTGAGGACTCGCTTCGCGTAGTCCTAAGCAGTGAAAGGGGATGCAAGTTTCGAGTCGGGAGTTTGTGAGTAGTCAGTCGATCAGTGGTCATCAGTCAGACAAAGGCGACTGGTAACCACTGACACACTCATGACTCAACACTCGTCCACTCGCTACTTGCATCCCCTTTCAGCGTGCTGGTGACCAGTCATCAGTGAGCGTGCTGCTTCGTCGGCACCTCGCGCATCATCCTGCGAATCGGAATGATCAGCAGCGCGAGGACAATCGCCGCGATTACCAGCGAAAGCGTCGTCCGCTCAAATAGGGCAGGCATCTGATCCAGCTTCTCGGGATCGACGTGGCCGCCCACAAGGCCGCCGATGAGACTGCCAAGGCCGGACGCCGTGAACCAGACTCCCATCATCTGTCCCACGTACTGACGCGGCGCAAGCTTGGTCATCGACGATAGACCGACCGGCGACAAACACAGCTCACCCACGGTCTGAAAGAAGTAGCTGCCAACCAGCCACCACGGTGAGACCAGCGTTCCGGCACCGCCGGATACCACCGCGCGTGCCGCGAAGATCATGATGAAAAAGCCGATCGCTGCCGTACCGAGGCCGAGCGAGAATTTGCCGGGACTCGAGAAATCCTTGTTTCGCCGGCCGAGCGCTATCCAGATGCCAGCGAAAACCGGCGCGAGCAGAATCACGAAGAATGAGTTGACCGATTGGAACCAGGTCGTAGGAATCTCGAATCCACCCATCTGGCGATCGGTGAAGTCTCGCGCGAACAGGTTGAGTGAGGTCGGTGCCTGCTCGAATGCTCCCCAGAAGACGACCGCAAACACGAAGAGGATGAAGATGACTCCGATCCGCTTCTTTTCATCGGACGTGACGCCACCCGCGACAAAGACGTAAAGGAAGAAGAGGGCAACCGCACCGAGAGTGACGTACACCATCGACTGGCCGATCGCCTGCGCATCGAGTGTGATCGTGCCTATCGTCGTAAGAAGGAAGATGAGCGCGATAAGTCCAATGCCCACCGCCAGCGTCAGCTTGACGGTACGCTCGCGCTTCGCCTGTGCCACCGGGTCGGCGAGTCGCGTCGGCGACGTGCCAATGCCCTGCAGCGTGCTGCCGCGTTTCCAGGCAAAAAACAGGAGGCCGAGAAACATTCCGAAGCCGGCGGCGCCGAAGCCCCAGTGCCAGCCAACCTGCTCGCCGAGAATGCCGGTGATCAGCTGGCCGGCGAAGGCACCGATATTGATTCCCATGTAGAAGATCGAGAATCCGGCGTCACGTCTCGAGCCGCCCTCGGGATAGAGATCGCCGACGATCGCGGAAATGTTCGGCTTGAGCAGTCCGGTGCCCATGACGATGAGCACGAGTCCCATGAAGAACGGAATCTTGCCGCCGCCCGGACCGGACAGACCAGACAGGCCGATCGAGAGATGTCCGGCGGTGATCAGGCACGCGCCGACGAAGATCGCGCGTTGGAGTCCGAGGAGCCGGTCGGCGACCCAGCCGCCGGGCAGAGATGCGAGATAAACGCTAAACCCGTAGATCCCGACGATCGCTGATGCCTGGCCGCGATCGAATCCCCATCCGCCGTCAGCGAGCGCCGCCGCCATGAACAGCACGAGCAGAGGCCGCAGGCCGTAGTAGGAGAACCGCTCCCACATCTCGGTGAAGAAGAGAGTGGAGAGGCCAACTGGATGCCCGAAGAAGCTCCTTCCGGCGCCCCCCTGCATCCCCGGAGGCGGCTCGTCGTGTGTCACGGTCGCCGCGGACGGCTGATTAAAAACGCCTTTCGAGTCTCTGGCCATTGTCTTGGTATGAGGGTCGCTGAGGGTTAGTGAACAGCCGCGAGCGGAAGATACCGTTCAGGTGGACGTACGCCACCGGCGCGCTGTTGTTCCTCCCACGAGATGGTCGTTGGAGGCTGCTTGATGCATGCAACGAGGTGTCCGGGCGCTTTTTCCTCGAGCGGCGGGACGATGCGCGAGCACGCTTCGTCCTTCGCCGGATGATGACATCTTGGATGAAACACGCAGCCGGAGGGCGGGTTGGCGGGAGATGGAACATCGCCCTGCAGAAGAATTCGCTCCTTCCTGGCTTTCGGATCGGCGACCGGCACCGCTGACAGAAGCGCCTGCGTGTAAGGCATCAGTGGCTCGCGGTAGAGTGCCTCTGACGTCGCCAGCTCGACCACCTTACCCAGATACATGACGGCAACGCGGTCGGCGATGTGCTCGACGACGGATAGGTCGTGCGCGATGAACATGTAAGTCAGATTTCGCTCACGCTGCAGGTCGCGCAGCAGGTTGATCACCTGCGCCTGGACGGATACATCGAGCGCGGAAACCGGCTCGTCGCAGACGATGAACTTGGGCTCGACCGAGAGCGCGCGCGCAATTCCAATGCGCTGGCGCTGTCCGCCGGAGAACTCGTGCGGGTAGCGCGTCGCGTATTCGCGCCGGAGGCCCACTTCCTCGAGCAGCTGCCGCACCCGGTCGTCCGCCGCCTTCCCCTCGGCGAGCTTGTGTATGGTGAGGCCTTCGCGAATCATCGCGCCAATCGTCATCCGCGGATTCAGCGACGAGACCGGATCCTGGAAGATGATCTGCATCTCACGGCGCAGCGCACGCAGCTCGGCGGTCCCCATCGCGCGGACGTCCTTTCCCTCGAAGCGGATTTCGCCGGCAGTCGGCTCGATCAGGCGGAGAACGATGCGGCCGGTGGTCGTCTTGCCGCATCCGGATTCACCGACAACGCCGAGCGTCTCGCCGCGGGCAACGTCGAACGACACGTCATTGACCGCTTGCACCGCACCAACCTGTCGGGCGAGGATGCCTTTCTTTATCGGAAAATGCTTTTTGAGATTCCGGACCGAGAGTAACGGTTCGCCGTTCACTGGAGTCCCGTTCGTGGTGACGCCAGTCATGCTACCGCGGCTCCCTGTAACACCACCAGCGGCGGATGCGGATGGTTGCGCCGCTCCGGCTCGATGGCGAGGTGGCAGCGCGACGTGTGCGCGACGCCAACCTGATAGAGCGGCGGGTGCTCTCGCTCGCACAGATCCCATGAGTAAGGACACCGGTCACGAAAACGGCAGCCATGCGGCCAGTCGGTCGGCGCGGGAACTGTACCCGGAATCACGTTGAGTCGCTCGAGCTCGCGTCCGATGTGTGGCATCGCGAACATGAGTCCCTCCGTGTACGGGTGGTGCGGCTTCGAAAAGAGCTCGTCCACAGCCGCTTCCTCCACCACCTGTCCCGCATACATCACTATCACCCGCGAAGTCGTCTCCGCGATTACGCCGAGGTCGTGGGTGATCATGAGGATCGACGTTCCGAACTTTTTCTGCAGGTCGACGAGCAGGTCCAGGATCTGAGCCTGGATCGTGACGTCGAGCGCGGTCGTCGGCTCGTCGGCGATCACGAGCGCAGGCTTCATCATGAGAGCCATCGCGATCAGTACGCGCTGCCGCATGCCGCCCGAGAGCTGATGCGGGTATTGCTTCGCGCGGTCGGCGGCGGCGGGAATTCCGGTGAGCGCGAGTGACTCCACCGCACGGTTCCACGCCTCTTTCCGGCTGACGCCAGCGTGAATTCGCGCGACTTCCGCGACCTGGTCGCCAACCGTAAACACCGGGTTGAGCGCCGACATTGGCTCCTGGAAGATCATCGAGATGCGGTTGCCGCGGATATTCCGGATCTCTTCGTCGCCCAGTGTCACGAGATCCTTGCCCTCGAACTCGATGCGGCTGCCGGCTTCGATCCGGCCGGGCGCCTGAATGAGCCGCAGGATGGAGAGTGCGGTGACGGATTTGCCGCACCCGGACTCGCCAACGATGCCGACGGTCTCGCCCGCGCCAATGTCGAACGACACTCCATCGACCGACTTCGCGACCGCGGTCCCCATATGGAAGTAAGTCCGCAAGTCACGAATCGACACGAGGGGGACGGGCGATCCCGTCACCGCATCACGAGCCGCGGTCATACGTGTCGCGCAGGGTTTCGCCGAGAACGTTGAGTGTCATAACAGTCAGAACCATCATGAGACCGGGGAAGAGTGACATCCACCACAGCGCCGCGACCTGATCGGATCCATCCCGAATGATATTTCCCCAGCTCGCCCCCGGCTGAGGCACGCCGATGCCCAGAAACGAAAGACCGGCCTCGAGAACGATGACGTGCGCTACTCCAAGAGTTGCCGCGACGACGATTGGAGAAATCAGATTCGGAAGCAGATGCCGCCACAGAATCCGCCTCCGGCTCGCGCCCAGCGCTCTCGCGGCGGTGACGAATTCCGCGTGTTTCAACGCAAGAACCTGACCCCTGACAATGCGGCTCAGGCCGAACCACCCGGTCAATCCAAGGAAAAGGATGAGCGCGCCGATGGACAGTCGTGGCCACGCGGCGAGAATGGCGACGAGCAGGAGCAGCCTCGGAATCGCCAGAAACGCGTCGAGGATTCGCATCATGATCGTATCGGTGATCCCTCCCGCGTATCCCGCGATCGCGCCATAAGCCACGCCGAAGGTGAGAGTGACGACCGTCGCGAGAACTCCGATCATGAGTGAGAGCCGCGCTCCATAAACCACGCGGCTGAAAACATCACGGCTGTAGGAATCGGTGCCGAAAGGATGGGCGAAGGACGGTGGCAGCTCCTTCATGCCGACGATATCAGGCTGTGCGGCGGGATCGTATGGCGCGATGAGTGGCGCGAGGAGCCCGACGAGAACGATCGTCGTGAGAATTCCGAGCGCGAGGCGGGAGGGTCGTCGCTCTATCACTCGCGCGAACGTCCGTCCGAGCGGTGATTCGCGCGGCCTCGCTGCCTGGCTAGCTGGCACGCAGCCTCGGGTCGGCCCACGCGTACAGCATGTCTGCGAGGAGGCTGCCCAACATCACCATGACGCTGCCGAAGATCACCGAGCCAACGACCAGTGGGTAGTCCCGCGACTCGATCGCATTGACCATCGCGTACCCCATCCCCGGCCACGCAAAGACGCGCTCGATGAAGACGGCGCCGGTCAGCAGTGCGGGAAACGACAGGCCGATCAGGCTGATGATCGGGAGAGTCGCGTTGCGCAGAGCATGCCGGCGCAGGATTGCACTCTCTGTAAGTCCCTTGAGCCGTGCGGTACGGATGTAGTCGGCCGGCAGGACGTCGAGCAGTGCGGCGCGCTGATAGCGGGCGACGCTCGCTGCCGCGAGGAGCGTAAGAGTGAGCGCTGGTAAGACGAGATGCTTCAGGCGGTCGAGGATTCTGCCGCCCAGTCCCATGTACTCGTGCATCACGGGGTCCACCGCGCCGCCGACAGGAAAAATCGGCAGCCAGTAGGTGAAAGTGAGCAGCGCGAGAATCGCCAGCCAGAAATCAGGCATTGAAAGAAAAAGCAGTGAAGTCCCGCTGAGTACGCGATCCGTTGTGGAGCCACGCCGTGACACCTGCACGACGGCGACGAGGATGCCGAGCGCGAAGCTGGCGATGAGCGCGATGCTCATCAGAAGGAGTGTGTTGGGAACCGCGTGCGCCAGCACATCGCGGACAGGGCGGCTGTGAGAGAAAGACCATCCCAGCTCACCGCGGGCGAGCTGGCTTACATACCGCGCGAATTGTTCGGGGAGCGGACGGTCGAAGCCGTACTGCGCGCGCAGGTTTTCACGAACCGTCTCGCTGACGTTGGGGTTGTCCATCGCCGTGGAGAACGGGTCCCCCGGAGCGAGGTGGATGAGCGCGAAGCTGATCGCCGCAACAAAGGCCACGATGACCGCGGCCTGAGCCAGTCGCCCTGCGGCGTAGCGGAGCACCCGCTACGGAGCTTTCCGCCCCACCGAATCGGCGGAGGAAGGGGGAGGGGAAAATGGAGCGGCCGGTGGCAGGTTGTCGCGGGGAATCCGCTTGTCTTCAGGGATCGACCATTCACCGATGTTCGCCCACCACGCATCCGGACGCATGCGCACCACCTGGAGCCGTGAATGGTAGCCAAGCGTAGGAATCGGCTCGGCGAGCCAGATCGCTGGCGCGTCCTCGATGATCACGCGATACGCTTTGGTGAAGAGCGCGCGGCGAACTGGCAGATCCGACGACGCGAGCGCGCTATCGATGTGTGCATCGAACGCCGGGCTCTCGTAGGATCCATAATTCGAGCCGTCGCGCGCACGCGAGCCGGCGGTTCCCCACGATTGCCTCACCGCACCCGGACTCGGCTGCGTCTGCACGGCTCCGATGACGATGTCGAACGTCCGTTGACGCATCTTGTCGAGAAGGACGCGAAAGTCCACCTGCTCCACATCCACCTTCACGCCCGCCTGGCGCAGCTGTTCCTGCATCAGAACCGCCATCCGGACCCGGGCGGCACTCGATCCCGGAACCGATACGGTGAACTGAAGAGGGCGTCCGTTGCGTTCTCTGATCCCATCTCCATCAGCGTCGCGCCAACCCAATGAGTCGAGTACGACGCGGGCGCGAGCGAGATCAAAGGGAATCTGCGGAAGATTGGGATCGGTGGTCGGGTACATCCTCAG
>Ga0190272_10000893_pt1 | contig 14562 bp, 16 predicted proteins | sample Popmic504T_FD_133746 | JGI IMG/M metagenome (GOLD analysis project Ga0190272, IMG submission 133746) | Populus adjacent soil microbial communities from riparian zone of Shoshone River, Wyoming, USA - 504 T | ecosystem: Environmental > Terrestrial > Soil > Riparian zone | place: USA: Wyoming... | reverse complement strand
GCCTGGGTGGGCTTGTTGTAGTACGGCGTGACGATCATGATGCCGTCGGCGCCGACCTTCTCGCTCGCCTTGTACAGCTCGATCGCATGGGCGGTCTCGTTCGAGCCGCCTCCGGTGATGATCTTGGCGCGGCCGGCGGCGACGTCCTTGCCGACCTCCACGAGGCGGATCTTCTCGGCATCCGTCAACGTGCTCGTCTCGCCGGTGGTACCCGTGACGACGATGCCGTCGGCGCCGGCGGTGATGACGTCGTCCATGTGCTTCTCGACGGCAGGCCAATCGACCTCGCCGTCGGCCGTCATGGGCGTGACGAGCGCGACGAGCACCTGACCGAAGGGATTGCCGGTGTGCGTCATGACTTCAGGCTATCGGCTCGGTGCGGGCCGGTCATCCGCCGCAGAGGTGGGTGGTGAGTGTTCCCGGGCGGAAAGCCCGCAGCTCGTCGGTGACCCGGGGTCAGCGGCCGCGCTCGCCCGCCCTCGCGACCAGGCTCGCCGGCACGAGCCGCGTGAGCCCGATGATCGCCTTGTACCGCAGTGAAGGAACCGAGACGGCCTTCCCTCTCGCGACGTCTCGGAGCGACTCGGCTACCACGTCGCGGGCCTCCAGCCACATCCAGTCGGCGATCCCCTCCTCCCCGGGCGGAATGCCTATCCGCTCGTGGAAGTTCGTGTGCGTGAAACCCGGGCATACGGCGGTGACGGTGACTCCGCGACGGGCGTAGCGGCCGTTTGCCCACCGGCTGAAGCTGATGAGCCAGCCCTTGCAGGCGCCGTAGGTCGAACGCGGGATGAACCCGCCGACCGATGCGATGTTGACGATCCGTCCGCTCCCCCGTTGCAGCATCGGCCCGAGCGCGGCGTGCATGAGCCGCATCGGAACCTCGACGAGGAGGTCGAGGTGGCGCACCTCGTCGTCGATGTCGTTGCGCTCGAACGCCAGAGGCAGCCCGAAGCCGGCGCTGTTGACGAGCATGTCGATCGGATGCAGGAGGTCGGCGAGCCGCTCCGCCACCAGTGCGCGCTGCTGCGCGTCGACCAGATCGGCGACGAGCACGTCGACTCCGATGCCGTGCTGCGCGGTGAGCGCGTCCGCCAGATCGCCAAGGGCGTCCCGGTCGCGCGCCACGAGCACGAGGTCGGTGCCGCGGGCGGCGAGCTGCCGGGCGTACTCCGCACCCAGACCCGAGCTCGCGCCCGTGATCAGTGCGGTCCTCGCCATGCGGACGAGCCTACCGAGCCCCGCCGGTGATGCTGCCGACGAGACCCGTCGGCAGCACGCGGCTGAGCACGACCGCGATCTTGTAGCGCAGCGTCGGCACCGAGCGGGCCCTGCCGCGGGCGATGTCGCGCAGGGAGCCGGCGACGACAGCGCGCGCGTCGAGCCACATCCACGACGGCAGGCCCATGTCGCGGACGGCGAGTCCCATGCGCTCGTGGAACCGGGTGTGGGTGAAACCGGGGCAGACGGCGGTCACCGTCACACCGCGAGCGGCGTACCTCCCGTTCGCCCAGCCGCTGAAGCTGATCAGCCAGCTCTTGCATGCCCCGTACGTGGAGAAGGGGACGAAGCCGGCGACGGACGCCACGTTGACGATGCGTCCGCTCCCCCGTGACAGCATCGGTGCCAGCGCGGCGTGGGTGAGCCGCATCGGCACCTCGACCAGAAGCCGGAGCTGGCGCACCTCATCGTCGATCTCATTGCGCTCGAAGTTCAGGTGCAGGCCGAAGCCGGCGCAGTTCAGGAGCATGTCGACCGGGCGATCGGGCTCGGCCAGCCGGTGCACCACCCTGTCGAGCTGCCCCTGCACCAGCAGGTCGGCGACGAGCACTTCGACCTGAACCCCCAACCGGTCGACGAGCCCCGCCGCGAGCTCGGCGAGCGCCTCCTCCTCGGGGGACACGAGGACCAGATCGGTTCCGCGCGCCGCGAGCTGGCGAGCGTACTCTGCGCCCAGGCCGGAACTCGCCCCGGTGATCAGCGCGGTTCGGGCCATGCCGGCGCACCTCGGGCGGGCGCGGCGCGCTCGTAGCGGAGGAATCGATAGCGGATACCGCTGCGCGACGTGTGCGCACCGTCCGGCGGATCGGCATCCGCCATGGCGTACAGGCCGGAGTCGATCGCCGGCGCGCGAACGTCGCCCTCCGCGGGCGAGAACCCGGCCGGGTGAACGAGCTCGGTCACCTCGAGCCGGTCGGCGTCGGCGATGGTGAGGGCGAAGATCGAGCCGCCGCCGATGACCCAGATCCAGTCCGGCTGGTCGGATGCCGCCAGCCGAAGCGCCTCCTCCACGGAGCCGGCCCGGTCCGCGCCCGCGGCCGACCACCCCTCCTGCCGGGTGATGACGATGTTGCGGCGGCCGGGGAGCGGTCGCCAGCGCGGGTCGAGTGAGTCCCAGGTTGCCCGGCCCATCACGACGGGTGAGCCGAGCGTGATCTCCTTGAAGTGGGCGAGGTCTTCGGGAACGTGCCAGGGCATCCCGCCGCCGCGCCCGATCACGCCGTCCTCGGCCTGCGCCCAGATCAGACCGATGCGCGGCGCATCGGTCATACCGCGACGGCTCCGCGGATCGCCGGATGGTGCTGGTAGTCCTCGATCACGAAATCGTCGTATTCGTAGTCGAAGATCGAGTCGGGCTTGCGGGCCATGCGCAGGCGGGGCGGGGCGAACGGCTCGCGTTCGAGCTGGAGCCGCACCTGTTCGAGGTGGTTGTCGTAGATGTGGCAGTCGCCGCCGGTCCAGACGAAGTCGCCGACCCCGAGACCGGTCTGCTGGGCGACCATGTGCGTGAGCAGGGCGTACGAGGCGATGTTGAAGGGCACGCCCAGGAACAGATCGGCGCTGCGCTGGTAGAGCTGGCACGACAGCCGGCCGTCGGCCACGTAGAACTGGAACAGCGCGTGGCATGGGGCCAGCGCCATGTCGGGGATGTCGGCCGGGTTCCACGCGGAGACGATCAGGCGCCGCGAGTCGGGGTCGCGGCGGATCTCCTGGATCACGCCGGCGATCTGGTCGATGGTCGCCCCCGACGGAGTCGGCCACGACCGCCACTGGACGCCGTAGACCGGGCCGAGTTCTCCGTCCGCATCGGCCCATTCGTCCCAAATGGTCACGCCGTGCTCCTGCAGCCAGGCAACGTTCGACTCGCCGCGCAGGAACCAGAGGAGTTCGTACGCGATCGACTTCATGTGCACGCGTTTCGTGGTCACCAGCGGGAACCCTTGCGACAGATCGAACCGCAACTGGCGCCCGAACACGCTGCGCGTGCCCGTTCCGGTGCGATCGGTCTTCACGGCGCCGTGCTCGAGCACGTCACGCAGCAGGTCTTCGTAGGGCGTCGGGATCGTCTCGGACATCGAGTCGATGGTATCCCTCCACCCGGACGCCGGGATGAAGGCGCCGTGTTACGCGCGGCGCGTCACAGGAACGACATCGTGCTCGTATTCAGCCGCAAGCAGTTAGCCTGGGATGCTGTGACCCTCGTCAACGCACTCATCGGCCTCGCTCTGCTTCTGGCGGCGACCATCGCGCTGGGTGTCTTCGTGCAGTGGCAGCAGGGTCGTCCCCGCCGGCACATCCCGCACGAGGTGGTCGAGCCCGGTCGCCTCGGCGCCGACTCGCTCGGCGACACGGCCACTCTTCTGCAGTTCAGCACCGAACTCTGCTCCCGCTGCCCCGGCGTGCACCGGACTCTTGCCGCGGTCGCGGATTCGCGAGAGGGAGTCTCCCACCTCGACATCGACGTGACGCATCGCCCCGACATCGCGAAGCACTTCCACATCCTGCAGACACCCACCACGCTCGTGCTCGACGGCGACGGGGCCGTGCAGACCCGCTTCGGCGGTGTGCCCACACGCGACGTCCTCGAGCTCGAGCTCAATCGCCTCACGGGAGAGACGGCCCGTGTCTGATCAAACGGATGCCGCCGGCCGGCCTCGCGGGATCGATCCGCGTGGTCCGCGATTCGCTGCCGGAATCACCGCGCTCCTCCTGCTCGTCGACGTCTTCCTCGGACTGACCACACCGCTCGGAGCGACCGTCGCCCAACGTGCCGGCGAGCCGGCGTTCCTCCTTCTCCTGGTCATCGCGCTCCTGTTCCTCTGGGGAGTCCTGTCGCCGCGCACCGCGCCCTGGGGCGCGCTCTATCGCTCGCTCGTGCAGCCGCGTCTGCAGCCGCCGACAGACCTCGAAGACGCGCGCCCGCCGCGTTTCGCGCAGGGTGTCGGTCTCTTCGTCGTGACGATCGGCCTCGTCCTGCACCTCGTCGGCGTGCCGTGGGCACTGCCGGTCGCGGCGGCCGCCGCGTTCGTGGCCGCCTTCCTCAACGCCGTCTTCGGGCTGTGCCTCGGCTGCCAGCTCTACCTGCTGCTCCAGCGCGCCGGCGTCATCGGGCGGGAGCGCCACGCAGCGGCCTGAACCTCTGCGATTCGGTCGCACACCCACCCGCACGATTAGGCTGACCGCGAGGCGCCCGGTGCGCGGGTGCACGTCGACCAGGAGGTTCTGATGACTGCCACGAGCGAGGCCACCGCTGTCTGGAAGGGCGGTCTCATCGACGGCTCCGGCCAGGTCACCCTGCAGTCGTCGGGCAGTGGCACCTTCGACCTGAGCTGGAAGGCACGCAGCGAAGGCTCGACGTCCGTCACCACGCCCGAAGAACTCATCGCCGCGGCGCACTCGTCATGCTTCAACATGGCGTTCTCCCTCGCTCTGGCCGAGAACGGCACTCCGCCCGAGTCGGTCGAGACGACGGCATCCGTCACGTTCAAGCCCGGAACCGGCATCACCGGAAGCCACCTGAACGTCAATGCCGTCGTGCCCGGACTCGACCGCGAGGCCTTCGACCGCATCGCCGCCGATGCGAAGGCCAACTGCCCGGTCTCGCAGGCCCTTGCGGGCATCGAGATCACGCTGGAGGCCACGCTTGCCTGACCCCGCCACCGGTGGGCGCCGGGTCGTCGTCCACGGGTCATCGGGTCTCGTCGGCTCCGCCCTCGTGGACAGCCTTCGGGCGGATGGAATCCGCGTCACCACGCTCGTCCGTCGCCCGGCCGAGACCGCGGACGAGGTCGAATGGCTCACGGACGACCGTCCACTCGACCCGGCGGTGATCGAGGGCGCGGATGCGGTCGTCGGCCTCAACGGTGCGTCGATCGGGCGTTTTCCGTGGACCCGGCACTACAAGAACACCCTGCTGTGGTCTCGCATCACCCCCACCCGCGCCCTCGCGCGCGCCATGCGCGAACTGGGCGCCGACGCACCCGCGTTCGTGTCGGCATCCGCCGTCGGATACTACGGATCGGCACGCGGTGCCCTCCTCGACGAATCGTCCCCGCGGGGCGAGACGTTCCTCGCCGACTTGTGCGGCGAATGGGAGGCGGCCGCATTCGCCTCGGGCGATCACGCGCGGGTGGCCGTGCTGAGGACCGCTCCGATCGTGCATGCGCAAGGGGTTCTGAAGCCCCTGGTGCTGTTGACGCGGTTCGGAGTGGGCGGACCGATCGGGCGCGGCACGCAGAAGTGGCCGTGGATCTCGCTCGAAGACGAGGTGCGCGGCATCCGTCACATCATCGATTCCGACATCGCGGGGCCGGTCAATCTCGTCGGTCCGACGATCGCCAGCGCCAACGATCTGGGGTTCGCTCTCGCCGTGCGGATGAACCGCCCTTTCCTCGTTCGCGCTCCGGAGTGGGCTCTGAAGCTCGTCCTCGGGGTCGACGCGACCGAGGGGCTGCTGACGACGGATGCCGCCGTCCGGCCGAAGGCACTCGAGGAGTCCGGCTTCACGTTCGCCCACCCGACGGTGGAACAGGCGGTGGATGCCGCGGTGCCTGCGCCCCGCGGCTAACCCCGGCGCTCTGCCGTCTCGAGCCGGATCGCCTTGCGCACAGCCTCCCGCGCGCGACGGCGATCGCCCGCCGCGTCGTACGCGAGCCCGAGCCGGAACCACGCGCGCCAGTCGTCGGGATGAGCCTCGACGTCGGCGCGGTATGCGGGGAAGACGGCCTCGCCGTCGTCGCGCATCACCCGGCCGCTGGGCCGCACCGCGACCTCTTCGTCGGGAAGACCGCCCTCGGTCTCGAGCCGACGGCCGAGCGCCTGTGCCCGCACGCCGAACCACAGTTCGCGCCCCAGCGCCCAGGCGGCGATGATGGGCAGGACGACCAGCCCCGCGCCCATCGCGACCGCGATCGCCTCGCCGCTCGCGAGCAGCAGCCAGGCGCGCTGCGCGACGAGCACGATGTACAGGACCAGCAGCGCCGCCATGACGGCGACGCCGATGCGTGCGGTCATGCTCCGGTCGCGCGCGCGACCTGGCCGGGCACGCCGCCTTCCTCCACGGGACGCTCGCGCTTCGGCTGGGGAACGCGGATGCCGATATCGAGGAAGCTGTCGAGGCCGACGACCACTCCGCGCGAATCTCGGGCAGCAGCGAGGGCGACCCGGATGCCCGGGGCATAGGCGAGCGCGGGCTCGACCGTGTCGTGGGTGAGCGTCAGCGACTCGCCCGGGCCCGACAGGTGGACCTCCTGCCGTGCGACGACGCCGGGCCGACGCAGCGAGTGGATCGGAACGCTCGCGACCTGCTGGCCGCGGGCACGCTGATCGACGTGCGGCGACTCGACCGGGCCGACTTCCGCGCGGGCGGTGGCGATGAGCTCGGCGGTGCGGACGGCGGTGCCGCTCGGCGAATCGACCTTCGTCTCGCGGTGGGCCTCGACGATCTCGATCGAGGGGAAGAACGGCGCGGCGGCGGCCGCGAGCGCCGAGCCGAGCACCGAGCCGAGCGAGAAGTTGGGGATGAAGACGGCACCGGTGCCGGCGGCATCCACGAGCGGCCGGATGAGGGCGATGCGCTCGGCCGACCAGCCGGAGGTGCCGACGAGCACGTTGATGCCGCGCTCCACCGCCGCCCGCACGACGTCGATCGACACCGCGGGCGTGGACGCGTCGACCACGAGGTCGGCGCCGTCGAGCTCGGACAGCTCGGAGCGGGAACTCAGCGTCGCGACGATCTCGAAGCCGTCCTCCGCGTGGATCACGTCGCGGATGATGCCGCCCAGCTTTCCTGTGCCGCCGACCAGGGCCACGCGCGTCGTCATGGATCCATCGTAGGGGCGGCAGGGGCAGCGCCCGGCGCCGACCGCCGCGGGGTTACGCTCGACGGCATGCCCACGATCACCCCGGTCCCGGTCGACTCTCCGGACGCCCGTGCGCTCCTCACGGACTACTTCGCTATGCGCACCGCGTCCTTCCCGGGTCACACGTACACGACGGTCTTCCCCGACGCATCCGTCTTCGTGCAGCCGGCCGGCGTCTTCGTCCTCGTGCGGGACGACGAGGGCGAGCCGGTCGGGTGCGGCGGCATCCGTCGCATCGACGACGGCCCGTGGGGGCCCCGCTACGAGGTGAAGCACCTGTATCTGCGTCCCGAGACCCGCGGCCGCGGCTGGGGCAGACTCCTCATGGCAGACCTCGAGCAGCGCGCCGTCACGCTCGGCGCGACCGAACTCGTACTCGACACCCATCACACCCTGGTTGCGGCGGGTGCGCTGTACGCGGCATCCGGCTTCAAGGCGGTCGACCCGTACAACGACAATCCGAACGCGACCCGGTGGTACGGCAAACCACTGGGCAGCGTGGGCTAGACCGGATAGACCTCAGGCAGACCGGTGCGCAGCTCGACCGGCAGGTGGGCGAGATCGTTGTGCGAAAGAAGCGTCCACGGTCGCCCCTGCTTCTGGGCGATCACGGTCAGCCCGCAATGAGCCTGGTTCAGCGTCATCCAGCGCCACTCGGGAGCCTGCAGCACCTCGCGGACGATCCACCCGATCACGAAGTTGTGGGTGATGAGCAGCTCGTGCACCTCACCGCGCTTGCGGACGAGATATTCGCTCGTGGCATCGGCCATCTGCGCGCTGCCGGCCTCGATCTCGGCCTCGGTCACACCTCCGAAGAACGGCTCGAACACCGCCGGCGTGTCGGGTGTCATGCCGCTCGGGACGCAGTCGAACAGCAGGGCGGACGGCTGGGGCGAGAGGGACGGCATCCGCTCGGCGACCGCGCGCGCGGTCTGGCTCGCCCGCTCGAGCGGTGAATGCCACACCGCATCGAACGGGACGCCGGACAGCCGATCGGCCAGGAGCGCGGCTTGACGTCGGCCACGCGGAGAGAGCGGCCCGTCGATCAATCCGTGCTCGGCATCCTGATGTTCGCCGTGCCGCACGAGATAGATGTAGTGCGTCACGCCAGCTCACTTCGTCGGAGGAATCGGTGCCCCGAAGGCACCTTCCCACCCTAGGACACGGCACGCGGAAGGGACCGGAGACCGGGCCCGTGCCGCTCTACTCGGAGGCTCGGGCGATGTCGGCGAGCTGGCTGCGGCTCAGCCGTACGCCGATGCCCTGCACGAGCTCGTCGACGTGGTGCGGCGCGTACGCGTTGACGATCGGAGCGGTCACGAGCTTCTGCGAGAGCAGCCAGGCGACCGCCACCGCGGCATCCGGCACGCCGAGATCGGTGCCCACCGCGTCGAGTGCCCGCAGTGTGCGACTGCCCCGCCGGTTGATGTTCGCCGCGATCTGCGCACCTCGGACCGACAGTCCGCCCCGCAGCCTGGTGCGGTGGCGTCCGGCCAGGAAGCCGTGCTCGAGCGCGTGCGACGGCGTGACGGCCATGCCCTGAGCTCCGGCGACCAGCCGAAGGTCGGCGTCGAACTCGTGGCGTCGCAGCACGTTGAACGGCACGTCCAGCACCGTGATGCGCGGATAGCCCGCGGAGACGTAGATGCGCGCCTCGACGAGCTGCGCAGCCGTGAAGCCGGCGGCTCCGAGGGCGCGGGCCTTGCCCGATTCGACGAGCCACTCCGCCGTGGCGAGGGTCTCCTCGAGGTCGCTGCCGCCCGGCGCCGCGTCGAGGTAGAGCACATCGATGCGATCCGTGCGCAGGCGCGTGAGCGACGCCTCGACCGCGCGGACGAGGTTGACCGGACCGAGCCCGGGGTTGTCAGGGTGTCCGCCGACACGGACGCCGAGGGTGATCTCATCGCGGAGCCCACGGGAGTGCATCCACTGGCCGATGATGTGCTCGCTTCGGCCACCCGCGAAGCTGTCGGCGGTGTGGAGTGCGTTTCCGCCGCGCTCGATGTAGGCGTCCATGATCTCGTGGCTGGATTCCAGGTCGACGTTCCAGCCGAATTCGGCGCCGCCCAGGATGAGCGGGAAGATCTCCGCACCCGTCTCGCCGAGCGCGACACGCACGCTCTGACCGATGGGCGGGCCCTGCACGGGAATCGGGGCGGACGGGTGCACGCTGCCGGGCGCGGAAACGAGCGGCATGCTCTCCGAAGAGACAGCCGAGCCAACGCCGAATGTACTCATGTCCCACCCCCTCACGTCGACTTCGGGATCGGAGCCTTCGTGTCTGCGAATTTCGCGCCCCCCGGCGCTTTCTTCGAGGTTAGGCCGTTCGCGGGCGGGAGCCGGTCATTCAGGCGACCTGTCGGTAAATATTGGATAACGCTTAGGTCACGAAGGCGCTATGATGCCTGCCTTGTCCTCCGTTCGGGGGACATCCGGCTGAAAAGACGGACGCCCGCGCCCTCCGGCAGGAGGAAGCGGGCGTCCCGATGAGTCAGACTCAGGCTTCGGTGGAGCTTTCTGCGCCGGTACCGGCCGAGACGAGGGCCCCCTGGTCGGCGGTCTCCTCGATCACGGGCTCGAGCGACAGCTTGCCGCGGTCGTCGATCTTCGTGATCTTCACGAGGATCTTCTGGCCGACGTTGAGCACGTCTTCGACGTTCTCCACACGCTTGCCGCCGGCGAGCTTGCGAACCTCGCTGACGTGCAGCAGTCCGTCCTTGCCGGGCAGCAGCGAGATGAACGCGCCGAAGGTCGCGAGCTTGACCACCGTGCCGAGGAACTGCTCCCCCACCTCCGGGTTGGTCGGGTTCGCGATGGCGTTGACCTGGGCGCGGGCCGCCTCGGCTGAGGGGCCGTCGGTCGCACCGATGTAGACGGTGCCGTCCTCTTCGATCGAGATCTGAGCGCCGGTCTCGTCCTGGATCGCGTTGATCGTCTTGCCCTTGGGGCCGATGAGCTCGCCGATCTTGTCGACGGGGATCTGCACGCTGATCACGCGCGGAGCCGTCGGCGCCATCTCGTCGGGCGCGTCGATCGCGGCGTTCAGGACGCCGAGGATTGTGAGGCGCGCCTCGTGAGCTTGCTGCAGCGCGGCAGTCAGCACCGACGACGGGATGCCGTCGAGCTTCGTGTCCAGCTGGATCGCGGTGACGAACTCGGACGTTCCGGCGACCTTGAAGTCCATGTCGCCGAGCGCGTCTTCGGCGCCCAGGATGTCGGTCAGCGCGGCGTATCGCGTCTGGCCGTCGACCTGGTCGGAGACCAGGCCCATGGCGATGCCCGCGACGGCAGCCCGGAGGGGCACGCCGGCGTTGAGCAGCGACAGGGTCGAGGCGCACACCGAACCCATGGACGTCGAGCCGTTGGAGCCGAGGGCCTCGGACACCTGACGGATCGCGTACGGGAACTCCTCGCGGCTGGGCAGCACCGGCACGAGCGCGCGCTCGGCGAGGAAGCCGTGCCCGATCTCGCGACGCTTGGGGCTGCCGACCCGGCCGGTCTCACCGGTCGAGTACGGCGGGAAGTTGTAGTGATGCATGTAGCGCTTGTGCGTCACAGGCGACAGCGAGTCGATCTGCTGCTCCATCTTGAGCATGTTCAGCGTGGTGACGCCCAGGATCTGCGTCTCGCCGCGCTGGAAGATCGCCGAACCGTGGACGCGCGGGATGACCTGCACCTCGGCGTCCAGCGGACGGATGTCGGCCAGGCCGCGCCCGTCGATGCGCACACCCTCGGAGAGGATGCGGCCGCGCACGATCTTCTTGGTGACCGACTTGTAGGCGGCCGAGAACTCGAGCGTGGCGACGGCCTGCAGCTCGCCGGACTCGACGGCCGCGAGCAGCTGGCCCTTGACCTCGTCCTTGAGCGCGTCGTCGGCGTTCTGACGCTCGACCTTGTCGGCGATCTGGTAGATCGACACGAGGCGGTCGTAGGCACGGTGCGCGACGAAGTCGTAGGTCTCCTGGCTGTAGGGCAGGAAGACCGGGAACTCCTTGATCTCCTTCGCCGCAGTGCTCGCGACGACGTTCTGCGCGGCCACCAGCTGCTTGAGGAAGGGTTTGGAGGCCTCGAGGCCCTCGGCCACGACCTGCTCGTTCGGCTTGACGGCGCCGCCCTTGATCAGGTTCCACGAACCTTCGGTGGCCTCGGCCTCGACCATCATGATCGCGACGTCCTCGTTGCCCTCGGCATCGGTGATGACACGACCGGCGACGATGAGGTCGAACACGGCCTCTTCGAGCTGGGTCACGGTCGGGAAGGCGATCCACTGGTCGGCGTTGTCGCCGTGTCCGGGGATGAGCGCGAGGCGCACGCCGGCGATCGGTCCCGAGAACGGCAGACCGGAGATCTGGGTCGACAGCGACGCGGCGTTGATCGCGAGAGCGTCGTAGAACTCGCCCGGAGCGATCGACAGGACGGTGACGACGATCTGGACCTCGTTGCGGAGTCCGTCGACGAACGACGGGCGCAGCGGACGGTCGATCAGACGGCAGACGAGGATCGCCTCGGTCGACGGGCGGCCCTCACGGCGGAAGAACGAGCCGGGGATCTTTCCGGCGGCGTAGGAGCGCTCCTCGACGTCGACCGTCAGCGGGAAGAAGTCGAAGCCTTCGCGAGGGTGCTTGCCGGCGCTGGTGGCCGACAGGAGCATCGTCTCCTCGTCGAGGTAAGCGGCGACGGCGCCCTGCGCCTGCTGGGCGAGGCGTCCGGTTTCGAAGCGGACGGTGCGGGTTCCGAAGCGGCCGTTGTCGAGAACGGCTTCTGCGGCGGTGATTTCTGGACCTTCCAAGAGGTCTCTCCTTCTTTTTTTATGCTCGCGGATCCGTGTGACGCGCGAGCGTTCGAAGGAGCAGGAACAGGCAGATTATCGGCGCACGACAGTCCGTCGCGCTGTACCTGCGCTGGTCACCAGTAGAAGACCACCCGGCGGAACGACCGACGGGGAACCCACCACAGGGGACCAGCTTGCTGCCGGCCTGCTCCACTGTGCCCATTTCAGGCGTAGTGCTCATGTTGAATTGAGCGGATGCCCAAGGGCAACCCGACCAATCCTATCAGCGGGAGGCCGGACTCCGATCTCTGGCCCGCGCAGGCGATGCCCGCCTAGGCTGGGGGTCATGAGCACCGACGACAAATCCGCTGGCGCGGCATCCGACGAGATGAAGCGCAAGTTCAAAGAAGCGCTCGACAAGAAGAACGCACAGCAGCGCAACGGCGAGGCGCACCTGGACGGCGAATCCGTCGTCCACGATGCCCACGGGCCCGCATCGCAGAAGCGCGAGTTCCGCCGCAAGAGCGGCTGAGTCAGGACAGCACGAAGCCCGCCTGCATGACGCAGGCGGGCTTTCGTGCTTTCCGAAGGCGGGCTCAGGAGCGCAGCGCCAGCTCGCGCTCGCGCGCCCGCTCTTCCTTCGCCTCCGCCTCGGCGACGGCGGCCTCTTCCAGACCCTGCGTTCCGACGGCATCCTTCGACTCGGACATGCCGTCGTGGTCGTCGCCCGACATCGTCGTCTCGTCGAACGGCAGCTCGCCGCGCAGCACCTGGCGGACGCGGGTGGAGTCGACCTCCTTGACCCAGGTGCCGATGAGGAGCGTCGCCACCGCGTTTCCGGTGAAGTTCGTGATCGCACGGCCTTCCGACATGAAGCGGTCGATTCCGACGATCACTCCGACGCCGTCCACCAGGTCGGGGCGGTAGGCCTGGAGTCCGCCGGCGAGCGTCGCGAGCCCGGCACCGGTGACCCCGGCAGCGCCCTTCGAGGCGATGACCATGAACAGCAGGAGGCCGATCTGCTCGCCGATCGACATCGGCATCCCCATTCCGGACGCGATGAACAGCGATGCCATCGTGAGGTAGATCGCCGTGCCGTCGAGGTTGAACGAGTAGCCGGTCGGAACGGTGATGCCGACGACGGGCTTCGCCACGCCCAGGTGCTCCATCTTGGCGATGAGGCGCGGCAGGGCGGACTCGGACGAGGACGTGCCCACGATCAGCAGGTACTCACGGGCGAGGTACTTCATGAGGCTGAACAGGTTGACCCGCGTCACGACGTACAGGAGAGTGCCCAGGATGCCGATGATGAAGATCGCGCACGTGATGTAGAAGGCGATCATGAGCACCCCGAGGCTGATGATGGCGGCGAATCCGGTCTTGCCGACCACCGCCGCGATCGCTCCGAAGGCGCCGAGCGGGGCCAGCCACAGGATCATGCCGAGGATGCGGAACACCAGCGCCTGCAGGTTCTTGACCGCGTTCATGATCGGCTCGCCCTTGGGGCCCATCTGCTGCAGGGCGAAGCCGACGAGGAGGGCGATGAACAGCACCTGCAGCACGCTCTCGCCGGTGAAGGCGGAGAAGAAGGTCGTCGGAATGATGCCCAGGATGAACTCCTGCGTCGTCTTGGCCTCGGTGGCGCCGGCGTCGTAGCTCGAATCCGTCATGTTCAGACCCTCGCCCGGGTGGATGAGGTTGCCGACGACCAGGCCGATCGCGAGGGCGAAGGTCGTCATGATCATGAAGTACAGCAGCGCGAGGCCGCCGATCTTGCCCACCGTCGCGGCCTTCGCGATCGAACCGACGCCGACCACGATCGTGCAGAAGATGATCGGAGCGATCATCATCTTGATCAGCGCGACGAAGCCCTTGCCGATCGGCTCGAGCGCGATTCCGACCTCCGGCCATACCAGGCCGATCGTGGCTCCGAGCACGACCGCGATGATGACCGAGACGTACAGCCAGGTGTGCTTGTCCCACGATGACTTGCCGCGCCGCCAGTTGTAGCCGGGGAGTTTGAACGATTGTGTCTTGGGCATCTGAAGAGCCATCTTCGCCTCCGATTGGGAATGAAACTTCGCTGTTCTCGGGCCGCCGATCCGCCACCCGTCCTGCGAGTACTCTGGGCGACGGATGCCGGACGCCACGGTTGTGGTCGTATTGGTCTCGAGCTGAAAGTCGCGAGGAGGGTTATGGCTGCCCGACAGGGAGCGAGCGCGGCATCCCGCGTCTTCATCGCGTTCCTCAGCGCCGTTGTGGCCATCGCTGCCCTCCTGGCGGTGCTGCTGGCCGTCGACGCGCAAGCGGCGGAACGCGCGGAGGCCGAAGCGCTCACACTGTCGCTCGCGCGCACGATCGCGGTCATGCCGACCGTGGTGGACGCGCTGGCGGGATCGGATGCCGCCGCCACGGCCGCCCTGCAGCCGGTCGCTCTGGAGGTCATCGACACGACGCCGCTCGACTTTATCACGATCATGCGACCCGACGGCATCCGCCTCACTCATCCCGACCCCGCCCAGATCGGCGGACTGTACCTCGGAACGACCGCCGCCGCAGCGCAGGGCGGCACCATCACCGAGGAGTTCAGCGGAACCCTCGGCCCGTCGGTGCGCTCGGTGGTGCCGATCCGCCAGGCGGACGTCGTGG
>Ga0190272_10000892_pt1 | contig 14581 bp, 11 predicted proteins | sample Popmic504T_FD_133746 | JGI IMG/M metagenome (GOLD analysis project Ga0190272, IMG submission 133746) | Populus adjacent soil microbial communities from riparian zone of Shoshone River, Wyoming, USA - 504 T | ecosystem: Environmental > Terrestrial > Soil > Riparian zone | place: USA: Wyoming... | reverse complement strand
TGATGATCCAGGTGCGGGTCGGCCTGCGCCCGCTGTTCGACCTGCGCCGGGCGGTGTCGGACGTTCGCAAGGGCAAGACCGACCGGGTCGGCGGCTCCTATCCGGTCGAGCTGGAGCCGCTGGCGGTAGAGCTGAACGCGCTGGTCGCCCACAACCAGGAGGTCGTCGAGCGCCAGAGGACCCACGTCGGCAACCTCGCCCATGCGTTGAAGACGCCGCTGACGGTGATGCTGACCGAGGCTTCGCAGCGGCCCGGGCCGCTGGCCGAGGTGGTCACCCACCAGGCCGAGCTGATGCGCGGGCAGGTCGACCACCACCTGCGCCGGGCCCGGGCGGCGGCGCGTTCCCAGAGCCATGGAGAGCGCACGCTGGTCGATCCGGTGCTGGACGAACTGGCCCATACGCTGGAGCGCATCTTCCTGCCCAAGCCGGTGGTCATCGACTGGCGGGCGCCCGAGGATCTGTGCTTCCGGGGCGAGCGGCAGGATCTGCTGGAACTGGCCGGCAACGTCATCGAGAACGCCGGCAAGTGGTGCAAGGGCCGCGTCCGCGTCACCGCCGGACCGGCCGGCGGCGAGCGCTTCACCCTGACCGTGGAGGACGACGGGCCAGGCCTGCCGCCCGAACGCCGGGGCGAGGTGCTGCAGCGCGGCGCGCGACTGGACGAAAGCGCGCCCGGCTCAGGGCTGGGGCTGGCCATCGTCGACGAGCTGGCGCGGGCCTATGGCGGGGGGCTGACGCTGTCGGACTCCAGCTTGGGCGGGCTGAAGGTCGAACTGTCGCTGCCCCGCGCCGAAAGCTGATCGCTTAGCCCCGGGTTTTGAGGTAGCAGGCGCGCCATGATCGCCTTCTGGATCGCCGCGGCCGTCTTGTCCGCCGCCGCCGCCGCCCTGATGCTGGCGATGGGCGCGCGCGCGGCCGCCGGACCGGCGGAAGACCCCGGCGTGGCGCTGCATCGCCGCCAGCTCCTGGAGATCGACGAACTGGCCGAGCGCGGGCTGCTGGCCGAGGGCGAGCGCAACGCCGCGCGGGCCGAGGCCGGGCGGCGGCTGCTGGGCGCGGCGGACCATCGGCAGGTGCAGGGGACAGGCGGGCGGCGAATGGCCCTGATCGCGGCGGCGGCGACCCCGCTGGCGGCTCTGGCGGTCTATCTGGCCGTGGGGCAGCCGGGCTATGCGGACCAGCCGTTTTCCAAGCGCCTCGCTGAGTGGCGGGCGGGCGATCCGGGCCAGCTCGATCCCCGGCAGATGGCCGCGGTGCTGCGGATGATCGCCGCCGAGCGGCCGCGCGATCCCGAACCGCTGAAGAACCTGGCGCTGGCCGAGCTCGCCTCCGACAACCCCGGCGGCGCGGTCAATGCGCTGCGCAAGGCGCTGGCGATCAGCCCCGACCGCGCCGACCTGTGGGCGGCGCTGGGCGAGGTCTTCGTCATGCAGGCCGGCGGCGAGGTCGACGGCGACGCCCGCGCGGCGTTCGGCGAGGCGCTGAAGATCGACCCCACCTCGCCCAGCGCCCGCTACTTCGTGGCGCGGGGCGACATCCAGGCAGGACGCATCGCCGAAGGGCTGGCGGTGTGGAAGACGCTGCTGGCCGAACTGCCGGCCGGCGACCCCAGGGCGCAGGCGCTGGGCGCGGAGATTTCCAGCGTCGAAAGCTCCGTCGGCCTCAAGCCCGTGCAGCCGGCCGCGCCGCAGGACATGGACGGCGCCATTCGCGGCATGGTCGATGGCCTGGCCGCCCGGCTGGCGGCGCAACCGGACGATCCCGACGGCTGGGTGCGGCTGGTGCGGGCCTATGCCGTGCTCGGCGAGACCGAAAAGCGCGACGCGGCGCTGGCCCGGGCGCGGGTGCTCTACAAGGCGCGGCCCGATGTGCTGGATGCGCTCAGCCAGGCGGCGGAGGCGCCGCGATGAACCTTTGGCCGAAATCCCGCAAGGCGCGGCGCCGCCTGACGGTGCTGGTGGCCATCGCGCCGGTGCTGGCGCTGGCGGTGGGGCTGACGCTGTTTGGGCTGCGCGACTCCATCTCGCTCTTCTACACGCCGTCGCAGGCCATCGAGGCCAAGGTGGCGGCCGGGCAGGCGGTGCAGCTCGGCGGGCTGGTCGAGGCCGGGAGCGTCGTCAAGCACCCCGACGGGCAGGTGGAGTTCACCGTCGCCGACAACATCAGCGCCTCCAGGGTGGTCTATCAGGGCGACCTGCCTGACCTCTTCCGCGAGGGGCAGGGGGTGGTGGCGAGCGGGTCGTTCGACGCCGGCGGGGTCTTCGTCGCCAAACAGGTGCTGGCCAAGCACGACGAGAAATACATGCCGCGCGAGGTCTCCAGGGCCCTGAAGGAACAGGGCGAGTGGCGCGGCGACGGCGCAACGCCGACCTATCCGCAATGATCGTCGAGCTGGGCGCCTTCCTGCTGGTGCTGGCGCTGGCCGCTTCGGTGGCGCAGGCGGCGCTGAGCGGTTTTGGCGCACGGTCGCGGGCTCTGGCTGGAGCGGGCGAGGGGGCGGCGCTGGTCGCCTTCCTGGCCACGTTGGGCGCCTTCAAGGCGCTGATCTGGGCCTTCGTGGTGTCGGATTTCTCGGTGGCCAACGTCGCGGCCAACTCCCACACCGCCAAGCCGCTGCTCTACAAGGTGGCCGGCGCCTGGGGGAGCCACGAGGGCTCGATGCTGCTGTGGTGCGTGGCCCTGACCGGCTATGGCGCGGCGGTGGCGGTGTTTGGGCGCGGGTTGCCGGTGCGGCTCAAAAGCCGGGTGCTGAGCGCGCAGGGCCTGCTGGGCGTCCTCTTCCTCGCCTACACGGTGTTCGCCTCCAATCCGCTGGCCCGGCTGGTCGATGCGCCAGTCGAGGGCCGCTCGCTCAACCCGCTCCTCCAGGATCCCGCTTTGGCGCTGCATCCGCCGTTTCTCTACGCGGGCTATGTCGGCTTTTCGGTGGTGTTCTCGTTCGCTGTCGCCGGGCTGATCGAGGGGCGGATCGATGCGGCCTGGGCGCGGTGGGTGCGGCCGTGGACGCTGGCGGCCTGGAGCCTGCTCACCGTCGGCATCACGCTAGGCGCCTTCTGGGCCTATTATGAGCTCGGCTGGGGCGGCTGGTGGTTCTGGGACCCGGTGGAGAACGCCTCCTTCATGCCCTGGCTGGTGGGGACGGCGCTGCTGCACTCGGCCATCGTCACGGAGAAGCGCGGGGCGCTGCCGGGCTGGACGGTGTTCCTGGCGCTGGCGGCCTTCACCTTCTCGATGCTCGGCGGCTTCCTGGTGCGCTCGGGCGTGCTGACCAGCGTGCATACGTTTGCCGTCGACCCGACCCGCGGCGGCATGCTGCTGAGCATCCTGGGACTGACCGCGGGGGCGGGGTTTGCGCTGTTCGCGTGGCGGGCGCCGGCGCTCAACCCCGGCGGCGTGTTCGCGCCGGTCAGCCGCGAGAGCGCCCTGGTGCTCAACAACATCCTCTTATCGGCGGCGACGGCGACGGTGCTGCTGGGCACCCTCTATCCGCTGATCCGCGAGGCCGTGGGCGGCGAGACGGTGTCGGTGGGGCCGCCCTACTTCAACCTGACCTTCCTGCCGCTGATGGCGCTGGCGCTGCTGATCCTGCCGCTGGGACCCTTGCTGGCTTGGAAGCGCGGCGACGGCTTGGGCGCAGCGCAGCGGCTGTGGGCGGCGGCGGCCATCGCCCTGGGCTCTGCGGTGCTGGCTTATGCGGTCTTGAGCCCGCGCAAGGCGGTGGCGAGCCTGGGGCTGGCGCTGGGCGTATGGCTGATCGCCGGGGCGCTGGTCGAAGTGGCCGAGCGGACGCGGGCCTTCCGCGCGCCGTGGGCTGAGGTGCGGCGGCGGCTGAGCGGCCTGCCGCGCGGCGCCTGGGGCATGACGCTGGCGCACATGGGACTGGGGGTGTTCGCGCTGGGGGCGGCGTTCGAGACCGCCTGGCGGGTCGAGGGCGCGCAGGCGCTGTCGGTCGGGCAGGGGTTCGCCTTTGGCCAGTACGAGCTGCGGCTGGACCGGGTGGGCACCTTCGACGGTCCCAACTACCTGGCCGAGCGGGGGCGGATCATCGTCACCAAGGACGCCAAGCCCGTCTGCATCGCCACGCCCGAGCGCCGCGCCTTCCTGGCCGGCGGCCAGACTACCTCCGAGGTCTACATCTGCCCGCGCGGGCTCGACCAGATCTACCTGGTGCTGGGCGAGCGGCGGGCGGGCGCCGACGGCGGCCGGGCCTGGCTGGTGCGGGCCTACTTCAATCCGTGGGTGCAGCTGATCTTCCTGGGGCCGTTGCTGATGGCGCTGGGCGGCGCCGTCTCGCTCTCCGACCGCCGGCTGCGGATCGGCGTGGGGGCGAAGCGATGAGGCGCCTGCTGATCGGCCTGGCCGCCCTCCTCTGCATCGCCGCGGCGTCCGATCCGGCCGAGCGGCTGGCCGATCCGGCGCAGGAGGCGCGGGCGCGGCAGATATTTCAGGAGGTGCGCTGCCTGGTCTGCCAGAACGAGTCCATCGACGATTCCGAGGCCGAGCTGGCCGCCGACCTGCGCCAGGTGGTGCGCGGCCAGGTGGCGGCCGGGCGCAGCGACGCCCAGATCCGCGACTTCCTGGTGGCTCGCTATGGCGAGTTCGTGCTGCTCAAGCCGCCGTTCTCGGCCGGCAACGCGGCGCTGTGGGCCGGACCGTTCGTGGTGCTGCTGCTGGGCGCCCTGTTGCTGGTCGTGCTGCTGCGGCGCAGGGCCGAGCCGGCGGCGTTGAGCACCGAGGAGGAGGCGCGGCTGAGCGCCCTCCTCGACAAGCGCGACAATGACACGATTGCGCCCCACTGCGGCCCCAACAACCCCCGATGACACAAAGGTAACTTGAGGGGCTTTGCGCACAGGTGCATCGCACCTAGGTTCACGGGAAGTAACCCCCGGCGCTCCGCCGGACAGGAAGACGGAACACCAATGGCCGCCAGGAAAACCGGTATTGTCGTAGGCGCAGTTGCAGGGCTGGGCGTCGCCGCCGCGGCCATGGCGGGCGTGGGGCTGCGCATGAGCCCGGCCAACGCCGAACAGCCGCTGCTGCAAAGGACGGCCAACACCGCTGTGATGTTCGCGCCGCCGCCCGGCGCGCCGATGAGCTTTGCCGACATCTTCGACCAGGTCTCGCCGGCCGTGGTCTCCATCGACGTGACTTCGCGGGTCGACGCCGGCGCCCTGCGCCGCATCCCCGGCCTGGAGAACTTCCCCTTTGACCTGGTCCCGCGCGGCCAGCGGCCCGGCCCGCAGGGCGAGGGTGAGCAGGGCCAACAGGGCGAGGGCCAGCCCGTGCTGCCGCGTGCCCAATCCTCCGGCTCGGGCTTCTTCATCTCGCCGGACGGCTACGTGGTCACCAACAACCACGTGGTCGAGAACGCCGAGAAGATCCGCGTCACCCTCAAGGACGGCCGTGAACTGGACGCCACGGTGATCGGCCGCGACGAAGGCACCGACCTGGCCGTGCTGAAGGTCACCACGCCGGGCCGCTATCCGTTCGTCAACTTCGAGAACTCGGCCAAGCCGCGCGTCGGCGACTGGGTGATCGCGGTGGGCAACCCGTTTGGCCTGGGCGGCACCGCCACGGCCGGCATCATCTCGTCGTTCGAGCGCGATCTGGGCGACAGCTTCGTCGACTACATCCAGATCGACGCGCCCATCAACCGGGGCAACTCCGGCGGGCCGACCTTCGACATCTATGGCCGGGTGATCGGCGTCAACACCGCGATCTTCTCGCCCACGGGCGGCTCGGTCGGCATCGGCTTTGCGATCCCCGCGGACGTCGCCGACCGCATCACCAAGCAGCTGATCGGCGGCGGCAAGATCACCCGCGGCTACATGGGCGCGACGGTTCAGAATTTCACCACCGAGATGGCCGAGGCTCAAGGCCTGAGCCAGAAGGGCGCCATTGTCGCCGACCTGGTTCCCGGCGGTCCCGCCGCGCGGGCAGGCCTGCAGGCGGGCGACGTGGTGCTGGGCGTCAACAGCCGGCCGGTGACCTCCTCGACCGAGCTGACCCGCCAGGTGGCCATGGCCGAGCCGGGCGGCGTGCTGCGGCTGGACGTGGTGCGCGACGGCCAGCGCCGCACCATCGACGTGCGCTCGGGCGTGCGGCCTTCGGAAAAGGAGCTGCAGGCCAGCATCAACGACAACGACGAGACCGGCCCGGCGGTCCCCGGCGGTCCTTCGGTCGAGCGGCCGGTGGTCATCGGCATGGGCCTGGCCCCGCTCGATGAGGCCCTGCGTCGCCGCTACAGCGTGCCGGGCTCGGTGGCGCGCGGGGTGGTCGTCACCAGCGTTCGCGCCGACTCCGACGCCGGCGAGAAGGGCCTGCGGCCCGGCGACGTCATCGTCAGCGCCTCCAACCGCGCGGTCGGCTCGGCCGCCGAGGTTTCGGCGGCGGTCGACGCGGCGCGGCGGGCCAACCGGCCCAGCGTCCTGCTCGGCGTCAGCCGCGGCGGACGTACCCTCTATGTACCGATCAAGATCGCGGGATAGGATCGGCGGGATCGCGGCGAACTGAGTCGCCGCGGTCCCAGCCCCGCTCCGGGGCGAGATAGGGGCGGTGACAATGCGCATCCTGGTGATCGAGGATGATCTGGAAGCCGGCGAGGCCATGGTCCGAGGCTTAAGCGAGGGCGGCCACGAATGCGTCCATGCGGCCGACGGCGAAGTGGGCCTGAAAGCGGCCCAGGACGGCGAGTTCGACGTGCTGATCGTCGACCGCATGATGCCCAAGATGGACGGCGTCACCGTCGTCGAGACCCTGCGCCGCGAAGGCGACCAGACGCCGGTGCTGTTCCTCTCAGCCCTGGGCGAGACCACCGACCGGGTCGCCGGGCTGAAGGCGGGCGCGGACGACTACCTCGTCAAACCCTATGACTTCGCCGAGCTGAACGCCCGCGTCGACGCCCTGTCGCGGCGGCGGCAGTCGGGCGCGGTGGCGACCTCGCTGAAGGTCGGCGACCTGGAGATGAACCTGCTGAGCCGCGTGGTTTGCCGGGCCGGCAAGGAGATCGACCTGCAGCCGCGCGAGTTCCAGCTGCTGGAGTTCATGATGCGCCACGCCGGCCAGTCGGTGACCCGCACCATGCTGCTGGAGAAGGTCTGGGAATACCACTTCGACCCGCAGACCAACGTCATCGACGTCCACATCTCGCGCCTGCGCTCCAAGATCGACAAGGGCTTCGACCGGCCGATGCTCCAGACGGTGCGCGGCGCGGGCTATCGCCTGGACGCTTAAGGGGTGGCCGGGCGCCTGCGCCTGCCGCGGACCTTCCGCACGACGCCGTTTCGGCTGACGCTGCTGTTCCTGGCGCTGTTCGCGGCGGCGGCGGCGGCGTTCCTCGCCTACATCTATGTGGCCACCGCCGGCGAGGTGAACCGCCGGGCCGACGCCGAGATCACCGCCGAGATGGCTTCGCTGGAGGCCGCTTACCGCCAAGGCGGGCCGGACGCCCTCAACCAGAGCCTCATCGAGCGCACGGTCAGCGAGCGGCCCTTCCTCTACCTGTTCATGGACAGGGACGGCCGGCACATAACCGGCTCGATCGAGGAATCGCCGGTCGAGAACTTCGACGGCGAGGACGAGGAGTGGGCGACCTTCCAGGTCACCGAGACCGACCTCGACGGCGCCGAGATCAAGCGGCCCGCCCGGGGCCTGCAAAAGCCTCTGCCCGGCGGTGAGAGCCTGTTCGTCGGCGCCGACGTCGGCGAGGCGGAAGGCTATGTCCGCAAGATCGTGCGGGCGCTGTGGGGGGCCGGCGCGCTGGTCATCCTGCTGGGCCTGTTCGGCGGGGTGCTGGTCAGCCAGAACGTCTCGCGCCAGATGGCCGAACTGGCCGACACGGTGGCGGCGGTGCGCAGCGGCGACCTGAAGGTCCGCGCCAGGGTGCGCGGCGCCAACGACGAGTATGACGAACTGGCGGAGGGCCTTAACGACATGCTCGACCGGCTGGAGCGATCGATGGGCGGACTGCGTCACGCCGGCGACGCCATCGCGCACGACCTGCGCTCCCCGCTGACCCGGCTCAAGGCGCGGCTGGAGGTGGCCCTGATCGAGGCCGAGAACGGCACGGGCGATCCGACCCGCGCCCTCGAACAGGCGCTGGAAGACGCCAACGGCGTGCTCAACACCTTCACCGCCGTGCTGGCCATCGCCCGCCTGCAGGCGGCCGGCGAGGCGCCCAACCAGTCGCTGTTCGACCCCGGCGAACTGGCCGCCGACATCGCCGAGCTCTACGAGCCGCTGTGCGAGGACAAGGGCATCGACTTCAAGGCCGAGGTCACCCCGGCCCTCTCGGTCAAGGGCAACCGCGAGTTCATCGCCCAGGCGCTGGCCAACATCCTCGACAACGCGGTGAAGTATACGCCAGGTGGCGGCGCGGTGATGCTGCGGGCCCGGCGCAGGTCCTCCGGCGAGATCGAGTTCTCCGTCACCGATACCGGGCCCGGCGTGCCCGAAACTGACCGCGCCCGCGTCGTCCAGCGCTTCGTGCGCCTGGAAAACAGCCGCAACGAACCGGGCTCGGGCCTTGGGTTGTCGCTGGTCGCAGCCGTCGCCGAAGCCCACGGCGGCCGGCTGGAGCTGGACGAAGGCCCCGGCGTCTTCAACGGCACGGGGCCGGGACTGCGCGTGGCGTTCGTGCTGCCGCGGGTGGATTGATCCGTTGGACTCGGCCTATTTTATCGTATATACGATATGAAGGTTGTCTTTGATCCCGCCAAGGACGAGGTCAACCTTGCCAAGCACGGTGTGTCGCTAAGCCGGGCGGCCGATCTGGAGATACTGGTGGTTATCGAGGACGACCGGCAGGACTACGGCGAGCCCCGGACCCGCGCCTTTGGCGTTATTGATGACGAGGCCTACTGCCTTGTCTTTACAGTTCGCGACGGCGCGGTCAGGGCCATCAGCCTGCGCCGGGCGCATCTGAAGGAGTATCGGCGCTATGTCCGGCGAGCATGACGAAAATCCGGAGTGGACCGAGGACGATTTTGCACGCGCCCAGCCGGCCTCAGAGCTGCCGCCTGAGGTGCTGGCGGCGTTTCCCCGGACAAGGGCGCGCGGGCCGCAGAGAGCTCCAACGAAGCGGGCGGTCTCGCTGCGGCTCAGTCGCGAGGTGGTGGATCACTTCAAGGCGGCCGGTCCAGGATGGCAGACGCGGATCGACGAGGTGCTGAAAAAGGCCATCGCGAGTAAGTCGGTCTAGGTGGCGGCGCTCGCCGACCTCATCAAACCCTGCGGCCCCGTCGTCGACGCCAAGGCGGCGGAGCGGACGCGGGAGATACTGGCGCAGAGCATCGAGGTGGGCGGCCTCTGGGAGGCGTTGGCGCCGGTGTTTGGGGCCTCGCCGTATTTGGCTGGATTGGCGCGGCGGCGGCCGGCGGAGCTGGCCAGGACCCTGCGGGAGACGCCCGAGGCGCGACTGGACGGCATCCTCGCCGACACCGCGGCACAGGCGGCCGAGCCGGACCGGGAGGTGGCTCGGCGCCGATTGCGCGAGCTGAAGGCGGACCTGCACCTGCTGACGGCGCTGTGCGACCTGGGCGGGGTGTGGGACCTCGACCAGGTGACCGGGGCGCTGAGCCGCTTTGCCGATGCGGCATTGCGGGCGGCGCTGGTCCATGCGGCGCGCTCGGAGGTGGAGCGGGGGCGGCTGACGGCGGTGGGCGAGGGCGAGGCGGGGCCGATCCCGGGCCTGTTCTGCATCGCCATGGGCAAGCACGGCGCCTTCGAGCTCAACTACTCCAGCGACATCGATTTCACCGTCTTCTACGAGCCCGAAGCCCTGCCGCTGGCCGACGGCGCCGAGCCTGCGGCGGTGGCCGTGCGCATCACCCAGGTGCTGGCCGGGATGCTGCAGGACCGCACCGGGGACGGCTATGTCTTCCGCATCGACCTGCGCCTGCGGCCCGACCCTTACTCGACGCAAGCGGCCGTGCCGGTCGGCGCGGCATTCGAATACTACGAGAGCGTCGGCCAGAACTGGGAGCGGGCCGCCTACATCAAGGCCCGCGCGGTGGCGGGGGACATCGCCCGCGGCGAGGCTTTCCTGGAGGAGCTTCAGCCGTTCATCTGGCGCAAGCACCTGGATTTCGCGGCCATCGCCGACATCCACTCCATCAAGCGCCAGATCCACGTCCACAAGACCGACGAGCGCCTGGAAGCCAAGGGCGCGGACCTGAAGCTGGGGCGCGGCGGCATCCGTGAGATCGAGTTCTACGTCCAGACCCAGCAGCTGATCCTCGGCGGCCGCCAGCCCGCATTGCGGATCAGCCGCACCATCGACGGGCTGCGGTCGCTGAACGCGGCCGGCCACGTCGATGACGAGACCTGCGCCTACCTGACCGCCGCCTACGTCGACTTGAGGGCGCTGGAGCACCGGGCGCAGATGATCAGCGACGACCAGACCCACAAGCTGCCCGAGGCCGACGCCGATCGAAAGCGGGTGGCGGCGCTGTGGGGGCACGACAATCTGCGGACATTCGACGCCGCCGTCGGCAAGATGCTCAAGGGCGTCAACAGCCGCTACGGCGAGCTGTTCAAGGGCGAGGAGGCGCTGTCGTCGCGCTTCGGCAGCCTGATCTTCACCGGCGTTGACGACGACCCCGAGACGCTGGCGACGCTGAAGCGGATGGGGTTTTCGGCGCCCGAGCGCATTTCCCAGACCATCCGCGGCTGGCACCACGGACGCATCGCCGCCACCCGCACCGAGCGGGGACGAGAGCTGTTCACCCGGCTGGCCCCGCGCCTGCTGGAAGCGGCGCAGGCGACCGGCTCGGCCGACGTGGCCTTTGGCCGCTTCGCCGACTTCTTCGAGCGGCTGTCCACCGGCGTGCAGATCCAGTCGCTGTTCCTGGCCCAGCCCAAGCTGTTCGAACTGGTGGTCGAGGTGATGGCCTTCGCGCCGCAGCTGGCCTCGACCTTGGCCCGGCGGCCGGCCGCTCTCGATGCGCTGCTCGACCCGTCCTTCTTTGCGCCGTTCGGCGCGGGGCAGGGCGAGGGCGCGGTGCGCGAGGCGCTCGCTGCCGCCGACGCCTTTGAGGAGGCCATGGACCTGGCCCGCAGAGCCTACCGCGACCAGGCCTTTCGCATCGGCGTGCAGGTGATGAGCGGCACGGCTACGGCGGCCGACGCGGGCGCCGCCTTCGCCGATCTGGCCGACCTGATCATGCAGGGGCTGGCCCCCGCCTCGCTGGCCGAGACGGCGCGGCAGGGCGGCCAATTTCCCGGCGAGGTCGCGGTGGTGGCGCTGGGCAAGTGCGGCTCGCGCGAGATGACGGCACGCTCCGACCTTGACCTGATGACGCTGTATCGGGCGGGCGACCCGGCGGCGATGAGCGAGAAGAAGGGCTGGGGCGCCGAGACCTTCTACGCCCGCTTCACCCAGCGGCTGATCGCGGCGCTGTCGGCGCCGACCGGCGAAGGCACGCTCTATGAGGTCGACATGCAGCTTCGGCCGACCGGCTCGAAGGGGCCGGTGGCGGTCAGCTATGCGGCGTTCGAGGACTACTACGCCCGCGAGGCCGAGACCTGGGAGCTGCTGGCGCTGACGCGGGCGCGGGTGGTGTGGGCGACCTCGGATGCCTTCGCGGCCGATGCGGCGCGGGCGGTGGAGGAGGCGCTGCGGCGGCCTCGCGACGCGAGGAAGACCGCCGTGGACGTGCGCGAGATGCGCGAACTGATGGAGCGCGAGCGGCCGCCGAAGGGGGAATGGGACCTCAAGCTGGCGCCTGGCGGCCTGGTCGACGTGGAGTTCGCCGCCCAGCACCTGCAGATCATCCACGCCGGCGCCGGCGGGCCGCTGCGCCAGAACACCGGCGACGCCCTGGCGGCGATCCGCGAAGCGGGGCTGGCCAAGGCCGCCGACATCGACGCGCTGGAGGAAGCGTGGCGGCTGCAGCAGGACCTCACGCAGCTGCTCAAGGTGGCGCTGGACGACGAAGACCCGGAGGACGAACCCAAAGCCCTCAAAGCCCTGCTGGCGAGGGCGGGCGGGGCGCGGGATTTCAAGGCCCTGAAGACGAAACTCGCGGCCGTTAGGCAGGGCGCGCGTCGCGCGTTCCTGGCCGTCACTGCGCCATTATAATCCGATTGTCCCCGCGAAGGCGGGGATCCAAGCTGAGTTCGCGCAGGCGGAGGAGCTGCATGGATTCCCGCTTTCGCGGGAACACTCGGGGGGGACGAGATGAGCTTCTACACCTACCTGCTGGCCAGCTCGCGAGACCCTGAATCAGTAGCGTTGCGGCTCGGCTTGGGTCCCCGCTTTCGCGGGGATGCGCGGAAAATATTGGGAAGCCGAAAATCAGCCGGCCTTCGCCATCTGCGCGTGCCTTACCGGCAGCAGGAAGCTCACCGTGGTGCCTTCGCCGGGGGTGCTTTCCAGCATCAGTTCGCCGCGGTGCATCTCGACCAGGGACTTGGTCAGGGCAAGGCCCAGGCCCGTGCCGGCGGTGGTGCGGACCAGATGGCTGTCGACCTGCTCGAACGGCCTGGCCAGGCGGGCGAGGTCGTCCTTGGGGATGCCGATGCCGGTGTCGCGGACCGAGACGGCGACCTGGCCGCCCGTCGGGCTGGTGCGCGGCATGGCGGTGATGACGATGGAGCCGCCGCTGGGAGTGTATTTGATGGCGTTGGACAGCAGGTTGAGCAGAACTTGCTTGATGGCGCGGTAGTCGGCCTCGACCTCCGGCAGGACGGGAAAGTCGAGCGTCAGCGAGATGCCGGACGCTTCGGCGCGGCCGCGCACCAGCCGGGCGGCGCCGTCGGCGACCTCCTCCAGCGACACCGGCTCGAAGCGCAGGTGCATCTTGCCGGCCTCGATCTTGGACATGTCGAGGATGTCGTTGATCAGCGCCAGCAGGTGCTGGCCCGAGGAGAGGATGTCGCGGGCGTATTCGCGGTAGCGGCCATCGCCCAATGGCCCATACATCTCGCTGGCCATCATTTCGGAGAAGCCGTTGATGGCGTTCAGCGGCGTGCGCAGCTCGTGGCTCATGTTGGCCAGGAACTCGGACTTGGCGCGGTTGGCGCCCTCGGCCTTGATCTTCTCCAGCTCGTACTTGCGGGCCAGTTCAGCCAGCTGCTGTTCGTTGAGGCGGCGGGCTTCCTGCTGGCGCCTGAGCTTGGTGGTCTCGGTGATGGTGACGACCGAGCCGCCCTCGGTGGTGCGACGCTCGCAGACCTGCAGCCAGCGGCCGTCCTTCATCTCCACCTCGTAGCGGCCGGAGACGGCGGGGTGCTCCTCCTTGACCCCCACGCGGATGGCGCGGGTCACCTCGGCATGGTCGGCGCCGGGCGCCAGCTGGCCGGGCGGCAGGCCGACCATGGCCCCGTAGTTGCGGTTGCAGAGCAGGAGGCGCCCCTGCCGGTCCCACAGCGCAAAGCCTTCCGACAGGCTCTCGATGGCGTCGCGCAGGCGCCCTTCGGCGGCGTTGACGCGGCCCTGGGCCTGGCGCTCGTCGGTGACGTCCAGCGAGACCCCCAGGATGCGGGCGGTGCGGCCCTGTTCGCTGACGCCGCGGCCGCGGCCCTCGACCCAGATGACGCCGCCGTCGGGCTTGGGGGCCCGGAAAGAGACCTCGAACGTCCCGCCCGAGGCGGCGGCGGCGAGCGCGTGCAGGACGCGGCTGCGGTCTTCGGCGATGATCGCGTCGATGGCGGCTTGGCCACGCAGGGTCTGGGCGGCTTTGAGGCCGAACATCCGCGCGGTGGCTTCCGAGAGGAACAGCTGGTCCTTTTCCAGGTCCCATTCCCAGATGCCGGCGTGGGCGGCTTCGACGGCCATGCGGAAGCGCTGCTCGCTGGCCAGATAGGCGCTCTGGGCGGCCTCGGCCTTGCGGCTCTGGAAGAACAGCAGGGTGGCTAGCGCCAGCGCCGCAGCCAGCGGGATCAGCAGTTCGCCGATCTCGTGCAGTCCCTGCCGCTGGGCGCGCTCGATCCCGAAGGCGGTGTTGATGGCCAGCAAGAGGACGATGACGAGCAGGGCGATGCGCACGACGCCCGCCGGGCCGCGCACCATCACCAACCTCCGCTCGCCGCCCTGGACCGCCAAACCCCGCCCCCTGTGCGCGAGTCACCCCGAATTGGGTATCGTAAGCTGAGCCGCGCGCCCAGGTCACCAACGAACCTTACGGTTAAGGTTAAGCCAAAGCCTTGCTGGCCAGTTCGTAGACGTTCTTGGACAGCCCCTTGTGGGCGACGATGCGCTCCAGCTCCGCCCGCATCAGGGCGCTGAGCTCGGGACGATAACGTCGCCAGCCGCCCAGCGGCTCGACGAGGCGCGCGGCGGTCGAGGGATTGAAGGCGTCGACGCTGAGGATCTGGTCGGCCAGGAAGCGGTAGCCGGCGCCGCTCTGGTCATGGAAACGGGCCGGGTTGCCGCTGGCGAAGCTCTGCACCAGGGCGCGCATGCGGTTGGGATTCTTGATGTCGAAATCGGGATGGGCGGTCAGCGCCAGCACCCGGCCAAGCGCGCCTTCCGACGGGTCGCGGGCCTGGGCGGTAAACCACTTGTCGAGCACCCGCGGCTCGTCCTTCCAGCGGGCGTGGAAGTCGCCGAGCGACTTTTCGGCTGGCTCGCCGCCGA
>Ga0190272_10000891_pt1 | contig 14586 bp, 10 predicted proteins | sample Popmic504T_FD_133746 | JGI IMG/M metagenome (GOLD analysis project Ga0190272, IMG submission 133746) | Populus adjacent soil microbial communities from riparian zone of Shoshone River, Wyoming, USA - 504 T | ecosystem: Environmental > Terrestrial > Soil > Riparian zone | place: USA: Wyoming... | reverse complement strand
CCTCGGCGGCGTCGGCGCGGCGCACCATCGCCTCCCACTCGTCGAGGTCGGGCGCGGGCGCCTCCATCGCGAAGTGGTCGAGGACGAGGTCGTCGACGCCCTCGGCGCGGAAGCCCAGCGGCACCTTGTAGATGTTGTCGACGTCGTTGGCGGAGATCACCGCGTCGACGGGAAGGCTGGCGAAGAGCGCGATCTTCTCGCGGATCTCCTTGTCGAGCCGCCCCTCGGAGCGGCAGACCAGGGCGTGCGGCTGGATCCCGATCCGGCGCAGCTCGTTGACCGAGTGCTGGGTCGGCTTCGTCTTCAGTTCGCCGGCGTGGCCGACGTAGGGAACCAGCGTCAGGTGGACGAACATCGAGCGCTTCGACCCGAGGTCGGTGTAGAGCTGGCGGATCGACTCGAGGAAGGGCAGCGACTCGATGTCGCCGACCGTGCCGCCAATCTCGGTGATCACGAAGTCAACCGCCTGCGACTCGGCGACGATCAGGATCCGGTTCTTGATCTCGTCGGTGATGTGGGGGATCACCTGGACCGTGCGCCCCAGGTAGTCGCCACGGCGCTCGCGGTTGATCACCGTGTTGTAGACCGAGCCGGCGGTGACGTTGGAGGCCCGCGTCGTGTTCTCGTCGGTGAAGCGCTCGTAGTGGCCGAGGTCGAGATCGGTCTCCGCGCCGTCCTCGGTGACGAACACCTCGCCGTGCTGGAAGGGGCTCATCGTGCCCGGGTCGACGTTGATGTAGGGGTCGAACTTCTGCAGCTGGACCCGGAAGCCACGTGAGACGAGGAGGCGGCCGATCGAGGCCGCGGCGATCCCCTTACCGAGAGCCGAGACCACCCCGCCAGTGACGAAGATGAACCTCGTATCTCCTTGAGAGGGCCGACTCATGCTCTGCCGAGCGAGTCTAGCCAGCGCAGGGGCGGAAGCGACTCGACCGCCTTCGAAATCGAACGCAACTCTCCGTAAATGGTCAATGCCGTGACGGCGGCGAGGGCAATCAGCCGCCCGTCGCCCCCCAAGGTCGTCAGCAACCAGACCCCGGCGATCGCCCCAACCAGGTTCGAGCCGGTGTCGCCGAGCATCGCCCGCTCGCGCAGGGTGAACCAGGCGCCGACCAGAACCGGACCGAAGAAGACCCCAGCCAGCTCGATCGGCGTCAGCGTCCAGGCGCCGAGGCAGAGGCCGGCTCCGAGTAGCGCCAGCGCCTTCTCCGCCCGTCCCGGCCGCAGGTCGAGCAGGTTGAAGAGGTTGGTGGCGAGGATCAGCAGCGCGACGTCGGCGAGGTAGCGCCACGACTCGAGCCCGCGGCCGGACACCACGTAGGCGGCCAGCGCCAGCGCGCCGATCGCCTTGATCGCGCCGGTCGAGAGCCGCCCTTCGCGCAGCGCCCGCCAGTGGCCGCGCCAGCCCCGCGGTGCGTCCGCCGCCTCGCCGCGCCCCAGCGAGTCGTCGAGGAAGCCGAGAAAGGCGACGCCGAGCAGGTAGGGCAGCCAGCGACGCAGCTCAGGGTCGAGCAGGTCGAGAGCGCCGCGGTCGTCGAGGAAGGCAAGCGGCGCCAGCGCGACCAGGGCGGCGGTCGCCAGCACCGCGCCGAGCGGGAAGGCGAGCCTGGCGCCACGGTAGTTCTCGCGCACCAGCCCGGCGTCGAGCAGGCCCCGCACACCGGCCGGCACGACGAAGAGGGCGACGGCGATCGCGACCGGGAAGCCGACCCAGGTCACTGGCGCTCGGGAGTGAGAAGGTCGGGCAGCAGGCTGTCGGCGGTGCCCTTGACCCCGAAGCTGCCCTCGGCCCCGAGCAAGGCGAGGACCAGGGCGAGCCTGCCGGCGACGAGGTCGACGTCGTCGACACTGGGGAGGTCGTTGGCCTGGAAGAAAGAGATCGAGGACGAGTCGTCGGTCGAGGTCTCGACCCCCACCGCCGGCGCCCGGGTCGCGGCGATGCCGCTGACCAGGCCGGACTCGACCCGCCCCGCGGTCGCCTCCTGCGCCGACCCCATGTCTTCGGGCTGGTCGCGGACGACGATCATCCCGTCGAGCCCACCGAAGTTGCCGCTGGCGCGCGAGAAGAGGCGGCTGCGGACCCGCTCCAGCAGGTTGCCGCCGAGGACGAGCTGGCGCCCGACCCCGGCCCCGAAGGCGGTCTGTGCCTCGGAGTCTTCGGCCATCTCGGCGAAGCGGGTCCGCTCGAGGTCGTTGGCCAGGGCGCGGACGTCGACCGGCTCCCGCACGACACCGACGGCGACCAGCCTGCCCCCGGTCGGACCCAGCGCCTCCTCGACCTCGTCGGGAACGTCGCCGGGCAGGTTGCCGAGCGCGAGCAGGCCGATGCGCTGACCGTCGAGCCGATCGCGCACCAGCGCCGGGTAGACCCGCTCGGCGAACTCGTTGGCGCGGCCCAGCTCGCCGCTCAGCTCCTCTGAGCGCTCGCGCGCGTCCTCGAGGTTGCCCGTCAGGCTGCGCTCCAGGTCCTTACGGGTGTCATCGAGGGTGTCGCCGCCAAGGGCGGCGCCGATCACGATCCCAATCGCCAGGGCGACGAAGATCGCGATCAGCGAAGTCGCGTGGTAGCGGGCGCTGTACCCCATCGACGCGAAAGGCTATTCGGCTTCTACAGCCCGAGCCAGATCTTGATCTTGAGCCAGATCAGATCGACGAGCTCGTTCAGCGCCGGCGAGGCGATGACGAGCGCCGCGAGCAGGATCGCGAAGGCGGCGAGGAAGAGTGCCGGGGGGCCGTATCCCGCCCCTGGGTTGTAGAGGCGGCTCACCCCCTTGGCGTCGACCAGGCGCTCGCCGATCCGCAGCCGGGTGAGGAAGGTCGAGGACATCCCGCCGCGCTTGCGGTCGAGGAACTCGATCAAGTTGAAGTGGGCGCCGACGCTGACGATTAGCGCCGCGCCGCGCTCGTAGGCCATCAGCATCGCGACGTCCTCGCTGGTGCCGGCGGCTGGCAGGACCGTGTGCTCAAGGCCCATGTCGAGCAAGCGCTGACGGCCGGGTGAGCGGCCGTCGGGATAGGCGTGGACGATCAGCTCCGCCCCGCAGCGCAGCGCCGCGTCACCGGCCGAGTCCATGTCGCCGAGGATCACGTCCGGCTTCAGCCCCGCTTCCAGAGCGCCGTCGGCGCCGCCGTCGACCGCGACGACGACCGGCTTCATGTCGCGGATGTAGGCGCGCAGCGCCTTCAGGTCGCGACGATGGTGCTCGCCGCGGACGACGATCAGGACGTGGCGGTCGCGGAAGGAGGCGCGGGTGGGAGGGAACTCGACGCTGCCGGTAAGCAGGTCGGTCTCCTGGCGCACGTGGGCGACGGTGTTCTCGGCGAATTCGGCGAGCGCCTCGTCGACCCGCTCGCGCTGCGCATCGAGTTGGCGCTCCAGCTCGGCAACCCCGAGCGCACGGCCGCGCAGTACCTCCTCGCTGCCGACGGTGACCACGCCGCCACGGGAGACCGTGACCGCGTCGCCGTCGCGCAGCAGCTCAAAGGGATCGCCCTCCTCGACGTCGACGAGCAGGACGCCGGCGCGGGCGAGGAGCAGCGGGCCGGTGTTCGGGTAGTGGCCGTCGGAGGACGCCGCTGCGTTGAGGACCGCGCCGACTCCGGTCGCGATCAGCTCCTCGGCCGCGATCCGGTCGATGTTGAGGTGGTCGATGACGGCGACATCGCCGGGACCGAGGCGCTTGACAAGGTGCTTGGTGCGCCTGCCGAGCTTCGCCGCGCCTCGCGCCGCCGCCTCCGCGGACGTCCCGTTGCGCCGTGAGAGCAGCGTAGGGAGGCGACGACGACTGGCGGTAGCCACCCGCTCAGGTTACGGCAAGTCCTGAAGGCTGCCTGACCGCCGCTCAGGTCGCGGCGAGCAGCTCCTCGGCGTGGCGGGTCGCTGCCTCGTCGGCGTCGGCGCCACCGAGCATGCGACGGATCTCGGCGACGACGGCGTCGCCGTCGAGGCGCTCGACGGTCGCCCGCGCCGGCTCGCCGGCGAGATCCTTTTCGAGGCGGAAGTGGGTCTCGGCTAGGGAGGCAACCTGCGGCAGGTGGGTGATGCAGACCACCTGGCGGCCCTCGCCCAGGGCGCGCAGCCGCTCGCCGACGGCGCGGGCGGTCGTGCCGCCGATCCCGGCGTCGATCTCGTCGAAGACGAGAGTGCCGGGACCGCCGGCCTCGGCAATGCCGCTCAGCGCCAGCATCACGCGGGAGAGCTCGCCGCCCGACGCCGCCTCGCGCAGCGGCGCCGGCTCGATGCCGGGGTTCGGCGCGACCCGTAGCTCAACAGTCTCCCGGCCGCTCGGGCCGAAGCCCTCGGGATGAGCCTCGAGGACGACCTCGAGGGCCGCGCCAGGCATCGCCAGCCCGTCCAGCTCCTCGGCGACCCTCTTCTCGAGCGGGGCGGCGGCCTTGGCGCGTCCCTTGGCGAGGCGCTCGCCGAGCTTCTCCCGCCGCGCTTCGGCCTCGGCCAGCGCCGCCTCCGCCTCCTCGCTGCGCACCTCGGCGCCCTCGAGCCGCGCGACCTCCGCCCGGCAGCGCTCGGCGTGCGCCAGCACCGACTCGATGCTGCCGCCGTGCTTGCGCTTGAGGCGCTCGAGCGCGTCGAGCCGCTCCGCCACCGCCGCCAGCCGCTCGGGGTCGGCCTCGATTCCCTCCAGGTAGCCGCGCAACTCGGCGGTGACGTCGTCCAGCTCGAGAACGAGGGCGCTGAGCCGCTCGCCGATCGCGTCGAGATCGGCGTCAACCCCGGCAGCGCCCTGAAGCAACGCTTCGGCCTGGGCAAGCGCCGCCGAGGCCCCTCCCCCGCCGTCGTCGGCGCCGGCGATCCCCGCTTGCGCCCCGGCTGCCGCTTCGCGCAGGCCCTCGGCGTGGCGCAGGCGCTCTCCCTCCTTCGAGAGCTCCGCCTCCTCGGCGGCGTCGGGCGCAGCGGCCTCGATCTCCGACAGCTCGTAGCGATAGAGGTCCAGGTCGCGCTCGCGCGAGCCGTCCTGCTCGCGCAACTCCTCCAGCTCGGCTTCGAGCCGGGCGCACTCCCGATGCGCTTCGCGATAGCGCTGCCGGGCCTCCAGGTGCTCGGGCCCGGCGAAGCCATCCAGCACCTCCATCTGCGCCGAGGCGAGGGTCAGCTTGCGGTGCTCGTGCTGCCCGTAGAAGGCGAGCAGCCGCCCGCCCAGCAACTTCAGGTCGCTGGCGGAGGCGGCGCGGCCGGCGACGAAAGCGCTGGTCCGCCCGCTCGCCGAGACACGGCGGCCGAGCACGACCTCGTCGGCGCCGTCGGGCAGCCGCGCGGCCAGCTCCGCCATCTCCGGCTCCGCCAACAGGCCCTCGGGGATGTCGAACACACCCTCGACCCAGGCCTCCTCGGCCCCGGGCCGGACGATCTGCGACCTCGCCTTGCCCCCCATCAGGAGGTCGAGCGAGTGGGCCAGCACGGTCTTCCCCGCCCCGGTCTCGCCGGTGATCGCGTTCAACCCCGCGCCGAGCCGCAACTCCGCCCTCTCGATCAAGAGCAGGTTCTCGATCCGCAGCTCACGCAGCACGCCCTCTTAAGTACCACCGGAACCGGACTGACCCCGCCTGTGCAGGGGGAACGCGTTAGACCGCTAGATGTCCGAACTTCTCCCGGATGCGGTGGTAGAAGCTCGTTCCGGGCAGCTGGGCCAGCCGCCCGACGCCGGTGGCGAAGCGCACCTCCATCGCCGCACCGGGCTCCAGCTCGCAGGCCTTAACACCGTCGACCGCGACGTCGACCGGGGCGCGGCCGGCAGCGTTGCCGACGGTGAGCACGTCGCCGGGGGCGACGACGAGGGCGCGCGCGGTCAGCGAGTGCGGCGAGATGTAGGAGACGACGTACCCCTCCACCCCCCAAGCCAGGATCGGCCCCTGGTTGGCGAGGTTGTACCCGGTCGAGCCAGCGGGAGTGGCGGCGACGAGGCCGTCGCAGCGGACGTGGCCGACCTCTTCGCCGGCGATCCGGTAGCTCAGCTCGGCGACCCTGTCCTCGGGCCGACGGCTGAAGCTGACGTCGTTGAAGGCGAAGTGACCCTCGCCTTCGACCTCGACCGCGAGCGCGGGCAGGTGGATCGTCTCGATCTCCCCGGCGAGCGCGCGCCTGATCCCCTGCTCGGCCTCGTCGCGCTCGACCGCGGCGAGGAAGCCGACCGTGCCGAAGTTGACGCCGAAGACGGGGACGTCAGTGCGGGCGAAGCTGCGCAGCGCGTAGAGAATCGAGCCGTCGCCGCCAAGCACGAGGCAGAGGTCCGGGCTCTTCGGCAGCGACCCGACCTCCTCGATGCCGGCGGCGGCCTCACCGTGCTTGGCCAGCTCCGCAGGGGTCGCGACGAGTCGCCAGCCGGCCTCGCGGGCGGCGGCGGTGGCGACCGGGACTGCCTCGGTCGCGGCAGGCGGGTGCGAGTGGGTGATCAGGACGGCGACGCGCTCGGCCATCAGGCGTCGACCTCCCCCAGGGCCGCCTCGAGGTCGGGGATCCCCGCGCCCTCCCCACCGGCCCAGACGAACGTCTCAAGATTCCCCTTCGGCCCTGGCAGGCCTGAGGGTGCAAATCCCCTCACGGGAAGTCCTAGATCGCGAATGGCGCCTGCCACACCGAGGATCGCCTCGCGGCGATCGGCGGCGTCGTGGACGACCCCGCGCCCAACGCGCTTGCGCCCGAGCTCGAACTGGGGCTTGACCATCGCGAACAGCTCGCCGCCGGGCGCCAGGCAACGGGCAACCGCCGGCAGGACCTTGACCAGCGAGATGAAGGAAACGTCAACGGTGGCGAAGGAGGGCTCGAAGGGGAGATCCCCCAGCCCCAGCTCGCGCGCATTGAGCCGCTCGATCACCGCCACCCGCGGATCTTCGCGCAGCCTCAGGTCGAGCTGACCGTAGGCGACGTCGACCGCCGCAACCCGTGGCGCGCCGCGCTGCAGCAGACAATCGGTGAAACCGCCGGTCGAGGCGCCGACGTCGAGGCAGTCGCGCCCGGCAACGTCGATCGCGAGCGCCTCGAGCGCGTTGTCAAGCTTTATCCCCCCGCGCGAGACGAAGCGAGGCCCCTCATCGACCACAAGCGGCACCTCCACCTCGACCAGTTGGCTCGGCCGCAGCGCCACCGGCCCGTCGGCGCCGATCCGAACTTCACCGGCGCGCACCGCCCCGGCCGCGGCCGTGCGCGACGAGAACAGGCCTCTATCGGCCAGGACCGCATCTATCCGCGCCTTCGTCACCGCTGGAACGCTACCGGCGCACCCTCGATCGGCCCTTTCGGATTGGACCTTGCAGGAGGTTTAGCCCCTCATTAGAATTGGGTACTAAGGTCGATTGGCTACGCAGGACCAGTCGGACTTGGAGAAGCCAAGTCTCTGTGATCCCACTCACAGACAGATCGCACGTATGTTCGTACGCTGTTCAAGGATTCGAGCAAGAGGACGACAAGGGGCAGACAGACAAAGACTTCTCGGTTGGGTTCAGCGTCGCAACTTGGCACTCATCGCTTCCCACGATGCAGCGCCCGCGACACAACTAGGGCCCACCTACCTCCCACGGATCCACATATATAGAGATACATATCTCTCCTCCCTGTAGTAACCCCAGATAACGCCCCTCCTCCCGGAGGGGCGTTTTCTGTTGTGCGATTACCATCGAACACATGGCGATCCAACGGATGGAACACGTCGGCATCGTGGTTGACGACCTCGCGGCGGCAACCGAGTTCTTCGTCGAGCTCGGACTCGAGCCGCGGGGCAATGGCCAGGTCGAGGGCAGCTGGGTGGACCGCATCGTGGCGCTCGACGAGGTCAGGGTGGAGTTCGCGATGCTGCGGACCCCGGACGGCGACGGAGAAATCGAGCTGGTGAAGTTCCACTCGCCGCCGACCCAGACCGGCGACCCGCACGCGCCCGCAAACACTCCGGGCCTCCGCCACCTCGCCTTCCTCGTCGAAGACATCGACGCCGTCGTCGCAGGCCTACGAGCCCGCGGCACCGAGCTCGTCGGCGAGCTGGTGCGCTACGAGGACAGCTACCGGCTCTGCTACGTCCGCGGCCCCGAGGGGATCATCGTCGAGCTGGCAGAGGAGATCGGCTGACGATCCGGTCGCTGGTCTCTCCTCTCTGTGGCGGCCCAGATAACGCCTCGCCTCCCAGCCGGGGCGTTTCTGTTGTGGAGGCTCTTTCGATAGCCGGCGAGGCACCCAAGGACTCAAACCGAGCAGGCTACTTAGCAAGGCCCCCGCAGCTACTGGCACGGTCTTGGCTAACGCAACGATTCTTTGTCGGACCCCGAAGGTACCGTTTGCGATGTGACCACGGATGAGCTAATCGATATTGGCTTGCACCATCTAGCGCGGTTCGCCTTCTTCACTCGCGACAACCCATTTTTGTCGTCACGAGCTGCGGTCCGTCTCCAGTCTCGTCACCGCGACATCCTGGTCGCACTTCTCGATGGCGAGGTCGACTGCGAGGAATGGCTAGCCTCGGATTCCGCACGTACGCTCCTCCGAGACATTCGAGTGGGCTGCGTCCCACGCAACGTCCAGCTAGTCACGAATGAGGGACAGGCGAAAGTCGGAGTGGCCGACGTACACGCCTTTCTCCAAGCCCCGTTGTTCTGGTGGCTGGTCTCGATTCTCTGGTGCTTGACTGCCGGTCGCAAACTAGACGCCTACCTCAACGAGGGAATTAGGGGCTATCGACTTCACCCCGGATTCATCGAGCAACCAGACCAGCGAGGGCTGATGTTCCGCGACCACAAAGCTTCCTACCGGGCATGGCGGGGATTCGCTAGCGCTGTCGCCCACAAATTGCCAGGGGAGGTCTTGGCGACCAACACGATTGATCTGCGTGACTTTTACTATTCGAGCACCGCAGCACCCAGCAGCATCGTCTCGCATTTCCTCAAATCGAAGGGCAAGCGATTGCGACGCGGTCCGCGCGCTTACACCCTGACCCAACTGCTCGACGCACTGCACTCAAGGTACGCAAGCCGCTGCCAGGAAATCAAACCGCGTCCCCACCTGACCAAAGCATCGTCACCGCTCCCGGTGGGACTTCCGTCGTCGCGGGTTCTCGCCAACTTCATCGTCGATCTCGCCCGTGAGGATCTCGCCTCGATGCCAAACATAGAGGGGGTGGCCGCTTACGCGGACGACCTTCTCCTGATGACCCGGGAATTGCCAGCGATGTCTGAAAACTCGGCTGAATACCTGTCACGCCTGGGGATTATCCCAACCGTAACCGAACCAGCACTGAACAGCCCGCGAGCCAGACCGATCGCCGATTTGATCGTCGGCCTGGACAAGTCATCGACCTCCTACAGCCGCAGCTCCAGCTCTGCCGACGCGGATAATGGCGATGACGCGAACGACATCACCATGCGGGAGGACCCCAACCTCGATCCCTACATCGAGGGAGATCCAGATCCTGACTGGGGAGGCAGACTGCGAACCGTTCTGCAGGCGCCCCATCGTCCCGAACGCATTCCACGCGAGCTCTCAAGAGACCTAGAACAAATGGTCGACGAGATCAGAATCGGGCTCGACCCGATGGAGGCCGACGCTCGACTTAAGACGTTCATTGAGGAAATCGATGGCGGCCTGTTTCTGGCACTGCGTCCGCAATGGGTCGACCTCCTGGTGGTGGGCATTACGGCCGGCGGCACCGAGTTCGTAGAGATGATCAGCTCCCACTATGTTCGACTAGTCGATGAACTCGACCCCCCGCCGCAATCAAGCCACGCGATGCGACAGGCACTCCGCGCTGGCCTTCGGGCTTCTTGGATCCAGGCGCTCTCTCAGGCCCTCGCGGTCGCTCTCGGGGAGGCGGAACTCGACGACCTCGCGATCGCTCTTCCGGTGCTGTTCCACGAAACTCGGCTCGGCACCCTTCGGACACCGGATGTAGTCAGTTATGCCAAGCGTCTTCGTGAGCGTAGGTTGATACCGGGCGCCCTGGTCTCGGCCCCACTTGCCGAGTTCACGAGCTGGGACGGGCCTCTGATTGGCGCGCGGGCCTTTTCCTCTTTCACTGAGTGGACCTCAGCCCTATCGCCAGAGAGAAAGAGGCAGGAGCTACTGGAGGGCCTTGCAGAATCGGTGCGGTTCGTTCACCTGCACGAAATCTGCATCGCTCTGCACCTTTGGGTCGGCGAGCCACCCGAGGAGGACAGATGGCTCTCAGATGCCTTCACACTCCTTCACAGGCAGCCGCTTATCCAACCCGACCAAGTCGAAGAGCTTGCAGAGCGTGCAACTCAATGTCTCCAGCCGAGCAACCGAACGGCAGCCGCAGCGGAGACTGTGCCGTCACTGCGCTTCGCACTGCCAAGCTTTCCAATCGACGAAGAGCAGCTAGCCGCTCTACTCGATGAAGATACGGCCAAGGCCGACGAGATCGCCTCGAAGGCCCGGCGGCGCGTGCGGTCCATTGTTGGGATATCTACTAGGAACAAGGCGGATGTGCTCGTCCTGCCTGAGTGGTCGCTACCACCACAACAACTTCCTTGGCTAATGGGTCGCGCCGCAGACAAGAACATGCTTGTTGTCGCGGGTCAAACACCAGCCGTTGAGAGAGACGTGTATTCGAATCGCCTCTGGACCGGAATCCCGATCCAAGACTCTGCCGGCCACAGGGAATGCCTGGTAGTCCCACCGCGTGAGAAGCGCTACCTCAGCCCCGAAGAGCAACGCCTTATCGGAGATGCAACGGTAGCGCACGCGAGTGTCGGGGGATCCGCTCCGGTGTACGACTGGAGAGGAATCCGCTTCGCCTCGTTGGTGTGCTTCGAGTTCGCCGATATCGCCACGCGAACCGATCTACGCGCAAGTGCAGACCTACTGACTGTCTCGTCCTTGAACAAAGATTGGCGTTACTTTGATGCGATCCAGGAGTCGACTACCCGTGACAACTACTGCTTGACCGTTTGCGTAAACAGCGGTGCCTTTCCGGGAACGAAGATCATGCGACCCACCTCCAGCGCAATGTCTGTCGCGGCATCCGTCCACGGGTCGGACGACCCAGCCGTCGTGTCACGCAAGATCGACATGCACCCCATCGTCACCGCCCGGATCGAGCAGCGACAGCCCTCGGACGCTACGGAAAGAACCCCTTCCGACGATACGACGCTTGAGGACTATCGAGCCTTCCGACCCATCTAATTGTTCAACGGAAGTCAGCGGTCAACTGGACTAGCTCCCTGTCTCGACGGCGAATTTCTGCCGAAAGGCTCTAACGCGGGGTGACCACCAGTGAGGCGCTTCAAGCGGGACACGAGCAGGAGCTTGGCCTTCATCGCAGGAAATCTCCCCACTCCTGAGTCAAGCTCAGAAGGTGAGCAGAGCTCCCCCGTTTAGCTCTCCGTCTCCGCATTTCGAGATGATTCCCCCATGACGCGGCGGCGGGGGTTGATTGCGACGGGGATCGCGACGGTGCTCCTGCTGCTGGCGATGTCGCCGGCGGAGGAGCGGATGCAGGACAACGGGCCGGGGATGGTCCCCTTCGAGCTCACCGGCGGCCAGGACCGGGCCGACGAGATCCTCGCCGAATGGGGCGAGGAGGGCCAGGACGCCGCCCGCGAGCAGCTCTGGATCGATTACGCCTTCCTGCTCGTCTACGGCGCCTTCCTCACGCTCGCCGCGGTCGCGACTCGTGACCTCGCCAGGGAGCGCGGCTGGCGCCGTCTCGGGTCGATCGGCGGCGTCGCCGTTTACTTCGGCGCCCTCTGCGCCGCCTTCGACGCGCTCGAGAACACCTGCCTGCTGCTCACGCTGGAGGGCTCAGGCGCCGCGTTCCCTCTTCTGGCGACGATCTTCGCCGCCTTCAAGTTCGCCTTCCTCGCGGCGGCGATCGCCTACATAGGCGCCGGCCTGGTCGCGCGAGTCGCCTTTTCGTCTAGGCCTCGTCCATCGTCGTGAGCCCTGGTTAGGCTCCGCGCTCCATGAAGCCGATACGCCGTCATCGCCCCTCCCCCGCGCTGATCGTCTCGATCGTCGCCCTCGTGGTCGCCTGCACCGGCACGGCGGTCGCCGTCAAATCTATGGTCACCAGCGCCCAGATCCAGAACGGGACGATCAAGCTCAAGGACCTCAGTCCGGCCGCCAGGAAAGCGCTGCTCAAAGACATCGGCCCGACTGGCCCTGCGGGCCCCAAAGGCGCTACTGGCGCGAAAGGAGCGGCGGGCTCCAAAGGGACCAAAGGCGCTACCGGCCCGACAGGAGCAACGGGAGCCGCCGGTGCCTCGGTGTTCGACGGCGGCTCGATACCCAGCGGGGCGACGATCAGGGGGGCCTGGGGCGGCCGCTACATCACCGCGGTCGAGGGCATGCAACAGAACAGCTACCTGCTCAGCGTCAGCTTCCCGCTGCCTGCGCCGGTGGCCCTCACTGACTCCAACGTCCAGTTTGGCGCCAGCACGGCCGGCCCCGTGGGAGACGCCGACCCGGCCTGCAACGGCAGCGTCGCCAACCCCACGGCACCCGCCGGCAAGGTCTGCATCTACGTCAACGAGGGGCCCAACGGCACCCGCAGCAACGTGACGCTGACCGGGTTCAAGCTCTCCGCCGCCGGCGTCAACACCGAAGCCGACCGCTACGGCTTCGAGGTCCGCATGGTCGACGCCGGCACCGTCCCCGGCACCCTGCGCGCCGAGGGCACCTGGGCCTACACGGCCCCCTAGCCGGCGGCCGGCGCGACCGCGCCACCCCTCAGGCTTTTTAGTCCAATCCCCGCCGCGAGGCCCGCCGGATGGGGCGAGGCCGCGGCTCACGTTGTGGAGCCGCTGCGGTTTCCCCTCCCGCGTGGATCCACATACATAGAGATGTCTCTTCTCCCTCTAGTAACCCCAGAAGAGACGCCGAGAGGCTAGCCGATCGAGCGCATTGATGCAAGCCTTTGTTTTCCAGCTTTACGAGGCGATCGGCTCGCGCGCGCCGAGGGCAGCGAGGACGCGCTCGGCGACCGAATCGCCGGTGAGACCGACCTCCTCGCGCAGCAGCGCCGGCTTGCCGTGGGTGACGTAGCGGTCGGGCAGCCCGATCCGCAAAACGCGGGCGCGCTCCGCCGGTCGGTCGGCGAAAGCGTCCTCGAGGTGCTCGAGCACGGCTGAGCCGAAGCCGCCCGGCAGCACGTTCTCCTCGATCGTCACCACCAGGTCGTGGCCGAGCGCCAGCCGCTCCAGCAGCTCGGTATCGAGCGGCTTGGCGAAGCGGGCGTCGGCGACGGTCGGCTTCAGGTCGTGGCCGGCGAGGACCTCGGCCGCCTCCTGCGCCACCGCGACCCCGTAGCCGAAGCCGAGCAGCGCCACCCGCTCGCCACTCGCCAGCAGCTCGCCCGTCCCGATCGGGATCTGCCGGGCCTCGGAGGGCAGCTCGATCCCCTCCGCCGCCCCGCGCGGGTAGCGCAGCGCGGCCGGGCCGTCGTGGGCGACCGCGGTGCGCAGCATGTGGACCAGCATCGCCTCGTCGCGCGGCGCCATCACGACCACGTTGGGGATCGGGCGGAAGTAGGAGATGTCGAAAGCGCCGTGATGGGTCGGGCCGTCGTCGCCGACCAGGCCGGCGCGGTCCATCGCGAAGGTGACGTCGAGCTCCTGCAGGCAGACGTCGTGGATGATCTGGTCGTAGGCGCGCTGCAGGAAGGTCGAGTAGATCGCGCAAACCGGCTTCGCCCCCTGAATCGCCAGCCCCGAAGCGAGCAGTACCGCGTTCTGCTCAGCGATGCCGACGTCGTAGTACTGCTCGGGCACCTCGTCGGCGAGCTTCTGCAGGCCGGCCCCCCCCGCCATCGCGGCGGTTATCCCGACCACGCGGCGGTCGCGCTCGGCTTCGGCGACCATCGCGTCGGCGAAGACCTGCGTGTACTGGGGCGGCGCCCCCGCCGCCGGCGGCTTCTCCAGCCGCTCGGGGGCGATCGCGTCGGGCGCGTCGGATTCCTTCACCGGCACCGGCTTCGCCGCAGCCGGCTCGCCGTTGACGATCGACTTGGGCTTTGCCGCGTGCCACTTCTCCATCCCCTCCAGGCCGCCCTCCTCGGCCGGAGCAAAGCCCTTGCCCTTGACGGTGTGGATGTGGACGACAACCGGGCGGTCGGCGGCGAAGGCCTCGCGCAGCGCCTCGCGTAGGGCGTGCACGTCGTGACCGTCGATCACGCCCATGTAGGCGAGGTCGAGCTCCTCGAAGATCAGGCCCGGCGCCCAGTAGGCCTTGATCGCCGCCTTGATCTCCGGGCCCAGCCGTTCGATCCGCTTGCCGAGGCCGAGCGGCAGCTTGGTCAGCCGGTCCTCGACCCCCTCGCGGGCATGGAAGAGGCGGGGGTTGAGGCGGACCCGGTTGAAGTAGCGCGAGAGCGCGCCGACGTTGGGTGAGATCGACATCCCGTTGTCGTTGAGGACGATCACGATCGGTGTCTGCAGACCGCCGGCGGCGTGCATTGCCTCGTAGGCGACCCCGCCCGTCAGCGCCCCGTCACCGATCACCGCGGCGACCTTGCCGTCCTCGCCGATCCCGTGGCGCATCGCCTCCTTCAGTCCGACCGCGTAGCCGATCGAGGTCGAGGCGTGGCCGGCGCCCATGATGTCGTGCTCGGACTCGAAGATCGAGCAGAAGGG
>Ga0190272_10000890_pt1 | contig 14594 bp, 10 predicted proteins | sample Popmic504T_FD_133746 | JGI IMG/M metagenome (GOLD analysis project Ga0190272, IMG submission 133746) | Populus adjacent soil microbial communities from riparian zone of Shoshone River, Wyoming, USA - 504 T | ecosystem: Environmental > Terrestrial > Soil > Riparian zone | place: USA: Wyoming... | reverse complement strand
TCGACCTCTGACCCACCCGCGTGTCCGCCATCCCAGCAGCGCGTGTCCGCCATCCCAGCAGCGCGTGTCCGCCATCTCAGTAGCGCGTGTCCGGCGTTCCGACACACCGTGTCCGGCGTTTCGACACACCGTGTCCGGCGCGGGGTACACGTCACCGCCAGCGACGGGGGCGGCACGCCATGATGGGGAGAACGACCACGAGCCACGAAAGCGGGTGACCCGTGACCGCCGCACAACCACCGCCGCCGGTCGGCACGAGGTTCCCGCTGCTGCGACGGCCGGAGTACGTCCGCTTCTGGGCGGCCGACACGGTGTCGATGTTCGGCACCTACGTCACGTCGGTGGCGCTGGCGGTGCTGGCCGTGGTGGACCTGGGCGCGTCCGGCACCGAGGTTGGGCTGCTCAACGCGGCCAGGTGGCTGCCGTACCTGCTGTTCGGGCTGCTCGCGGGAGCCATGGTCGACCGGTACCGCCGGCTGCCGATCCTGGTGGGCGCCGACCTCGGCCGGGCCGCGCTGCTGGGCGTGATCCCACTGATGGCCGCGCTCGATCGGCTCACGATGCCGCTGCTCATCGGGTTGATCGCGGCGTTCGGCGCGCTGTCACTGGTGTACGACGCGGCGCACCAGTCGTTCCTGCCGCGGCTGGTGCCGCATCGGCTGCTCACCGAGGCCAACGTCCGGCTGGAGCAGACCTCGGCCGTGGCCCAGACCACCGGCCCGCTGCTCGCCGGATGGCTGATCAAGATCATCGGCGCCCCGCTGGCGATCCTCGTCGACGCGGTGTCGTACCTGGTCTCGGGGTTGCTCCTGGCGACGCTGCGGACGCCGGAGTCGGTGGACCACGGGCAGCCGCGCAACCTCCGGCGGGAGGTTCGCGAGGGGCTGTCGTGGGTGTACCGGCACCGGATACTGGCCCCGCTGTCGATCACGTCGCACGCGTGGTTTCTGTTCAATAGCATGGTGACGACCGTCTACGTGCTGTTCGTCATCGACGAGCTGGGGATCGACGCGTTCGGGCTCGGCCTGACGTACACGCTGAGCGGCGTCGGCGCCGTGCTCGGCGCGACGGTGGCCGGATGGCTGGGGCTGCGGTTCGGCGTCGGCCCGACGATCACCGCCTGCCGGTGGCTGACGCCGGTGGGGTACGTGCTGATCCCGCTGGTCGAGTCCGGCACCGTGGCGATGGACCTGCTGTGCGCGGCGCAGTTCGTGTTCGGGGTGTCCATCGGCATCGACAGCCCGATCGAGCTGGCCTACCGCCAGGTGGTGACGCCCGACCGACTGCTCGGCCGCATGAACGCGACGATGCGCTCGATGAACCGGGGCGCGATCGTCCTCGGCGCGCCCATCGGCGGCATCCTCGCGGACGCGCTCGGCAACCGCACCGCGTTGTGGATCGCCGTGGCCGGGCTGTTCGGGCAGGCGATCGCGATCACCGCCTCCCCGTTCCGCAACGCCACGCTGCCGCCATCCACCGACCTGAGCCGTCTCCCCGACACACCCGAAACGCCGGACACGGGCGACCGACACGCCGGACACACACGACCGGAACGCCGGACACGCGCTACCGAAACGCCGGACACGCGCGGCTAGTCGGTGGTGAGCAGGTCCAGTTCGTGACCGCGGCGCTCGACGCGGAACCCGTTGCGGCGCAACAGCTTCAGCAGGTCGTCCACGGTGGACGGTTCGGAGCGGGTGCCGGCGAGCAGGCGGGCGACGCGGCCCTTGTGGGACTTGTTGTGGTGGCTCACGATCGTGCGTCGCCCGTCGGGGTGTTCGGTGAGCACGCGCACGGTGACGGCACCGGGCAGCCGGCCGAGGGCCTCGTACGAACCGGACCGCAGGTCCACCACAAGCCCGGAAAGACCGGCCAGCACCGGCTCCAGCGCCGGTCGCCACCGCGCGCCCATGGTGGGCGAGGCGGGCAGCGCCGACGCGGCGGACAGGCGGTACGCCGGTACCGGGTCGCCCGCCATGACCAGGCCGAACAGCGCCGACCCGACAGCGAGCCGGCCGAGCGCACGCGCGCGGGCCACCGGGCCGAGCGAGGGGAAGTCGAGCGCGTCGTACAGCACCCCGGTGTAGCGCCGCACGGCCGGCAGCGTCGGGGCCGTCCACAGCGCGGCGTTGCGGGCCACCTCGTCGTCCTGCCGGGGCGAGAGGCCGAGCGCCGCGCGGGACGCCGGCACGTCGGCGGCCAGCACCACCAGCTCGTCGACCAGTGGTTTGCGGACCACGTTCAGCGCGGGGAACGACAACGAGCCGAGCGCCAGCGGCGGCCCGTCGCCACCGTCGCGCTTGGTCTCCGACGGCGGGAGCAGAACCAGCACGGTCGGCGAGCGTAGCCGAACGAACCCCGCACGAGCCCCTTCCGCGGGCTAACCTCGACAGCGTGGACGAGCTGCGCACACACCACCGCACCTGTCCGTTCTGCGAAGCCACCTGCGGACTGCAGGTGCAGACCAGGGGCCGCGAGGTGGTGTCCGTCCGCGGCGACGCCGACGACGTGTTCAGCCACGGGTACATCTGCCCGAAGGCGACCGCGCTGGAGTACCTGGCGCAGGACCCGGACCGCCTGCGCACGCCGATGGTGCGGCGCGACGGGGTGCTCACCGAGGCCACCTGGGAGGAGGCGTTGGCCGAGATCGACGCCCGGCTCCCCGCGATCATCGCCGAGCACGGCCGTGACGCCGTCGCCATCTACATGGGCAACCCTGGTGTGCACAACCTGTCCGGGCTGCTCTACAACACGGTGCTGCTGCGCGCGCTCGGCAGCCGGAACGTGTACTCGGCGAGCACCGTCGACCAGATGCCCAAGCAGGTCAGCGTCGGGCTGATGTTCGGCACCATGCTGTCGGTGCCGATCCCGGACGTGGACCGCACCGACCACCTGCTCGTGTTGGGCGCGAACCCGTTGGTGTCCAACGGAAGCCTGCTCACCGCGCCGGACATGCGGGGCAGGTTGCGGGCGTTGCGGGAGCGCGGCGGCAAGCTCGTCGTCGTCGACCCGGTGCACACCAGGACGGCGCAGATCGCCGACGAGCACCACTTCGTCCGGCCGGGCGCGGACGCGCTGCTGCTGTTCGCCATGGTCAACGTGCTGGCCACGGAAGGCCGCGTCGACCTCGGCCGGCTGGCCGACCACACCGCGGGCGTCGATGTGGTGACCGCGCTCGCCGCCGACTTCACCCCGGAGGCGGTCGCGTCGGCGTGCGGCATCCCGGCCGACACGATCCGCCGGATGGCCCGCGAGCTGGCCGACGCCGAGCGGGCCGCCGTGTACGGCCGCGTCGGCAGCTGCACCCAGGAGTTCGGCACCCTGACGAGTTGGCTGGTCGACGTGCTCAACGTGCTGACCGGGAACCTGGACCGCGAGGGCGGCGCCATGTTCACCCTCGCCGCGGCCGGGCAGCGCAACAGCCAGGGCGACCGCGAGCGACCCGGACGCGGCAAGGGCGTGCGGTTCGGCCGCTGGGCCAGCCGGGTCCGCGGAGTACCCGAGGTGTACGGCGAGTTCCCGGCGGCGTGTCTCGCCGAGGAGATCGACACCCCCGGCGACGGACGGGTGCGCGCCCTGATCACCATCGCCGGCAACCCCGCGCTGTCCACCCCGGACGCCGGACGGCTGGACCAGGCGATGCGCGGGCTCGACCTCACGATCTGCGTCGATCTGTACCTCAACGAGACGACCAGGCACGCCGACGTGGTGCTGCCGGTGCCCGACCCGCTGCAACGGTCGCACTACGACCTGGCGTTCGCGCAGCTCGCGGTGCGCAACGTGGCGAACTACTCGCCCGCGGTGCTGGAGCTGGCCGACGGGATGCGCCACGAGTGGGAGACGATGCTGCGGCTGGCCGCGATCGCCGGCGGCCAGGGCGCCGACGCCGACCTGGGCGCGCTGGACGAGTTCGTGGCGCGGACGCTCATCGGCCTCGAACAGTCCGTGCCCGGCGCGCCGGTGGCGGGGCGGGACCCCGACGAGCTGCTCGCCGCGCTGGCCCCGCGCGTCGGCCCCGAGCGGCTGCTGGACCTGCTGCTGCGGGTCGGCCCCTACGGCGACCACTTCGGCGACCGGCCGGACAGGCTGACGCTCGACCGGCTGCTGGCCAACCCGCACGGCGTCGACCTCGGCCCGCTGCGGCCGCGCATCCCCGAGGTGCTGCGCACGCCGAGCGGCATGATCGAGCTGGCGCCGGAGTCGATCGTGGCCGACGTGGCGCGGCTACGGGCGGCGCTCACCCGGCGGTCCAACGGCGGGATGGTGCTCATCGGACGCCGCCAGCTGCGCTCGAACAACTCGTGGATGCACAACCTCGCGCCGCTGGTGAAGGGCAGGGACAGCTGCACCATGCTGGTGCACCCGGACGACGCGGCCCGGCTCGGGCTGGTCGACGGCGGCTTCGCCAAGGTCAGCTCGACGGCGGGCACCGTGCAGGTGCCCGTCGAGGTCAGCGACTCGATCATGCTCGGCGTGGTGTCCATCCCGCACGGTTGGGGTCATGACGCCGACGGCGCGCGGATGACGGTGGCGGCCGGGCACGCCGGGGTGAACAGCAACGTCCTGGCCGACGGCAGTCAGCTGGACCCGCTGTCCGGCAACGCCGTGCTCAACGGCATCCCGGTCGAGGTCGCCGCCATCTGACACAGGCGCCATCTGACACCAGGCACATCTGACAGAGGGCGCGCCGGTCAGGTGCGGCGGGGCCCCGGCACGTCGCAACCGAGAGCGACACCAGCGGCACCGGCATCGGCGGTATCCGTGGCGTCGGCGACGTCGGCGTCGTCGAGGCGTCGCATCTCGGCGACGACCCACTGGAGCTGTTGCCAGAGTTGGCGTTGCTGCGCCTCGATGCGCCGCAGGGCCGCCGCGGTGGGTGGCGCCTCGCCCAGCGACGTACGGATGTGGAGGGTGCTCAGCATCCGCAGCCGCACCTGCGCGGCGACACCGAGCGCCTGGTAGTAGTCGCCGGGCATACCGGCGCGGCGGAACCGGACGATCTCTGGCGGGGCCGGCCCTTCGGCAACCCCGTCAACTCTGACGGGTGGGTCGGAGAGCCGCGTGGACGCCGCAGCGACCATCTTCGCCTCCTCGAACGACTGGCAGTCAGCCTAAGCCCGACCGTCGCCGACCCGCGAGACAGCTGTGTAAATTTTCCCCCAACGATGGGCCACAACCGCACGATCAGGGGAATTCGGCGGACACCGGGCGGTGCTTACCCGGCACAGAAGAGAGTCAAACACAAAACCTGCCATTCCACTCGACCGGGGCAGTCCGCGCTGGTCAGAATGGACGTATTCGCTCTTTCGAGTCGCGCAGATCGACGCCTGGCCACAGGCTATCGGCATCAACCGGCACGGATTCGGAGGTTTCGATGGGCATCCTCGGCTTTATCGTTCTGGGGCTCATCATCGGTGCGATAGCGAAGGCAGTCATGCCCGGCAACGACCCAGGCGGCATCCTCATCACGATGGGGATCGGCATCCTGGGCGCGCTGCTGGGCGGCGTGATCGGCTCCGCCATCTTCGGTGGTGGGCTGGGCACGTTCTTCGACCTGCGCACGTGGCTGCTGGCCCTGCTCGGTTCGGTGATCCTGCTGGCCGGCTACCGCATGATCACCGGCAGCAAGGTTGCCAGGTAGCCGCTCCCCGGAGCACCTAGGCATTACCCCGGACGGCCGGACCTCCCCAGCGGAGGCCCGGCCGTCCGTCTGTGTGGGGCGAGCCCGGAGGCGGCCGTCGTCCACGCCCCAGCGTGAACCCGTCCACCTCGGAGTGAACTTGCCCGTCCCGACTCCGATGACGCCGGGGTGCGGCCGATAGCTGTCCTGGTGGACGTCGCGCGCTCCCGGACCCGAGCGCCGGTCCACGGTCACGGGCGTGAACACGCCGTCGCAGCGTATCGACCGGCCGTCCGGGCCGAGGACGCGGTCGCGTCCGGTGCCGGGACCGGCGCCGGGCGACCGAGGAGGTGTCAGGCGATGGAGCAGCGGCTCCGACGCACGGTGCTACGCAGGCTGGAATCACTGGGCAGACAGGCGGCAACGGCCGAGCCCGGCGTCCTGGTGATCCTGGCCCGTACCGAGATCAGGCGGCTGACCGACGGGTGGCGCATGTTGCTCGCCGACCACCAGCCGGACGACGACGGGCGCTGCCGGCTGTGCGCCGGCTGGGTCCGGCACCGCCGGTGGCCGTGCCACGTGTGGCTGGCCGCCCACCAGCACCTGATCGGCGAGGCCACGTGGCACAAGCCGCGCAGGAAGGCCCGCTCGGGCACGTTCGGCCGGCGCCACCTGACGGTCGCGCCGCGCCGCCGGCAGAACGGCGCCCCCATCGCGGCCATCACGGCCGTGCCGAGCCTGCCCGACCCGCCGCCCGCCCGGCCGAACGGCCGGGTGCTACCGCCGTCCCGCGGTGGCGTGCACCGGGCCGCCGTTGTCGATTACGACGCCCGGCCCGCGGTCTGATCCTCCAGCACGGTCCGCGCCGCGTGCAGGCCGCCGAGGCCGCTGACAGCGCCACCTCGGCGGCTGCCCGCGCCGGCGAGGAGCACCCGCGAGCAACCGGCGATCGCAACGCCGTTGCGCTGCGCCGGGGTGTCGGCCGGCTCGTCGTCGTCGAGCCACGGCCACTCCAGGTCCGCGTGGAAGATGTTGCCGCCGGGCATCCGCAGCGATCGCTCCAGGTCCAGCGGCGTCGCCGCCTCGACGCACGGTGCCCCGTGCGCGTCGCGGGCCAGCACGTCGTCGAGCGGCTCGTCGATGTGCGCCTGCAGGGAGGCGAGCGCGGCCGCGACGGCGGCGTCCCGTGCCCCGGGCCGGTCGGCGGTGAACAGCCGGGCCGGTGAGTGCAGCCCGAAGAGGGTGAGCGTGTGGTAGCCCTGCTCGGCGAGGTCGGGCGCCAGGATCGACGGGTCCGTCAGGGTGTGGCAGTACACCTCGGCGGGCAGCGGGTCGGGCACCCGCCCCGCGTCGGCCGAGACGTACGCCTCGGTCAGCTGCCCGTACCCCTGCTCCAGGTGCAGGGTCCCGGCGAAGGCGGTCGTGGGGTCGATGCCGGTGCGCAGCCGGGGCAGCCGACGCAGCACCATGTTGACCTTGAGCTGGCTGCCCTCGACGGGGCGCGGCGCCCGGCCGAGCAGGGTGTCGACGATGGACGGCGCGCAGGCCGCGAGCACCCACCCGGCGCTGACCGTCGCGCCGTCGGCGGTCGTCACCTCGACACCGGAGACACCGGAGACACCGGAGACACCGGAGACACCGGAGACACCGGAGACACCGGAGACGCCGGAAGCGCCGCCCGACGCCGCCCCGCCACCTGACGCGACCTCGGCCACGGCCGTCACCGGGGTCGCGGTCTCCAGCCGGACGCCGGCGGCGCGGGCCGCGGCCACCAGGGCGTCGGACAGCGCGCCCATGCCGCCGACCGGCACCCGCCACTCCCCCGTCCCGTTGCCGACGACGTGGTAGAGGAAGCAGCGGTTGGGCAGCAGCTTCGCGTCGTGCAGGCCGGCGTGCACACCGATCTGCGCGTCGGTGGCCACCACCCCGCGGATCAGGTCGTCGTCGAAGGCGCGTTCGAGCGCGACCCCGATCGGCTGCTCGACGAGGTCATCCCACAGCCCGGCGCCGGCCGCGGCGGTGACCGCGTCGCGCACGTCACCGCGGCGTGGCAGCGGCCCCAGCAGTGACGGGGCGACGGCCTCGGCGAACAGCGCGACCCGCTCGTAGAACGCGCACCACGCCCGCCACGCCTGGCCCGAGCCGGTCAGCTCGGCGAAGGAGTCCTCGGTGGCCGCCCCCGGCCGGCGTTCCACCAGCAGCCCGACCGGCCGCCCGGCGCGCACCGTCGGCGTGTAGGAGGCCACCGCCCTCGACGCCAGCCGCAGGTCGAGGCCCAGCTCGGCGGCCAGCGCGTCGGGCAGCAGGCTCACCAGGTACGAGTACCGCGACAGCCGGGCCGCGATCCCGTCGAAGGCCGTGACGCCGACGGTCGCGCCGCCCAGCTCGTCGCCGGCCTCCAGCAGGCACAACGACCGACCGGCCCGCGCCAACAGGGTGGCCGCCACCAGCCCGTTGTGCCCGCCGCCGATGACCACCACGTCGTAGCGTCCGCTCTCCACGCCTCCGATCGTGCCCGACGCGGCGGCCACGCGGACCGCCCGTCCGGCCCATCCCCGCCTGTGTCCCCGTCAACGGACACAGGCGGGGACACAGCCGGGGACACAGGCTGGGGCGCAGGCTGGGGCGCAGGCGGCCGCACCGACGGCCACACCGTCGGGCCGCGCTGGGGCAGGATGGTCCAGGTGTACGAGGGGACGATCGAGGTCACCGGGCTGACCAAGCACTTCGGCGCGGTGGCCGCGGTCCAGGACCTCAGCTTCACCGTCGAACCGGGATCGGTCACCGGCTTCCTCGGGCCGAACGGCGCGGGCAAGACCACCACGCTGCGGATGATCCTGGGGCTGGTCCGGCCGACCGACGGCACCGCGACCATCGGCGGCCGCGCCTTCGAGGCACTCGGCAACCCCGGCCGGGTGGTCGGCGCGGTGCTGGAGGCGCAGCAGTTCCACCCCGGCCGCGGCGCCCGCGACCACCTGCGCTGCTACGCCGCGGCCATGGGCGTGCCGACCGGCCGGGTCGACCAGGTGGTGGCGCTCGTCGGGCTGACGTCGGCGGCCGGGCGCAGCACCCGTGGCTACTCGCTCGGGATGCGCCAGCGGCTGGCCCTCGCGACGGCGCTGCTCGGCGACCCGCAGGTGCTGGTGCTCGACGAACCCGCGAACGGCCTCGACCCGGAGGGCATCGCCTGGCTGCGGAACTTCCTGCGGACCTTCGCGCGGTCCGGCCGCACCGTACTGGTGTCCAGCCACCTGCTGGCCGAGGTGGAGCAGACCGTCGACCAGGTCGTGATCGTCAGCCGCGGCGAGTGCGTCTACCAGGGGCACCTCGACGACCTGCGGGCCGGACAACGCCGCCGGGTGCTGATCGACGCCGGCGACCCCGGCGCGCTGGTCACCGCGCTGCAGGACGCCGGGTTCGGCGCGATCGACCTGACGCCCGACGGCCGGCTGTCGGTGGCCGACGCCGAGCGCCAGCAGGTGGGCGACATCGCGCTCGCGTCCGGGATCGCGGTGTACGGGATCGCCGAGGAGCGCACCGACCTGGAGCAGGTCTTCCTCCAGCTGACCAACGCCCAGTTCGCCGCCGGCCCACCCGGGTACGGCCAGGGATACGGGCCGGCATACGGGCCGCCGTACGGCTACGGCCCAACGTACGGGCCGGGATACGGGCCGCCACCGGGGTACGGACCGGGGTACCAGCCGGGGTACGGACCGGCACCCCTCGGGCTGCCGGCCGGTCACCCGACGAGCACGGGGTACCCGGCCAACCCCGGTTACCCGGCCAACCCCCCGTACCCGACGAACCCCGCGTACCCCACGACCCCTGGGTACCCCGCCAACCCTCCGTACCCCGCCAACCCTCCATACCCAGCCAGCCCCGCGTACCCCACGACCCCTGGGTACCCCGCCGATCCCGGCCGCCCGACCGGCCCCGGGTATCCGCCGACCCAGAACCGGCCGCCGGTCCAGGAACCGCCGTCGCCGTACGCCCGGCCGGTGACCCCGCAGGACCGGGAACCGGGGCACGGACCGTGAACCGGCTGCTGCTGTCCGAGGTGTACAAGCTGTCCACCACGAAGGTCTGGTGGGCGCTGCTGATCCCGGTTGCGGTGATCGCGTTCGTGCTCGGACTGGCCGGTGCCGCGATCGCCGGACTGTCGACCGTCGTGGAGGACGCCGGCCTGACGCCCGCGCTCGCGCTCACCATGCCGATCTCGATGGAGCAGACCACCGTCTTCGCCGCCGTGGTCGGGCTGATCGGCGGGGCGGGCGAGTTCCGCCACCGGACGATCACCACCACGTACCTCACCGGGGTGTCCCGCGGGTCGGTGCTGGCCGCGAAGGCGATCGTCCACGCCGGGTTGGGGCTGGTGTACGGGGTGGTCACCGCGGTGTTCTGCGCCGCCGGGGCGCTGCTCAACTCGGGTACCGACTCGTTCCCGTCGACCACCGACACCCTGGCCGTCGCGGCCGCGGGCGTCGTCGGGGTGATGGCCTGGTGTGTGCTCGGCGTCGGCATCGGCGTGCTGATCACCAACCAGATCGCGGTGCTGATCGTCGTGCTGGTCTACCTGCTGTTCGTCGAGGGGCTGATCGGCCTGCTGGTCGGCACCGTGCTCGGGGCCGACGAACTGCCCAGGTACCTGCCGGGCGCCGGCAGCACCGCGCTGCAGACCGCCCACGGGATCACCGTCTTCGCCAACGCCTTCGGCGACGAGGCGTTCGGCGTCCACGACGTCGTCGAGGGACTGGTCGGGTCGTCGGGCCAGCTGTCCTGGTGGGGCGGCGGCCTGCTCATCGCGGCGTACACCGCGGCGTTCCTGGCCGCCGGCTGGTATGTCGGCGGCCGCCGCGACATCACCTGAGCCCGAGCCCGAGCCCAAGCCCGAACCCGAGCGACGACGGCGGTTCGTCGGCCCCACCGCATAACCTGGCGGTCGTGCCCACCCCCGCCACGACGCCCGCCACCGGTTGGATTCGCAAGCTGGCCGGCGCGTGCTGGCGGCACCCCACGCTGACCTCGACGGCGGTGGCCGGATCGGTGCTCGGGGTGGGGTTGGAGGCGATCGGCCCGCTGCTGGTGATGGTCGCCGTCGACGACGCCATCGACGGGTCCACCGGCCGGCTGACGACGATCGTCGCCGTGCTGGCGGTCCTCTCCGTGCTCCGGTTCGGGGCGGCCTTCCTGCGGCGGTACCTGGGCGGGCGGCTCGCGCTCGACGTGCAGCACGACCTGCGGCGACAGGTGTTCGGCTCGGTGCAGCGGCTGGACGGTGCCGCGCAGGACGCGATGCGCACCGGGCAGGTGGTGTCGAGGGCCATCACCGACCTGCAACTGGTGCAGGGGCTGCTCATGATGGTGCCGCTGTCGGCCGGCACCGTCGTGCTGGTGCTGGTGTCGCTGGCCGCGATGCTGTGGATCTCGCCGCTGCTCGCGGTCGTCGCGCTGGTGATCGTGCCGGCGGCCGTCGTGGTGACCGCGCGGGCGCGGACCACGTTGTTCCCTGCGACCTGGTCGGCGCAGCAGCGCGCCGCCGACATCGCGCAGCACGTCGAGGAGACCGTCACCGGGGTGCGGGTGGTCAAGGGGTTCGGCCAGGAGGCGCGGGAGGTCGGGACGCTGCGTGGGCGCGCGTCCACCCTGTACGCCGAGCGGCTGCGGGCGGCCCGGCTGACCGCCCCGACGGCGAGCATCATGGCCGCGCTCCCGGCGCTCGGGCAGGTGGGCATCCTGGGGCTCGGCGGCTGGCTGGCCCTGCAGGGACGGCTGTCGCTGGGCGAGTTCCTGGCGTTCGCGGCGTACGTGGGCACGCTCGTCGGCCCGGCGCGGCTCATCGCCAGCCTGGTGGTGCAGGCCCAGCTGGCCAGGGCCAGCGTCGAGCGGGTGTACGAGCTGATCGACTCGCAGCCGGCGATCGTCGACGGCGACCGCGACCTGCCGGGCGGCCCGTTGGACGTCGAGCTCGACGGCGTCCGCTTCGGCTACACCCGGTCGGAGCCGGTGCTCGACGGGGTGTCGCTGCGGGTGGCGCCGGGCGAGACGCTGGCGCTGGTCGGCGGGCCGGGGTCGGGCAAGTCGACGGTGTCGCTGCTGCTGCCGCGGTTCTACGACGTGCACGACGGCGCGGTGCGGGTGGGCGGCGTCGACGCGCGGGAGCTGCGGCTGGGATCGCTGCGCCGCGCCATCGGGGTGGTGTTCGAGGAGGCGTTCCTCTTCTCCGACACGGTCCGCTCCAACATCGCGTACGGCCGCCCGGACGCCACCGACGACGAGGTGCACGCCGCGGCCAAGGCGGCGGAGGCGCACGAGTTCATCGAGGCCCTGCCCGCCGGCTACGACACGGTCGTCGGCGAGCGCGGGCTGACCCTGTCCGGCGGGCAGCGCCAGCGGGTCGCGCTGGCCAGGGCGCTGCTGTCGGACCCGCGCATCCTGGTGCTCGACGACGCCACCTCGGCCGTCGACCCGGCCACCGAGGCCGCCATCCACGACACGCTCCGCGCGGTGACCGCGAGCCGCACCACGCTGCTGATCGCGCACCGCCGCTCCACCCTGGCGCTGGCCGACCGGATCGCGGTGCTCGACCGGGGCCGGCTGGTGGACGTCGGCACCGCTGCCGAGCTGGCCGGCCGGTGCCCGCTGTACGTCGCGCTGCTGGCCGGCCCCGACGACAACCTCGACACCCCGTCACCCACCACCGCCACCGGCCTCTCGCATCCGTATGGCCGTTCCGAGGCCCCGGAAACGGCCACACGGATGCGAGAGGCGGAGGGGGTCACCCCGGGGCTGTGGCCGGACGGGGTGTCCCCTGGGTCGACCGTGCCGTCCGCGGCACCGCTGGACGGGGCGCCGCGCGGCGGCGGACGGGCGGGCGGCGGCGGCATGGGCGGCGGGCCGGGGGCGTGGGCGAGCGCGGTGCCGGCCACCCCCGAGCTGGAGGCCGCGGTCGCCGCCCTGCCACCGGCCACCGCCACGCCGGAGCTGGGCGACGTCGACCCCACCGCGCCGGACCCGGAGTTCCGGCTGCGCGGGCTGCTCGGACCGGTGCGGATCGGGCTGGCGCTGGCCGTCGCCTGCGTCGCGGCCGACGCGGTGGCGACGATCGCGCTGCCGACGCTGATCAGGTACGGCATCGACGGCGGCGTCGGCACCGGGGCGTCGGCCGGGCTGTGGCGGGCCGTGGTCGCCGGGCTCGCGTTCGTGCTGATCGGCGCCGTGGTGATCGCGGCCCAGACGGTGCTGACGGCCCGCGTCGGCGAGACGGTGCTGTACCTGCTGCGGGTGCGCAGCTTCGCCCACCTGCAGCGGCTCGGCCTCGACTACTACGAGCGCGAGATGGCCGGCCGGATCATGACCAGGATGACGACGGACGTGGACGCGCTGTCGTCGTTCCTGCAGACCGGGCTGGCGACCGCGGTGGTCAGCCTGCTCACCCTGGTCGGGATCACCACCGTGCTGCTGGTGACCGACGCCGCGTTGGCGATGGTGGCGCTGGCCGCGGTGCCGGTGCTGGTGGTCGCCACCGCGGTGTTCCGCCGGCTGTCGTCGGTGGCCTACGCGGACGCCAGGGAGAAGGTCAGCGCGGTCAACGCCGACCTGCAGGAGAACGTGTCGGGGCTGCGGGTGTCGCAGGCGTTCGGCCGCGAGGACCGCTCGGCCCGTACGTTCGCCGACCGCAGCGACGCCTACCGGCGGTCGCGGCTGCGCGCCCAGGTGTACGTGGCGACGTACTTCCCGTTCGTCGCCATGCTGTCGGACCTCGCCCTCGCCGGGGTGCTGTGGTCGGGATCGCACCGGGTGGCCGACGGCACCCTGTCGCCGGGGATCCTGCTCGCGTTCCTGCTGTACCTGGGCCTGTTCTTCGCGCCCATCCAGCAGTTGTCCACGGTGTTCGACGGGTACCAGCAGGCGAAGGTGGGGCTGGAGCGCATCGACGACCTGCTGCGCACCCCGACGAGCGTGGTGCAGGACCCGCAGCCGCTGCCGGTGCCGCGGCGGCTGCGCGGCGAGGTGGAGCTGCGGGACGTGTCGTTCCGCTACCCGGGTACCGACACCCCCGCGCTGGAGGGGGTGTCGCTGCGCATCGCGGCCGGGGAGAGCGTGGCACTGGTCGGGGAGACCGGCGCGGGCAAGTCCACCCTGGTGAAGCTGCTCGCCCGGTTCTACGACGCGACCGACGGCGACGTGCTGGTGGACGGCGTCGACATCCGGCGCTACGACCTGGCCGGCTACCGGCAGCGGCTCGGGGTGGTGCCGCAGGAGGCGCACCTGTTCACCGGCGACGTGGCGGGCAACATCGCGTACGGCCGGCCGGACGCCACCCCGGCCGAGGTCGAGACGGCGGCCCGCGAGGTGGGCGCCCTGGACACGGTGGCGCGGCTGCCCGCCGGTTTCCGCCAGCCCGTCGCGGAGCGCGGCTCCGGGCTCTCCGCCGGGCAGCGCCAGCTGGTGGCGCTGGCCAGGGCCCAGCTGGTCGAGCCGGACCTGCTGCTGCTCGACGAGGCGACGGCCGCGCTCGACCCGGCGACCGAGACCGTGGTGCTGACCGCGTCGGAGCGGCTGGCCGCGGCGCGGACCACCGTGGTGATCGCCCACCGGCTGAGCACCGCGGCGCGGGCCGACCGCATCGTCGTGCTCGACGACGGCCGGGTCGTCGAGCAGGGCACGCACGCCGACCTGGTGGCCGCCGGCGGGTACTACACCCGCCTCTGGAACGCCGGCGCCCACCCGGCACCCGTCCCGTGAGCCCCGAACCCCGACGGCCGCTGCGAATAGTGACGATTTCGTCACCGAGTTCTCATCGGCCGTTCCCACCCGCCGCACGGGCCCCAGCGGCGATCCCGATCGGGGTTACCGTCGAGGTCACGGACGTGGCGAACCCCGCGAGTCGCCACGCCGACGAAGTACGCGGCCGGTCCGTCGGGGTACTAACCTGATGCCGGAGTCGACAGCACAAGCCCGATGATGGATAGAG
>Ga0190272_10000889_pt1 | contig 14596 bp, 20 predicted proteins | sample Popmic504T_FD_133746 | JGI IMG/M metagenome (GOLD analysis project Ga0190272, IMG submission 133746) | Populus adjacent soil microbial communities from riparian zone of Shoshone River, Wyoming, USA - 504 T | ecosystem: Environmental > Terrestrial > Soil > Riparian zone | place: USA: Wyoming... | reverse complement strand
GGCTACTGCTACGGCGACTCGACCTACGGCCAGCGGGCGCTCTACCAGCTCGGCCTGACCGGGATCCCGGTGGTCAACGTCAACAACAACTGCTCGACCGGCTCCTCGGCGCTGTTCCTGGCCCGCCAGGCGGTCAAGGGCGGCATCGTCGAGTGCGCGCTTGCGGTCGGCTTCGAGAAGATGGAGCCGGGCTCGCTTGGGGTCAAGTACACAGACCGGACCAACGCGCTCGACAAGCACGCGATGCGGATGTTCGAGATTCGCGACCCGGAGCAGTCGCCGCCAGCGCCGCAGATGTTCGGCAATGCCGGCCGAGACCACATGGAGAAGTACGGATCCAACCCCGACCACTACGCCTGGATCGGGTGGAAGAACCACAAGCACTCGGTCAACAACCCCTACGCGCAGTTCCAGGACGAGTACACGATCGAGGACATCAAGGCGGCGAAGATGATCCATGACCCGCTGACCAAGCTGCAGTGCTCGCCGACCTCCGACGGCTCGGCCTGCGCGATCGTCGCCTCCGAGCGCTACGTCGAGGAGCACGGCCTCTGGGACCAGGCGGTCGAGATCGCCGGCCAGGCGATGGTCACCGACCTCTCCTCGACATTCGCCGAGGACACCGACTGCATGAAGATCGTCGGCGCCGACATGTCGAAGCAGGCGGCTGACGAAGCCTATGAGGAAGCCGGCGTCGCGGCCGAGGAAGTGGACGTCTGCGAGCTGCACGACTGCTTCAGCGCCAACGAGCTCATCACCTACGAAGCGCTCGGCTTCGCGGCCGAGGGTGAGGGCCACAAGCTGGTCGAGGAAGAGGCCACCACTTACGGCGGCAAGGTCGTCGTCAACCCCTCGGGCGGGCTGATCTCCAAGGGTCACCCGCTGGGCGCAACCGGCCTCGCGCAGTGCTCTGAGTTGACCTGGCAGCTGCGCGGCGCAGCCGATAAGCGGCAGGTCGAGGGCGCGAAGACCGCTCTGCAGCACAACATCGGCCTCGGCGGCGCCGCCGTGGTCACCGTCTACAAGCCGGCCGCAGCCTGAGGAGGGCGCGGCCACAGAGGAGGGCACGATGGCGAAGCAGCGGCACTCACTGAGCGGCAAGGTCGTGGCGATCACCGGTGGTGCGCGCGGGATTGGCAAGGCGACTGCGACGGCGCTGGTCCGCAAGGGCTGCCGGGTGGCGATCGGCGATATCGACCTATCGCTGGCCGAGCAGACTGCCGAGCAGCTCGGCGGCGGCACGCTGGCGCTCGAGCTCGACGTGACTGATCGCGCCTCCTTCGCCGCCTTCCTCGATGAGGCCACGCGCCAGCTGGGGCCGGTCGACGTCGTGATCAATAACGCCGGGATCATGCCGGTGACGCCCTTCGTCGATGAGGGCCAGGACTCAGTGCGCCGCCAGGTCGACATCAACCTGCACGGCGTCATCACCGGCACCCAGCTCGCGATCGAGCGGATGCGGCCGCGAGGCAGCGGCCACATCGTCAACATCGCCTCGCAGGCGGGTAAGGGCGGCGTCCCCGGAATCGCGACCTACTCGGCGACCAAGCACGCCGTGGTCGGCCTCAGCGAGGCGGTGCGGGCCGAGCTGCGCGGCAGCGGCATCGAGGTCGCCTGCGTGATGCCGACCGTGGTCAACACGGAGCTGACCGCGGGCGTCGGTCAGCGCCTGATCAAACCGGTCGAGGCCGAAGACGTCGCCAACGAGATCGTCGACGCGCTCGAAGTGCCGCGCTTCGACGTCTGGGTGCCGCGCGCCAACGGGGCCCTGTACAAGTTCGTGGCGCTGCTGCCGCGAGGCGTGCGCGAGGCGATCGGAAGGCTGATGAAGATCGACAAGCTGATGACCGAAGTCGACCACGGCGCCCGCCAGGCCTACGAGGACCGCGCCGCGCACAGCGAGCCGGGGCTCGAGACCGAGAAGCCGGTCGAGGCCGAGCGCAAGGCCGCGTGAGGATGAGTAATACGTTGATGACCCTATAGGGGTCAAAACGTATGGGCCGGATCTACGACGCGACGTGGGGGAGGGGGTTTGCCGCCCTCTACGACCGCGCCTTCGCGGCGAGCGAAGAGGCGGGGCTGCGCGAGATGCGCCGCCAGGCGGCTGCGGACGCCCAAGGGCGGACGATCGACATCGGCGCCGGCACCGGCGCCAACCTGGGGCTGTTCCCAACGGAGGTGACTGAGCTCGTGCTCGCCGAGCCCGATCCGCACATGGCCAAGCGCCTGCGAGCGAAAGCCGCGCGGGAGGATGCGACGGTGATCGAGGCCCCAGCCGAACGCCTGCCGTTCGAGGACGCGAGCTTCGACACCGCGGCCTTCACCCTGGTGCTCTGCACGGTGCCTAACCCCACCGCGGCGCTGGCTGAGGCAAGTCGGATCCTCAAGCCCGGCGGCAAGCTGCTCTTCCTCGAGCACGTCCGCGCCGAGGACGCCGGCCTGGCCCGCTGGCAGGACCGCCTCGAAAAGCCCTGGCGCTTCCTCGCCGACGGCTGCCATTGCAACCGCGACACCGTGGCAACAATCGAAGCCTCACCGTTGAGCGTCGAGCACGTCGAGCAGGGAGAGCTGCCCAAAGCACCGCCGCTGGTCAGGCCGCTGGTGCGGGGCAGCGCCGTTATGTCCACCTGAATGGCGAGCGGTCCGAGTCAGTCCGACTTCTCGCCACGCAGCCATTCGTAGGTCATTAGCGGCTGAGCTGCGACCGAGAGACCGAGCAGTCCCAGCGAGCTGACGACCCAGGCGAAGCCGACGTGGTCCAGCCAGTTGCGGTGGCCGGCTGCCAAATGCTCTGCTAGCCCCAGCGCCACGGCGATGCCGATCAGGCCGGCCACTCCAAAGCTCGTTACGAATCCGATCCATTCCTCGCGTGTGAGGCTGGCCACCTCAGAGACCTTGACCAGCCAGGTGACCTCCACCGCGTAGGCGATCAGCAACGTCGCCCCGATGCCGGCGACATCGCTCAGCAGCTGCTCCGAAGGCGGCGGGACGAAGGCGACCCCGAGAAGGACCGCCAGCCATAGGCCAAGGGCGCCGATCGCTCCTTCGGCGAAACCGCGGCGCACTGGCGTCACGCCTCGCAGAAGGGGAATGCGTGTCCAAAGGGCGGTCAGAGCGGCAAGGAGGGTATGGCGCTGACTGGACGCTCAGCTCAAACCCAACGCACGATAATGGTGGCTATGGTCACCCCTCTCCCCTCTCGGAGAGGGTCTAAGCGGGAACCTTGACGCGCATCTCCCCGACCTCCATGTGAGGCTGGGGAGCAGGAGCTAGCGGCCCCTCCAATTTGCCGCCCTCTGGCTCATCGAGCAAGTAGAGCGAGATCGCCTCCTCCAGAGCCTCGCGCAGCTCTTCCAGGTTGCCGCCACTAGCGAAGCAACCGGGCAGCTCAAGCACCTCGGCCCAGAGCGAGCCGTTCTCTTCCTCGTGAACCTTGACGATGTACTCGTGCTTGCTCATAGCTCTCGATGGTCGATACCAGCTTGCTTGAGAATCGCCCGCGTGAGATCCAAGCTGTAGTCCCGGCCCTTGTGTTGCGGAAGGGTGATCGCTTTGCCTTCGCGGACCATCTTCACGTTGTGCTTGCCTCCAACGGTCTGAGTCCAACCATGCTGCTTCAAGAGCTTGATTGCGGACTTCTGATTCAGAAGCTTAGCCATTCGACAGCGGTCAGCCTATTTCTTCCTAAGGAATGCCGTCCCAGAGCCGCCCAGCCGGAACCTCGAACGCAGTAGCAAGCGAGAGGACCGTCTGGAACTTCGGAGCGCGGGCACAGCGCTCCAACTTCGAGACCGCCGTGTAGTGCAAGCCGCTGTGCCGCGATAGATCCTCTTGGGACCAGCCTCGCTCTTTGCGCAGCTCCTTCATGTTGAGCGCGAAGCGCTCCAGCGGGTCCACGCCGGGAAGCCTTCACGCTCCGGCCCTTCACGCCAAGAGACGTAGCGTCAAGTTTTCGAGTAGTCTGGTCTCGCTGATAGCAGCCCCGGCAGGCGCCTGAACGTCCACCGGGGCACGCACAGGAGAACGGACCTCCCATGCAGTCTCGGATTTTACTCAAAATCGCTGTTGTGCTGGCGATTCTCGCAGGGCTCGGAATAGCTGGCTGCGCTGAAGAAGAACTCGCCAGCTACGACGAAAGCGCGACGTTCGATTCCACGCCCGAGAGGGTCGACGGCTCAAGCTCCTACGAGTTCGAGGAAGAGGACATCGAACAGGCCGAAGGTGCCTCCAGCGAGGTCGAGGACTACTGCGCCGGGGCGGTCTCAGAGGCTCAGGAACTTGGGTGCCTCAGCCACGTGGAGGAAGTGCCGTGAAGCGCTTCTTCACGTTCCTTGCTTTCACCGCTCGGGCTTGCAATCTGCTTGCAGGTCTAGCGCTGCTGGGAGCGGTCTTCGCCCTCGCCATGCACTTCGCTCCCGTTGTAGTTCACGACGGCGATGGCAATCCCAGCGCATTTGAAGCTAGCTGGACGCTGGTAGCTGCACTAGGAGGAGGAGCGGTAGGCCTCTGGCTCCTGGCACGACTGCTGGCTTTCGTCGCGTACTCACTACTCGACGACGACGAACGCGACCTTCTCGAAACGTATTACTGAGCTATGAAGCTCCTAGCAACCCTAGCTGTGGCGCTAGTGCTCGGAGCCAGCCAAGCCGCCGCTCAAGACGCCATCCTCTCCGAGGTGCAGCAAGGCAAACGAATGTCACTACGCAAAGGCGAGCGGGTAAAGCCTCTGCTGGAAGGACGCAAAGGCCGCCCTTACATCAAGGGCTATCTGATAACCAAAGGGAATGGGACCAGCTTCACCATCGGAGCGGGTGAACGACTCTCACCTCGCCGGATCAAGTGGCCGATCATCGAGCACAACATCAAAGACAGCCCACTGAACTCACTAGAACCCGAAGGCCCCGCTGACTTCTCCTACAGCCTCGAAACCTACCTAACGCCAAACGGTAGGATCAAACTCCGGACACCGTTCGACTGAGGGGACATAAGTTAGATTATCGTGCGTTGGGTCGCGCGAGTGGCATGAGGCCCTGAGCCGCTAGACCCCGCACTCACCCATCTCGGATTCTACCCCCAGACGCTAAAAGACCGGCGCTATCCCGCCTACAGAGCGGAATTCGCGCCGGTCTCTCTGCTTATCTCAGCCCTACGGAAAGGCTGAGAACTGGTGATCTCGTCCCGTTTGATAGCCGGGTATGCACTGACAAGGCATTGCGGGTTCGAATCCCGCCCTTTCCGCACACTCTACTCAGTTTGTACCACACCCTGAGGCCGGATTCCCCGCCCCCGAGCCGAATCCTGCGTTTTCGAGGCAAACGCTTCCATAATGGTGGTTATGTGAACTCAGCCGGAGGCGGAGTCGATTGCCGCCTCTATTTCGGCGGGTGATTCCAGGAATCCCGGGACTTCAAGGCCCTTCGTGGCCGGTCCTTCGACTGCGAACGAGGGCGTGCCTTCCAGGCCGAGCCTTTCGGCTTCCGCCGTCTGCGCGGAAACGGCGGCTAGGACCCGGCGATTCTGGCGGTCGGTGTCCCATCTCTCGATGTCGGGGACGCCGGCGCCGCGGGCGATCTCGGTGAGGAAATCGTCGGTGACGTAGCCCGAGCGCTCGATGCCCTGGTTGCGGTAGAAGAGCTCGATGAAGTCCCAGCCGCGCCCCTGCTCGCCGGCGGCGATCGCCGCCGCCGCAGCGGGGATCGATTCCTCGCTGATGATCGTGAAGTTGCGGAACTCGATCTTCGCCTCACCACCACGGACCCGCGAGTCGATCACCTCGGGGATCACTTCCTCGGCGAAGCCCTTGCAGACCGGGCACTGGAGGTCGCCGAACTCGACCAGCGTCACCGGCGCGCCTGGGTCGCCAAGCGTCAGCCCCTGCTGCGGGATGCCGTCGAGATCCTGGCGGACCACGTCGGCGCCCTCGAGGTTGGTGTCGCCGCCGTCCGACTGACTCTGGCCGATCACGATCAGCACCGCGACGACGACGACTGCGAGGAACGCGGCGGCGCTGCCCAGCTGGACGACCCGCCGGCGGCGCTCCTGCTCTGCCTCGCTCCGCTGCTCCGCGCTCATGGTGGCTTCCCAACGTAACGGACCATGCGGACCGCGTTGAGGGCGAAGAGCAGCGTCATCAGGATGGCGCTGGCGACGCACCACTGACAGATGGCATCGATCACGAACAGCTCCAGCCAGGTCAGGTAGACGCTGTAGCCGAAGCCGATCAGGGCAAAGGCGAAGCCAGCCAGCCGCGCCCCGTCCCCGCGCAGCAGCGCCGCGGCCAGCAGCGCCAGGTACCCGGCGATGCCGATCACCGCGACGTTGACACCGGCGAGCTCCGAGTGGGAGCTTTCGGCCACGGTCTCGCAGCCACCGCCCCCGGCGAAGCAGGCGGGCGCGCCGCCGTCGGACTCGGCGATCGCGATGTAGGTGGCGACGGCGATCCCCAGCGTCGCGACGAAGACTGCGACGGCACGGAGCCTTCCCTCTGCGGCGGCAGGCATGGCGCGGGAGCCTATGCGTTCCGTCTCTGCGTCAGCTAAACCGAAGCGCTGCGGCTCAGCCGCGCCGCCAGCCGCTGCCGAAGAAGCGGCTGAGCCGGCCTGCCTGCCGGTTCGGCTTGAACTTGGCGTGACCCTCCTCCGGCGGCCCCAGGCGCTGAGCCTCCTCGGCGCTGAGCGCGAGAACGACCCCCCGCTCGGCGGTCCGGGCGACCTCGGGGGCGTCGGCGAAGCGCTGCACTCCGTCGCCGTCCTTGAAGACGACGCCGTCGAAGATGTGCTCCTCGAAGTTGTCGAGGATCACCTCGACCCGGCCGATCTCGACCTCGTCGGCGCTGTAGACGGGCGTGCCGGGCTGCACCGCCGAGTAGTGGATTCCATGCCCGAGGTCGGTCATTTCGCAGCCAAGGCTAGCGGTTGGTGGGGCTCGTCAGCTCGGCGCAGAAGGTGGCAATCGCGCGAGAGAGCCTGCCGCCCTGCCAGGCGAGAGGCGACTCCCCCGCCGCCTCGCCGACCAGGCGCGCCAGCGGCAGTCGCTCCGCGTAGGCCTCGGCGACCGCCCGGGGGTGGCCTGGATCCGCGTCGTCCTGGCTGGCGACGACGAGCGCGGGCAGCGCGAGCGCCTCCAGCGCCTCCAGCCCGCCGAAGGGCCGCGAGCGCGGTACCTGGCGCAGCGCCTCTCCGACCGCGTCGAGATGACGGTGACGCAGCATCCGCTCACGGGTGAAGCGCAGGACCGTGTCGCGCCAGGCCGGATCGAGATCCCGAGCCTGGTCGATGTACTCGACGAAGCCATCCACCCCATCGCGCTCCAGCGTCTCGGCGAGGCCGTCCCAGTACGCCAGCTCGCCCTCGCTGACCGTGCCGTCATAGGCCGGGCCGACCAGAACGAGGCCGGCAAGGCGCTCCGGGTTGCGCAGCGCATAGGCAACGGCGGTGTGCGCCCCCATCGAGCTGCCGGCGAGGACGAACGGTCCCCCGCCCACTGTCGTCTCCACCACCGACTCCAGGTCGCCGACCAGCTCCGGGTATCCATAACCCTCGCCCGAGGGGGCGGGATCTGACTCGCCGTGACCGCGGGCATCGTAGGAGATCACCCTGTGGCCGGCACGCTCCAGCGCGCGCGAGCCGTGCACGACCCCGCTGCGCGTCTCCGTCAGCCCATGGCAGAGGACGAGCGGGGGCCCCTCCCCCGCCGCCTCGCCGCGGATCGCGAGCCCCTGGCCGGCCGTGAACGGAGCCGGCGCGACCGGGGTCATCCGAGCGCCGCGACCGCCCGCTCGAGGTCGCCGACCGTCTGGAAGCTGGCGCCGGTGCGCGAGACGTGCCGGTAGCGGACGACTCCCTCGCCGTCGACGATGAAGATCGCGCGCTGCACGTAGCGGCCGCCGGGAGTGTCCTCAAGCCCTGTGAGCTTGGCGAACGGACCGACCCAACCGGTCACGCCATAGCTCTTCGCTACCGCCAGGTCGACGTCGGCCAGCAGCGGCACGTTCAGACCCTGCTCTTCGACCCAGCGCTCGTGCGAGTCGACCGATTGCGGCGAGATGCCCAGTACCTCGGCGTCGAGCTGGTCGAGCCGGTCGCCATGGTCGCGGTAGGAACAGAACTGCTTGGTACAGACCGTCGTCGCGTCGCCGGGATAGAAGGCGAGGACGACGTTGCGTCCCCGGTAGTCGGCAAGCCGGTAGGTCTTACCCTCCGTGTCGGGCAGCTCAAAGCCGGGCGCCGCGTCTCCTACATCGACCTTGGCCATGAGCTTCAGTATCGCCTCGGGACCGTACGAGGACCGCTAGCCCTGCTCGAGCGTGGCTTTCTCGACCACGACCGTCTGTTTCGGCGGGCCGTCTTCGCCGGCGACGCCGAGAGCCTCGATGCGGGCCACGGTGTCGAAGCCGTCGCTGACGCGGCCGACCAGCGCGTATTCCGGCGGCAACCCGGCGTCGGCGCTGGTGACGACGTAGAACTGGCTGCCGGAGCGCCCCGGCGGCTCGGCCCCGCTCTTCGCCATCGCGACCACGCCTTTGGTGTAGGCAAGGTTGGCGGGCGGTTTCTCGTCGACGCTGTAGCCGGGCCCGCCGGAGCCGCTGCCTTCCGGATCGCCGCCCTGGATCACGAATTCGGGCACCACCCTGTGGAAGGGGGTGTCGTCGTAGACGCCTTCCTCGGCGAGGAAGGCGAAGGAGTTGGCCGTCTTCGGCGCCCGCTCGGTGTCGAGCGCGATCGTGAAGCTGCCGCAGCTCGTCTCCATCACAACCGCCGCACTCTCGCCTTTCGCCAGGACCTGTTTCGGCGCTTTAAAGCTGACCTGCTTCGGCTGCGGAGCCTCGACTTGCTCACAGCCGTCGGCGCTGGCGGTGGTGGTGTCGTCATCGTCGCCGCCACCGCGCCCGATCAGGATCGCGGCGATGACGCCGACCGCGATCAGCGCGAAGACGGCGAGGATGATCCAGCGGCGGTCCGGCGTCTCCTCCATCGCGGCGAAAGCCTAGACGACGGGCCCGCGGTTGCAATCATCGCCTTGTGCCGGCCACCCGCTCGACCTCCTCGCGTGATCGCGCCGTCGGGCGGGCGATCAACGACCTGATCGCCCGCGCGCCCTGGCTCTGGCCGCTGCTGAGGGGTCCGACCCGCCGCTTCTTCTCCGAGCGAGCGGGCGGCTGGGACGAGCGCACCGGCGCCGGCGGCGTCGAGCACCTAGCGCCCCTAGCCGCAGCCGTCCTCCATGTCGATCGCGCCCCCGAGCGGATCCTCGACGTCGGCTGCGGGACTGGCGAGGGCACGCTGTTCCTCGCCCGCGAGTTCCCGCAGGCGCGGGTGCGCGGTGTCGACCTGGCCGAGGAGATGATCCGGGCCGCCGTCGCCAAGGTCGGGCTCGACCCCGAGGGGCGGATCGCCTTCAAGCTCGGCGACGCCTCCCACCTCCCCTTTCCGGACGAATCATTCGACCTCGTCGCCCAGCTCAACATGCCGCCCTTCTTCGCCGAGATCGCCAGGGTCCTGCGCCCGGGGGGCCACGCGATCGTCGCCTCCAGCTGGGGCGCCCAGACCCCCTTCTACACGCGCCCCGGGCTGCTGCGCTGGAAGTTCCTCCAGCAAGGGGTCGAGCCGGTCGAGATCGGCGAGGCAGGAGCTGGAACTTTTTATGTCGGCCGCCTCGCCGCGAGCGGCTGAACGCCACTTCCCATCTAGGCTCCCGCTCGATGGCGACCGAGGGCATGCCACTGACGCTGCTGGTCAATCCCGCGTCCGCACACGGCCGCACGCTGAAGCTGCTGCCACGCGTGGAGCAGGCACTGGACGAGCGGCGGATTCCCTTCCGGGTCGAGCGCACCGGGGGCCTCGAGGACGGGGTCGAACGGGCGCTGGCCGCTGCCGATCTGGGCGAGGTCCCCGTGGTGATGAGCGGCGACGGACTGGTCGGCGCCGTCGGCGGCGCCCTGGCCGGCGGCGAGACGCCACTCGGGATCGTCCCAGGAGGGCGCGGCAACGACCTGGCACGGGTGCTTGGCATCCCCGACGACCCCGAGGGCGCCGTCGACGTCCTCGCCGCCGGCCACAAGCGCCGGATCGACGTCGGCGAGGCCAACGGCAAACGCTTCCTCTGCATCGTCAGCGTCGGCTTCGACTCCGAAGCCAACCGGCTCGCCAACGAAACCGAGTTCCTGCGCGGCAGCCTGGTCTACGCCTACGCGGCGCTGCGCACCCTGCTCGGCTGGAAGCCGGTCCGCTTCACCCTGCAGGCCGGCGAGGAACGGCACCGCCTCACCGGCTACTCGATCTCGGTGGCCAACAGCCGCGCGTTCGGCGGCGGCATGTTCGTCGCCCCCGATGCCGAGCTCGACGACGGCGAATTCGACGTCGTCTCGGTCGGCGCGGTCTCCAAGCTGCGCTTCGTGAGTAATCTGCCGAAGGTGTTCAAGGGGACCCATGTGGAGGAGGACGAGGTCCGCGTCTTCCGCACTCCCCGCCTGGAGTTGAACGCGAGCCGGCCGCTGCCGGTCTACGCCGATGGCGAGCACCTCACCGACCTGCCCGTCTCGCTGCGCGTGCTGCCGCGCGCCCTGGACGTGCTCGTCCCGCCGCCTTGAGCGCCTTCGGGGCGAAGGTGGGACTGGCCCGGGCGGTCGGCGCGGCCAGTCGCGCGAGCGGTCGCGGCGGCGGCACCACTCTCCCTGGGCGCGTCCTGCTGCGCCTCGCTCCCGACGCGATCGCCAGGCTCGGCGCCGATCTCGACCGCGGCGCGACGATCGTCAGCGCCACCAATGGCAAGACGACGACCGCCGCGATGATCGCCACCGTGCTCCACGCCGCGGGACGGGACCCGGTGCACAACCGGGCCGGGTCGAACATGACCTGGGGCGTCGCCACCGCCCTGCTGGAGCAAAGCGGCCACGAGGGCCTCTTCGAGGTCGACGAGGCCTGGCTGCCGCAGGTGACCGCCCAGCTCGATCCCTCGCTAATTGTCCTCAGCAACCTCTTCCGCGACCAGCTCGACCGCTACGGCGAGATCGAGACGATCGCCGATGGCTGGGCCGCGGCCGTCGCCGCGCAGGCCGGGCGCACCCGCTTCGCGCTCAACGCCGACGACCCGCTGATCGCCGACCTCGGCCGCGACGCCGAGGGGCGCCCGCATCCCGGAGTCGTCCATTTCGGCCTCGAGGACACGGCGCAGGCGCTGCCTGAGCTCCAACACGCCTTCGACGCCAAGCACTGTCGGCGCTGCGGGCATCCCTATACCTACGAGCGCGCCTTCGTCGGCCACCTCGGCCACTACGCCTGCGAGAGCTGCGGCGCCAGCCGTCCGCAGCCGGAGGTCGCCGCGACGCGGGTCGAGCTGCGCGGGATGGCCGGGTCCCGGGTCGAGCTGCGCACCCACAAGGGTGCGATGGAGCTGGAGCTGCCGCTGCCGGGCCTCTACAACGTCTACAACGCGCTAGCGGCCGTCACCACCTGCCTCGAGCTGGGGATAGAGCCGGCGGCGATCGCCTCCGCGCTGAGCGGGATGCGCGCCGCCTTCGGCCGGGTCGAGACGATCGAGGTCGCCGGCAAGCCGGTCTCGATCCTCCTGATCAAGAACCCGGCTGGCGCCAACGAGGTCCTGCGAACGCTGCGCCTCGAGGCCAGCGGCGAAGGGATCGACCTCTGGATCGCGCTCAACGACGGCATCGCCGACGGGCGCGACGTCTCCTGGGTCTGGGACGCCGACTTCGAGCTGCTCGAGGGAGCTGTCCGCCGCGTCGTCTGCGCCGGCACGCGGGCGCCGGAGATGGCGCTGCGGCTGAAGTACGCGGGCTGGCCAGCGGAGGCGATCGAGGTCGAGCCGGGGATCGAACGGTCGCTGGACAGGGCGGTCGCCGGCGCGTCGCAGCGGCTCTTCGCGCTGCCAACCTACACCGCGCTGCTGGAGCTGCGCAAGCTGCTGGCATCGCGCGGGTTGGCGAAGGAGTTTTGGCAGTGAGCGCGGTCTGGCACGAGGTCGAGTGCGGGGCCTACGCAGCCGACCTGCCGCTCTGGGAGGAGCTGGCGGAGCGGGGCGGCGGAGCGGTCCTCGACCTCGGCTGCGGGACCGGCCGCGTCAGTCTTCACCTTGCACGCCGCAGTCACCCGGTCACCGGCCTCGACAACGATGCGGAGCTGACGGCGGTTCTCGAGGAGCGAGCCGGCGAGCTGCCAGTGACGGTCACGACTAGAGACGCGAGGGACTTCGAGCTCGACTCCGAGTACGCGCTGGTGCTGGCCCCGATGCAGCTTCTGCAGCTGCTGCAAGACGATGGCGAGCGGTCCTCCTGCCTGCGCTGCGTGCGGGACCACCTCAAGCGCGGCGGCATCGCGGCGCTGGCGATAGTCGAGTCGATGCCCGAGGTAGTGGAGGGCGCGACTCCGGTCCCCGACGCGCGCGAGGTCGACGGCTGGATCTACTCGAGCCTGCCGCTCGGCGCCGCCCTCGACGACGGGGCGATCGCGGTGCGCCGCCTGCGCCAGACCGTCTCCCCGCTGGGGGAGCTGAGCGAGGAGCTCGACGAGGTACGCCTGGTCTTGGTCTCGGCTGAGCAGCTCGAGACGGAAGCGCGCTCGGTCGGGCTGATGCCCGCGGGCCGGCGCGCGATACCGGCCACCGACGATCACGTCGGCTCGACCGTCGTCCTGCTGGAGAGGGGGGCCTGATGGAGCTGCGCCTGCTCGCTCTCTACCCGGAGCAGATGAACATCTACGCGGACCGGGGCAACATCCTCCTCCTGCGCCGTCGCTGCGAGTGGCGCGGGATCGGGTTCTCATACGCGGCCGCCGGGCCCGGGGACGGGATCGACCCCGAGACCCACGACCTCCTCTACATCGGCGGCGGCCAGGACCGCGACCAGAAGGCGGTTGCCGCCGACATGGTCGCGACCAAGCGTGACGCCCTCGCCGCGGCAATCGACGACGGCGCCGTCTTGCTCGCGGTCTGCGGCGGCTATCAGCTGCTCGGCCACAGCTACCAGATCAAGGCGGAGACGCTGCCCGGGCTGGGACTGGCCGACCTCGAGACCGTGCGCGAGCCGGGGCCGCGGCTGATCGGCAACGTCGCGATCGAGGTGGACCTCGGCGAGGGCGAGCGGGTCCTCGCCGGCTTCGAGAACCACGGCGGTCGCACCTACCTCGGCGCCGGCGCTGAGCCCCTGGGACGAGTCGTCAAGGGCTTCGGCAACAACGGCAAGGACGGCCACGAGGGGGTTCGCCGTGGCAACCTGATCGGCACCTACCTACACGGCCCGCTGCTGCCCAAGAACGCCTGGCTAGCCGATCTCCTCATCGCCCAGGCGCTGGAGCGGCGCTACGGCGCCCGCCCCGCGCTGGAGCCGCTCGACGACGAGCTCGAGCTGCGGGCGCAGGAATGCGCCCGCAAGGCCGCGCTGCGCGGCTGAGTCGATTTACTCCCGGGTGACATAACCCCAGACCGGGTATCCGGTAGGGGTGTGGACCCAGGGAAAGTGGTGGATCGCCTGCCTCGCGCTGCTCGCAGCTCCGCTGGCGATGGCCATCTCCGCGCCGGTCGCCGGTGCGGCTCCAAGCTGCGCCGAAGGGCCCCAGACCGTCGGCGACACGATCGTCGGCACCCCCTGCGACGACACGATCCGGGCCCCACGTGGCGTCACCACCGTCAACGGCGAAGGCGGCGACGACACGATCTACGGCCAGCGCGGCAATGACCAGATCAACGGCGGTGAGGGCAACGACCGGCTCTATGGAGGGATCGGCGACGACCGGCCCCGCGGCGGTCCCGGTGACGACCTCCTCTCCGGCGGCTTCGGCGCCGACTCACTCGACGGCGAAGGTGGCAACGACTTCGTGCGCGGCGATGCCACGATCGACGCCATCGCCGACACCGGTGGAGGCGCCGACACGCTCAGCTACGCGACGGGAGCGACGCCGGGCTTCTTCGATGGCCGGCCGGGCGTCTCCGATTTCGAGGGGCTCCCCCCTGACCGGGAGGGGCGCGGCGCCTACATCAACCTGCAGGAAGGCATCGGCGACAACGGCCTCGCCCCGTCGGGCGGCGGCGTCGACGAAGGGCTCGAAGGAGCGAGCTTCGAGATCGTGATCGGCACCGCCTTCCCGGACTTCATCGTCGGCACCGCCGACGGGGAGACGATCTACGGCGGCGGCGGCGCAGACGTGATCCTCGGCGAAGGTGGCTCAGACGTCGCCTTCGGCGGCGCCGACGGCGACAGTTGCGACGCCGCGACTGTGTCCGAGTGCGAGACCGACGAGGAGGAAGTCGAGCCACGCGACCCGGGCGCGATCTCGGTCGGCCTGATGGCACCGCAGTCCGGAGGGAACCCGGCGCTCTACCTGACCGGCAGCGACGAAGACGACGTCGTGACCGCCAGCTACGCGGCCGGCGTCGTCACCTTCGCGCTCGGGCCGGGCTCGGAGGGCGCCTTCGACACCAGCCCCGCGGCGGCGGGGGGATGCGCAGCCCCAGCCGGCGGCAAAGTGCGATGGAGGCGTCGTTGCGCGCGTCCAGCTCGGCGTGGACACGGTGCAGCCCCATCGTGTCGAAGGCCAGGGCGAGCATCCTCCGGGCGGCTTCGGAGGCGTACCCGCGGCCCATGTAG
>Ga0190272_10000888_pt1 | contig 14598 bp, 10 predicted proteins | sample Popmic504T_FD_133746 | JGI IMG/M metagenome (GOLD analysis project Ga0190272, IMG submission 133746) | Populus adjacent soil microbial communities from riparian zone of Shoshone River, Wyoming, USA - 504 T | ecosystem: Environmental > Terrestrial > Soil > Riparian zone | place: USA: Wyoming... | reverse complement strand
CCGTGTTTGTCAGTCATTGCACTCAGCTCTTTGAGGTATGACTTAAGTCCTTGTAACTTCTGTTCATTTGTGTGCAACTGTCGTTCAAGCATTGCGCGGTCGGGTTTCATTATCATTTCTCCTTGTGAAGGTCAGAAACATGCGGGGGTTGGAGTCTCATTCTGAGCGAGAAATATGGCTGTCGGCAAGCGTTGGTGAGAGGCAGCCCTATTCGGTGCGCAGTATTGGTGGAAGCGGATTAAAGAAATTTCGCCTGGGTCTCAGCGCCAAAGGCGCGAAATGCAATAGCCTGGGGCAACGCCCCAGGAAATGAATTCTAAGATCTCAAAGCGCTGAAGGCGCGAAATCGGATTTGAAGCCGAGACCTGCAGTGATTGAGTCGTCAACGATTATTTCGCGCCTTCAGCGCTAAAAAGCGTTAATGGAGAACACCTGGGCCGCTGGCCCAGGCTATTACATTCCGCACCTTTGGTGCTAAAACCCAGCTCAAGCGCCCCGATGATCCTAGGTGAGACATTCTACTGTGGGGGTTTCGGCTTCATTCAAGACGTTGATTAACTTATTGTAATCGGCAAAATCTTCAACCACATGTTTTGCTCCTGCCTTGTGCAACATAGCCGCTGCTTGTCCAGACCCAACACCCAGAAAATCAAAACCCAAACGACGAGCAGTGCGGACATCCCATAGACCGTCACCGATGCTTACAATCTTTCCGAAGCTTGTCTGCGCATACCTTTCCAAAGATTGTGAGACTGCCGACTCCAAGATTGCTTCTCGCGACAGGGCATCTTCGGCGTAAGCTGCCGGTATCCCGTCGATATCAATCTTCGCTGCGCGCAACTTCAATAAAGCAGATGCGCGCCAACAGCCTGTAGCAACAGCAATGACCCAATCGGGTTCTCGCTTCAATCTCTCGAGGGCAATAGCAGCTCCGGCAATTTCATCAAAGCCTGATGAATTAGAGTTGTACTGCTCATCCAGCCTTTTCACGAAGCAGCTTTTGAATTTGCCTAACTCAGTTTTCCGCGGGTCGCGACCAAATTTCTCTTGAAAGACATGGGCCATAATGCCTGAGTCTGTCGTATGAGGATAGCTTGCCCAGTCGGTGTTGATGTTTGTAATGGCGTGAGCTTCAGCCAGGGCTTTGACGAAGCACTGATCATCAACGCTGTTGGTATTCGTCAGCGTGCCGTCGATGTCGAAGATTGCCAGCTTCATGTCTCGTTAGCTTTCACCTGGAATGTATTCGATCTTCGCATAAAGAACTCGAGTTAGCCGCCAAGACGCCAAGTTCGCCAAGTAAGGACAAGTCAAAAGAGGGCCGAAGCCCTTAGCATGTTCATCCCTCTAATTTCCGAGCTTCATCTTGGCGCTCTTGGCGTTCTTAGTGTCTTGGCGGTTATTGTTTTAGCCTGCCCCGCCTCTCGTTATCGCCTTCACCATCGGGATACAGGCTATCTCCACACCGGTAGATAGTCGGTACTTCGACTCTGCCTGCGCTACATATCCAGCCCGCTTGTAAAAGGGAACCGCGTTCAATGAGGCGTTCAGACGAAGCTCTTCCAACCCGAGAGCGTGTGCTCGCTCCTCCAGCTTCTGCAACACACTCAGACCAATGCCCCGCCGACCTGCTCGCGGGCTCACGTAGACGGCCTCAACCTCAGAGATGTTCTGGTTGAGCACGCCAAACGCCACAATCACTCCGTTCTCCTCCACCACGAAGAACTCTTTGGCGCGAATCGATTCTTCATAGCTCTCGGGTTTCTTTGGCGCTGCCCACGCCTGAATCTCTTCAGTTGTATATAACGCTGTTCGGATCCCGCTGACAGCGTCGACGTGTACCCGCATGATGGAATGGCAGTCTTCTTGCCGGGCTGGTCGAATGCTAAGCATCGCTTCTTCTAAAATAGTCTCCTCACTCTATTGCGTCGGTTCGGCGTCTCTCGTTGGTCATGTGCTCTGGTCCAAAAGGATCAACATTGAAGAGCTAATCCGCTGCTCCATCTCACCGTTGATGTAATTCGTCTCCTCTGTAAGAACATTCACGTTGCGTACTGGTCGGTGCCCATGAAATGCAGCGACACATAAGGCTCCTCTCCTATCACCCAGCTATCATGCGGCACGGGTGGAATGTAGAAGAGGATTCCGGCTGCCAGTTCCAACTGCCTCCCATCACTCATCGCTGCCATGGCGCATCCCGACAATACCAGCCCGACGTGTTCCACTTCACAGAATGGAGTTCCAGCTAGCGGGCTTACATGTGTTGACCATTTCCAGCCAGGCTCATAGCTGGCCCTTCCCAGCGTCATTCCGCCAATTCGCACGATCTCAAGCTTGCCCTTTTCAAATGAGCGGGTCTCATCAGGGGCATCAAAATTTTTTAGCAGAACATCGAGCATTTCCACATCCCCTCTTCTTTCAGGCCCGGAGGGCCGGCATAGAGTAGCCACGTCCGTGAGGGCGTGGATCAAAGATTCTGGCAGACGATGAGCGCCGAAGGTGCGGAACCATCATCTGGACCAGGAATATGCCGGCCTTCAGGCCTGAAGAGTATTGAGCTGTTTTTTCCCACGCCCTGACGGACGTGGCTATTGAATACCAGCCCTTCGGGCCTCGGTTGACGAAATTGCGAGTATTCAAACGTACAGGCTTAACTCTGGGAGCGACTACGGTCACTCGTCCCCAAGTAATCGCTAGTCCTCGTTCCTCGGCAGAACAAAATCATAGTTGATTACGCCTGTTACTTTTACCGGTTGTCCGTTTACTAGCGTTGGAGGGAATTTAGCGTCATATGCCGCCTGCACCGCCGCCGCGTGCAGAAGCACATGACCGGAAGTCGCGCGCGCGGAGGTCACACGGCCTTCTTCATTGACAGCTACCTCAACACTTACGGTGCCTGCGACTCGCGACATTTTTGCCATTGCGGGATACGCCGGTTCGGGCAGGCTAATCGCTTTGCTGTTGAGAACGCCGCCGACCGTAGTTGATTTAGATTTTTCTGGTCGCTGCTCAGACTGCGTTTGAGGTGTGACAATCGGATCAGAAGACGTTGCGGGTCCTGAAGGTGTCGTGGTTGCTGAGGACATACTCGCCGTAGTGAAATAAAAATCACCTACCAACGAGGACGCTTCCCATGGGGTTTGTTTTCCTGCGGTCGAATTGCGAACTGATATGCGGACGCGTTTGAATACTTCCTCGATACTCAACCCCGGAATCAGCATGTTCCGAAGCAGCTCTTGTGTATAGAGTCCGTTCCGCGCGTTTCCATCGCTGGCAACCGAGCCCGGGGAAGTCGCATAAGCGATTAACGTCCCGCTAGGTGCATCCATCTGGGCCAATCCGTTTGACGCAGACCGGAAGCTCCTGCTGAACGGGTTATTGCGGCATGCATCCAGGATTACGACATTCAATCCATTACCTGCCTCGTCCATCAGCCCGAGCATTAGATTGCTATCAACGGCTTGATCTTCAATATCAGCCTCACTCTGAATATTCGCGTCAACAGGAATCAGATAGTTGCGGCCGCGCAATTGGACGCCATGTCCCGCGAAGTAAAACAGTCCCTGGCCGCCTCCCTTTAGCTTCTGTCCAAACTCACGAATCATTGCTTTCATTCGTCGCTGTGTCAGATTCACGCCGTGGTCCACGCTGAAACCAACCTTGGACAGTGCGCCCGCAATGTCTGTCGCATCATTTGCCGGGTTCTTCAAAGGCGGAGCGTTCTCGTATGCCGCATTGCCGATCACCAGCGCGATCCGTTTGGGAGAAGCAGCTGACTTCTCCTGGACCAGTTGACGTCCTTGCTGCGGATAGGCCGGTAACGAAACGAAAAGTGTAACGAAGAGGGCAATGATAGTTTTCATGGAAACTCCCTCCGAGACTTTATCTGGTCGTGGCTAATTTGAGAACCAGCTGATTAGGTACGGACCTGAGCCGGGCTTCGACGATGAAAGAATCCGAACGTCAGTCGGGTACTCATAAAATACTTGGCAAATCAGATACGCATGCAGTTTGATTTCAGGGCAAACAATTACAGAACCCAGCGCGGTAGCGCGGAACCCTTTCGGCTACTCCACATAAAGTAATTGAGGCTTTGTAATGCTTGCCGCCTCCAGCATCCCGCGCTACCGCGCTGGGTTCTGTAATTGGCTAGCGAAACTGCCATCAATGCTCAAATCAAGACACACTCCTTAGGCGCTTGATTCTACCGCCTGGGCGGTGCCTCACGGTTTTTTCTGAATGTTGATGATAGCTTGGTTCGTTGGAGTTCCGCGGACGTTCAGGCCCACCCAAACGTAGTCTATGCCATCGAGTTCATCCGGGAGCCGGACGATTACCTGACTCATCCAGTCGAGGCCCGGAACCGGCGCCACGTGCTCGACGGCGAGTTGGTAGCGACGGCCCGACGAGTCTTCTGCCTCGGCAACGATGTCAGTGACTGAGGGCGAGTTTACGCGCGACGCGAACAGCGAGACGCGTGTGCGGCGGTCGCTGCTGAAGTTCGAGGACGAGACCTTGGCAAATGGGTCGGCTACCTGCGTTACCGAGTCGAGAGCGATGGCCCAGATGGTTTTGGGTTTGATGAGCAACAATGGCGACGAAGCGGGCGGCGCGGCGGTTTGCGGCTGCCACGTGGGTAAGCTGTCGTGTGCCTGATTGTTGGTGATCCGCGTTTGGCCGGTGCCGTCGGCGTTCATTACGTAGATTTCATAGCCGGCTTGGTGGCCGTCGCGGTTGCTGGCGAAGACGATGCGCGCGCCGTCCGCAGACCACGCCGGGGAGATGTCGTTTATGAAGGCGCGACCACCGCTCAGGAACTTTTTGCCCGTCCCGTCAGCGTTCACAACGTAGATGTTTGTATCGTTGTGTTCGCCTTGCGCCACATATGCGATGCGTGTCCCGTCTGGCGACCAGGCCGGTTCGCGGCTGTAGCCCTCGACGACCCTTCGGATGCCGGTACCGTCGGTGTTGGCGACGTAGACGCTGAAGGTCCCATTGTCGCGGCGGCTCGCGAAAGCCAGGTGCTTGCCGTCCGGCGACCATGCCGGGCCAAAGTCTTCCTGCGGATTTTTACTGACGTTTACCGGGCTGCCGCCGTTGATACTTACCACGTAGATTTCGGTGCCGAAGTCCTGTCCCTGCCCCAATCCGGTGAAGGCGATGCTGGCGCCGTCGGGTGACCAGACGGGAGTCTCACCCGCGACACCCGGGAGCTTGGTTACGTTCGTGCCGTCGGCGTTCATCAAGTGGATGCCGTTACGGCCGTCTCGGTCACTGACAAAGGCGAGGCGTGTCCCATCCGGCGACCAGGAGGGATTACCGTCGGAAGCCAGGCTATTGGTGACGCGCCTCAGCCCCGTGCCGTCCTCGTCCATCACGTAAATCTCGTCGTTGCCTTCACGGTTCGAGCCGAATGCGATCCTGCGCTTGTTGGAGGGCGAGGGTGTGGGGGTCGGCGGGGTCGCTGGATCGTTGTCGTGAATGTGGAGCGTGCGGGCGGCGCCGTAGCAGACGGAACCTGACGTTGGGCCCGCAGGGGAGAAGTCCAGCGAGACGAAGACACTCTCGGGGTGGCGCGACTCGATCTCGGCGTCGTCGGTGATCGGCACACGGAAGGTCTTGCTGGTTTCCCCGGGCGCGAACAGCAGCGTGCCCGAGGTCCGCGCGTAATCGACTCCGGGCGTGGCCGACCCCAGCATGGCTCCATAGATGCAGCCTTCTGCGTCGATCTCGATCTCGGCGGCGAGGTACTTGACCGAAGCCTCGCGGCTGGTGTCACCCATGCGCACGACAGTGATGGTTGCGTCGCCGTCACCCTCCGAAACTCGGTACGAAGCGGCGCTAAAGTCGAACCTGACTTCCGACTGCGTGGCGGTCTCGGCGCGCGCGACGAAGTCTACGCGCGGGCCGAGCCAAACAGTCAACACAGTGACTGCGGCGAGCGCGGCCGTCGTGTATCTCCGTGTGATCGTGCGAGGCATTGCGGGACTACTCCTTCAAGGTTACGGCACGTCCGCTTCCGCGAAGTAGTTCAGAGTTCAACCTTCAGGTTGTCCGTTGCCCGCGTAAGAAGCAAACCTAAAGCTGTAACTCTGAACTGCCCGCCCCAATCAGCGACTGAGCCGCGGCCAAAAGTTTATGCGCAGGGACATATCACACTCGCGCACCGCCGGAAGTTTCGGAAGGTTAACCCGCGCGCAGGTAACCTTTCAAGCCGGCGGCACTAACCAACGCCCTCGAGTCACCCAATTACTGTCGTTTCCACTTCAACTCAATTTCAACTTCTTCTTCATCCCCATTGCGTTCGTATTCAAACTCCACCTTCGCATAAGGAGGGACATAGATGCGCTGGCCCGCAATCTGTATCTCAAACGTTTTCTCCTCTTCTAAAGCGTCCGCCAAACGTCGCAACTTAGCGACCACCTCTGTGGTCGAATAGGATTTCTCCACTTCCTTTTCGAGTCCCATCACTTCCTCCTAAGAATTGAAGTTCGTACCTTATGAAGTCAGTACCACCTCGCGGTAGCGGGTGGGCCGGCGTCCATTGCCGATTGCCGATTTCCAATTGGTCTGTTGCGCAAGAGGCCAATCGGCAATCGGCAATCGGGTGCAACGGTTCAAGGATTCTCTCATCTTGAACACCGGCTAAAGCCACGTTTGAATTAGGGCCTCCGGGTGGCTAAGCGCATGGACCAATGTCGGATTGACTGAAGATGTCAGGTACGCGGACTATCTAGCCTTTCTGCCTAAGATGGCTTCAAACCTCTTTGATAGAAGTTCCTTAAGTTCGGTGATGTTTTTGTATTCTGGAATATTGTGAACCAATAGGTCGAAATGCAACTTTGTGCCGGACTGACGGTAAAGGATCGGCCATTTGTTCAACGCATGCGCAAATCCCACTTCATAATAAACATTAGGCCTTTCTCCGGTCATGTCTGCAATCAAGAAATCCGAGTTCTCAATATATCCTAGAACTACCTCTGTAATTTTTTCTTGATGCTGAACGTCATCTGCACGAACAGCTTGAATTTCAAAACTTTTGCAGACTTCTTTGATTGCATTACAGACGTCCTCGAGTCCAGGGTTAGCAGGGTCCATCCACATCATTATGAAAGCAGAATTGGGGGTCGAAATGTATTTGCTTCGAGCTATTTCCGTAAATGGGACAGACCTTATCATCAGAAAAGCCTCATCCATGAATTCGTTGACATCGGATTTTACTGTCTCCCGATATTCAGCTTCCTTAACCATCTTTTCAAGACTTGTTAAGAAGTCAGCGATGCGATTCTGTTCGAAGACTGAGTATTGTTTTATTTCCGCCCATAGCAGATGAAACCATCGGTTAATGACTATCAAAGCCTCCGTTATCTCTTCTTTTATGCCCTTATCGACTACCTTAAATTCTATCAACTTCGATAATTCACCTATCGGCCATTTATCAAGGGCCTTCAATAAATTGTCTCTGTGGACGTATCCGTCTTCGTATAATTTCTGAATGAGGAGAGGTAACATTTCCATATATTTGTCTCACTCATAGTTTATTTGCTTAAAAAGAAATTGTCACCGATAGACTAGGAGACACTTAGCCCTTCGCTCCAGGGCCGGGCACCCAATTGAAGCCAATGACTTTTAATAATTTCCCAACAGACGTTAAATCACCAAACTATTAGCAAGTGCGTGCAATGTAGGGAGGTGGACGCTCCCATCTACAGCGGCGCGTCCGTGCTCAGTGTGAGGTTTCGAGCTTTGCACGACGCCGAACTGCCTCTACAACTTGGCGTATGGCATCGATCACCAATTTCGGATCGTAGAGTTGAATATGGTGTCCGCTTGTTGTCGCTATGATTTGTTTGCTGTTGCGCGCGAGATTAAGCAAGTCCAGTTGCATGCGCTTTCGATCCTCATCAAGTTGCCTGCCTTCCGCTGTGTCAGGGTATTCACGCTTACCACGCGTCAAGACAATTAGTGGGATATCGCCGAGTGGATAAGGGCGCGCCTTTCGGGCCGCGTAGAATTCTGCGAACTCTTCCCCCCAGTATGGGTCGTTGTCAGCCCCGTAATGTTGCGGCTGCGCCTTTGCCCACAACCGCCACTCTTGAATGCGCAGCGGCAATCGATCAAACGGCGGGTTGATTTTGGGTGGGCCAATCTCGTTTAGGAATTCCTCCAATTTCTGCCTCTCTTCAGGGGCGAGCGTTTTGTCAGAGACAGGGATAGTCTTTTGAATCGGTGGGATGGTCCTTCCCTGAGACAGTTCCCGCATCCGCTGGACCTTGCCGTTCATAAACAACGTGGTGTCTTCGTGTGTGCTGTCAACCAAAACAATACCAGCGACCTCCTTTGGATACAGCTCCGCAAATGTGCGCATCAGAAGGCCGCCGATAGACTGACCGACCAGCACGTATGGCCCAGGGTTACCCGTTTTCCGGAGTGCCGTATGCAACTCATAAGCAATCTGTTTCATCGAGCGTGGGCGCGGACCTAAATCACTCCACGCGTTGCCGGCGCGATCATACGAGCACACTCGGGTAAAGCTCGATACACCTGGTTGCACTAAACTCCAATCAAATGAGAAGTCGCCGGCGCCTGACTCCAGCACCACCGTCGGTCTCCGTCCTTTATCGCTTCCATTGCAGTTGAGGTGCAGTCGCCATCCGCCGACGTCCACCAATTTGCCAGGAGGCGGAGGCGGCTTCACAACCCTGGTGCTCGTTTGAGCAACAGCTATTTGCGATAGCGACAAGAGGAGCAACGCTAGCACAGAGCCGTATCGAGTCCGCCACAAAGTCGAGGCACACATATTCTTAAGTTCCTCCTGAGTCCATCTCTTAGCACGAAACAAATCCCCGGAGTGACGACTAAGAGATAAGTGGGTGCTCATGGCTCTAGTCCTTAGACGTCACGTCACCGTTTGGAATCGAATGTTCGGGCAGTCGTTCAATATTCCCGTTATCTGGAGACGATGGTTCAGATTTAGGACTGAATTTCCCGGAGCATCGCTTCCGATTCGGCCAGTGTGCGTCCTCCGAACGCTCGGGTGAATGACGCGTCGCGCATCAAGTCGCGCATCAAAGTGATCGCTTTTTCCAGCAGTTCGGCGCCGCGTTCGCGCTGCCCGAGGTCTTTTCCCAAAAGATAGCCGAGATTGCCCCAGGTGCTGACGCACTCGCGCGACCGGTCCGGACCGAGCATGCCGTCGGCCTTCTCGAGCGCAGCTAACGCGAGCTCCGGTCGGTGCAACTTCTGCTGGGCCAGTCCCTCCCAGTTCAGGGACCACACTTCGGTCAGCCTGTCTTCAATCTCACGCGCAATGGCGACTGACTTCTGAGCGTCGATCACAGCCGTCTCGTAAGCGCCTGGATCCTGCGGCCCAAGAGCATAATACGCCGACGCGCGATTGGAGATGGCGATGGCCTCCAGCCGCCGATTGCCGAGTTGGTTGTGAATCTCAATCGCCTTCTCAAGGAGGGGAAGCGCACGTTTGGGTCGCTGCAGGTAGTTCCATGAGATCCCCATGTCGTTCAGATCCTCGCCTTCCATTGAACGATTTGCGACCTCCCGATGCATGGGCAGCGCTTTCCTGAAGGACGAGATAGCCTTCTTATAATCCCCGCGGTTGAACTCGAGAGATCCGACTTTGTTGAGAAGGTCAGCTTCTCCTGATCGATCCGCCAGACGTTGGTAGATTTCCCTGGCCTCGCTGTAGTGGCCCATGGCGATGTCGAAGTCGCATCGACGTGAATACGCTTCTCCCAAAGACTTGAGAGTAACCGCCAGCATTCGCGGATCGTCGAGCTTTCGATGAATGGCGAGCGCGCTGTTGAGCAGCTCTATCGCGTGATTAAAGTTGGTCCGGTTGCGCTCCAGTTCACCGTATTCCCTCAGTATCTTGCCTTGCTCCGCGAGGTCACCGGTTTCCTCGGCCCATCGTAAGGCCTGCAGAAAGTATTGTTCAGCTTTCTGCGTGTCTCTGCGCGCGTACCAAACCCCGAGCGCGCGCACGAACGTATCCATTAACTCTTCGGTACCCGCCGCACGAACGCATGCGAGCCCAAGTATCAAGAGGCGGCGCCCGGTTTCCCCCAGAGCCGGCCGCCGCAACACATACGGCATGACCGCCTTCGCGAAATCAGCGGCACGCGAGACATTAGCGCGTTCAGACGGACTCAGGAGTGCTGTGGTCGCCGCTGGCTCAGGACCAGCGAGCGCATTGAGGTCACCCAGCAGTAGCTCGCATTCGTTCCAGAGCTCAGCCGCAGTTTGCAAGAGGTGTGGAGTGTAGATCTCCATCTGCGACCATTGCACCTCGGGCTCGCGGAAACGTTGCGCGGCAGTTTGGGTGAGGAAGTCGCGGTAAAGGACTTGAGTCGCGGCCAGTCGATCCGGCTTTTTGAGGAGCAGGCTGCGGGCAAACGCGCGAAGCAGTGGGTGAGAGCGGTAGATTTGGTTTCCAGGCTCCTCCTTGATCATGGCTAGCTTGAAGAGTCCCCGCAGGGCACGTTCGGTGAGATCGTCGTCTTTCGCATCACCCCACACGGCTGCGATTAGATCACGGGTCATTCGACTGCCGTCCGGAAAAACGCCCAGCGCCGCGAAGCGTTCGGCCCAGTTAGTGTTTCTCTTTTTGTCATGTTCGAGAAGATGTTCGAGACTGACATTGAGGCTTACCAGGACGCTATGGTCCTTGGTGACCCCATCGGCCAAGTCGACCGCTAAACTGTCCACTCCCTTTGCGAGGCTGGTAGCCAACCGATCAACTTCATGCGGTAAGTTTTCGGGGAAACTGCAGCGGGCGCACGCCAGCTCGAGTGCAAGTCCGTGCCCATCGACGAGATTGACTAACTTCCGAACGGCCTCAGCCTGTATGGATGAATCGGCAGGCGCCGACCGTGCGCCAATCTTGGCAAGAAGCCGGCTGCGCACCAATTCGGCGGCGTCATCATCGTTCAAACGAGGTAGCTGATACATCAAGCAGCCGCCTACGCTCTCGATGTTGCGAGACCGCGTAGTGAGGAGCCGGGTGGCATCGGATGGAAGCGACTTGAGCAGCTCTTCCGTCACTTTGAAGTCCGACTCGCTCACGTCATCGATCAGGACGAGTAGTTCGCCATAGCCGGCCAAAAGGGAGCGCACGTCGGCGCTTTTGTAGATTTTGGAAGGTTGGTAATCAGGCGTCAGCTTCGCCCACTCCTGCAGCACTGCCTCAGCGTTCATCCGTTGCGGAGCTTCGTTTTCCCCATCGCCGCGTTCAACCTCGCCGCGTTCGACGAACAGCACGCCACCTGGATACCGCGCAGCGATTCGACGCACCAGCTCCACGGCCAGCATCGTTTTGCCCTGGCCACCCATTCCCTGGATCGCGATAGTCTGGCGGGTGGTCTTCACGTTAGAGTCGGAGCCAAAGATCAACTCGAATAGTTCTTTAAGCTCGGTCTCACGCCCGACGAATACGTCAAGGTCCAGTGGCAGCTCTGCGTGCAACCTGGTTCGCGACGTGCACCGGAGGGTGTGCTTTTTGATCACGCCCAGCAGCTTCGACAGTCCAGCTATCTCGTCCGCGAAGTCGATCCACTGTATGTGCGCCAAGTGTTCAGGCGGCGGGGCGTCGTAACGCAGTGGAATAATTGTCTTGAACAGCCGTTTCGCCTCCCTTTGCTCGTATGCGATAACCTTACGCGAAGGGGCCACAGAAGATTCTGTAAGCAGTGCAATCAGCATTGTGGCGTCGCGAAGACCATCATCGATCTTTCGTTCCCAGAACTCGCCAGGCTCGATGTTCGTTCGATCGACCCACACATTGTCCACTCCCGCCTCCAACAGTTTGTCGCGCAACCACAGCGCACGTTCACGATCCTCACTCGCATAGCTGAGGAACACGTCCGCCGGGATGCGCTTTTGTGGTAAGGCTTCCTGATTGGTAGACATGCCTGAGCTCTCCGATCCGAATTTAGCTTGTGATCCAGGTTCCCGGTCTATGCGTGAGGCGCGAGTCCTTTAGTTTGACCTTTGCGAGGAATGCTCTTCTCCGGCAGCAAGCGCTTGTGATGCGGCGACCCGATCTAAACAGGGCCGCGCGCGTTTGTGAAGTCGAGTTAACCGATTGGGGAACACTGAGAAGTGAGTTAACCGGGGGACGCCGGCGTAGCCAACGTCCCCGGTTTACTAGCATATGGTCCTCACTTGAATTTGAAGTCAGCGCGGTGGATGCTGCCGTCATTTAGCTGAACCACCAACTGACGACACGTACCCGCCCACGATTGTTCTGTCTTCCAAACGTAGGTATACGTGTCCGACCCGGCAGAATAGCTGAGGCTGCTGCCGCCCGCGGTCACGGTTTCCTCCAGAGTGACTGCGGGATCTGTTGAGTTACACGCGATTACACCTGAAGACGGTGAGTTCGGAGCGAATATGTTCAGGCCTTTGTCCCCGCTAAGGCTGAACTTAATGGGAATGGCTCTGCCGGCATTAACCACGTTGAAGACCGGTTGATTGTTAATGGGCGGGAAGAATCCCGTGAAGTTGTAGAGCACAGTAACGGTGAAGCTGCAGTTTGAGGTATTGGTGCCATCACTCGCCGACGCGTTCACCGTCGTCGTACCAACCGGGAAGCTGGAGCCGGAAGCCGGACTACTGTTGACAGTCACGCTTGATGCGCAGCTATCTGCAGCCGTTACGGCCGGATAGTTCACAACCATTGAACTGGCCATCGAATTCGCCGGCAACGTTACCGTAATGTTTACCGGACAGGCGATAACGGGTGGCGTGGTATCGACAACATTCACCGTGCGCGTAGCTGTTACTGGGTTGAAGCCGTCGGTGGCCGAGTAAATGATCGAATAGGTGCCCGGCACGTCGACATCAACGGTGCCCGACGGAGTAACCGGTAGGCTGCCGGCGCAGCTGTCGGTAGCTGTTGCGCCCGGGTCGACGAAGCTGGTGTGACATTCCACCGTCATCGGGTTAGCGCCGGTGATGTTAATAATGGGAGCCGTCGTGTCGACGATATTGATAACAACATCATCGGAATCGGATCCTCCGCCCGTATCTGTGACAGTCAGCGTAATGGTGTGCGAGCCTGACGACAGTGAGACGCCAAGCGTGGCGCCGGTGCCCAGAGTGGTCGCTCCCTCTTTCCACGTGTAAGAGTTGATTGTTCCGCTTCCCGGCGTAGAGGCTGAGCCGTCAAGCAAGACAGACGTAAGCGTGCCCGCACACTCCACGACCTGATCCGCCCCTGCGTTTGCGACGGGAGGCGCGGCCGCCGTGCCAAACTTCTGTATGCGGTCGTTGCCTCGGTCCGATACGTACATGTTGCCGCTCAAATCGGTGGCCATATCCGATGGGGAACTGAATTCACCATCGGCACTACCAGCAACACCGCAGGCTTCGATGAACGTGCCAGTGGAAGTGAATTTCTGAATCCTGTTATTACCTGCGTCGGCGACGTAGACGGTGCCCGATGAATCCACGTCTATGCCTTGTGGCGCGTTGAACTGTCCGTCTCCTGCGCCCAGCGTTCCCCACTTAGTGATGAACGTGCCCGTTGAGGTGAACTTCTGTACCCGGTTGTTAACGCTATCAACGACGTAGACGTTGCCGGATGAATCCACGGCTACGTCGTGCGGCGTGTCAAACTGGTTGTCACCAGTACCGCTCGAGCCCCACTTGGTGAGGAACGTACCGGTAGAAGTGAATTTTTGTATTCGGTGGTTGCCAAAGTCTGATACGTAAACGTTGCCGGACGAGTCGACGGCTACGCCACCAGAGCCATTGAGAAACAGTCCGTCGGCGCTTCCCGCACCGCCCCACGTCAATAGAAATGTGCCGCTGGAACTAAACTTCTGCACCCTGTTAGTGTTTAAGTCAGTCGTATATACATTGCCAGTTGAATCTGTAGCCACCTTGTTAGGTGAAACGAACCCGCCGGGAACATCACCCGAGAGACCGAACTGCAAAACAAAATTGCCGCTGGAATCAAACTTCTGCACCCGCGTAAATGAATCTGGAACATAAACACTGCCGGTGCTATCGACCGCAACGGACATGGGCGAAATGAACTGGCCAGGGTCCGTGCCTGTGGTCCCCCATTTCAGCAGGAAATTGCACACTGCTGTTGCCGAGACCGTCAATACGAGCATTCCGGTCATCAGTCCCAGGAAGACTGTGAGCCAGCGATGCGGCCTTAAACGCAATCTAAACGAAAGTATTTTCGAACGGGACGAACGCGGAGGATCTAATCTCATCTTAATCTCCTTTTTAGAATGGGGTCAGTGGGTGAGCGAATGAACGCGTAAAATGCGAACTTAGGTTTGACTTGAATCTGCGGTTCAAAGGTACACGTGGGTTGGCCAGTTGTCCATATTTTTTCGTTGAATTCGCGCATCGGTTAGCATCTTATGAAACAGAGCGGACGATCCACGACAGGGACACTAATCAACACGAGTATTTAGCATTGGATCGTTTGTCGTGATCGAATAGCAGAAACTCAGTGAGAGCAGGGTAATTGAAAGAGTCGTAATAGTAGCCTTCAGGCGCGGTTTCTCCTCGCTGGTAACGAATGGCGGCTGGGTTATGAAAGCCGTCGATTGAAGAGCGAAT
>Ga0190272_10000887_pt1 | contig 14602 bp, 9 predicted proteins | sample Popmic504T_FD_133746 | JGI IMG/M metagenome (GOLD analysis project Ga0190272, IMG submission 133746) | Populus adjacent soil microbial communities from riparian zone of Shoshone River, Wyoming, USA - 504 T | ecosystem: Environmental > Terrestrial > Soil > Riparian zone | place: USA: Wyoming... | reverse complement strand
TACAGTATCATTTCCATTGCTGACAAGGCTGTGATTGGCAGTGGGATCAATGTCAAAATTTTCATAAAGCAATGTATCTGACTGTGAAAATCCAAGTACAGGCACCATTGCACAAATCAAAGTAATTATTCTTTTCATATTTTTTGGTTTTAGATTGTGTGACAAAATTAACAATATATAATTACATATAAGGGTGAATCTTAAAAATAACACAATAGAATCTAATTTTTACCTGGTAAAAGGATAAAAAATGATGCCACCAGGCAGTTTAATTTTATTTTCCCGCACCATAATAAACCCTCATAGATTTATGAAATTTCCCTGCAGTAAAATCCACAATATAAATTCCAGCTGCCAGTGAAGATCCGCTCAGGTTCAACCGGACACTGTATTGCCCTGGTTGCAATGGCGACCCGGGCTGCTGCAGCTCTGTAACCGGCCGGCCATCAACTGTATAGATCCTAATGCCCACAGGAGCTGCCGTGGGAAGGTTAAAAGAGATGAGCGCTTCTTCGGAAAATACGGTAGGATAAACACCGACTGCAGGATTTTGTGACGGATCTTCCGGAACAGTGGTATTAAAGCTGAAGTGGGCCACAATCGAATCATTACCAGTGAGGTCGGTCACAACTTTCATAGCAGTTCCATTCGGATTGAATGTCTGAGAATTGGCCGTCCAGTTAACAAACGTATAACCAGGATATGGCATTGCTTCAAGTTTAGTGTCCATTCCTCCGAAATATGTTCCGTTCCAGGGAAATGAGTCAATAACAAGGGAATTAAACTGTACGGAGCCGGCCAGGGCGGGATCTGCGTCGAGGTTAACTTCGTAAGGTCCGTTCAGGTTATAGCATCCGATAAACCCGGTTGATAACAAAGTACAACGCGCACTGATAAAATTGCGCAGGGTCTGGACATTGCTTTGCCATTCTGTGTAAGTACCGTTCCATCTTATGGCATGCTGGTTCATTTCAGGATCGATGGAGGCAATTACGGAGTCAAAATAGCTTAGCATATTGTCACAGCTGAAGACTGTGTTCCATATATCGATCTGGCGGCTGATGTAATATTGTTCAAAATCAGGATTCTGGCGGAGCTTGTTCAGCAGCGCTATGTGACCTTCGGGATCGGAACCTCCGCTCAGACCTTCGGCATCACATGGATCGGCGTTCGCAAGCGTGCTGGGTATGCCGGTATAGTTAATGTAAAAATCGAAAGTAGCATCGTTATCCCACAGGATATACCCCCATTTGAGGTGGGTACCGGTAGTGTCAAACCCGCGCCACCAGCCTGTATTATAATTCAGCCAGTCGGAGCATACAGTGAATGAGTTTATGATTATATAATCCACCAGGCTTGCAGCGTCGTAACGCTCCATCACATAATTATACTTGGAAGTATCAGCCATGTTATTGGACATAATATAACTATAGAAATTGTTCCAGTCAGTAAGGGACTGGGCACCACCATATTGCGACCATGTGCTGCCCCATGTCTGGATGAACTGAATGTCATATTTATCCTGGCCATAATAATAATCAGTGAAATCCGGATCATTAACCCTTTCACGAAGGTCATAAACGCCCCAGTAAGTACCATTCATATAAACGATGCATTTTTCACCTGTTCTCACATCCACTTTCATTCCACCTTCCTTGGCCATGTTCTGAATATATGCATCCCTTACGTGTGCGCTACCGAGATTTGCGGTATGATGGTCGGCAGGGTAATTATCGTCGCCTGAGGCGCGAAGAATGATCCGCTGAAACCTGTCACGTGTTGATGAATCGAATATTTTTTCTTTAATCGCATAGTTGTAACCCATTTCATCCCTTGACACAAAATCAATGCTTCGCTGGCTGTTGGCCCATGAATCCTGCCCGTGCTTGTTGAATTCGCCATAGGTTTTGGCAGTTCGTTGCTTGTTCTTGTCAAAATATTCAAATGATCCGAATGGTATCACACTTCCTGAACCATTAGCCAATGTTGTCAACTGTGTGCCCGCAACGGACACAACCCTTAAGGTATGTGTGACATCTATAAAATAAGTGTCAAATTCCATAAAGCTGGGAAGTATCTGCGGATTTGTGCTGAACGTAATGGCCTTTAAAACGCTGGTGGTTGTAATAGTCAGTGGGATACCATTGTAAACAGTTGATGAAGCAGTTGGAAGCGTACCGTCAAGGGTGTAGCGGATCACAGAATTGGGCTCGTTGGTGGTGATATCAACTGTAACTGATCCTGTATAGAAACCGGCAGGCATGCTTACATCAGGTTTATCAGCGTAATCAGCGTATGAAGTTGTGCTGTTGGATGCGTTCGGTGTAGGATTGGTAAACACTCCCCATTGCGATGACCCATTGGTAATGCGTCCGTATGAATGGTCGAGCTGCGTTTTTTGCGCTATCTCCAGCCAGTCAATGATGTTGCCGGAAGGGTCCGACAGTACGATAAACTCAGTTTTGGTTTGGGTAAGCTTGAAATTCGTATAGTAATGTGATCCGGAAACCAGGTTCCTGCCTGATGCCCAGAACCTGAAAAAGCCATTGCCTGAAATATTGGCACCGGCAGGTATTTTCCACTTGGTTTTTTCCAGTGTGTCATCACTTAAATAATAACCCGTAAGGTTTACAGTGCTTCCACTGGTGTTGTATAACTCTATCCAGTCCTCATACTTGTTGAAGTTGTCTGTAAACTGATCGAGGTTTGAACATGAAAATTCATTGATGACCACCTGTGCATTTGTGGTGGTTTTTATTCCGCTAAAAAGCAAAACAAACAGAAAAATCGGGTAGAATAATCGCATGGGATTGAGATTTTTTATTAATTATTTGGTTGGTAATGCAATATTAAATATTAATTATTTTAAAACAAACTGATTTCGTTTATTTTGCAGGCATTAATTATATTAATCTAACCGGTAAATACCCGGCCGCAATGAATCCTTCCGGTAAACATCCATGAGCTACGAACTTTTCATTGCACGCAGGATCATATTCGGAAGTTCCGGGCATGCAAGAATAAGCAGGCCGGTGATCAGGCTGGCTATACTGAGCGTTGCCCTTGGACTTGCCGTTATGATCGTTGCCGTAACAGTAGTTACCGGTTTCCGTAATGAAATTGAAAAGAAAGTTACCGGATTCAATGCCCACCTTCGGATCAATAACTTTGACAATAACAATTCCTATGAAGAAACACCTTTTGAAAAAGACCAGCCGTTTTACAACGTGATCAAAAAAAACCAGGATGTAAAACATATACAGGCTTACGCTACAAAAGCGGGAATCATTAAAACCCGCACCGAGATTGAAGGAATATTGCTGAAAGGGGCGGGTCCCGATTTCGACTGGAGCTTTTTTAATGATAAGATAATCGAAGGTAAGCCTTTCATGCCTGACGGAAAAACAGCTGGTAAAGATGTTCTGATCTCCAAAAATACTGCAACCCTGCTGCAGCTTAAAAACGGCGACCCGGTGCTGGTATATTTCATTCAGCAACCTCCACGTGTAAGAAAATTCAACATCAGCGGTATTTACCAAACCGGGCTTGAAGAATTTGACAACCTGTATATGATCTGCGACATCGCTCAGGTACAGCAGCTAAACGACTGGACACCCGGGCAGGTTGCCGGCTTTGAGGTCACCCTCCATGACTTTGAAAAACTCGATGAAGTTGCACCGCTCATATACAACCAGGTTGGTTTCCGTTTTAACACACGCACAATCAAGGAGCTTTATCCGCAGATATTCAACTGGCTCGAGCTGCAGAACATCAATGTTTACATCATCATATCGCTGATGATACTTGTTGCAGGCATCAACATGATATCCACGCTTCTGATCATCATACTTGAAAATGTCAGTATGATCGGCATTTTGAAATCACTCGGCGCAAAGGACATCAGCATCCGGAAAGTATTTCTTTACATGGCTTCCTTCCTGGTCGGCTCGGGTATGCTTGCAGGAAACATCATAGCCCTGACGCTGTGCGGCCTGCAGTATTATTTCGGAATTATCAAGCTTCCACAGGAATCATACTATGTAAGCGTGGTCCCGGTTAATTTTTCAATAGGATACATTGCACTTATCAATGCAGGAACCCTGCTCGCCTGCATGGCAATGCTCATCATACCATCTATGGTGGTCAGCAGGATCAGCCCGGTGAAAGCCATCAGGTTCGACTGATCAATATTTTTAGAAAAATAAAATAAAATAAAACTGCTGATGTTTAATGCATCAAAATGATATTTTCAGCCTGGTCATTTTAACTTCTACCTGATATTCCAAACCATCCTGCTATGATCCTGCTCCGCAAAAATGCAGCACATGCCATCCTGCTGTGCATGCTGATGTTTTCATGTTCATTGAACAAGAGTGTAAAGCTCACTTCCACCAACTTCACAGACGTTATCGAGCAGCAGCAAAATCTTGTTTTTGCTTTCGACCGGGTGATGGCGCCGGATTCCCTGGTTGGCAAATGGGATTCTGTTGCATACATCGCATTTACACCTCCGGTAAAAGGCCTGTTTAAGTGGAATTCAGGTAAAGAGCTTGTTTTTTCTCCTTCCGTTTCATTTGCGGCCAGCACCGATTATGTGGCTCAGTTTACAGATGCTTTTACCGAACGTGCTGGAGGTCTATATCCGGCAGACGACCTTCCTGCTCTGCGTTTCCACACACCATACCTGGCGATTACAGCAGTTAAAGCTTCATGGGCTTCTTCACAAAAGTCGGTTGAGAACATCGCCCTGCAACTTGCTTTGCAGTTCAACTACAGGGTTGACCCGGATGAAATAAAAAACCTTGCTAAGATCACCATCAGTGGAACCCCGGTTACATTTGAGCTTAAAAGCGCCGCACAGGGTCATGAAGTGATCATCCTTGCAGATGGCCTCACCGAAGCAATCACGCAAAATGCAACTGTTGACATCAGGATAGGGAAAGGTCTGAAATGTCTTGAAAGCAGCTACGTGACTCCCGGTGACCTTGCATTCTCAGAATCCCTGCCATCACCTGAAAAGCTGGAGATCACCCAGGTACAGGGAATTTTTGAAGGCAACGGAGCTATTATGGAGGTAAGCACAAACCAGCCGGTTGAAACAAATGACATCCGGTCATTTATCACGATCGCTCCCTCCATTCCTTTTACAGTTGAGAAAAACGAATCAGGGTTTGTCATAATGGGAGATTTCAATGCCGGCGCTTCCTATGAGCTGTCGGTAGGTAAAAAGCTGAAAGGCAAACTGGGTGGTTCAATGACTGATAATTTTATCGCCCTGGTACCATTCGGCCAGATGGCGCCATCAATTTCCTTTGCTTCCGCAAAAGGTATTTACCTGTCATCGCAGGGTTCAAAAACGGTCGGAATAAACATCGTGAACATCCCGAAGATCAAAGTAACGGTTACCCGTATATTTGAGAATAACATCCAGGCATATATGCGAAACAACCGCTACAACGAATATGACGGTGAGGATAATGAGTACGGTTTCAGCTACGGCGACTATAATCTTGAACAGCTTGGCGAGGTGGTAATGAAGCAGGAATACGAAACCAAAAACCTGGCACGTACCTCCGGCGTAAATCTGCTGAACCTAGACTTCAGCCAGCAGGGACAGTTCAGGGGAATTTACCTGGTAAAGGCATCCTCGGTTGATGACCAGTGGCGGAAAGCAGTCAAGCTGGTCTCTGTGTCTGACATCGGGCTGATAGCGAAACACACGGGGGATGAGATTCATGTGTTTGCCAATTCCATCCTCGACATGGAACCCATTGCCGGAGTAAAAGTCAATTTTACAAGCCGGAACAACCAGGTCCTCCATACAGCCACCACCAACCGTGACGGCGTGGCGGTATTTTCAGGCATCAGGCAGAAATTCCCGGGATTTTCAGTTTCCATGATCACAGCCCGCAACGGAAACGACTTCAACTACATGATCTTCAGCGATACAAAAGTGGAGCAATCGAGGTTCGATGTGGGAGGCTCACGGCGCAATGAATCCGGATATCGTGCCTTCATATACGGTGACCGTGAAATATACAGGCCGGGGGAAACCATTCATAACAATATCATTATACGAAACGATGGACGTGAAACGGTGCGGCATGTGCCGGTGAAGATAAAATACATTTTGCCCAACGGCAGGGAACTGCAGGTTCAGCGCAAAACACTGAACTCGCAGGGTGCCTGTGAAACTAAACTTGAAGTGCCTGCAGGAGCGGTAACGGGAACCTATACGGTTGAAGTCTACACGGCAAACGATTTGCTTGTCGGAAGCAGTAACATCAGCATAGAAGAATTCATCCCTGACCGGATCAATGTTGTGCTTGCTTCAGGCAATACCGGATACAGCATTAACGACAGCATTGAAGTTGATATTACAGCGCTGAACCTCTTCGGCCCGCCTGCAGCAGGCAGGAACTATGAAGCAGAATTTTCCGTCAGTAAAAAATATTTTTATTCCACTGATTTCCCGTCCTATGATTTCAACATAGAGGGCTCCGGAAAGCGTTCATTTCCTGCCAAACTCAGGCAGGGAAAAACGGATGCCCAAGGCAAGGCGTACGAATCATTCAGTACTGACACATCTTACCGTGATGAAGGGATGCTTGCAGGAAAGATTTTTGTTACTGTGTTTGACGAATCCGGAAGACCTGTGAACAGGGTGAAAAATTTTGACATCCGCACGCAGACAGTTTTTTTTGGGTTGCGCATTCCCGACCTTTATACAGGAACGCAACAGGAAACAAAAATCGGCTGTGCTGCAGCAGATCCAAATGGAAAAGCAATTGAAGTTCAGGCAGCTCATTTCCAGGTTATAAAAGTGAGGTGGCATACGGTGATGGAGCGGACATACGGCACGCATTACAGGTATGTTTCGCAACGGAAGGAGGAGGTTCTTGTCAATAAAACGGTGAAAATCGGAAAAGGCGGAGCTGAAATACCTTTTGTACCCAATGAATCCGGCCAGTATCTGGTAAGGTTAAGAAGGACAGGGTCAGACAAATATGTTGAATCATCATTTTACAGCTACCGCTGGGGAAGCACCTCCAACACATCTTTTGAAGTTAACAACGAAGGGCAGATCGACATTACCATGGACAAGGAAAAATACAGTCCGGGTGACAAAGCACAAATTCTTTTCAAAACACCTTTCTCCGGAAAGCTGCTTGTAACGGTTGAACGTAACAAAGTTTTTGAATATCACTACCTGCAAACGGATAAAAAAGCGGCGATGCTTACACTCCCCTTACGGGAAGAATACCTGCCGAATGTATATATAAGTGCAACGCTGTTCAAGCCGATTGACGACGGCTCGATGCCGCTGACAGTTGCACATGGGTACAGCAATTTGGAAATTGAAAAAGCATCCAACAAGCTGCCGGTTACCATCTATGTTGCCGAAAAATCAGGGTCGCGCACCAGGCAGAAAGTAACGGTGAAAACGCTTGCCAGGGCTGATATTGAAATGACGGTCGCTGTTGTGGATGAAGGCATCATGCAGCTGAAGAATTCACCTACCCCGGACCCATATGGGTTTTTCTACAGTAAGGAAGCGCTCGAAGTAAATTCATCCGACGTATATCCGTATGTGTTACCCGACCTGAAAATGAAACGCTCGAGCAGCGGCGGCGACGGGTATGATCTGCAGAAACGGGTGAATCCGCTGAGCAACAAACGGGTCAAGCTGGTTGCCTACTGGAGCGGCATTCTTAAAACAAACCGGTCAGGTGAAGCCAGCTGCACATTCGATATCCCGCAGTTTTCAGGCGACCTGCGTGTGATGGCCGTTGCATATGCCGGTAAATCTTTCGGAAGCGCCGAAAAACACATCAAGGTTGCAGATCCTATAGTGATCTCGGCTTCAATACCCCGGTTCCTCAGCCCGGGAGATACGCTCATCATGCCCGTTACCGTATCAAACACGCTGGCCTCGACCGCAAATGTCAACAGCAGGCTGAATGTAACGGGACCCATAAACGTAACAGGAGTGTCAGAACAGACAGCTGCTATTGATGGTCAGTCTGAATCACGTATCACATGGAAGGTTGCAGCGCAGAAAGACATTGGTGAAGGAAGCATTGAAATTTCGGTAACATCCGGAGGAGTTTCCTATACGGATAAAACAGACATCACCATCCGTCCACCGGCATCACTTCAGAAAATGAGCGACGCCGGCAGCATCCCCGGCGGCAGCACACGGGTGCTGAACCTGGATCATCCTTTTATAGCGTCAAGCACGGAAGCCAGGCTGCTGCTCAGCCGGTCACCGATGGCTCAGTTCACAGACCAGCTGGAATATCTTCTGGATTATCCTTACGGTTGCGTTGAGCAGACCACTTCAATTGCTTTTCCCCAGCTTTATTACGCCGATCTTGTAAAATCGATCCGCAACAAGCCTGGCCGTCCGGTTAACATCTCACGCAATGTGCAGGCTGCCATCGGCAAGCTGCAATCCCTTCAGCTTTATAACGGTGCGCTCAGCTACTGGCCCGGAGGAGAAGAAGAGTCTTGGTGGGGAAGCGTGTACGCATGTCATTTTTTAACTGAAGCAAAAAAAGCCGGTTATGAAGTCAGCCAGCCTGTATTAGACAAACTGTTATCGTATATGGGTATGAAGGCAAAAAGCAAAGCAGAGACCGTTTATTACTTCACTGATGAAAACGGCAGGGAATACCGGAAAAGCCTTGCTTCAAGGGATATTTTTTACAGCCTTTATGTGATGGCGATTTCAGGCAAAGCCGATATGGCGACCATGAACTTATACAAATATAAAACCCCGCAGCTCAGCCTGGACTCGAGGTACATGCTTGCAACTACCTTCATGCTCTGCGGTGACCGGAAAAGCTATGAAAGCCTGCTGCCGAAAGCCTTTGAAGGAGAGCTGGCAAAAAAAGAAACCGGCGGAAGCTTTTCGTCCTATGTAAGAGATGAGGCGCTGGCCTTGTCGGGATTGCTGGAAGCCGATCCGGATAATCCGCAGATCCCGGTGATGGTGAACCACCTGTCGAAGCAGATCAGGAAAGAAAAATACCTGTCTACACAGGAAAGAGCTTTTGCGTTCCTGGCACTCGGAAAATTCATGAACTTAAACCGCGATAACAATGTGACAGCCTCCATTTCTGCAGGCGGAACACATGCAGGAAATTTCAGCGGGGAAGACCTGGTGCTGAACAACAAAATTGCGGGTAAGAGCATATCTGTGACAGTTGCGGGCAAAGGCAACCTGTATTACTCATACGAAGCAGAAGGGCTGACAAAAGACGGTTCATTCAGGCAGGAAGATAACTTTTTGCGTATACGAAAAACATTTTTCAACCGCTTCGGTCAGCCTGTCACCGGGAATACGTTCAGTCAGAACGACCTTGTAGTGGTAAGGCTGACGCTGGAAAACACAGAGCGAACAACCGTCAGCAATGTTGTGATCACCGACATGCTGCCGGCCGGTTTCGAGATCGAGAATCCCCGTATCGGCGCCGTGACAGAGCTCAGCTGGATAAAAGACCAGGCGGTTGCCGACCACATGGACGTAAGGGACGACCGCATACACCTGTTCACTACGTCAGATGACAAAACAAGGAACTTCTATTACCTGGCAAGAGCCGTATCAACAGGAAAATTCATCATGGGCCCCGTTTCCGCTGATGCGATGTATAACGGTGAATATCATTCATACCATGGTGCGGGAATTATAAATGTTGTGGCAAAATAATCAGTGAAAAAGATATGTTCCCAGGCTCAATTATACTGGTTGTGTCATTTTAAAATTGTTACTTTTATAAAAAAAAGCTATGTGGAAAAATGAAAACAACAGCCTTAAAAAAACCTTTGAGTTCAGGGATTTTGTTGAAGCATTCGGCTTTATGAGCCGTGTGGCACTGGTGGCTGAAAAGATGAACCACCATCCTACCTGGACAAATGTTTACAACAAGGTGGAGATCAGCCTTAATACGCATGATGCCGGCAATACGGTAACCGACAAGGACCGGAAACTTTCTGAAAAGATCGACCAGTTGCTTGCCGGATAGGCTATAAAGCGATCACGAAATTATCTTTTGCAGGCTTTTCGTCAAGGTGCTGCAAGGCTCCTTTGAGTGAATTTACAAGGCCGGCATGCGTGGTTGGCTTCACAATAAAACGCTGTGCACCGGCTTCAAAGAAGTCTGAAAAGTCTTTTTCCGAAACCGAACCAGAGAGCATGAAAACCGGAACATTTTTATAACGTGGATGAGCTTTGATCTCTGATAAACATGTTTTGCCATTTATTCCTGGTATATTGAAATCCAGGAAAACCGCATCAAAAGTGTGATGGCTGTCGAGAAAAGGGGTAACATTCATACAATCTGATAGCGACATTACATTAATATCTCCAATTTCCTGCATTGCTTCTACAAAAAAGCCCTGATCATCCTGGTCATCGTCTATGATCAAAATTTTCATCATGGTTTTGGTTGGCTATGGAATTTGTCTAAATACTTAATTATCCGGCAATTCGTAAAAACGTATGCCATTAAAATTCAAATCAGGGTTCTCAAAACATTGAGCTTTGCATTTTACGGACCGATTAAATCCGAAGAATTACAAATTAATCATGTATCTCCTAAATTTAGCTTTGAAAACCAGTTTTTTAAGTCTATCTTTGACTCCCCTTAATACCCGTTATCTCTTCCTTAAAAAAATTACTTCTTTTATCTTATGAAACTTAAGAATTTTGTTGCAGGCAGCTGGATTGAAGGCAGCGGCCCCGGGGCGGCTTTGTTCCATGCGGTAACGGGAGACCAGATAGCTGTTGCATCCAGTGAAGGACTCGATTTTAAGTCTATGATGGATTACGGCCGTAAAACCGGCGGACCGGCTTTAAGGAAAATGACTTTTCATGAAAGGGCCCTGATGCTGAAAGCGCTGGCCTTGTTCCTGACCGAAAAAAAAGACCTGTTCTATACCTTATCAGCTGCCACCGGTGCCACAAGAAGTGACTCATGGGTAGATATTGAAGGTGGTATCGGCAACCTGTTCGTATACGCGAGTAAAGGAAGGCGCGAGCTCCCAAATGAAACCTTTTATGTTGAAGGCAAGCAGGAGAAAATCTCTAAAGGAGGAACCTTTACAGCTCAGCATATCTGTGTTCCGCTTGAAGGAGTTGCCATTCATATCAATGCCTATAATTTCCCCATCTGGGGCATGCTTGAAAAGATTGCAGTCAATTTACTTGCGGGAATGCCTGCAATCGTAAAACCGGCCACCTCCACTTCATACCTGACGGAGCTGATGGTAAGGGAAATCATCGCCTCGGGCATTCTTCCCTCGGGCGCCCTGCAGCTCATCTGTGGAAGCACAGGCAACCTGCTCGACCTGGTTACAAGCCAGGATGTAATCACCTTTACGGGAAGCGCTTCAACAGGCAAAAAGCTCAAGCAGCACCCTGCCGTCATTGAGAACTCGGTTCGTTTCAACATGGAAGCGGATTCGTTAAATTGCTCTGTTCTTGGTCCTGATGCATCCCCGGATAAAGATGAATACAAGCTCTTTATCAAGGAAGTAGTAAGAGAAATGACCACCAAGGCAGGACAGAAATGCACAGCCATCCGCAGGATCATCGTGCCGGCAAAATATGCCGACGCAGTTGTAAAATCAATAAGCGAAAAGCTCAAAACAAATATAATCGGTGATCCCTCACTGGAAGGTGTACGCATGGGACCTTTGGCTAACAAAGCCCAGGTTAGGGATGTAAGAAGCAAGGTGGATGAACTTTTAAAGGTCTGCGAGCTCGCCTATGGAAATTATGACAGTTTCGAGGTTAAAGGGGCTGATAAGAATAAAGGTGCTTTTATGCCTTCCATGTTGCTGTACTGCCATGAGCCACTTAAAAGAACAGAACCTCACAGCATAGAAGCCTTCGGGCCGGTAAGCACCGTTATGCCTTACAACACGAACGCAGAAGCTGCAGAGCTTGCCAAGATGGGCAAAGGCAGCCTGGTTGGATCCATTTTTACTGCCGACGATGAGTTCGCAAGAGAAATGGTTCTGTCGACGGCATGCATGCACGGCAGGATCTACGTAATGAATGCAGAAGCTGCGGCCGAATCAACCGGTCATGGCAGCCCGCTTCCGCACCTGGTTCATGGCGGACCCGGTCGTGCAGGCGGTGGCGAGGAAATGGGCGGCATCCGCGGAATATTCCATTACATGCAACGAACTGCTGTTCAGGGATCTCCGACCACACTCATGCATATTACCAATACTTACCTTACCGGTGCCCGCCAGACGGAAGATGCCATCCATCCTTTCAGAAAATATTTTGATGAGCTGAAAATCGGTGAAACGCTGGTTACACACAAGCGCACAGTGACCGAGACCGATATTGTAAATTTTGCAAACATCAGCGGGGATAACTTTTATGCTCATACAGATGTTACATCTCTGGAGGGTTCCATCTTTACCGGCCGTGTTGCCCATGGTTATTTTATTATATCAGCAGCAGCGGGTTTGTTTGTGGATCCTAAAAAAGGTCCCGTGCTTGCAAATTACGGTCTTGATGAGCTCCGGTTTATAAAGCCTGTTTATGTGGGTGCGACAATCGGCGTAAGGCTCACAGTCAAAGAAAAGATGTCGAAGGAGAAAAGAGAAGGAGAACCGGCACAGGGCGTTGTCAAATGGCTGGTTGATGTATATGACGAAACAGGCGAAACCGTTGCACTTGCAACCATCCTGACACTGGTCGCAAAAAAAGAAGAAAAACAGGAAGTTACTGTATAAACCGATAAACACTTTCAACATTTTTAAAAATGATTACTATGTATGATACATTGAAACGATTTGAACAGAAGTATGGCCATCTTAAGAAAAAAGGCCTGACAGTCAAAGGGCTGAGCCTGGTCGATCCCAAGCGTAAGAAGCATGTAATCCAGATCTCCAGGCCGCTTATTTTCGACAACCGTCAGTTGCCAAAGAGTTTTGAAGGGCTGGAGGTCAAGGCTGTCATACAGGGTGAGCTGCCGAAAGAATTCAATGTGAACAGGACGCGTCCCGACTGGCACAAATACGAATACATCTGGGCGCCCGAGCGTTTTGAAAAATTTGTTGACCGCTGCTCGGAAGAGATCAAGGAAGCATTCAATGATCCTTCCATGAACAGGCAGCAGATGCTATCCGCTTTGTGCTTCGGTGATTTTGAAGGTCACAAGCAGAAGTGCGACCTGATGATAAAAGAGGGAAAGATCCCTGCATACAGCAAAAACTAAATTATTTTATGGGCATCTGGTTCATGCCTTATACAGTCGAGCAGCTTAATGGTGCCGCCGGTCCTGTCATGCCCGGCCACCTCGGCATCGAGTTCATAGCGATAGGCGATAACTTTTTAACTGCTACTATGCCTGTAGATAACCGTACACGCCAGCCTGCAGGCCTGCTGCACGGCGGCGCTTCTGTTGCACTTGCCGAAACCCTTGGCAGCATGGGAGCATGGATGTGCATTGACCGCGCTGTAAAACAGTGCGTCGGGATTGAAATTAACGCAAACCATATACGCAGTATAACCTCCGGAAATGTAACCGGCGTATCTACCCCTCTTCACATAGGCAAAAGCACACATGTGTGGGAAATTAAAATCACCAACCAGGAAAGTGAGCTGGTCTGCATCAGCAGGATCACCATCGCCATACTGGACAAAAAGTAAACACCATGTCTGAAACAGGCCGGATAACATCCAAAACAGAAAGCGGTATAGGGACAGTCACATTCTATCATCCTCAGAGTAATTCGTTGCCGGGTTCGCTGTTGCGTGAGCTTGCCGAAACCATCAGACGTGCCGGCAAGAATGATGATGCAAAAGTTATTGTGCTGAAGAGCGAAGGCGATAAAGCATTTTGCGCCGGTGCATCCTTTGACGAGCTGGTTTCAATAGACAGCTTTGAAAAAGGGAAGCATTTCTTTTCAGGTTTTGCCGAAGTGATCAATGCCATGCGACTTGCACCGAAGCTGGTTATCTGCAGGGTGCAGGGTAAGGCGGTAGGAGGTGGCGTAGGGCTTGCATGTGCTGCAGATTATACTTTTGCACTGGATACAGCATCCGTAAAGCTCAGTGAGCTGGCAGTGGGAATCGGGCCGTTTGTGGTGGGCCCGGCTGTGGAAAGAAAAATTGGCACAAGCGCTTTTTCCGCTCTTACTATCGATGCAACAACATGGCAAACTGCAACATGGGCAAAAGAAAAAGGGATGTATGCAGAAGTTTATAAAACAGTTGAAGAATTAGATGCCGGGGTCAACGCCCTGGCAAATAAATTAACAACAAGCAACCCTGAAGCCATGATGCTGTTAAAAAAGATCTTCTGGCAAGGTACGGATCACTGGGATAAATTATTGGCAGAACGTGCTGAGATGAGTGGTAAACTGGTGCTGTCGGATTTTACGAAGAAGGCGATTGAGAAGTTTAAATCGGGCGCAAGATAGAGTAGTTGGGAGTTATAAGTTCAAAGTTCAAAGTCAGTAGTGTCCGGTAAAAGTATCAAAAAAGAATAAAAAAAGGAGGCACGAATGCCCCCCTTAGGTAGATTTGTTTTGCGAACAAAAATTCACCTATGAGCAAAAGTAATTTTTTTACCGG
>Ga0190272_10000886_pt1 | contig 14621 bp, 13 predicted proteins | sample Popmic504T_FD_133746 | JGI IMG/M metagenome (GOLD analysis project Ga0190272, IMG submission 133746) | Populus adjacent soil microbial communities from riparian zone of Shoshone River, Wyoming, USA - 504 T | ecosystem: Environmental > Terrestrial > Soil > Riparian zone | place: USA: Wyoming... | reverse complement strand
GCTTATCAGGTCGGAGACGTCCGTCCGACCCTAGCGGTTCCCGCAAGACGGAACGTCTCAGACTGACGACGAGTTGACCGCTGCCAGCCGGTATCGTAGCAATTGCTCGATGCAATAGCCGTCGGTCAGCCGTTGAATAGCGGGGGCGCGAACATGCTTGCAACCGCCCGGAAGTCTACGAGATTGCTGCTGGCGAGCCTGGCTCTTGTTGCAGCTGGTTCCTCTGCGGCCTCCGAGCAGGCTCCGGCAAATGCAATCCGCGCGGAAGACTTTCTCTCCACTTTGGGCGTGGCAACCCATATCGACTACACTGACGGACAATACAGCGACATTGGGAAGGTGATAGAATCCCTCCGCTATCTCGGAATAAGCCGGGTTCGCGACCACGCTCCTAATCCCGCATCCGACCCGGTCGGACAACGGCATCTCGGAACCGCCGCGAAAGCAGGGATCAAGTTCATCTTCACTTTTCGGGGGAACGATCCCCACGCCGGCGTGAAGCTGCTCCGCGAGTTCGGCGAGCGGCATCCGGGTTCGATCACGGCCATCGAGGGGCCAAACGAGGTCAATAACTGGCCGATCAGCTATAATGGCCTGAAGGGCACGGAAGCCGCCCAGGCCCTTCAGGCAGCCCTGTACGATCTTGCTAAGCAGGATCCGCTGCTCCGCGACCTGCCCGTCATCGGTTTTACCGACTACCCGGTCCACTCCTCTAAGGCCGACTGGAACAACGGTCATCCTTATTCCCGCGACGGCGGGCAACCGAGCCGCGTTCTCCTGGAAAGCAAGCTCGAGCAGGATAAGGTCGATCCCGGACGTCCATTCATCGTCACAGAGACAGGCTATCACACGGGGCTGGCTGCCCATAAGGCCGGCGGATGGCGGGGAGTCGATCCGTCGAGCCAGGCCAAGTTCATCCTCAACACTTATGTGGGGGCCGCGCGGCTCGGCTTTAAAGGCACCTACATTTATCAGCTCCTCGACGCCTATCCGGACCCAGACGGGTCCAACCAGGAGCGGCAGTTCGGGCTATTCGACGTTCAGTTCCGGCCTAAGCCCTCGGCAAGGGCAGTCAGGGCTCTTGTCCGCATCCTGCAGGATGACCCGGCGGCGGACGCGTTCGAAACCACCGCTCTGCCCTATTCCGTGACCGACCCTGAGGAGGTCAAAACGCTCCTCGTTCAGAAATCCACGGGTGCGCTCGCGCTTATTGTCTGGAACGAACCGGACATCTGGAACGAGGACGCTCCGATCGCCATACCGCCCAAGAAGGTGACGGTCGATCTGTCGAGGCCCTTCACCTCGGTCCGGATCTTCGACCCCCTGATTGGCCCCGACGCGGTGCAGAGCCTTTCGGCTCGCCGTGAGGTGGAGGTGGAGGTTTCGGGTTCCCCCGTAATCATCGAAGCCGTGCCTTGAAATTACGTCCTTCACCGCAAACGGCCTGAGAAAGACCGGTTTACCCGCGCCGACGATCGGTGTTGACCACTCATGGTTGTCTATGATGGAGTCTTGCCTGCGGCAATCCACGAACATCGATCCTACGGGGTAGATCCCGCATGGACGCGGTTCCCCTGATCATTTTCTGGTGTCTGGCGGTCTGGGGCTTCTTCAGCCGCAAGCCGGTCTTGCTCTATCTCTTCTTTACGACGATGCCCTTCGCGGCCTTCGCGGTCATCCCTCCTCAGCTAACAGGAGGGCTGACATTTACGCCGACTCCGATCGTAGCCGTCCTGATCATAGTGCGGACACTGGCAAATCCGTCCGGCGTGGATTTCACAATCGGGTCCGTTCTGTCCCCCCGCCGGACTTTCATGCTGTTCATGTTCTGGCTGATCGCAGTCTTCACGACCGCGTTTATGCCTCGTCTGTTCGCCGGGCGCGTGGACGTGATCCCGATGCGCGGTTCGGAGCTTGGCGCGCAGCCGCTGTTTCCCTCGACGCAGAACATCTCGCAGCTCGCCTATCTCACGATTTCAGTGTTCGCGGTTGTTGCCTTTTCGCGGCTTCTATCGAACCACGGGATGCGGCATGCCGTGAAGGCGCTTTTTCTCGGCGCCCTGGTGACCGTCTTCACGGGAGCGCTCGATTTCGCCAGCGACTATCTCCCACTGGAGCCTCTTCTGGAGCCCTTCCGGAAAGCCACTTACGCAATGATCACGAGCGCCGAGGTGCTCGGTGTGCAGCGCGTTGTGGGTCTTACACCGGAAGCATCGACATTCGGCGGCCTGTGTATCGCCTTCCTATCCGCCGTCTATTTCTTTCGGTTCTCGCTCCCCCCTACCTCGCTCTATTACCGGTCCGCGCCCATACTCATGGGGCTTCTTGTCCTCTTCCTCTGGATGTCCACGTCTTCGGCCGCCTACGTTGCGTTCGGGGCGTTCCTGCTGATAGCGGCCCTGGAATGGTTATGGTCCGGAACCATGGTTCGGGACGGCTTGCGACGACGTAGATTGGCAGCCGAGTTCTGGGTCGCGTACGCAGGCTTCGTCGCATTGACGATCGTAACTCTCGTTCATCCAAGCCTGCTCAATCCGATCATCGATACGGTCGACACCATGGTTTTCCAGAAACCGTCATCCGAGTCCTTCCAAGAACGGAGCATTTGGACGGCAGTGTCCTGGAAGGCGGCCTGGGAGACGTATGGTCTCGGCGTCGGCATGGGCGGGACGCGTGCGTCGAGCAGCCTCGTTGCCGTCATCAGCAATGTCGGATTCCTCGGTGCCCTCTTTTACTACCTGTTCATTCTGCAGACCCTCCTCGTCAAGGTGCCTGCCGCGGACCGATCCGGCCAATCCATGATCGGCGCCATGCGATGGTGCATATGGCCCGGCTTCATAACCAGCCTTCTTGCCGGAAGCACGGCCGATTTCGGACTCTTCAATGCATTCCTTTTCAGCGTTCCATATGCGGTGAGCAGTTCGATCTACAGTCAGCACGTTCCTCTGCCGGCAACCCTTGGAGCGAGGCGATGAGAGATATTTGTTGTCCTTTGCTGGCGGAGCCCATTTGTCCGTACGGCAAGGGCTCTCACCCAGCACAGGACGGATTCGTGGTAGAGCGGGTTCCGTTCGGATTTCGGGAATGAAGCGCGTCTGTGTCATCGTGGCGACTGTCGGCCGACCCGAGGCCCTCCGGACTCTTCTTGGACATCTGCAGCGCCAGACATTGCAGCCGCAGAGTGTGATCTTGTCGATCGAGAAAGCGGAAGACTGTCCGGCTCTCGACGGACTGACGATACCGATCAAGGCTGTGTACGGTCCCCGAGGCCTCTGCCAGCAACGCAATCGCGGGCTCGATGCGTCGCCGCAGGACAGCGATATCGTCGCCTTTTTCGACGATGACTATGTACCGAGCCGGTACGCACTCGAAGGCATAGTAGCGGCGTTTGAGCGCTTTCCTGCGGCCGGCGGCATGAATGGCGTCCTCCTTGCCGACGGCATCAACGGGCCGGGGATCGATCTGCACGAGGCGGCAAGAACGGTAGAAGCGGTCGATCTGCAACGGAAGTCGTCGTCTCCGAACATGCTAGGACGGCTTCAGGGGTTGTATGGCTGCAATATGGTCTACCGCGCCTCCGCGATTGGCGGTGAGCGATTTGACGAAGCTCTGCCGCTCTACGGCTGGCAGGAGGACATCGATTTCAGCGCGCGTCTGAAGGGTGACAAGATCAAGACCGATGCATTCTACGGCGTGCATTGCGGCACAAAGAGCGGTCGTGAAACCAAAGGAAAGCGGCTCGGCTACAGCCAGATCGCGAACAACTGGTACCTACTGCGAAAAGGCACGATGACCCCACGCCATGCGCTGGGGCTCGCTTCTTCGAACGTCGTGGCGAACCATCTCAAAATGCTCAATCCCGAACCGTGGATCGACCGTCGTGCGCGTGCGGCCGGAAATTGGGCCGCTCTCGCCGATCTTGTCCGTGGCCGGTGCACGCCGGCGCGTATGCTGAAGCTCTGAACCGCGACTTCGAAGTGTCTAGCTCGCTGCCTCGCGCGAGAGTAGTTCGCGCCAGTGCGTAAGGAAGCGTTCGCGGGTGAGGGACTGCGCATGCGCCCTTGCAGCCGCCGTCATCTCCCTCCGCTCCGGTGCCGTAAGATGCTGGAGCTGCTCTAGCCCATTTCTTATGGAATCGACGTCCATACAATCGACGAGGATGGCGTGACCTGCGATGGCCTCTTCTTGCGCCGATCCACGGCTCACAAGCGCCGGCACCTGATAATAGGCGGCTTCGATGACCGGCATGCCAAACCCTTCAAGGAGGCTCGGCGATACAAAGCCTGACGCGTTTGCATAAAGCCAAGCTAGCTCGTCGTCCGGCACGCGTCCGAGAAGCCTGACACGCGGGCATTTCTCCGCCTTCGCCTCAACCTCGGCCCTTCCATTGCCGGCCGGACCACAGATGACGAGATCGAAATCGTTGACAACCGAGGACGATGAGTACGCCTCGATCAGGCGGATATAGTTCTTGCGGATTTCGGTCGCACCGACGCTGAGCAGAAACGGGCGATCACCAAGGACGGCCGGCTTGCGGCCGCTCGATGTTTTTATGCCACGCGGGTAAAGCGGTATGACCTCCATGAAACGGAAATCCTCACCGTAAAGCGCCGCGAATTCTCGACGGCTCGTCCCGCTGACGAACACCATTCCAGGCTTCATCGAGCAGATTTCCGTATAGGCCAGTCTGTAAAGATTGCTCACATCCGGCGGGAAGAATTGGCTGTGTGTGATCGGCCCGACATCGTGACAGAGAACCACGTCCTGAGGCTTGAATTCGGCTCTCAGCACGTAGAGCGGATCGAGAAAGAGCGTTTTGCGCCCCCCCGAACGCATCCGACCGAAGGGCTGGTTCTTCAGGATACGGTATTCGAGGCCCATGAGACGCGCGCCCAGCTTCCGGATCACACCCTCCGGAATCCGATCGCGGGGAAAGCGCCAATAGCGGATTTCGCTAAAATGTGCGGCACATTCGGTCGCGATATCCTGCGAGAGGTAGAAGGCGCCAGTCCTGTTCACGACCGCCAGCGAGAAATCACAGATCATCGGCGCTCCCTCTATTGGCAGGCGACGAGCGGCAATTCGAGCACCGCTTCGGTGATCAGCACGGCCGTCATGGCCATGGCGACGAGGCCGAAATCCGCCCGTCGCTCACGCCTCCCGGATCGCTTTCAGCAGTTCCTCGGCCGCACGCGCCCATGTGAACTTCCGTGCCTGCGCTCTACCGCGTGCGATCATGTCCTGGCGAAGTGCAGGCTCGCTCTCCAGCGCAACAATCTGCCTGGCCCAGTCTCCGGGGCCTGTCGGATCTGCGGAAAGGGCGGCATTGGCACACACCTCCGGCAGGGCGCCGCAGGGAGCGATTACGACGGGGCAGCCAAGATACATCGCTTCGAGCGGCGGCAGGCCAAAACCTTCGGTCAGTGAAGGAAAGGCAAGGCAGTGAGCGCGTACCATGAGCGCCGCAAGCTCCTCGTCTGTGACGGTCCCGAGGAACGTCACCCGCTGCGGCACAACGAGACCTTGGGCTTCAAAATCTGCGCGGCTCGCGGAGCCGAACAGCGCAAGTTGGAAGTCCTGCATGCTCGGAAGCTCCATCGCGCGAAGCAGGACGGCTAAGTTCTTGTGCGATTGCGTATTGGAAAGCCCGAGCACATAGCGGCCCGGCGCGAGGCCGTTCGCATCGATCACACGGAAATCGGGTTCGATCCGCAGGACATGATCGGCTCCGTTGTGGATGACCGTGATCTTCTCCTCGTGTGCCACCCCTGCCTTGGCGATCTGCGCCTTCGAATAATGCGAGACGGTCAGAATTCGGCGGTGAAATCTGCCGATCAGCGGCTGAACCAGCCTGTACCAAAGCCGAAACGGCAGCGAATAGGAGGCAGGCGAAATATGAACCTGCGCATCGTGGATCATGGTGATTGCGTTCGGTGCTAATACCGGCCCGAGATTGCAGAGATTTACAATCCGTCGCCCCCGAGCCGCCCAAGGCAGGCTGAGTTGCTCCCACGGGATGCCTTTCAGCATTCCGCGCCGCACGATCGGTATGGCTGTCAGATTGAGTTCGCGATGGAGATTGCGCGGGGCGTAGATGCTCGCCCTCATTCGCTCATAAGCGCTGTCTGCCGCGAGCTTCTTATCCAGCGCGCAGATTAGTTCCAACGCAACGCGATGAACGCCTGTCGGTCCGGCCGCCAGAAACTTGCCGTTGAAGATGACTTCGCTCAAAGCCAGCCCCCGCCACAACTTCGTTGCTTTTCAGCTGCAACCTCCACGGTTCATTGCAAAGGTCGCTTGCTATGAACGGATTTAGCAGAGTTCCGATGAGTGCCTTTTCAGTACTGACCTTCCTGCTTGGGTCAGCGTCGGGGATCTACGCCGACGAGTATAAATTGGGCGTCGGCGACGTGATTGAACTCACTTTGCTCGGGATCCAGGACTATAGCAAACGAATAACGGTGGGCATCGACGGTAGGGTCCGGGTTCCAGGTGGAGGCTCGTTCGCCGCAGCTGAACGAACCATTGAAGAACTCAGTCGAGACATTCGGGTCGACCTTGCCAAGAAGACTTTTCCCATGGCGAAAGATGCTCAAGGCGAAACCATGTGGGACGTGGTCTATCCTGAATCAGTAATGATCGATATCGTCGAGTATAGGCCCGTTTACGTTGCCGGCGGTGTACTCACCCCGGGATCACAGCCGTTCCGTCCCGGACTTACCATGCAGCAGGCTGTTTCCGTTGCAGGTGGCTACAGCCTGTTTCCGGCACGGGCTTCGAGCGATCCACTCTATTTGATCGGCATCGAAAAGGATTATGGGCGGTATTTGACGGAAGTTGCGAGCGTTCAGACCAAGGTGATCCGCCTGACCGCTGAACTTAGCGGCGAGTCGAAGATCGACTTTAGTTCCCTGATCCAGCATCCGATGCTGACAGACTTTAATAACAAGCTCAAATTCGTGGAAAGCGAGCAACTCGCAGCCCGCGCACGCCAACGTGGGAACCAAAACCAGTCACTTAAACTTGCGATCGAGCAGGCCAACAAGCGTCTGTCGCTTCTGTCGGACAAACAGAGCAATGTCGACAAGGAAATGGAAAGCTATAGAGCGGAACTCGCACGCGTAAGCAAGTTGTATGAGAAGGGCCTCGTTCAGATCGGAATGTTGACTGACGCTCAGCGGACAGTCCTGTTCGGATCTACGCGCGCGCTGGAAACTTCGGCGGAGGTGTCTCGCCTCGCGCGAGATCTGGTGGACCTTAACAGGGCGCTGGCCGAGGTCGACGAAGACCATCAGATCGAGATCCTCCGCGAGTTGAAGGAGGCTGGCTCCCAGCTCGCAGAGGCTCGTGCGAAATTGGCGAAGGTGGCAGCCCAACTCGCTTACCCCAATCCGAGCCTGCTTGACGGAACCGCCGAACCCACGGTCCACGTTGTGAGGATTGAAGGCGGTCACAGCACGAAGTTCAGCGCCGCGGACGATGCTCTCCTGATGCCCGGTGACGTTTTGGAGATTTCGTTCGCAGCGGAGGGAAACGAATTCTCACGGGACACCAACATCTTCGACCCCGGCATTACCGCAAACGCACCGTTGTCGGCCAAAGAATAGACGCGCGGCGTCCGGCACGACATTGCTATCGGATCTGCTCAGCTACGAACCGCTTGGGCCATCCGACTGGGGTGACCCGAATATCAGGCGACCCCGACTTTGCGCTTTAGGGGCCGGGAAATCGCTCCTTTTGTTGACGTCGAGCCGAAATCGCGCCGCTTTCGCGCAGGACCGAGCTTTTTTGTTCTGGGAAGAGTTCGGGGAGTAAGCGGTACCTCTACCAGCCGGCGGAACGCGCTGGCGCCTTCTACCGGTCTGTCGCCGGCGCCCGGCCCTGTTCGCCAGGCTCAATGGGTTTCTGTGCTACGAGGAGATAATTCATCGCGAAGGTACGGGGAGTAGAGCCTCCAAGGAAAGCAATTCGGACATAGGTCGTGAACGCCCACCGAAGCATGTCCTTGATCTTAATACTGATCCCACCGCGAATGTTTGCGGCGACCTCTTGCGGAGCTCTCAGCTCGTATTTTGTGAAGCCAGACAGCCTCATCAAATCCGAGACTTTGCCTTGGCCAAGTGCATTGATATGCGTTTGATCTCCGTTCTGCAAAACAAGTCCGAATGGACTATCTGCATTCGGGAATCTGGCGAAAAGATACCCCCCTGGCCTCAGCCTGGAAAATATTTCTCGGCATAACCTCACTAACTCTGAATATTCGATGTGCTCGAACACGTCCAACGCAACAACCGCGTCCAACGTGGATGCAGGTAAGTCCGATGGCACCTGTACAATGGGAATGCTCAAAGTGCGAGCTCTGAGCCGAAGTTCTTCCTGGAGCTCAGATCCGTAAACTTTGTACTGCTGCGCCTTAGCCCAACCAAGAAACGCGCCGTTACCGAACCCTATTTCCAGTACGGCCGCCCGATAATCCAGGCGATCAAGCAACCGGCCGATCTCTTCTTGATAGAAGGCCTCCTCTGTCGGATTGGGGCGCCCAAAGCCTGCTTCGTCCCAGCCTTTCCAGGTGGAGTACGCATCATAGCTCACGGTCCCTGTCCTTCTCGAAATAGAAATCCTCGATGACGGCGCATATTTGCCTCCTACACAGCCAACGGCATGCGCAGAAGGTGAAGGTCACGGCCTCACGAGCCCTACGAACGCCTTCGCGTACCTAAGCGAGCCAATAAGCTGGCTTTGCACCATCCCGAGATCCCTACGATCATGCAGCAGCGATGACGCAAACGCACGTGCGGCCATAAGAGGACGACCCTCCTTTAACGCCATCTTTGCAAAGAAGCCGCCCCGACCAATAGCATAGCGTCGCATCAAGTTTGGAACGTCTTCCTGCTTGCGCCCATGATGATGCCTCACCACGACGTTAGGATCGTACATGCCTGCCCAGCCTCGAAGACAAACTCTGGCCGCGGCATCGCAGTCGGCGCCGGAGCCAATATAACTGCCTGGGCCAAATAGCGGATCGAACCCCTGAATCTCCTCAAGTGCAATTCGCCGAAACGCAAGATTCGCTCCGTGAACATGCCCGGGTGGAAGCAGCTTTCCGGCGGGCAAGCTGTACGAAGTCGTGCTCTCCATTATCGTGATTGGCGCATCTTGCGGATCATGCAGCAAGATGCGGCCAGCCACAAATCCAACGGCTGGATCTGATTGGAAGCTGGCGCATAAGGCGTGCAAGTAATTTTCTTCTGGATAGCAGTCGTCATCGGTGAAGGCGACAATTGGCGCATGGCTGCTATGAAGACCCTTATTCATAGCGTGACCTATGCCGGGCGCATCGCATGAAATTACTCGCAAGGGGATCGATAGCATTGTCGCGCAATCTTTAGCTACCTCGCCAGTTCTATCGTCAGATCCATTATCCACGACGATGAGCTCAGCCCCCTCAAGCGGCCGCAACTGTGCAAAAGCGCGTAAGCACCTTTCCAGTGGCGCTGCCCTATTCTTGGTGCAAATGACGACGCTGACGATCACAGCTGCGTTCTCCCGCGTTCATCCCTCGCAAAGGCGTTCGCGGACGCGGTCGGGTTCGCCATTCACCCACGCAGGTGGATAGTGGAAAGGTGCTTGGATCAGCGGAAGCGGCGCTCTGGAAGGACCCGGACGAAGCGTTCGCCTCCGCCCGAGCCTTCCTCCACGCCACTTCCGTCATACTCCTCACGCGCCGGTTCGGACCGGACTCTCAGACTGCGAGATGTTCTCTAATGTACGCTGGCCTCGCCCAGGTAATGCCCTCGCCGACAAAGGAAAGGCTGTGATAAGTGAAGGCGATGCCGACTGCGGCCAGAACGTCGAGCCGCCCCATCCCGACCTCGCTTCGATTACGATTGATCTGACGAAGCGAACGAACCACTGCACCTGCATAGCGACGCGCGGAGCCCATAGGGAAGCCGCGCGAGTCGCCGACCCTCTGCGAGATCACCATATTGTCGTGCCCCTGGCAGAGTGCACGCTTCACGAAGTGCTTGAAGCCGTTAGGCGGTGGATGCGCCACGCGGGCATCGTTCTGCATGAACAATCGCCGGCCGTCACGCACAAGAGCCTGGCCGAGTTCCACGCACTGACCACGTATCTGCGGCAGGTCAGGGAATTGATAGGCGAGGAATACGTCGCGGCGGAACAGGACGTTATTGGCATAGAAGTAGGTCGCCGGCGTAAGGCCGCCTCGTCGGCTCCGCAACGGAAAGAACCAGAACGCCGCGAATGCCTTGCTGAATCTGTCTTTCGGCTCGACGTAGGTGTTCCCGCAGACGACCTCCACATTCGGATCACGAAATGATCCGATAAGCGAGGCGAGCCACCCCGGCTCCGGGATCACGTCGCTGTCTACGAACATCACCAGATCGCGGTTGGCCGCTTCCGCGCCACGGTTTTTCTGAAGGTAGTAGGTCGCCTTTTCTTCCATCGGTATGAGGCGCAAGCCGATGCCCGGCAGCCTCTGGAAGGCCTCGCGCACGCTCTCCTCGATCTCCGAGGGATCAATTGCGTGCTGATCGTAGAGAACGATTAGCTCCGGCGGTTCCGACAGCTCGCTTTGTAGCGCCTCGATCTGGATTGCCAGTTGCGCGAGCATCTTCCGGGCTCGGTCGAACTCGGAAAGCCGCACATTCTCCCACTCGATGACGGCCGTGAAAGAAGGAAGGGAATTTCGCCTCATCTCACACCTCCACTAGGTTTCGGAATCAGCCGAACAGCAGCAATGATATGCGTAGGCACCTCTTGAATTTCTTTGCACAACGGGTGCCTGACCAAGTACAGAGCAACCAACCAAGAAGAAATAGCCATCAGGCCCGCACATATTAAGTGCAACAGCGGATCTACTGGTAAGCCTGGCAAGAAGTTCGCGCCGACTGCGCCGGCCAACGACGCAATTGTCGCGACGACGCCGGCTCCGAGCGGCCGCATCAATTCCGCCCATGCATAGCCGAGATGAGGCTTCAAAAGCTTTTGGGCCAGAACGCTCTTCATGGGGCCGTCGATTACGAGAGCAAAGCAGGCCGCCTCCAGCGAGACAAAGGCGGCCGCGAGAACGAGGAGCGTCCGGCTTGCCTGAATAGCGAGCTGAGCGTGGAGGTACCGTCGCGTGATGCCAAGAGCGACCAGGAAAGGCAGAACGAGGCCAGAAAAGGGAAGGAAGAGGCCCGCGGCGCATAGAATGCGCACCGGCGTGATAGCCGCGTGCCACTGCGGGCCAAGAAGGACGAGAACCAGCGGCTCAGCACAAAGGGCGACTACGCCGAAGAATGGCCAAGCCACCGCGGAAAGGTAGGTCACCTTGCGGAGGTAGAGATCCTTTAACTGGTGACCGCTCCGCTGTCGTCCCGACAACGTGGGCAGCAGGACGGGCGAAACCGCGTCGATCAGAGCCTTGTCGAACAGGGTCACCACAGTTTGCGCGCGCGCGAGCACGCCCAGCGCGCCGTAACCGAGCACCAGCCCCAGCGAAAGCCTTATCAAGGAATCCGCGACCTGCCGCGAGCCGTTGATGGCGCTCCAAACCCAGGCGAAATCAAAGATTGGAGCCAGTCCTGTCAGCGAAGGCCTGACGATCGGGTGAACAGTCAGGACAATCACCGTCGTGAACACGCTCTCGGCGAATGCGGCCCAGACGAGGCTCATCGCGCCGAATCCGGCCCATGCCAGGAGGATCGCAGTCACTGCCGATACAGCTGCCCCGGACACTCCGATCCAATACAGTTTGTCGAACCTCATCTCCCGCTGGAGCACGGCAAGGCCGACGGTCGCGAAGGGAGCGACCATCAGACAAAGCCCGAATACGACGAGAGGCTGGCGGAGGCTCGCATCGAGCAGGCCCGCGGGCATGCTCAGCACAATCGAAATGAGAGCGACCGCGGAGATCCACGACGTGGCGAGAGCGGCGCCGAAGGCTGCTCGTTGCGCACCAAGCGTGAGTTTGTCGACTTGGATCAGGTAAGGCTGGACGCCGCAGTCGACCAGAATTTGCGCGAACCCCGCCACGGCAGCGGCGGCTACGAAGACGCCTATGTCCTGCGGCGCAAGCGTGCGCGAGACTACCACAATAGACGCTAGCTGAATGAGCAGCGTACTATATTTCTGAGCGAACGATAGGACGAGCGATCGGCGCGCTGTCATGTCTGCTCCGGGCTGGCGGCATGGGCCTCAGGACCTGCAGAACTCGTTAGTACCACACCAGCCGATCTAATCAAAATCAACTTGCTCCGGACCCATGAAGACCGCTGAATAACGGGTGTTCCCATGCGCTTAACGCAGGAGCCAAGCTGGCCATGTGGCCGCCAGCGAGCCATGGGATAGCGTCGTCTTTACAGAGCCGTTCTCACCGTTCTCGCGCCGACGATCACCGTCGCAGTCCCGCGGCGAGCACCGTTCAACGGCCTGCCAGGGCTCTAACCCGGAATGCTTGGCGCCACAGAGTCAGGCCGGCCGGCCGCCAGTCAGCAGCGAGCGCAGCTTCGAGCTGACCGCACGCGGTAATTGTCGGGCGAGCGGCTTGAATGCGATGGAGCGGTAGGACGCAAGTTCCACGAACTTTTCTGGATGCACGAGGTCGAGCCGCTGAGACGGCTTCGCGACAGCGCGGAACGCCTCCTCTGCTTGGACGACAAGATCGGCCCGAGCTGCCTTCACATAAACGAGCGCATTCTGCTTGTACCAGAAGTGAACGTGCGGATCCTCCCAGACTGCAGGACGCACGATATCGAAGGCCTCGTAGCCTGAGCGGCGGAAAAGCTGCGCCCACCATGACGGCCATTGCTCGTTTACGTGCCGGAACCCGCCTTGATATGGAATTGCCGCACCGAACAGCACAAGGTCACCGTGGGCAACGATGGAGCGGATGAACTGCTCAGCATAGCGCTCCTCGAAATGTTCAGCCACTTCGGTTGAGATGATGAGATCGAAGCTGCGGCCAAGAGAGAAAGGCTGCCTGAAATCCTGAGTTGCGAACCTGTCCTTCGGGATCAGCAGAGCCTGCTGGTCGGTCCATGGGCCGTCGCAACCGAACACATCCTCGACGCCGAGATCGACGAACCGCTTCAACCAGTCACCGTGCCCGCAGCCAACGTCAAGAACACTCTCAACGGCAAAATACCGCCGTATGAGAGCCGCTACGAGGTCAGCGGACAGGCGCGTCTTCTCCTGGTGGGCTTGATGCCAATCGTTCCGATACATGCCGGCACCCTCCAGCCCTCCGAATGATGCCTACAGTATTTGCGAGTAGCAAGCGGGCAGAGCGGGCCACATGAAGGTCCGCTGACAGCACCTTCTCGGACACTCACAGCGGTGAAGCTGATTCGCGTACTGGAAGACCCCGCGCCGGAGCGTGAGGTGGGCGGGAATCGGCATAGCTTCGTTGTCCATGTTATGCACGTTGTTATGCAAACACGCCGAATGCAAGCGTGCCCGGTCGGGCGACATCTTGCAGGATCAACGACTTAGCTAAGAAAACGGGGAAATGGCGCGCCCTAGGGGGATGCAACAATTGAGGCCCAACAATGGGTGGGGACCTTTGTTGAGGACTTTTTAGACCGTCCACCCCCATAGAGGACTGCAGACAAGTTCCCCGCTTTTCGGAGCTCCCACGACATGAATTTGTACGCGAGTGCCAACGAGGTTGGGTTTCTTGGTCATCCAAATCTACATGATCGTGTCCGAGCGCGGCCTGGATCTCTCGATCTGTTTTTGGGCGTTTACACCGAGTGCGGCTTTTCGGCGTTGAGCTGCCCGAGGCGGGTTTCATCCGTCGTCAAAGTCACATGAGCGAAGCCCCGCAGCTCAGCCATCTTCTGCAGGAACTCCGGATGATAGAACCGGAATAATCGTCTTTCGCCCGCCCGCACTTTTTCGTTTTTGAACCAAGCGCCGCCTCCCGGTGACATGAAATTGTCAAAGTTGAACCAAACTGCCCCACCGGGCTTCAGCACTCTGAAAAACTCCTGCAGGAAGAAATCCGTCTCATCGTTATCGATATGCTCAAAGACGCCATAGGCAAACGCAAAGTCGACCGAGCCATCCGGCACGAGCGAAAAGGCTGGCTTGTCGATATGGTGGATTTGAATCCGCCCCTTTCCCTGCAGATACCTGCGCAGCCAGTCACAGACTACTTTGGAGTAGTCGACCAGTATCATTTCGCGACAACGGGGCAGCACGTGTCGTGTGTAGCGGCCCGTTCCCGGGCCAAGCTCCAAGACGACGGAATCGGGCGTCACATGCGAGAACAGATACCGGGAAGCGCGCTCGAATGCATTGCGGTTCCAATCCACGTCCCCAACGTCGTTCGGATCGACCCCTGACTCCGCCGCTTCGGTAATCCAGCGAAGGAACTGCCGATCCCAGGGCTTCTCCCGATCCGCGCGCTCGAGGCGCACGCCCACAAAGCCGAGAAGCTTGTTCGCTCCCGTTGATATCTGGCTCATTGGTCCCTCCCATCGCGTGCGCGCCTACTGAAAAATCTATGCCGGCATTGAAGCATTAGGTCAGTCCCGGGAGATGATAGAATGGCGTCCGGCCGCTTGGACCATCCGCGACAAAGCCCGACGCTGCCTAGGCCGTATCCGCCTTAT
>Ga0190272_10000885_pt1 | contig 14628 bp, 10 predicted proteins | sample Popmic504T_FD_133746 | JGI IMG/M metagenome (GOLD analysis project Ga0190272, IMG submission 133746) | Populus adjacent soil microbial communities from riparian zone of Shoshone River, Wyoming, USA - 504 T | ecosystem: Environmental > Terrestrial > Soil > Riparian zone | place: USA: Wyoming... | reverse complement strand
TCAACGAGTACGTAGAGTGCGGTCAGGAGGGTGTCCAAGTCGTTCGTCACACAACGATCTTCGACACCCTCCGCCCACCCCCGCGGCACACCTCACACAATCTTCACGGAATCAACCATCTAGCCCACGAAACAACCATCGCCGAACTCCTGTGCGCCCATCACCCAGCCAACCCGGGCGACCTCCTTGACAGTTGACCCGTACCGGACTCGTCCATGCCTTGACTCTGGCCACACGCACGACCGGCTCGGCCGACTCGGACCGAACGCGACCATCCTGGCGCTCGCACACCTGGCTCCAGTCCTGCCTACCCTGGCCGATCAGCGGCAGCGCTGTTCCATCGGCGGTTCGTTCAGGGCCTAGGACGCGTCGCTCTCGTCGTCCATCGTCGCGACACAGTCCTCGCATTCGTCCAGAACAGCCGAACTGATCGTGGCTTCTCCACCCTCGATCTCCTTTGTGTCCGAGCAGGACAGGTACAGATCGATCTCGCGGCGCCGTCTTGCGCAAGGCACCCGCTCGGCAGACATGGCCGCGCCGCCATGAACTGAGCCCGGCGGATCCTGGCCGATTGGGGCACTCGTGTCGCCGTCTGCGACGGGCTCACCTCCACACGAAGCTCGCAATGACGACGAACTGGCCGAACTGGCGGCCCGAACGATCGAATGACTGGACGAGAAAGTCGTATGGCTGGTGGAGACTGATCTGGTACCGCCGAAGCCGGGTCGAACGCCACCGGCGGTGAGGAGCCGGAGGCCGACATGTCCGATATCTTCATCAACTACCGGTCAGTGGACACGAAATATAGCGCGGCGGCCACGTACGAACTGCTTGCCGCCAGGTTCGGCGCGGACCGGATCTTCTTAGACAACCAGTCGATAGGTCTCGGCACGGGATATCCCGCACGCTTGCGGATGGCTCTGGAGTCGATGCGGGTGCTCCTGGTCCTGATCGGGCCGCGGTGGCTGAGCACGTGCGCCGCGGACGAGCAACGGCTGCTGATCGAGCGGGACGACGACTGGGTCCGGCACGAGATCCGCCGGGCACTGCGACGCGGCACACCGATTGTGCCAGTGCTGCTGGACGGCGCAAGCTTGCCGACGGCCACGCGTTTGCCCGCCGACGTCCGCAGGCTGTTGCACTACCAGGCCGTGAAGATCCGGCACGAGTCGCTGGGGCGCGACGTCGGGCGCCTGGCCGACGGCATCGCGCGGCTGGTCCCGGCAGGGGTTACCCGGGCGGCGGGCATCCCGCACCAGCCCGCGACCGCGGCGCCGTTGGTTCCCCGGCAGCTTCCTCCGGCGGTCCGCACCTTTGTGGGGCGGGCCGCCGAGCGTGCCGAGCTGGACGCGGTGCTGCGGTCCGCTGCGGAGGACCCCGCCGTGTCGGCGGCGATTGTCGCGGTGGATGGCACCGCAGGGGTGGGCAAGACGTGTTTGGCCGTGTGGTGGGGACATCAGGCCCAGCACTCGTTTCCCGACGGCACGCTGTTCGCCGATCTGGGCGGCCACGGTCCGGGCGCGCCGATGGTGCCGTCCGTGGCACTCAGCTCGTTCGTGCAGACGCTCGGCCTGCCTGAAAGCCGCTTGCCGAGGGGGGACGCCGCCCTGATCAGCACGTACCGGTCCCTGCTGGCGGGGCGGCGGGTCCTGGTGGTGCTTGACAATGCCGCGGACGCGAGCCAGGTCAGGCCGCTGTTGCCCACCTCCGCCGGCTGTCTGGCCGTGGTCACCAGCCGCGCGGTGCTGACCAGCCTGACCGTCGTCGACGGCGCCCGCCGGATCGGACTCGGGTTGTTCACCCAGCGCGAGGCCGAGGAACTGGTCGCCGCCGTCGTCGGACCGGACCGCGCGAGTGCCGAACCCATCGCGGTTGCCGAGCTCGTCCGGTTGTGCGCGCGGTTACCCCTGGCGTTGCGCGTCGCGACGGCACGTCTCGCCATCCGGCGGCACGTGCTGATAGGCGAGCACGTTGCCGACCTCGGCCGGGCAGGCCGGCTGCTGGAGGTGCTGGGCCGCACCGGCGACGAGCGGATCGCGGTGCGCACGCTGTTCGACTGGTCCTACGATCAGCTCGACACGGGGCAAGCCCGGTTGTTCCGCTGGCTCGGGCTGCATCCGGCGCTGGAATTCGGTGAGTACGCCGTGGCCGTGCTCACCGGGGCCGACACGACGACGGCCCACCGCGTGCTCGAGTCGCTGGCCGATCTCCACCTGGTGGAACCGGTCGACCGCGGGCGCTACCGCATGCATGCGCTACTGCATGCCTACGCCGCGGACCGTGCCGACCGGGAGGACACCGCGGACGAGCGACGGGCGGCCCTCCTGGCGGTGCTCGACTGGTACGCCAGTGCCGCGACGACCGCGGACCGGCTGGTGTTCCCCGTGCAGCCCGCCGTAGACGTCACGCTGAACACGGTGGACGTGCCTGCACCGTGCACGGACCGTGCCAGCGCGTGGGACTGGCTGACCAGGGAGTGCGCCACTTTGCTCGAGGTGCTCCGGCACACCACGGAGCACGGCAGGCACCAGACGACCGTGGTACTCGCGGCGGCGATGAGGTTCCTCGCGCTGACGCCGCCAGCGCTGTGGCAGGCGCGCCTGGAGGCCGACTCCCACGGCCTGGCTGCGGCGAAGGCCATCGGCGACCCGACGTCGGAGACGATCTTCTACCGTCGGCGGGCGGACACCCACCAGATGCTGGGGAACTGGGCCGAATCGGCAGCCGACCTGGAAAACAGCCTGGCCCTGGCGACCGAGCGGAACGACTCCGTGCTGCGTGGCGAGGCGTTGTGCGGCCTGGGGCGCAACTACAAACTCCAACGACGGGACGAGGAAGCCCTGGCCTGCTACCGGCAGGCGTTGCCGTTGGTGCGGGGAACACGAACCGGCTACGTCGAGGCGGTCGTCGAGTCGAACCTCAGCCAGCTCTGCCTGCGCCTGGGGTTGCCCGATGACGCCGTGCAGCACGCCGGACAGGAACTCCGGCTCCGGCGAGACGCCGGAGACGCCGTGGGAGAGGCATATGCCACGCACAACCTGGCCGCAGCGTGGCAGGAACTGGGCGATCACGACACCGCGGCGCGGCTCGGCGAGCGTGCGATTGAGCTTTTTCGTAGTACGGCAGGCGTCGAGCGTTACCTGGCCACCGCGCTCGAGACGACGGCGGAGGCGCTCGTGGGCCTCGATGCCCTGGGGCAGGCGGTGACGTACCTGCATGAGGCGGCGGCGATCCTCGCCGACGCCGACGACCCGCGCACCGATGTCCTGCGGCGGCGTGTGCGTGAGCTGTCGCCCGTTGCCCGGCGGTGACCGGTCAGTCCCGTAGCCGGCATGACGGACATCGCGGATCCGGCGAGTCGAGCACCACGACCGGCACGCTCGTGAAGTCCATGAGGTTGAACGCGAACTCCCGGTTGACCGCCAGCGCAGGCACCTCGGTGATCAGGCTGATCGTGGCGTGCGCGGCGAAGTGGCCGGCGAACCCGGCGCTGGTCGCGTTGGCCGCCTGCACACCGGCGACGCCCGGCAGCCGCCCGACGTGGCGGGGTTCCTGGCGCGCCAGCTTCGCGGCCCGCAGGCAGTCCGAACACGGTCCCGTGCCGGGTTGGTACATCCCGACGCTGACCAGCGGCCCGTGATAGCCCACGTGGACCCACGGTGTGCCAGTGTCCAGGCACGCGCGGTTCGTCCAGGAGCGGATGTCGCCGGGCTGGTCCGCCGCGAGCACAACGACATCGAAGCGTTCGGCGAGGGTACGCAGGAACCCCGGGCCATCGACGTAGCGGCACTCCCCGGTGACGTCGACGGCGGGGTTGTAGGCGCGCAGCCTCCGCACCGCCACGTCGGACTTGCGCTGCCCGACGTCCGGGTCGGTGTAGAGGATCTGCCGGTTGAGGTTGGACGGCTCCACGACGTCGCCGTCGACGCAGTGGAGCCGCCCGACACCGGACAGCACGAGATTCAACGCGGTGACGCACCCGGCGCCACCCACACCCACCAGCGCGACCTCCGCGTCACCCAGCAGAAGCTGGGTGACCCAACCGGTAGGGCGTGGCACAACGTCCATCCACTGGAACAAGGCCCGGCTCCGGCTGTAGCGCTGCCGGGCCGCCGGAGTGAGATCGCTGTCGGGTTCGTCGGCGTCCTCGACGTAACCGGCGGCCATCAGATCCTGGATGGCGGCACGCACCTCGGGTCCGGGCCGGTGAGCGAACGAGCGCGTCATCACCGCCACCACCTCATCGGTGGTCCGCGAACCGTCCAGGAGCCCGAGCAACGCCCACACCCACCCGTCGGGATCGAGCAGATCCCGGCGGACACCGGGCACCAGGCCGCCGATCCGGATTCGGCCCGTGTGGGCGCGGACGGGCCGGTGCGGGTACTTGATCCGTGGTCGACGCACCAGGCGCCCCTATGCGTCCACCGTGTCGGGGCAGTACATCGCCTCGCACCCGGGCTCGGCGAACCTGAGCACCAGGAACGCCGGTGCGGCCCGGCGCGCCGTCTGGTGGTGGCGAGTCGGGTAAACTGCACTCGTCGGAAATGCCGTGGAATCGAAAGGACCTCGATGTGGCCACGGGCTCGGGAATTCGACGGACGGGTTCATTACGGATTCTCCATCGCCACCTGGGTCCGCGACTCCGCGCCACGAACGGCAACCACGCAGAATGTCCCGACATTTCCGCTGGTTTCCGGAACTCCGTAACTTTCCGCCTCTTTCCAGAAATACACAGAAAGGCGATCCGACCGGAGTGGACGACTTGGCAACCGCGCGAGCGGCACGTAGCGCCGCCGGCGCCCGTGAGGATGCGGCCCTCGCGGACCTCAGGGCGGCTGGCATTCAGGCGAGGCTCGCGATCGATGGGATGGACGGCACACTCAGCGACATCGCGAGGAAGAACAGGTTGCCCGCGTCCGCGTTGTCCAAGCTGAACCTACCCAAGGGGGGCGGTGAGTGGCAGCCACTCCGGATCGACAGCTACCAGCTGATCGACGAGATCACCGGCGGGCAGTTCGGGCTTGCCGAGCTGCGCCGGGTCCTCGACGAGGCCAAAGATCAGGTGAGGCAGGCTCAGACGGCTGTCTCCCTGGCAGAGGCACGGACGGACAAGGCACACGCCATGCACAAGGCCTCGGCCAGGACCCGCGCACCGGACAGCACTCTGGTGATCGACGACGTGCTGGTCGACCGGCGGTCCGACCGGGTCGTGCTCGACATCAGGGTGCGCAACGCGGGCGAACACGCGGCCGACATCACCCGGGTCGCGGTCAGGATCGTCACGCGTGAAGAGTTCCTGACCGCGTACACGGCGACCGCCCACTACGACCTGCGGGTGGACGGCGACTACAACGAAGTCGGCGTCGCCCATCTCGTCAGGCCGGACGATGTGGACAGGTTCACGCTCGCACTGGGGTTCGCAGAACAGGAGCTCGGGTGCGTGTTCACCGCGGAGCTGGTGTTGCGCTTCAACCGCGACCACGTCGCCGTCTCGAAGCCCTTCACCTTCAACTCCTGTTTCGAATGACCGGCGAGAACCAGGCCACGCAGGCCGGGGAGATCACGGCCACCATCACGGCGGTGTGCACGCTGCTGGTGCGGCAGTGCCTCGGCACGGCCAGGCTCGCGGACGCCGACGCGGCACGCGGCCTGTCCCGGCACCTCGTGGAGATCGGTGCGCCCAAGGAGATCATGGCCGTCGCGACCGTCGGGGTATGGGCGGGATACCGCGCCGACGACGAATTGGACGACGACGTACTGCGTGAGGTCACCGAAGTCGCCAGGGTGCTGATAGGCGCCGACGAGCACGACGGCATGGCGCTGCTGGCCGCGGTGACCCTTGTCCTCCTCGCGCGCCGGGGGTGCTCGGACAGCCCGGCGCACGACCTGGTGGTCGCCGCGCAGGCGCTCTGGTCGCTGGAGCACCACGACCTGGCGGTGTCGGCGTGCCGCGACGCCATGGCGGCACCGCCGCTCGCGCCACTCGACGAGGCAACAGCGCTGATGATCCTCGCCCGGATCACCGGCGACGCGGACGACGTCGAGCGGTTGCGTGCGGCGAGCCGGAAATGGTCTGCCGACGTCGCGGAGCGGATCGACGTGCGCAACCTGGTGGTGCGGTCCGAACGCCGGGACGACCGGCTGTGGGACCGCGCTCGCGACGCCACCGTGCGTGGTGACCGGCGCGAGGCGGCGCGCCTGATGGCCGAGACCACCACGCACCTGATCGAGCAGACCACTCAGGACCGCGACTTCCTCGAAGGCCTGCGGCGCGGGTTCCTCGCGATGGCGGGACCGTCGGTCGACGTCGAGAACCTGCGGCGAGGGCTCGTCGACGTCGTCCGGCAGGTGCGTTCCCGGCAGCGGTTCGGGAACGTCCCGCCTGCCGCGCGGAGCGGGCTGGAGTTGCTGATCCTCATCTTGTACAGCGATGAGAACGAGGCCGGGGGCAGCGTGCTCGCCGAGTTACTGGAGGCACTCGCCGATGCCGGACTGTCCGAAGTCGACCTGCCGATGTTCGGCGGGCTGCCCCAGGTCGCCGAGGCGGACCTCGCCGAGAAGGCGAAGCACTTCCCGCTGTGGCCTGACCTGCGTGCGTGCGTCGACGGTCTGGGCGGCAACTTCGGCCTGCTGACCCGCAGGATCGGCGGCGGGCGCTCGACCGCTGAGCGGTGGCTCTCGATGTTCATCTCCCCGCCGGGGGGCGTCCTGATCAGATCAGCGCCGCTCGTCGCCGGGCGCGCCACCGTCCTGGACCGGTTGAACCCCTTCAGCGGGCCGGTTACCGACCTCACCCAGCCCGAGCTGGACGACATCGTGCACGCGTTCCTGCACCGCAAGGCGGTGGACATGCTGGCAGCGGAACCGACGAGGGGTCTGGTGGTGATCCCGGATGGTCCACTGTGGAGAGTCCCGTGGCAGGCGTCGTCGCTCCTGCGGTCCAGACCCACCACCATCGCGGCGTCGATGACCTTCTACTCCACACTTGGGCAGCCCCCCGCACGGATCCGCTCGGTCGTGGCGTTGATCGGCCCCGGAGTCCGCGGCGCCGAGCTCGTGGAGGCGTCGCTGTCCTCCGCACGCGACCAGGGCGTCCTGGATGTTGACTTCGGCATGTCCGCGCTCGAGCGGAAGTGCGACCTGCTCCTCGTGCTGGCCCATGGCAGCGGCGACGGGTTGTCGTTCCGGATCAACGTGGGTGACGGCCTGAACGCCCACGAACTCGCGCACCGCACGCGAGCTCGCAGCGCCCTGGTCGCCTGCTGTGGTTCGGCGAAGACGCCGCCCGTGGCGCTGCCGGTCAACCTGCCCGTGAGCCTGCTCATGCACGGCTGCACGCACTGCGTCGGCGGGATGTGGTTGCTGCCCCAGGCGCCCACGTCCCGCCTCGTCGCCGCCACGATCACCCACGTCACCGCCGGTCACACCCTCGCCGAAGCACTTGCTCTGGCGAGAACCGGCTCACGAAACCTCCTCGACGACTGGGGTATGGCCACCCACGGCTCGATCGAGCCGTGGGTGGCATCACCCTGAACAGGTCCGACAGCAGTTCCTCCCGGATATCAAACTCCTCGTAGTCCTGGATGCCCGCCATGCGGAGATTGCCAGCGCCGTCGTTCTGCGCACCTCCGCATCGCCGAGCTCAATTCCACACAAATAGCCGATGCAGACCGGAACGAACGGCGGGTCCAGCCGGCGACGCGGGCACCCGCGTCGCCATCGCTGTAGACCTCATCGACAAGCGGCCCACCCGTCGGGCTGCGGCAGACGACGGACGCACTCAATTCGGTATGAGGGGACTGTCCCGGGAACGGTGTTTTCGGCCCGACACACCGGGCCGAGGTCCGGTGGGATGGGCACTGAGGTGATCTCAGCAAGGTTGTGGCGTTGAACGCCGAAGGAGTGCACGCGAGCCCCGCGGTCACGTGTCGAGACGCGAGACGGGGCGGAGTCGCGGGAAGATAGCCGGGGAGCCCCTGGTAAGACTGGATTTGCGAAGATCAAGTCCGGACCAGGAAGCTCCCCGTGATCACCTATCGTGCCACACTCGACGTGCCACACTCGACGTGCCCCGCGAGCTGGCCCGGTACCTGGGCAGACTGTTGCACGCCGAACGCCGCCGACGCGGCACCCGCCGGACGACCCGGGCGTTGGCCTGCTTCACCCGGGCGGTGCTGGGCCTGCGTTGGTTCCGCCAGGGCGTCGATGTCACCGCGCTGGCCCGCGATCACGCGATCTCCCGCGCCACCGGCTACCGCTACCTGGACGAGGTCATCACCGTCCTCGCCGATCAGGCACCAGACCTGAACGACGCCCTACAGGGAGCCAAGAACGACGGCCTGACCCATCTGATCCTGGACGGGAAAGTCTTCTCCACCGACCGCTGCGGCGAGCAGACCACCAGCGTGAAAGGCCAGCAGATCGACGCCTGGTACTCGGGAAAGGCCCACCAGCACGGCGGCAACATCCAAGCACTCACGACACCCACCGGATGCCCGCTCTGGGTCAGCGACGTCGAACCCGGCTCGGTCCACGACCTGACCGCCGCCCGAGAAACACGTGCTGGGCGCCTTGTATTGGGCGGCCTCCCCACTCGATCTGCCCACGCTGGCCGACGGCGGCTACACCGGAGCCGGCATCGGCGTGCACACGCCGGTCACACAGCCCTCCGATGGCCAGGTGCTCGCTGTCACTTGACCCACGACTCATCTCCGCGCGCCAAGCCGCCGCACCGAGGTAGCCACCGCCATCAGCGCCCACCAACCCCGCATCGTCATCGCCCACTCCCTCGGCTCCGTCGTCACCTACGAATCCCTCTGGGTCTACCCCACCCTCACCATCGAACTCCTCATCACCATCGGCTCACCGCTGGCCCTGCCTGGTCCGATCCATCCGCTCCTCCAACCCGCACCTGTCGCCGGCAAAGGCCGACGACCTCCCGGCGTCCGCCGCTGGATCAACATCGCCGACCCCGCCGACCTCGTCGCCGTCCCCCGACACCTGTCCCGCTACTTCCACGACATCGACCCCGACGACGATCTCGAAGTGCCCGCCGGCGCACTCTTCACCCACTTCGCCACGGCCTACCTCCGCACCACGAAGCTCCGCCAGATCGTCACCCACCATCTCGCCTCGGCCAGGACGTAGTCGCGGGGGACTGTCCTGGGAACGGTGTTTCGGCCCGACACGCCGGGCTGGGTCCTGGCGGGATGGGCACTGTGAGTGATGACATCTGATCTTGTGAGTCCACGGAAGAGCGAGCGGGAGCTGTCGCCGGAGCAGGCGGCTGCGGCGGCGATGGTGGCCGAGGCCAAGGCCCGAGGGTTGGCGTTGACCGGCCCGGACGGGCTGTTGAAGTTGTTCACCAAGAATGTGTTGGAGACGGCATTGGGTGAGGAGATGACCGAGCATCTGGGTCATGAGAAGAACCGCGCCGAGCCGGGGCGGGAGTCGACGAACATTCGGAACGGGACCCGATCGAAGACGGTGCTCTCCGATGCGGTCGGTGAAGTGGCGATTGAGGTTCCCCGGGATCGGGAGGGAACGTTCGAGCCGCAGATAGTGAAGAAGCGGCAGCGTCGGTTGGGGGATGTGGATGAGATCGTGTTGTCGTTGTATGCAAAGGGGTTGACGACGGGCGAGATTTCGGCGCATTTCGCTGAGATCTATGGGGCGTCGGTGTCGAAGGACACGATTTCCCGGATCACCGACACCGTGGTCGCGGAGATGCACGACTGGTCGAGCCGGCCAGTGGATGCGATCTACGCGGCGGTGTTCATCGACGCCATCCATGTCAAGGTGCGGGACGGTCAGGTGGCGAACCGGCCGGTCTACGCCGCGATCGGGGTCACCGTGGACGGTCGCAAGGACGTCCTGGGCCTGTGGATGGGCACCGGTGGTGAGGGTGCGAAGTTCTGGATGAGCGTGCTCGTTGACCTGAAGAACCGTGGCCTGGTCGATGTGTTCTTCCTCGTGTGTGACGGGCTGAAAGGTCTGCCCGACGTGGTGTCGCACGTGTGGCCCCGCACCATCGTCCAGACCTGTGTCATTCATCTCATTCGGAATACGTTCCGGTTGACCGCCCGCACCGATTGGGACGCGGTGAAACGCGACCTCACTCCCCTCTACACCGCCCCCACCCCCGATGCCGCCCTGGTCGCGCTGGAAGAGCTCGAGGAGAAATGGGGCACCAGATATCGGGCAATGGTCAGGCTCTGGCGCAACGTCTGGGAAGAGTTCATTCCGTTCCTCGACTACGACCTCGAGATCCGACGCATGATCTGCTCCACCAACGCGATCGAGTCGCTCAACGCCCGATACCGTCGAGCCGTTCGCGCCCGCGGCCACTTCCCCACAGAACAGGCTGCGATGAAATGCCTGTATCTTGTGACCCGCAGCCTGGACCCCACCGGGACCGGCCGCACCCGATGGACGATGCGCTGGAAGCCAGTCCTCAACGCCTTCGCCATCACCTTCGGTGACCGCTGGCCCGGCGCCGAAACCTACTGAACACCAACGCCGAAACACCGTTCACGGGACAGACCCGTCGCGGTGTCCGGACTCGCTGGAGGTGCGGCCAACAGGCTGGGCAATCGCTATGAAGCCTGGTGGACCTTGGTATGCGTAGCGGACCTGCTCAAGGCAGGGCAACCAGGACGCGACTTGAGCCACCCAGGCGCCACAGGCACAGGTATCGAATTCTGGATCGACGAGCAGGGGCGTCGCTGGCACGAACAGATGAAGGACGCAACCTCTGGCGGTGGATGGAACTGACGCAGCAGCGCACCCGGCTACTGCTGTCCGCAGTCAAGCTTGCCGTTACACCTTCGCCACCGCGCTCGGGCTTGGTTGGCTGTTGTAGTGGATCATGTCGGTCGTGGTGTGAGGTGGACCCGCGAGGGCCCTTCTCGGCCGCTAAGGCGATCGCGACGCCACCTCTGGTCGTACGGCTACCCGTTCGGTCGCAGGTACTGGTGTACTGGCGCCATGACGGATCCGCTTTGGGCCGCAGCCAGCGCTGCGACGAAGATCGGCTCGGCAGTGGTAGCACGTCACTACAAGGCCATCGGGCAACAACGCGTGGGAGGGCGCGAGGAACGCCGTCAGGTTTACACGCGCTTTCAAGAGGCGGTCGTGGTTTACGTCATGCAGATTCGCGACAGTCGGATCTCGCCGGAGGCAATTGGGCTCGAACCGGGCCAACGTAAGCCCTATATCGATGCTTTGATGACGGCCATGACCGAGCTCGCGCAGGCATTGTATGAAGTTCGCCTCGTCGGCAACCCTGCAGCGATTGAAGCCGCCGAGACGGTGCGGCAAGCTATTAGTGATTCCTTTGATGCGGCGGCGGCTCGTCGCGAGAACCTGACCGATGAGGAAACCGAGCGGTATGCGCGAGCCATGCACGCATTTACGACTGCCTGCCGGCTTGACCTCTGGTACCAGCCACGCTGGTGGCAGATCTGGCGCGGTAGTTGGTGGAAAAATCGATGGAGTCGAGGCGAGAAACGGCAAGTCAAGACGGGGGCCGGGCGGGCATCCTCGCCTGCCACACTTCGCCCTGCCACCCATGGTGGCTATGATGTTGTCTTCGGAATTGCCGGGAGCCCATCTACCCGGGACAGGCAAGGTCAATATACCAACTCGCATTGGGAGAACGTTAACGTTGCTGCTGGCACGGCAAGGGTGGCCGCCCACACTGTCGACACCACTGGAATTAGTTGCGACAACCCATCCAGAGGCGAGGAAGAGTCGGCAAGTACGAATAGTGACCCTGCCAGGTAGTAGGTAATTCGGATCTGTGAGGTGCCATGTCCTTGAGCTAGTCGAGTTACAGGCGCACCCGGCCCTGGCCGCGCCGATGCCAGCATGATGACCCGGTCGGAAAACGTGATAGTGAGGCGCTCGACGAAGGTCGCCGCTCGAAGGTTCACCAGTATGGCGGTAATCACGACACTCATCGTCATACTGGCCTTCGATCTGGTTTCCCGGGCGCAGAGACGGAGGAGTCCGCTTATGGCGCATAGTGGCGCTCGCCGACATTGGCCTTAGAATAGTGGTGGGCATCCGTTTCGCCTTCACGTATTCCTCTGCTGACTTTGGTAGGCAGCGATCGTCAACCTGCAGAGTCACTACGGCGCACTTCCGCACACACGGATCCGGACAACCTGTCTGGACGCTTGACCGCTGCCTCGGTCTTATCTAGTCCGGTCGCCAAGCCGGTGAGCGTCATGCCCGCGACTAGCCACTAACCATCGACGGCCGTTCTGCCGTGTACGTCCTCACCATCGGGTGGCGGGTTCGACATCGTCGCCACGCCTTCGCTGCAGGCACATACGGCCTGAGTCGGCCGCGGGACGAGCGCTCCCGTCCTTCCTCGGCCGTCCGGTCGGTACGCTGGAGTGGCGGCTGATCGGGGGGTCAGCCTGATCTGGGGGGATCATGCGCATTGTGTTGCTGGTTGTTCTGCTGGCGGCGGTGAGCGGATGCGGCGGGGTGATTGCCGGGACACCGCAGGCAGTGTCGCCGGGCTCCGGCGGTGCGACGTCGTCGTCGGAGTCGCCGGGGGCGGGTGAGGGTGAGGGTGAGGGTCGCCCGGAGTTGCCGGAGCCGGTGAATGGGTCGGGGTTCTCCTCGGAGCCGCCATCGGAGCCGCCGTCGATGCCGAGCATGTTCTGGCAGGGATGGTCCGACGCGTGCGCCTGGATCGACCCGCCCTTGGCGGCGGCGTTCGGAGCCACCGGGCCAGGGACTCCCCACAACCTGGGATGCACTCTGCCGCTCACGCCGTCGGTCTACGTGCAGCTGGCCTGGCTAGGACCGTTCAGCCTCATGCCGGTGTGGCAGTTCGTGCGGCCGATCACCATCGCCGGCCAGCAGGCGCGCCAGTTCGCCCTCCCGGCCATGGACCCCAACGGGTGCGCGCTGCAGGTCCACGCTCGCTCCACCACCACCCTGCACGTGGTGGTCTGGAATCCCGACAGCCCCACCGGCCCTGACCGGGAAGCCCACTGCACCACCGCGGCGGCCATCGCCGAAGCGGCCGTCACCCGCTTCGTCCCAGCCGCCGGTGGCACACCCTGGCCCGGCACCCCGCAGCAGCCCTCCGCTGCTGTCCTCGACGGCGTCACCGCCTGCGAGATCACGACGGCGGGCAGGGCGAGCGGCCGTCCGGGCCGGCGGCGAAGATGAAGCAGTCGTCAGTCAGCCGTGTGTTGAGGTTGCCGGCGTCCTCGCGGCACCGGGCGTGGTGGGTGAGCAGCACGGCGATGGTGTCCGGATCCAGGGCGAGGTGGCGCCGCTGGTGGGTCTTGGTGTCCTTCGCCCACCGCTTGCCGCCGCACTCGCCGATGCCACGGCGGATCACCAGCCCAGCCGGGCAGCCGGTGGCGATGCAGTCGTGCTCGGCCGGCTCGATGTGTCGGATCTGGAAGTTGCTCCACCGCAGCGCGCACAGTTCGCCGCGGCGTGCGCCGGTGGTCATGGCCAGCCAGACGAACGGGCCGAAGCCGCGGCGCCAGCTCTCGTTGACCAGCGCGGAGGCCTGCTCCAGGATCGGCGGTGACGGGTCCGGCGCCGGTGGCGCGGGCTTGCGGGCGCTGGCCATCGGGTTGATCGCCATCCACTCCCAGCGGATCGCGTTGTCGTAGGCCGCACTGATCAGGTAGTGGATCCTGCGGATGGTCCACGCAGCCAGCGGACGGCACGCGTGTCGCCGGCAACGACCATCGCACTGGTGTTCGTCCGCCACGCGGTGCACGACCGGTGTGCGTCCGTCGCAGTGCTCGCGGCAGCGGCGCAGCTTCGCGTAGAACGAGTCCAGCACCACCGCATTGAGCGAACCAACGCTGCGATCGCCGATGAGCGGAACGATGTGGTTGCGCAGGTAGCCGCGCAGCGTGTGCAGAGTGCGTGGCTCCACGGCGGCCACCTCCAGGTGCCGCTCCACCAACTGCCGCACCGACGCGGTGGTACGCACCTGGCGGCCCTGCTCCACCTGACGAATCAGCTCATCGCGGACCTTCTCGGCCCGCGCCTGCTGCCGCGGGCCAGGTTCCACAACCTCCTTGAGGTACAGCTTGCGGCCGGTCAGCACGTCCACGCCGGCGTACACGCGGACGCGCAGCGCCCCGCTGGCCAACGTCTCGATATTCCCCCGTGGACGCACCCGCCCAGGAGGGGTCCCCCCAGACTCCCCCACGTCTCCACTGTGAGCAGATCGGCCGACCGAGCGACCGTTGATGCCACGAAGCATGCCACGCGACCCTTTCCAAGATCGCTGACAGAAGCTTTCGAGCCCCACTGCCGCCCTTCGCGGCAGGCCGCCTACCTGCGGTTATACCGCAGGTAGGCGATCTTGGAAGCGTGGTGCCCCCAACGGGATTCGAACCCGCGCTGCCGCCTTGAAAGGGCGGAGTCCTAGGCCGCTAGACGATGGGGACCTGGGCGAGATCCTACCGGGCCGCGGAGGACCCGGGCACCCCGGCCAGCAGCGACACCAGCTCGGCGCGCTCGTCGGCGGAGAGGGCGAGGAAGCACTCGGCCATGGCCTCGTCGGTGAGGTGTTCTGCGCGGTACCAGCGGTCGGTGTGCTCGGGGCGCAGGGTGGTGATGACGGCGTCGACGTCG
>Ga0190272_10000884_pt1 | contig 14629 bp, 12 predicted proteins | sample Popmic504T_FD_133746 | JGI IMG/M metagenome (GOLD analysis project Ga0190272, IMG submission 133746) | Populus adjacent soil microbial communities from riparian zone of Shoshone River, Wyoming, USA - 504 T | ecosystem: Environmental > Terrestrial > Soil > Riparian zone | place: USA: Wyoming... | reverse complement strand
TCCCGGGCTTGGATAAATCCGTTTACCGGTGCCTTTTCATCGGCCTCAAGGAACCACGCGGGCCATATTCACACCGAGACATCGCACAGGCTTCTGGTTGAGATCACGGACCTTAACACGGCGGTGAATCCAGGCGCGACGTATTACGCGGAAGTGCAATACCTGAGCCCACATGAGTACAACTGGTGCCAGAGCCACCCCGGACAATGCAACATGTATAACAATGTCTCCTATCGGCGTTTCAATGTTAGCGGCACGACCACTTTCACTTTTACGCCCGCGGCCCCCTCGGTGCTGATGTCTCCGGCCGTCACTGCCTGGACGGGAGCGACCATCAATCCGATCGAGCCGGAGCCGGGAGTCGATGGCCGCGCCTTCATCGCCTACAAGGTGACGGGCCCAGACGCCGGGGTTTGGCATTATGAATACGCGCTCTATAACATGAATCTCGATCGCGCGATCCAGTCCTTCAGCGTGCCGCTGGGCTGCGCCATTACGGTGAACAATCTGGGATTCCACGCTCCGCCGAATCATCCAGGATTTCCAAATGATGGAACCCTGGGAGACGCGGGATTTAGCAACGCCCCCTGGACCTCGAGCCAAACCACCGATGCTGTGAGCTGGAGCTCCGAAACCTTCGCCCAGAACCAGAACGCGAACGCCATCCGCTGGGGCACGTTGTATAATTTCCGATTCGATTCGAACAAACCTCCCATCGGGACGAATGCGACGATCGGCTTCTTTAAGACCGGCGCGCCAGTCGCGGTGGCCATTCTGGGTCCGAACGCCTGCGATCAAATACCGTCCCCCACGCCGTCCCTAACGCCTGGAGTGACACCTACGCCCACCGCCACGACAACACCACCCCCTTCACCGACACCTTCCCCAACTCCACTTCCACCCACCGGGCCGATCAACCTTTCGACCCGGATGTTAGTCCAGACTGGCGATAATGTTGGCATCGGCGGCTTCATCATCCTGGGATCTGACCCCAAGCGGGTAATGCTTCGCGCCGTTGGACCCTCGACCGTGCCCGGTGCATTGAGTGACCCAGTGCTGGAGTTGCATGGCCCTTCGGGATTTGTAACCATCGTCAACGACAACTGCGATCCTGGTCCTTTTTGCCCGCCGGGTACTCTCGACTCCTTGATTGAGGCGACCTTGAACCCGGGGCTGTATACGGCAGTCGTGAGAGGCAATAATGACACGACAGGTGTGGCTTTGGTGGAAGTTTACGATCTCGATCAGGGGGTCGGCTCGAGGCTCGCTAACATAAGTACTCGGGCCTTTGTCGAGACGGCTAACAACATTGTAATCGCCGGCTTCATCCTCGACGGTAGCGGCAACGACACCCAGATCGTAGTGCGCGGAATCGGACCCTCCCTGGCCGCCCATGGCGTAGCTAACCCGTTGTCCGATCCTACGCTGGAGCTGCGTAACGAAAATGGACTGATCCTTGCCGAGAATAACGACTGGCAAAATGGTCCACCGGTTCCGCCGAACCTGGCGCCTGGAAGCGCGCTGGAGTCGGTCATCTCAGTGACGTTGGCGCCCGGGCCTTACACCGCCTTGCTCGCTGGAGTAAACAACGGCACCGGCCCCGGCTTGGTAGAAGTCTACGACCTCGGAGCACCAGACCCCGTGCCCACTTTGCCGCCCCCACCAGCGTCACCGTCGCCGAGCCCACCGGCATCACCCTCGCCGAGCCCACCCGCGTCACCGTCGCCGAGCCCACCGGTAAGCACACCGACTCCAACACCCATTTCAGAACCGTGCATCGAAGGCTTCGATAGCGTGACCGCACCGGCTTTGCCCCCGGGGTGGAGTGCGGGAATTATTTTGGGTGACCCTCCCACATGGGAAACTTCGACGACCGATCCCGATAGCGCACCTAACGACCTCTTCGTGAACAATGAGAATGGCATCAGCCTGAAGGAGGTAATTTCTCCCCACAGATTTATTACTTCAGCCTCAGCTCAGTTGAGCTTTCGCAACAATTTCAACACGGATTATGATCCTCCGCCGACGGAGGTGTTCTGGGATGGGTTCGTGCTGGAAGTGTCCATCAACGGGGAACCTTTCCACGATGTCACCTCTCCCGAGGTGGGCGGAAGTTTTGTTAGCGGCAGTTACACTGGGGAGATCCACGTCAATTCGACCAACCCGCTGGCGGGTCGGATAGCGTGGAGTGGCAATTCGGGCGGCTACATCAACACGGTGATCAACCTGCCGGCAATCCTTCAGGGTCAGACCATCAGACTGCGCTTCGTCATGGGGACCGACGGAGCGGTAGCCGCTCCCGGGGTGCGCATTGATTCTTTGAATATCACGGGTGCGTCATGTCCTTAACCGCTGCGTCGGATTCGGGGGCGACTGACACAGTTGGTCTGCAATTAGAGGTGTCGGAGAGCGCAGGCCGGGTTCACCGTCTTTCCGCACTGCTTTGGACGAGCTGGATGGCGTCGCGGAACTGCAAGGGCGCGGCGATCGTGGCGAAGGATTGGGAGGAGCCGCCCGTTCCGCGAATCTCGACGGTGCCGTAATCGAGCATCTTTCCGATCATGCCTTGAACCACGGCGACCGATTCGATTTTCGAAATGAACATCTCGAAGGTCTGGCGCTGAATAAATCCGACCTTGATGAGGACCCGCCGGTCGGTGATGACCAGTTCGCTCGTTTTCACGGCGAGGATTGCGGAAGCGACGATGCCCAGCGGAATAAGCAAGAGGAGCCAGGCCACATAATAGCCTTTCCAGGAAGCGAACATGCAGATCGGGACAATGATGATGAGGAAAAACAGAGCGGCGAAGAACGGGACCAGAAGCACCATCCAATGAATCGTGGTTTTGTGGAGCGGACGCTCGTCGGCTTGCAAGGTGACGCGGGTGTAGGGGCCGACCAATTGAGGATCCAATGAAGGTGGTGGTGAAGTCGATGGAAGCCGCTCGGGGTGTGATGCCGGCGGTGGTAATGGCGGCGTCGGCGACGCCACCCCACTGGAAGATGGCAGAGGGGGAGGTGTTTGGCGGGCGCGGGTGGTGAATTGGTCGAAAGAGGAAAGGGGCCTCCACTCGGTGGCGCCTTCGTGCCAAGCCAGGTCGGATAGGGAGATTGCGCCGGAAGTCAGACGGCTTTGGACTTCGGATTCGGAGTACGGGCCGATTTCGCGGCCGTTGCGGTGAATGAGAAACTCCATAGAGCGGGCTCCGCCCGCGAACGTTCAACGTCCAACGTCCAACGTTCAACGTCCAATGGAAGAGGAGGGCGAACCCGGATGCCCCATAGACGCCGGTCCGTTCCTAGGAAAAGGCCAAACGAGGACGCACATGCGATTTCTCAGCATATGGAACTGGAAACTCTCAAAGACCTCTACATTCACGAGCTGAAAGATCTTTACAGCGCGGAGAATCAGCTCATCAAAGCGCTGCCGAAAATGGCCAAGGCGGCGAAGAACCGGCAATTGACGGCTGGATTCAATCAACATCTCGAGCAGACAAAGCGGCAGGCGAAGCGCCTGGAGCAAATACTCAAGAGCCACGATGAATCGACCCGCGGTCCGAAGTGCGAAGGCATGGAAGGGCTGATCGCCGAAGGCGACAAAATGACGAAGGAGGACGCGGAGGACGAGGTGCGTGACGCAGGACTGATCGCAGCGGCGCAACGAGTGGAGCATTACGAGATCGCTGGTTATGGATGTGCGCGGACCTATGCCGAATTGCTCGGCGACAAACAGGGGGCCCGGCTGCTCAACACCTCTCTGCAGGAAGAAGGCGACACCGACAAGAAGCTGACGAAGCTGGCCAAATCGGTCATCAATCTCCGCGCGAAGAAGGTGCCGAAGAAACCCGCGAAAGAAAAAGGCGGAGCCGGCGCAATCAAGATGCTCGTCAAGAAAGTGGTGGGGTAGGGACCGCGCGGACTACCCCCTCGGCACGCTATGGCGGGAAGGGCGTCCAATCCGCCCACGCCGAAACCACGGTGGCAGGCATTTGTCTCGCCGCGGCGAATGCCCGCGTATCTGAGTCGCGACGGCGAATTTGGCTGGTAAAACGTCAGCAAAGATTGAACAGGTCTCGAGGAACGTGCAGAATGAGGGCCGGCGATGGAATTTTCAGTCAAAAGAGTCATCTTGATCCTGGCGGTAACGGCTTTTTTTGCTGGTGGGCCTTCGGCCATCGCGGGTAATCCCATCGGCGATTTTTTCAAGAGACTAGGCGATTCGATTGCGCATCCGCGCAGCACGCCACCCCCGCGCCGGAAATCCCAGAAAAACACCATTGGGAGGAAACGGACCGACAATGCACCAATTGCGCCCCAAGATGGGCCTTCCACGATGTCATCGGCCGCCGCTATCCCGACCCCGACCCCGATGCCCGTGCCTCATTTGGTCCGCGCGGCAGATGGCGTTGCTCCGAGCAAGAGACCGCGACGTGATCTGCCTTACGGCATTCCAGTGCCCAATCGGGAGGGATTTGTCACGAGTCCTTATGCCCCTAAGTCAGGATATGTTGATGTCCGCGGTTTCCCGAGCGGAACCGAAGTGAAAGATCCGTACACCGGAAAGACGTTTCTTACTCCGTAGCTTGCCCCAAGCTGGGACGGGGGGTTACTCATATGCGAATCTTGGAACGAATTATCTATGGCCTGGCGGCCCTGGCAATTCTGCCGTGCCTCACGGCGGCTGAATCGCAAAAGCCGATGATGAAAGCGGTCATCATTCGCGAGTACGGCGGCCCGGAGGTGTTGAAGTTCGAAGATGTGCGGCGGCCCGAGCCAAAAGAAAGTGAGGTTCTCGTGCGGGTAATTGGAGCGGGCGTGAATCCGGCCGACCCGCTCATTGTGTCGGGCAAGTATGCGAAGGAATTTGGAACGCATCTGCCGCTGATTCCCGGTTACGATATTGCTGGCGTGGTCGAGAAAACGGGCGAGAAGGTTACTCGGTTGAAGGTGGGCGATCCAGTCTACGCCTACGTTTTGTGGGGCGGTGGCTGGGCGGAATACGCCATCGCGACAGAGGGAGAGGCGGCGGCAAAGCCGCCTTCGCTCAGTTTCATAAGCGCGGCGGCCATGCCCCTGGCGGCTTTAACGGCGTGGCAGGCGCTGATCGATGCCGCGAAACTGCGCGAGGGGCAGACGGTCCTCATTCACGGAGGTTCCGGAGGCGTGGGGACGATGGCAATCCAGATCGCCAAGGCGCGTGGCGCGAAGGTAATCGCCACCGCCTCAACTCGAAACCAGGACCTGCTCAAGGAACTCGGCGCGGATATCGCCATCGATTACACGACGACAAAGTTTGAGGACGTGGCGAAGGATGTCGATGTCGTGCTCGATTCAGTCGGAAGCGATACGCTGGTGCGATCCTATGGTGTGGTGAAAAAAGGAGGCTTCATCGCAACCCTAGTATCGCGTCTGGATCAGGGCGAACTCGACAAACGTGGGATCCGTGGAGCGTCGATCGCGGTAAGGCCGAATGCAGACCAGCTTGGGGAAATCGCAAAGCTGGTCGCGGAAAGAAAACTCAAGGCGATCATTACTCGGATGCTGCCACTAGCCAGCGCGGTGGAGGCGTTTAAGCAAGCGGCGACGCATCACACGCGCGGCAAGCAGGTGCTCAAGGTGACGGATGAACCGAGGGAATAGCGCGGGCTGATATTCGCGCTCTTACACTCGTCACGAGATAAAGCAGCGGTGAAAGTGTGGCTCGGTGATCGCTCCACCGGCGCAGCTTGACGAACAAGTTTTTCGCCGTCTCTTCTTCGACAGATGCGTCTTCCGGCTGGCTTGGTTGTTGTTGCTGGAGCAATCCTAATCCTAAGCGTTGCTGGATGCTCAAAGAAAAGTGGATTGGCCGTGGTGCTTGAGAAAGAGCACATCGCCGCCAGAGAGGTTCCACATAGCCCGTCACCGGAGCAATCCGCCAATCCAAGTGCGCCGACTCCTGAACCGAGTGAGGTCGTTTATGAAGAAAGGGAACTGCGAGAGCTGGGTGAGGACGAGATCGCCGTCGATACCTACGTGATGAAAAAGGAGGACCGCGGGACCAGCCGGGATCCGCGAGCCAGAAACGACGAGCAGTGGATCGTGGCGGTCCAGCTCGTCCATGGAGGACGCCGATTCAACGTGCATGTTGATCAGTCCCGTTGGGAGAACCTTGGGATTGGGGACCGCATCAACGTCTCGTATCGCGAAGGCAAGTACACCGGCACCGTTTGGAGCGCCGAGATTAAGTAGCGGCAAGGCCAAAAAAAAAGGGACATGGGTTACGACATTGCGGTGGTTGGATTGGGCGGGATGGGGAGCGCAATCCTGGCCCATGGCGCCGCGCGGGGCGCATCGGTGATCGGTCTCGAACAATTCGAGCCAGCGCATGATCGGGGTTCATCGCACGGAAAAACGCGAATGATCCGCCAAGCCTACTTCGAAGATCCGGCGTATGTGCCGGTAGTTCTGCGAGCGTACGAGTTATGGCGCGAGCTCGAGCATGCAGTCGGCGACGAGATCTTGCGCATCACAGGCGTGCTGTCGATCGGCCAGGAAACTAGTGAGATCATCCAGGGCACACGCAGGGCCGCGGATGCGCACGGCCTATCGGTAAAGTCCCTAAGCCAACGAGAAGTCAAAGCGCGCTATCCCACCCTTGAGCTGTGGAAGGATGAAGCGGCGCTGTTTGAAACCGATGGAGGCGTGTTGAACCCGGAACTCGCGATCCGGGCGCACCTAAAGGTCGCTGAAGCGAACGGAGCGGAAATGCGGTTTGGAGTAGCGATGGAAAGTTGGCACGCCGTCGACCAGGGCTTCGAACTTCGTCTTGCCGACGGGACGCGCGTTTCGGTGAGCAAGCTTGTCCTGTCACTGGGGCCATGGTTTCAAAAAACGCTCGAGGCTCTTGGTATCCGCATTCGCGTGCAGCGTAACGTCCAGGCCTGGTTTTCAGCCGACAGCCATTCCTATGACTCGCCGGGTTTCCCAGCATTCCTCGTCGACCGCAAACATCTCCCTGCGCCACTCTACGGCTTCCCCGATTTCGGCGACGGAGTTAAGGCTGCTTTTCACGGCTTTGGAGACCTAACGGACGCGGAGCACGTTAACCGAGAGATAAACCTGACCCGCGATGTTGAACCAATCGCCCGAGCGCTGGAGCAATGGATGCCTGGCGCGGCCAAAACTCTTCGGGAGGCAAAGCCCTGCATGTATACGCTAACGGCCGACGAGCATTTCGTGATCGATCACCATCCAGATCACGCGAACCTTATTCTATGCGGAGGGTTCTCGGGCCACGGTTTTAAGTTTGCCCCCGTCGTCGGTGAAATCGCAACAGAGCTGGCCTTGGATGGTGGATCCCGTCATGCGATCGAGTTTCTCTCGCTCGGAAGATTCCGGTAACTGCAATCGGAGCGAAAACCCTACTCTCTGGGCCACTCTACTGGTTTCATGGTCGCTGCATCGAAGATGGCGATCTTTTCCTCATCATCTTCACCCTGTAAAATCATAAGCCAACGCCCATCCGGAGAAAGAATTTCCCGGATCAGGTAATCGGGGATGCTGAGGGAGCCGCTGACCTTTAGATCCGGAACCGACAAGCGCTGCACGGCATTGTCATACTGATGATCACTGGACATGGGGCTGTTCTCCACCCCCAGGTAACACGCGGAGGAGTCGGCCGGGATTGTCACTCTCCTTATTGGAACCGGTGAAGAGTAGCTGCTTAAGACCTTGCCCGTAACGGCATCGACCAGGTCAATCCTTTTGTCGTGACCCCATGCGAGCAGCCATTTGCCGTTCGGGAAAATATCTACCTTCGGACCATCAATCTCATCATGCTTCTTGATTTCATAGGCTACAGCCATGGCAGGAAGATCGCGCACGCTCGCATCGCCGCGACCCGACTGGACGAGGACACGCTCCTGACCGGGGAGAAATCGGCCGGCCATTCCATTTTGGGCCGAGAGCGGTTCACCCAGCGCTTTGCTAGTGGAGGCGTCCCAGACTTGAAGGTGGCCCTGAGGCCCATTTTCACCTGGATCGTCGAAGGTAACGACCCATTTTCCATCATGGCTGACCTCGAAGCCAAATTGGTAGGCCATCTCTGCCGGCGGATGATCCATTGCTTTCCCTAACGCGGTCCACTTCTTCGTTTCGTAGGCCGTCACGTGAGCACCGGAATCGGAGACGAAACACTTCGCGCCATCCTTGGTGAAGATGGCGGACGCGGTGGAGCCCGATCCTTCTTCGACTTCAAATGGGACTGGCATGGTGGTTATCTTCCTGCCGGTCTTGGCCTCGAGGACAGACGCATTTTTTTCGCCGAAAAACACGAGCGTGCCACCATCCGGAGAAAAGACCGCTTGCGGATTATCGCTTTCTCGAAGCAACAGATTGAGAGCCGGGGAGATCGCCTCGACGGAAGCGGGATCAAAGATTCGGGCGCGGCCATCCTTGAAACCAACGAGAACCTTACGTCCATCCGCGCTCATGACGTAGCCTTGGGAGGGTTTCTTGAGCGAGGCGTCACCGCCGCTGATTGGTGTCCCTTTCTTTGTGTCCCAGATTCCGAATTCCTCGTTGCGGGTGCGGACGATTACGCGGGAAGCGTCATGGTTGAAATGTGCTTGTAAGACTTCGCGCAGGTCGCCGAGTCGTGGGGTTTCAGCCGCGTTGGTCTCAAACGAGACAAGACAAAGACAGACGCAAACCAGGGAGAACCAGCGAGAGCCATGCATTTCCAAGTTCATCAGCCCAGTCTATCAGGACGAATTCGTTGAATCTAGTCAACAATGCCCAGTCTGATCCACGCTCAGTCGCTAGGCTAAGCGCTAGTACTGCGCACCAGTCAGCGTGAAGGTAATAGGAGATCTTACCCTGGGCCCGGTGCCTGCCTTGAAACGCCACCTTCGGAACGCCGTGACGGCTGCATTATCGAGCACTGGACTTCCCGTGCTCTCTTGCATCACGACATCGATGACGTTTCCAGTAGCGGGATCGACGGTCATCATTGCAATGCCACTCCCCGTGATTTTCTGCCGCCGGGCCTCATAAGGATAGACTGGTCGCGGATCGCTCAAAGCCAGGGCTCGAGCTGACGAAAAATTCCCCCTGCCCGAAGTGGCGCCGGTCTGCGCCTTCACGGTCGGCGCGATTGGTTTAAAGATCAGACGCCGAACTGAAGGCGGTATCGTTCTATTCTCCTCGGCTATCGGCTCCTCCACCGGAACCGGCATTGGCGGTGGAACGACGTCCTCGGGAGGAGGATTCGATTCCTCCTTGGGCGAATCTGGGGGAAGAAAGTCGACCGGGATGTCACCCTTCAACCTCGGTGTCGCCTCTGCTTCCACTTGGTGAGGTCTATCCGCGAGCATGATCGCCGCAAAATGAATCAGGGCGGCCGCGCCAAAAGCAGCTCCGATCCGCCATCTTGACCTGGGTCCATAAAGTAAAGCTCCGGCCATATCTGTTCCTCTAACTCGAATCACAAGTGAGACACGTGGCACCCGGAAAACTTAAGAAGTTTTCCCAAAGCTTCGAAGCAGACCGTCTTTGCGCGGGCGGGCAAATTGGGCGTATGATTGGGAAAGGCTAGTAAGGTAAGATAATGGGCATTGGTTCGTTCAAGGTTATTATCGGTGCGTTGGTAACGGTGCATCTATCGGCGCTCGCGGCGTGTTATGCGGAAGATGTGCCCGGCCCAGCCGCCTACGGCGCCAAGGTGAAATTCAAAACCGGATCCGCACTGCGTTTTCCGGATTTCGAGTTAACCTACGCCGGAAAGCGTCGAGTTGTGCCGCCGCAATATCCGCGCGGTTGGTGGGTTTATGATTTCGCGGTGCGCAACAAGAGCGACACCAAGACTGTCTCCTGGTCATCCGGGACAGGAGACATCGGTCCTACGCGCTTTCAGATGAATGGGCGTTCTTTTCAGATCGAGCTATCTCATTCTGACAAGCTTGGGCCGTTGCGCGAGGATGAGTTAGTAGTTTCTTCAGTCGGCGACAGGTCGTAAGTTTCACCTTCAGGTGAATGGGGGACGCTTGTTGTGCTATTTTGCTCAAGTGTGAAAGCCTTTGTCACCATCGGAACCGGCTGCATCGGCAGCCACAAGTCTCAGCGACCGTGCGCAAGGGGTCTCGCCCTACCAAAGTGTAACGGGGTCCCAGGGAATTAGAGCGTCTTGAGGTATTCCAGCAGGTCGCGCTTTTGAGAGGCCGTTAGGGCGGTGCCGTAGTCGTGACCCGCGTTTGAGTTACCAGGAGTTGAGGCATCCAAGACATAAGGGCCGGCATCCGTAAAAGCCCATCTGGGTAGCATCAAATTGGTGGGAACCGCGGCGAACCGTTTTCGCGCGTTGGGCCGGTGAAGTGAGCAGCTCCTGCATGGTGAGCCGCTTGGAATTTGTAAAGGCTGCCAGAGTGCGCCGAGCTAACAACGCATAACGCGGGGCCGGCGGTTATAGACCGCCGCTCCAGGAACAATTGACGCGTGCGGATTACGGCGCTTTCAGAATGGGAACTATGGCCGTTTGAATCGGTTGGCCGGTCACTTCGATTTCCTTGTCCGCAACGTAGACATCGATCTCGGAACGAACGCCGAATTTGCCTTCGAGGTAAATGCCAGGCTCAATGGAAAAACAAACGCCGGGAGTGATGCGGCGCGAGTCGCGCGTCTCGAAGTTGTCGATGTTCACGCCGTTGCCGTGACCTTCCTCGCCGATGGAATGGCCGGTGCGATGGGTGAACTGCTCCGCGTACCCGGCGCGCTTGATGACGCCCCGCGAGACGTCGTCAACGTCGGCGCCGCGAATGCTCTTGCCTTCCCGCACGTTCTTGCGAACGAACTCGGTGGCGGCATCGCGGGCGTCGCGCACAATATTGAAGATGCGAGTGAATTCTTCCGGCACGGTTTCGCCCACGTAGCCGGTCCAGGTCTGATCGGTGCAAATCGCGTCGGGCTTCCGCAGCTTGCTGACAATATCGAGCAGCACGAAATCGCCACGTTTGATGGGCAAATGGGCCTCGCGGGTCGGGAAGTAGTGCGGGTTCGCCGTGTTCGCATTGACCGCTACGATGCCGTTCTCGCGCTCCATGCCTTCTTCTTCCAGGCGGCGGGCGATGAATTGCTGAATGTCATATTCAGTTACCGGCTTGTCGGCCCGAATGTTCCGGCCGATCTCAGCGAAGGCCTCCAGGATGACGCGATGCATCTTATCGGACGCCTCGACATGCGACTGCTTCTGCTCCGGGGTAAGAACGGCTTCGAATTGCTGGACCAGCTCCGCGCTCGTCACCAGTTCCACGCCGAACGATCGAACCAGCTCGATTGTGCCCGCATCGACGCGTGAGATGTAGGGGATGTCGTTCATCGGCGAATACTGCATCGCGACGCGCAAGGGTTTCTTCTTGTCTGACGACGCTAGCGTTTCGCGGAGGTGCGCGTGTTGTTCTCCCCAGCCGCGATAGACGAGGCGCTTCCCCGGCAGGACATCGAGCTTGGAGCGTTCGATTGAGTGGACGACCTTCGTCGGTTCACCCAAGGCGGGAATGTAGTAGTACCAGCGGCGCGAGCCGGAAGAATCCTCCCCGAGCATAAGAATCCGAGGCGCGAGCGGGTCGCTCCCGCGAAAATCGTAAAAGAGCCAGCCGTCGAGCTTCGCCGCCTGCAACGCGGTTTGGATCGCAGCAACGCGCGCGGCGGGGGTTGGGTTGGCGCGCATGGGTGAGGGGAAGATGGAGAAAAGGAGGGGCACCGCCAAGTAGAAGAACGCTTTCATTCAGGGATTTAGCGAACTGGATTCAGCGAATGGAACGGGAGCGGGCACGAGCACAGTTATGAGAATAAGCCGGGCGGCTTGCTTTGGGCAATGCGGATACGAGCCAAGGGGTGTAAGGTGTCTGATGTCAGATCCACGAAATGTTGCCCACGATAAGAAGGTCACGCAGGAAAAGCACAAGCACCCCGAGGCTGCCCCAGCTGCGAAGCGCAGTGCCGAGGACAAGACGGGGACGGGTAAAACCGCTGAGCCGGAGGAAGCTCCAAAAGCGGAGCAAGGTCCTAGTGATCATGAGAAGTCTGTGGCGATCCTCTCCAAGCTCAAGGAGATGGAATTCCATTCGCGCGCAAACATCGAAGCGCTCGCCCAACTGACGCTGACAATCGAAGAACTGAAGCAGGGCGAATTTTCTGAGGCGATCGGTTCAATTTATTCCGCGCAAGATGCGTTTCACTCGAAGATCGCAACGCTGATCGAGACATATGCCGCGAAGTGCGAAACAATGAAGGGGCAGTAGTTTTTCCTCATCAATTGGCAGGCGGCGCAGAGGCGCTTGGGGCCACGCGCCACTACGTCAGATAAGGGATGCGAGAACCCGCTGCAGCGACGATAGTCCCCGGCTTATGCCGTTTCGCGCTCTCAATCTCTCTCCGCAAATTCTCAAAGCCGTCCAGGAAGCCGGCTACACCGAGCCGACCCCGATTCAGGTCGCTGCAATCCCGCACATTCTTGCCGGACACGACGTGATTGGGATCGCCCAGACGGGTACGGGAAAGACGGCCGCGTTCGTGCTGCCCATCCTGACGAAACTCGCTTCTAACAACGGCGACGACCGGCGGCATGGGATGCGCGCTCTCGTGGTCGCGCCTACCCGCGAGCTCGTGGTGCAGATTGAAGAGAATGTGCGCGCATATGCGAAGCATCTTCCGTTGCGGATGGCGACGGTGTTCGGAGGCGTGAGCGAACGCCCGCAGATCGAGGCGTTGCGTTCCGGGGTGGATCTGGTAGTCGCAACCCCGGGGAGGCTAATCGACCTGATGGGACAGCGGCATTGCAATTTTTCCGGGATCGAATTTCTCGTGCTCGACGAAGCCGACCGGATGCTGGACATGGGTTTCCTGCCTCCGATCCGGCAAATTGTGCGGGCGCTGCCCCGAAAACGCCAGACGCTCATGTTTTCCGCGTCGCTCTCGCGGGAAATCGAGAAGTTGACGCACGAGTTCCAGCAGTCTCCGAAAATTGTCGAAATCGGCCGGCGCGCGAACCCGGCAGATACGGTGACCCAGTTTGCCTACGAAGTGCGCTCGCATCTAAAACCCGCGCTTCTGCTCCATCTGCTGGCCGATCCGCAATTCGACACGGTCCTGGTCTTTACCCGCACGAAACATGGCGCCGACCGCATCGCGCGCCGCCTTGAGAGCAGCGGAATCAAAACAGGGACGATCCATTCGAATCGCTCCCAGAACCAGCGGCTCCGTGCGCTGAAGGATTTTAAGTCCGGCGCCGTCCGAGTGCTCGTGGCAACCGATGTCGCGGCGCGCGGAATCGACGTGGACGGAATCTCGCACGTCGTGAATTACGATTTTCCAATGCATTCCGAAGACTACGTCCATCGCATCGGGCGGACGGGTCGCGCGCTGGCAATCGGCGATGCCATCAGTTTCATAACGCCGGAAGATCACGGGCCACTGCGTTCGCTCGAGCGTTTCATCGGGCGGGGCATCGTGCGCAAACGCGCGGAAGGATTCGATTACGACGCGGCCGCGCCTCCACGCGAAGAGCGGGGCAGGGGGCAACGACGACTGGCTCCACCGACGAGGGAATCGAGATCAGCGGGCAATCCTCCGCGCAGAAGCGGTGATGCTCGACGCGACGGCGATCAACGCCGCGCCGTACCTTCCTCGGCCCCCCGTCGATCGTGGGGAAGATCGCGCTCGCGTTAAGCGTGGCGGGGTTCAGGCGGCCGTTCGCGCCCAGCGAAGTTTGGCGGAGGCAGAACGTGGATTGGAATGGCGTTCCGCGGCGGTGGGTCTGGTGACCGCGCGCGCGATTTCTTCGTAAACTCCGGTGCGTAAACCTGCCTCGAAAGATTTTTTCACGCGGCGGTCTTCCCCGGAATGAAACGTGAGGATGGCGACCCGACCGCCGGGATTAAGGCACGCCGGCAGGCTTCGCAGAAAAGCATCGAGAGCGGAAAACTCGTCGTTTACTGCGATGCGCAAGGCTTGAAACACGCGGCGGATAACGAGATCAGAACGCTCCTTGTCCAACCGCGGCAAGGCGGCGTGAATAGCGGCGATCAGAGCAGTCGTGGTCGGAAAAGCTTTGCCAGCGAGGGCGGAGGCGAGCATGGCAGCATTGGGTTCATCGGCGTTTTCGGCGAGCAGCCCCGCAAGTGAATCCGCGCTGGTCTTTTGCAACAATTCGGAAGCCGGCTGGCCCCGCTGAGGATTCATGCGCATGTCCAGCGGTCCCGGGTGCTTTGCGGAAAATCCGCGCGCCGGATTGTCGAGTTGCATGGAAGAGACCCCGAGATCGGCCAGGATGACGTCGGCGCCGTCGAGTCCAGCCTGGGCCAGGAGCTTGGGCAACCCGGCGAAATTTGAGCGATGCGCGGTGAAAACGTTGGGAGCGAACCCCAGCGCGCGGAGGCGAGCTTCGGCTCTGGGCAATTCGATTGGATCCGCGTCCAGGCCGAGTAACCTTCCCCCGGGCAGAAGGCGCCCGAGAATTTCCTGCGCGTGTCCGCCATAGCCCAGGGTGCAGTCCACCGCGACGTCGCCCGCCTTGGGCGAAAGGACTTCTAAAATCTCAGCCACCATGATGGGCCGGTGCGTGCCGGCGGGCGTTTTGCCGGAGGCCAGGACT
>Ga0190272_10000883_pt1 | contig 14636 bp, 13 predicted proteins | sample Popmic504T_FD_133746 | JGI IMG/M metagenome (GOLD analysis project Ga0190272, IMG submission 133746) | Populus adjacent soil microbial communities from riparian zone of Shoshone River, Wyoming, USA - 504 T | ecosystem: Environmental > Terrestrial > Soil > Riparian zone | place: USA: Wyoming... | reverse complement strand
GTCGGGCGCGTAGAAGTGGTCGATGGACGTCCACTTCTCAGGCGGCGCACGCGTCCGAGTCATCACCGGTCCTCCGGTGTCGCGAGTGCCCGCGCTACTTCGGGCTGGCGGTGCCGCAGCTCGCGGCTGCGGGGCGCGCGCGAGCGCCGGCGTCGGTCACGACGAGTGTGATAGTGATCGCGACGGGCTCCGGGACCTCGCGCGCTGCGACGGCGGCCGTCGCGCGGTAGGTCCCCGCTGAAAGCCCGGCTGCGTCGACGCAGAGTGTGCCGACCGTCGCGAGCTCGTCCGGCGCGACGGAGGACTGACGCGGCAGCGCGACGAGCCACGCGGCGCCGCGCGTCGAGTCCGCGTACGTGAGCTTCGTCAGCCGCACGTTGGTGAACCCCGCCGTGCCGCCGTTATGAACGCGAAGCGGCTTTGCGGGCGGCTGCGCGTCCCCCGACGCGACGAACTCGAAGCTGCTCGCCGCCAGGTGCAACGGCGTGTCGGACGCGCCGTTGCCCTGCGCTCCGGCAGCCGATGTCACCAACACGAGGAGCGCGAGGGGCGCGAGCAGCGCCGTCGGGGATATCTTTAGGTGCGGGGCGGCTCTGCGGTCGGAGGGAGCGGGGACGAGCGCGAGGAGTTGGGGGGACCGCATGACACGCACCAGGGTTGAGGGAGCCGCATCCTATGCCCCTTCGATACCGGGGGCATGGTGCAGCGACCCATCAGCGAGTGGGAGTGGAGAGTGGGGAGTGGGGAGTGAGCGAACACTCTCCACTCCTCACTCCCCACTCATCTCTGCACTGGCGACAACCTCGGACGCTCCGCGACGCGCTCGACTACATGCGACGGCGCGTGCGCTGCAAGCGGCACCTCCACGCTAAACCGAGTGCCGCGCCCCGGCAGGTCGCACACCGACCAGCGTCCACCGAGCTCCACGACCAGCTGCCGCACGACGCTCAGCCCGAGCCCCGTGCCTGCTGGCGCGCTCCCCCCATCCGCGAGCCGCACGAACGGCTGCCAGATCCGGTCGCGATCGGCGGGCGGGACTCCTGGCCCTTCGTCGTCGACGCTCAGACGCAGCAGACCCCCGGCCCCACTGGGCACCGCCGGGCGCTCGAGGTCGACCGTGACCGTCACCGTCTGGCCGTCGGGACCGAACTTCAGTGCGTTCTCGATGAAGTTGATGACGATCTGTCGCACGGCGGCCGCATCGACCCAACCGCCGGCGCCGCCCACCGTGCCGTCCACCGCCGTGCCGGCGATGACGATGCGCGCCGAGCGTGCCTGCGCCTGCGCCTCGACGAGGCTGACTGCGTCGTAGACGACCGCGCCGAGGTCCGCCCACTGTGGAGCCGCGCGGATGCCGCCTCGCTCGCCGCGCGCGTGCAGCAAAACGTTCTCCGTTAGCACGCTGAGGCGCCGGCCCTCGCGGTGGATCGCGCGAAGCCAGCGCTGCGCCTGCTCCGGCGACTCCGCGCGCCCGAGCAACAGCGTCTCGCTCAGCGCGTTCACGTGGGCGAGCGGCGTGCGGAGCTCGTGCGACACCGCGGCAACGAACGTCCTGCGCGCCTCGGCGAGCTTGTACTGTCGCCGCAGCCCGAGCGCCGCGGCCGCGGCGAACCCGAGGCCGAGGAGCAGCACGCCGGCGAACATCAGGCGCTCACTGCCCGAGGGCATCGCGGCCTCCACGTAGCGCCGGCCGACCTCCTCGGGCACGGCCACCTCCACCGTGAATCCGCCGTCCAGCCCCAGGACGCCGTGCGCGGCGGCGAACCCCGAGCGCCAGACCGCATCGTCGGCCGCGGCCGGGGAAACCGCATCCCGCAGCCCGATGGGGTACCGCAGACGTACGGCGAGCGCCGCGTTGTCCGCCCTGGGATCGCCGCTCTTCGTGCCATCGCTCTTCGTGCTGTCACTCCGCTCGCTCGACGGCGCCGGCAGCAGCGACCCCCCATGAAGCACATGCCCGACGTGGGTGCGAAGCGCCACGGTGCGCGCGTAAGCGACGCCGAACAGGACGGCAAGGCGCCCGTCGGCCCCGGTTTCGGGTGCCATACCGACGACGAACGGCAGACCCCGCACGTTCGGGTGGAGGATGACGTTGCGCCCTCCGCGCCCATCAATGTCGACGCGATCGGTCCAGCGCTGGACCTCATCGAGCACAGCGCGCGCGTACACGGAGTCGCTTGCGAGCGCGCCGCGCAGCTCGACCGTCCACGGCTCGCGGCCGCGCCGGGCGAGGCGGAACCAGCCGGGCCGGGCGGCGCCGCGATCGTCGCTCATGGCGGCGAATTGTCCCGCGCCGGCGCGGACGAACTCGTCGAGCGTGAGCCGGCGCGGTGATCCGTTCGTGCCGAGCGCCGGCCAGAGGAGCGCCCGCAGCTCGAGCCCGCTCATCCTCGCCGCCTCGGTGCCGATGAGCACCGCGGCGGTTGTCAGCTGGTCGCGTACGGCGTTCTCCGCAGCGATGCGCCGATGCGCCCAGCCCTGGCGCACCTGATGCGCCGTGAAGAGCAGCGCCGCCAACGTTCCGCCGATGGCGAGCCAGGCGACCGTTTCCCTGCCACGGTGCGCGATCGCAGACCGCAGTGTCTGTCGCAGCTGATCGAGGCGCAACGAGTGGGGGGTGGGGAGTGGAGGGTGGGAAGTGGAGTGGGAGTCCCCACTCCCCACTTCCCATTCCAATACGATGCAAGGTGCACTCGCACAAGCGAGTATCCTATAGGTCACACACCCATGGACATCCACCGGGCAGCAAGCAATTTGCGGTCTCGCAGGGTCACCGACATGGGGCGGTGTCCCATCCCGAACGCCTTCCACCACGTGAGCATGAGTCTGCGCATCCTGATAGTCGAGGACCACGACGACCTCGCCGACGCGCTCCGGGCGAACCTCCGCAGCGAGGGATACCAGGCGAGCGTCGCGAGCGACGGGCGACAGGCGCTCGCGATGGTGCGCGCCGATCCGCCCGACATCGTCGTGCTCGATCTCGGCATCCCGGGACTCGACGGGCTCGCACTCCTGTCACGTCTCCGTGCCGAGGGGCACTGGTGCCCCGTCCTCATTCTATCCGCGCGCGACTCCGACTCCGACAAGGTCGAGGGGTTCCGCCTCGGAGCGGACGACTACGTCACAAAGCCATTTCGCACGCTGGAGCTGATGGCGCGGGTGGACGCGATGGGACGCCGCGTCATTCGGGAGCGGGCCGCGGCGTCGGTCAAGCCAGCGCCGGTCGCGCCGGTCCCGGCCGCGGAGCCCGATGCCTCGCTGCTCACCCCACAGCAGATCATGAGCGCTTGCGGGCTGACCCTGCGACAGGCGGAGGTCGCGCTCCTGATTGCCGAAGGGCACTCGAATCCGGAGATCGCTGGGCGGCTCGGCATCAGTCGATTCACCGCGCGCAATCACGCCGAGCACATCTTCGCCCGGTTGGAGGTCGAGTCTCGATGGCAGGTCGCGCGCGCGCTCTGCAACGCCGTCCCCTCTTCGTACTCGCGAGGTCCCTGAAAATGCAGACAACCAGATTCGTGCTGACATCAGTCTTGTTGGCACTTGGTGCAGGCGCCGCCGCTGCCCAGACGGGTGAAGCCACCGGTCTTCGCGCCGAGATCAAGAAGGTTTCGCGAACGATGGTGTGGGAGCCGGGCCCCGAGGGCAGGCAAGTGCCCCTATGGCCCGACGGTCTCGCCATTCAAAGACCGGAGTCCGACAAGCCCGAAGAGACCGGCAACGGCTCGAGGCTGGTCGCGGGACGCCCCTGGCATTGGGCGAGCTCGGTCTCGCGTCCGACCATGACGATCTACCCGCCCAAGGGGCGAAATACCCGCGCTGCGATGGTGGTGTTGCCGGGTGGCGGATACGTGGCCGTCGCGATGGATCTCGAAGGCACGGAAATCTGCGACTGGATTACGAAGCAGGGCGTAACCTGCATCCTGTTGAAGTACAGGGTTCCGCAGGCATGGCGTCACAACCGCGTCGAGAGCGCGCCGAAGGTGCAGCTTCCCCTGCAGGACGCGCAGCGTGCGATTGGCTTGCTGCGACACCGTGCCTCTTCTTACGGTCTCGATGTCGACAAGATCGGCGTTATCGGCTTTTCTGCCGGCGGGCACCTCGCCGCGGCGGTGAGCAACGCCGGGAAGCGCATTTACAAATCAGTAGACGCGGCCGATCGTGAGCCGTCGCTCCCTGACTTCGCGATCCTGGTCTACCCCGGACATCTGTGGGACGAGACCAGTCCCAAGACGAGCCTCAAGCTTTCTCCGTGGGTCGAGATCAGCGCGGACGCCCCACCGACGTTGTTGATTCACAGCATGAACGATCCGACGGACGATGTCCGGCATTCACTGGCCTACGGGCTGGCCCTGAATGACGTGGGCGTTTCCGTGGAAATGTACCTTTATGCCAAAGGTGGTCACGCATTTGGCATGCGTCCAACGTCAGATCCCATCACCACGGAATGGCCTAAGCTGGTGGAGAAATGGCTGCATACCATCAAGATGTTTTGAGGGCAGCGGACCATCAGCAGTGATGCCGTCGAGTGGGGAGCAGTCACGATGATTCCCTACTTTGACCAGCCCGCGTTGCAGATCGGGCCATTCACCATTCATGCGTTCGGTGTCCTCGTGGCAGCCGCTGCGTGGGTAAGCCTCACGATCGTTCAACGTCGCTTCGCGCGCGTTGGTCTCGATCCCCTGCTTGGCCACCGTCTGGGGGGATGGATGCTTCTCGGCGGAATCGTCGGGGCTCATTTGTTCGCTGTGCTCCTCTATTTTCCGCTCAAGTTGCGCAGCGATCCGTGGCTGCTTCTCCGTGTTTGGGAGGACATCAGCTCGTTCGGAGGAGTTCTCGGCGGTTTGGCCGCCGCGCTACTCTTTTTCGCGACGCGGGCGCGCGATGTGGATCGCCCATCGAAGGTCGCGTATCTGGACGCGATCGCGTTTGTGTTTCCAGCTGGGCTCGCGATCGGACGGCTAGGGTGCGCGCTTGCGCATGATCATCCGGGAACGGTGACTTCGTTTCCGCTCGCGATCAGTCTCAGGACCGACGCCGCCTTCAATTACATCGCCGGTGTTTATCGCGACGGTGGTATCGCGCTCCCAGAAGCGGCGCGGACGATGGGCTTTCACGATCTCGGACTCTACGAGTTCGTGTTTCTCTCGTTCGTGATCGTTCCTCTTTTCGTCTGGTGGGATCGCAGCCGTCGTCCAGTTGGCTTCTATCTCATGGCATTTGCCGCGCTCTATCTGCCCGTCCGTTTCGGTCTCGACATGCTGCGCATTGCTGACGCCCGGTATCTTGCGCTGACGCCCGCGCAGTGGGCTGCGGCGTTCATAATGGCCGCAGTTCCGTTCTTTGCGCTCCGAGAGCGTAAGCTGCGCTTTGCGATTTGCGGAGCGGTGATTCTCGGCACGGGTTGGGCGTGCGCAAGCGGCGGCCCCTGAAATCCCGGGGACGCTATCTATTCCGCGGATAGCGCGCGTCGAGCCTCAGTGAACGGAGACCCGAGCGCGGCCGATCGCCCAGCGTGAAAACGCAAATGCCGCGATGACGCTCCATACCAGGAGAAGAAATACGGTCGCCACTGTCGCCGGAGCGATCTCGAGCACGGACCGGCCGACGATGGTCTGCCATGCTACGCCGGCGCAGGCGGCGAGCCATACTATCGCGGTGTAGTGCACCCACTTCCTCGCCTCGGCGTTATCCGCACCGGACCACACGAGCAGCAGCGCGACGACTGGAATGGCCTGGAGTCCATGAAATCCGAGCGCGTGAAGCGGCAGAATATTCCCGGTTGCACCGGTGCGGCTTCCCAGGATCGCGCTCATCCAGAGTCCCGCCGCGAAACCGGCGATCGTGGCAATGCATCCGTATCTGATCGCAAGCAGAACCGGTGAGTCTGCGTCAGCACGCCCGCGAAAGAAGAATCGCCGCGCCACCACCATGAAAGTCACGATCATTCCGATCGCGACGAGGGCGAAAACGCTACCAGTGATCCGGTCGACAGGACCACCTACCCTCGTGAAGCGCGGGTCGATGCCGCGCAGGGTTTGGACTGTCTCGAGAGAGTAGCTGTAGGCAAAGATTGCCGCGGCCCAAGCTGTCCAGCGGCGTCTCGACTTCTCGCTGAAGCCCGCGGTCGGGACGATTAGTGCAACCGTGAGAAGATAAATCCCGACGCCAAGGTTGAAGGTGATCGCTTTCCCGAGCTCCCCTTCCGGTGGAATCGGCTCGCCGCCTCTCACGACCCACACCGCCGCGACGATCAGGCTGAGGAGGATGCCGGCAAAACCGCCCCAGGCGATGACGGGGTTTTCCATCAGCCGCTTCCAGCCTGCACGGGCTATCTCCCTGACAGACGGCGGCATGCCGCGCTCGGTAGCGATCGATGCCGTTGTCAGGCTGGTATCTCCGACTTCCCCCACAACGACCGCGTCCGCGCCGCCCTGATCAGATAGTAGGTCAGGAACCCGATCGGCCCGAGCATGAGAGTCAGGAACAGGATGACGGATTGCACGACCAGCGGTACGTAGCGGTGGTGCATGTTGTCGCGGTAAATGAACAGTCCCACGAGCTGGTCGAACGCGAGAATGTGGATCCACGCGACGATCGCAATGTCCGGTCGGGCAAGAAGCCTGATCACGCCTTCGACCGTACCGAAGTCGCGCATGAACCCGGCTCCGGATTCGCTCACTATCGCTACGATTCCGACCAGGTAAATGATGGAGATCAGGACCGGAAACAACGCACTTCGGGCGAGCCAGCGCGTGACGCGCCAGGTCGGCAGAAAGATGAGAACGATCCACGCCGGAAGCGCGAAGCCAGCTACTTCGAAGAGAGTCTCGTACATGACCTCACCCGGGTTGTCGAACGACCTCACTGCATCTCACGTCCGTGAAGCAGCTGCCGGCTTTTGACGAGGTCCTTCGTTCCTATTAGATCGACACCCGCGTCCAGCAGTGCCGCGTAGATTGTACTGTCGGCGGGGAGGTTGTGCACGCGAAGCAACCTGTCCGGATAGGCTCGCTTCGTTGCACGGAGAGAAGCGATCCAGTGGCGCCGGTCCGTTGCTCTATTCCAGCGTCGTCCAATCGTCTTGCCGTAATCGACGCTGAGCAATCGCACCTCGTCGTCGACCGCGGCGACGGCTGATCGCCCTGAGATTCTGCGCTGTACTCGGAAAGGCGCGCGCTCGCTCTGCCGCAGAGTGGGCAACGGTGGATGCCAGCCTACGAGAATCAGCTCGATCGGTGCCTCCGAAGACGAAGCGGGCGCGAACAGCTCCGGGTATCGGCCGAGCAAAGTGACGAGTGCCTCGAACGTCGCTCTGGAGCTCTCCTTGATCTCCACGGCCAAAAGGAACCTGCGGCTGTCGGGCGTCAGCCGTCCGCATCGCGAGATGATCTCGCGAAGTGGTGTCAGGTAAAGCGCCTCGAGCGTCTCTCGCCTCCGAGCCTGGCGCCGGTCGTGTCCGACGCGGAGAACGCCATCCACGAGAAACACATCTGCTTCGACTCCGCTGAACCCGAGACGCACCGCATCGCGAAGTGGCCGCGGATTCTCGTAGTCGTTGTGAGCGTACGCGGGCAGCGTTGAGCGAGGGCAAAAAGGTTGGGCCGTCGCCTGGACGCCAAGCGCTGCGGCGAGAAAGTGCGCGACGCTCGTCAGCGTCAACACGGCTCTACGCCTTTATCCACACCCTTATTGCGATCACGACCAGGAAAACCGCAAAACCTTTCTGGAGCATGGGACCGGAGATGCTCAGTGCGAGTCGTGCGCCGAACCAGGCACCGACCAACAGACCGAGCGCGATCCATAGAGATGCCGTGATGTCGAGATTGCCACGGCGGTAGTACTCCCAGGCGCCGAGCAGGCCGACGGGAAGGAGGATTGCGCCGAGGGATGTGCCGGCTGCCATCTGCGGAGTGAAGCCGCGCAGCAGGATGAGCGCGGGGCCGATCACTATCCCTCCGCCAATTCCAAACAGGCCGGCGAGTACTCCGGCGGCTAGACCGATGGCAATGAGAAGAATCACGTTTGTTCAGCTCGTTGTTGGAGAGTTCGGGATGCCCTTCTTTATCGCTTCCAGCACTTTGTCGGAGAACACGTCGATCTCGTCGACGGTCGTGTATACGTTGGGCGTGATGCGAATCCCCCGGAACTCGGGGTGGACGATCGGCGTGTTGACGATCCGATGCTTCGCCATCAGCCACTCGCCCAGCTTCACGTTGTCGATTCCCTCGACCTGAAAGAGCGCGATCGCGCCCGCGTGCCGGTCGTCGAGAGGGGTCAACACTTTTACGCGCGCGCTCTCCGCCAACAGCCGCTTCGCCCATCGGTCGCGCAGATACCGGAGGCGGGCGGCTTTCCTCTCGGAGCCGATACCGCGGTGGAACGCCAGCGCGGCGGAGATGGCGTTGTGGTTCGCGGCCGGGTGCGTCCCGATCTCCTCGTACTTTCGGATGTTCTCGTCCTGCTCCTTCGCGGCAGCCATCAGCGGCCAGAGCTGCTTCTGTTTCTCTTTCTTCACATAAAGAAATCCGGTGCCGATCGGCGCCAGCAGCCATTTGTGAAGGCTGGTCCCGTAGTAATCGCAGCCAAGCTCGGCGCGCTTGAAAGGAAAGTGCGCGAACGCGTGAGCGCCGTCGACGAAAACCTCGATTCCCAGCGGCCGCGCGAGATCTATTATTCTGCGCACCGGCATGATCTGCCCGGTGAGGTTCGTGATGTGCGTCACCTCGATGACTTTCGTGCGCGGAGTCAGCGCGGCGCGGAATCGCTCGACGAGATAATCGTCTGACGGCGGCGGAACCTTGAAGGAGATCTGCTTGAGCACGATGCCGTCGCGCCGGACTCGCTGCTCCCAGGCGGTGATCATCCTCCCGTAATTCTGATTGGTGATCACCACTTCGTCGCCGCGCTTCAGGTCGAGACCGAAGATCATGATCTCGTTCGCCTCGGAGGCGTTGCGCGTGATCGCCATCTCCTCGATGTCACAGCCGAATTCGCTGGCGAGGTCGCGGCGCACGCTCTCGATGCGCGGCTCGAGCACACGCCACATGTGCTCGACAGGAAGCTCGTTGGTGAACCGCAGATCGCGGATCATCGCCTCGAGAACGTGACTCGGCGTCGGGCTGACGCCGCCGTTGTTGAGATTGATCATCGTGCGGTCGGCGTCGAAGGCGCGCTGGATCTCGGCCCAGTACGATTCGTCGCTCGCTACGTCGAGGTGGGCGCGGTCGCCCGCAATCGCATTGGCCTTGAACAGCGACAGCATCGCTCGTTCGCGGAATACGGGCTGGGCGGACAGCCCGGCCGCGGCAATGCTGGAGAGAAAGTCCCGCCTGGTGGTCACGCCACCGAGTTTACCGCTATTGATACTGGATGTACACCGGCTTGGGATGCAGGTGGAGGAGCTCGGGCGGCGAGATGATCGGGTCGCCTTTTTTCGTGTCGTTCTTGTAGAAGATCTTGAACCCGGTGAACTGAACGGGCTCATCCGCGACGTAATCCCGATACGAATCGTACTTGAGCCACGGCTGGCCCCATCCATCCATGTGAATCACGACCTGCACGCGCGGATCGAGCTTGATGTCCCTGTAACCCTTCACCATCGGTCTGGTGAAGCGATGGATGACGAGCACTTTCGGCGGAATGTTGTGCTTCGTCACCAGATCCGCGAGCACCCCGGTGGCGTAGTTGATGTCCGCGGCGTTCATTGTGCCGATCTTGGTCCCCGGCTTGGCGCCCGTTTTCATCGAGAACTCGGGATCCAGTCCAAGGTGAAAGTTCGGCCGCTGGAGGAACGGAATCAGACGCGGCAGCTCCTCCTGCACCGTGCTCAGAGCGACCTGGAGATCCAGGAAAACGAGCGCGTTCCTCTTCGCGGCCCAGCTCGCAACGGTGTTGATGAGACTGTCCGTCATGCGGAGCCGGTACTTTCCGTCACGGCCGGGCGCGCCCTGCGCGACGACCGCGACGAGATGCAATGCCGGCTGAACCGGGGTCGACGGATCGGCGCGATTCCACGCTTCGATCTCCTTGTCGAACTTCGCGAGCATCTGATCGGGAGGAAGCTCGCCGAGAATTCCCATCCGCTTTGACAGCGGGTTTCCGTAGTACGCAATGATCCGGCGCGCCGGAAGAATCGACCCCGGAAGGGGCGGCGGAGTCTTTACCGGCCAGAGCGTGCTTTTCCGTCCCGCCCTGATCGCGCTCACCAGCGCGATGCTGTCCTTGCGCGTGCGCTTGGCGACGGATGGGACGGTGATCGGCGGCTCCTTCACCACCGTGTCCTTCAGGCTTGCAACGGTGCTCGACGAGTTGGTGGCGCTGCTGACAACTGGTATGACCGCGGTCGGCGTTGAGGTCGCCGAGGCTATGACGCCCGCGGCGGACGTCGCGGTGGAGACTTCTGGTAATCCACCCGGAGGGGTGACCTCTTCCGAGGGTGTCGCGCCCGCGTCCCGGCTCGCGGCACAGCCGGAAAGGGAAGCGACCAGGCCGAGGGCCAGAAGTAGCGAAGCAGATCTGTATGAAAACATTGACGAATGGTGCATTGGTGAGATGAAGTTGGTCGGCTCGCCGTTGGGGTTGGCGTCACCCTTTAATACACAAACCGAGCCGCGGCCGATCAGGGAAGGGTTATACACCTCACGGCGAATAACTACCCCCATTCGCGGGAACAGCCGTATCTTCTAGCTCCCCTGGCTGGATTCGGTGCTGGACGATTTGCTAGAACACCTCAGAAACGCCTTCGCCGAGAGCTACCGTGTAGATGAGGAGCTCACCGGCGGTGGGATGAGCCGGCTTTTTCTGGCGACCGATCTGGCGCTGAACAGAAAAGTCGTCATCAAGATCCTGCCGCCCGAGCTCACGAGCGAGATGATGGCGACCCGCTTCAAGCGGGAATCTGAAGTCACCGCGCACCTCCAGCACCCCCACATCCTGCCGATCATCACGGCGGGGCTGAAGGCAGGGCTCCTCTACTATGTGATGCCCTTCATCTCGGGGGAGTCGTTGCGTCAACGGCTCAAGAGGGAAGGGCAGCTCCCGATCGACGACGCGGTCAACATTCTCTTCGAAGTCGCATCGGCCCTCGGGTACGCGCACAAGCAGGGCGTCATCCACCGCGACATCAAGCCGGAGAACATTCTCCTGCAGGATGGCCACGCGGTTCTCGCCGACTTTGGAATCGCGGCGGCGCTCGCCGGACCCGACCACGTTGCGGGGGAAAGACTGACGCGGACGGGAATGTCGATCGGGACCGTCGGCTACATGGCACCCGAGCAATCCCTGGGTGGAACCGACGTCGACTCGCGGGCCGACATCTATTCGCTCGGCGTCGTAGCACACGAGATGTTCGCCGGAACTCCGCCGTTCGCCGGCGCGAACACACACGCGATTCTCGCGGCTCACCTCACACAGGCGCCGCCTCGTCTCGACAAGCTGCGACGCGACGTTCCGGTCTCGATTTGCCGCGCGATCGAAAAGGCGCTCAAGAAGGAGCCTGCCGACCGCTTTCAAACGGCGACCGAGTTCAGTGCGGCAATGTCCATGGGGAGCGGCTCGCGGGCAGGCGGTTCGCGCGCCGTGCTCATACCCCGACTTCCCATATCGCGGCTCCCCTTGGCCAAGCTTGGAATGGCGGGGTTGGCGCTCGCGGTCGGGGTTGGCGGATGGTACGCGTACAACAGAGATCCACGTAGGGATAATGCTGAAGGCGTGAGCATCGTCATCGCGCCGTTTGACGCCAGCACCGGTGATCTCAGAATCTGGCATGAGGGAATGGTGGACGTTCTCGCCCGCTACCTAGACGGCGCCGGAGTTCTCACCACAGTATCGCCGGCGGTGGCGATCAAGAACTGGGGCCCGGACCAGCGATCCAACAAGAGTTCCGCCGTCGACCTGGGCCGTCAGACAAACGCGCAATACGCGATTTACGGGTCCGTGGTGGAGGCGGCCGGCGATTCGGTGCGAGTGACGTTCGGGTTGGTCAATGTAGCCAGCGACTCCTCGCTCTTCGACCGTGAGCTCGTCGATGTCGACGTCGCGCGCCTCGCCAACAACCTCAGCGTCCAGGTCGTCCGCAAGCTAGGCGATCTTCACCAGATCGCGGCGGTCCGCGCAACATCAATCGGCTCGAACTCGGCGCCCGCGGTCAAGGCGTTCCTTCAAGGCGAGCAGTTCTATCGACGCACATCGTGGGACTCGGCCGCGACAGCGTACGCGAGCGCCATCGCACTGGACACTGGATACGCCCTGGCACTACGCCGTGCCGGCCTGGTCACGGCGTGGAGAGTGAGCGAATCAGATTCATCCGCTCGAGCGTTTTTCCTGCGCGCGGGTGCGAGGAACCAGGGGCTCAGTCAACGCGACAGCCTTCTGATTGCCGCTGACTCCCTGAGCGCGGCACTGGAGACGGCGGAGGGGGAAGGCCCGGACTGGCGCATGGTCCGCCGGCTCTTCACGACGGTGAATGAGGCAGCGACACGCTATCCCGACGATCCCGAAGTCTGGTACAGAGTCGGAGAAGCGAGGTTTCATCACGGATACGGCAGTATCTTCGACCTGACCGAGCCGGAAATACGCGATGCGTTCAATCGCGCCGTCGCTCGGGATTCAGCTTTTGCTCCGGCGTACATCCATCTCATCGAGCTGGGCTTTACCCTGGACGGTGCGAGCTCCGGCCGTGCAGCCGCGCGCGAGTATCTCGCGCGAAATCCCGCCGGCGCCCACGCGGAAGGAATCAAGCTGCTGTACGCCGTGACCGACCCGGAGAAAGCGAATTCCGACGAGGTCCAGGCGTTAATGGACAAAGCGCACTCCGAGGCGCTTCTCGACGCGTGGTTGCTGGTGCGTCGCTGGCCAGACTCCTCCGAGACTGCGCTCCGGTTTCTACGCGCGCTCGCGGGGCGACCTCGCAATGCGCCCAGCTTCGCGCAGGACTCCATCCATTTGGTTACGGATCTTCCGAACCAACTCGCCTACCGGGGACGCTTTCGTGAAGCCCTTCTCATCGGCCGCGATCCTCCTTCGAGGCTTTTCTCTCAGCTCGCGCTCCTGGGAGCGATCGATACCGCGACGGTCACGCGTGTTTTCCGCACGTGGCTCGAGACCGGGGAGTCGCGTGTACACGCGGCCCTCCCCTGGTGGGCGGATCGGGGCGATACCGCGTCGATTCTGCTATTGATGCGGAGGTATGACGCGGATGCCACGCGTGCGAGAGCAGCGGGTAGGCCGACGACTGGATATCAGTCGCAGGCCGCGCGCGGGTATTTGTCGATGGCGCGCGGGGACACCTCCGGGGCACGCGCCATCTTTTATGCCCTCCCCGATACGATGTGCCTTAGGTGCAGCTTCGATCACCTTACCGCGGCACGCTTGCTCGCTGGTGAGCGAAAATTCGGTCCCGCCGACAAGCTCCTCCGGCAACGGTTGTACGCGGTGCTCACACCTACCGAGGTCGTGATGGCGATGGAACGTGGCAGAGTCGCCCATGAAAGTGGACAGCACGATATTGCCCGCAAGTCCTTCCAGTTGGTTATCAAAGCGTGGGGCCTGCGAGGTGATCGCGAGGTACAGGCGATCGTGAAGGAGGCCGAGGAGCGCCTCAGGCGCATCGGCTCATAGGAGTGCGGGCGCATCACAGGTGTAACAAAATGTCACTCTGGCGCTTTTACAGACCCCAAATACATTAGTCCTCCCCACCGAACGCACCTCTGCCGTAGACACGACGAGAAACGCGCCCGGGACCATTCTGCCCATGGAGGGCCGATGAAAGCCTCCGCAAGACTGTTCTTCCTTTTTGTGTTGGTTGCCGCGTGTACCGACACGCCAGCGACGCCAACAGGACTCCAAGCCCCAACCTCAGTATCCGGTGCGGCCGGTAACCCGCCTCCCCCTCCCCGCGAGGTCGCAGTGGTTGTCTGTGCGGACGCGGTCTGCGGTGAATTCGACGGGTCGTACTTCAGCAACGGCGCGGACGCAACTGTGGCCGCGGCGATCACGCAGCAGCTGGAGGCCGGATGTGCATTCCCCGAGGCGACCTCGTGGCTCAAGTTCGGCAACAAGCAGACAGACACGGGTCTGCAGGATGCTTCTGCCTCTGCGAACGCCCAGATACGGTGCCACAACGGCAAGCTTGCCGGCACGGGACGGATCGAATATGAGTTGGGCGGGCAGGAGGTCGTAATCGCGTTCCAGGACGTTCTGACCTTCGTGAATTCGCCGGAGTGCGGCCTCGAGGCGCCGATGTGCGCCAGCTTCACAGCGACGGTGACGATCGACGGTGAGGACGCAGGCGTCGCGACGGGCACGGCCATCAACCGCGAATTCTTCGATGAGAATTGCGATATCGGAGAGGGTGGAGCGTACTGTGGGGAGATCATAGACTAACTGAACGCCGATCATCTGAATTCCCGGCAGGCACTCGCGGCGGAGATAACAGAATCTCTCCGCCGCGAGCTGGACGCGCGCGCTTCTCTCGAAAAAGTGAGCGCCGCGATCGAGACTCATCTCCTCGATGAGGCCCGTCAGTCAGAGCTGAAGCTGGCGCACCTGCGCGCGATGGCGGCGGGTGCGCTTTTCGTTTCCGGGGCGGTCGTTGCCATCGCGAGCAGCTTCACCTCCGTCCCGCCGCCTTCTAC
>Ga0190272_10000882_pt1 | contig 14646 bp, 14 predicted proteins | sample Popmic504T_FD_133746 | JGI IMG/M metagenome (GOLD analysis project Ga0190272, IMG submission 133746) | Populus adjacent soil microbial communities from riparian zone of Shoshone River, Wyoming, USA - 504 T | ecosystem: Environmental > Terrestrial > Soil > Riparian zone | place: USA: Wyoming... | reverse complement strand
TGCTGCTGCGCAAGATGATCGAACGCGAGGATTTCGGTACCGGCCCATTGCCCGACCTTCCTGGTAAACGCGTGGAGGTAGTCCGATGACGACCGTCGCCGGCGCCGAACTCCGAGAGATGCCAACGAAGTCGTGGCCGGGGCAACCGGACATGTGGTTCTTCGTCCTGTTCGAAACGCTGCTCTTCACCGGGTATTTCTCGGTGTACCTGGTTTCGCGTACCCAGAACCACGACCTCTACCTGCAGTCACAGTCCGATCTGGACCTCCGCATCGGTGTCTTCAACACCATTGCGTTGCTACTGAGTTCGTGGGCGATTGCCCGATGCGTCCAGGCGGCCCGCGAGGGTGCGTACCGGTCCGCGTTGACGAACGCGTACCTGACGATCGCCTTCGGGCTCGTGTTCCTGATATCGAAGGTCATCGAGTGGGTCAAAGAAATTCAGATGGGGAACACGTTCACCAGCGACGAGTTCTTTTCGCACTACTTCTTCCTGACCTCGATCCACTGCATCCACGTGCTGATCGGCTTTGTCGTGCTTGGCGTGGTGGTCTATCAGCTGTGGAGCCCCGTGCGGCGATCCCAGCAGCTCGTCGAAACGTGCGCAACGTACTGGCACACGGTCGACTTCCTATGGGTCCTGATCTTTGCGTTGCTCTACGTGGTGAGGTGAGAGGTGAGCACCTCCAGTAAGAGATTGCTGATCGTCTGGTTGATCCTGACATCGATGACCCTGGTTTACGTTTGGCTGGATCACACGGCCGATCAGAACGGGATGCTAAAGGCCAGCACCGTCGTCACCGTGGGCGCGATCGTCATCGCGCTTATCAAGGTGCGCATCATCTTCCGGGAGTTCATGGAAGTACGTCACGCCCCCGTATTGCTGCGCCGCCTCACCGACGGATGGGTCGTGCTGATCGCGGTGTGCCTCCTAGGCAGCTATTTCGTGGGTTCAGCGGTCTCTGGTTAGGAATGCGATGCACGGCTTCGCGTGACAGACGATTTCAACACGAAGTCCTCAATCAACTCCGTGATAATTGTCGCGCCGCGGCTGTTCTGGTGGACGAAATCGGTTGTCAGCGAGAGGCCTCGGCGCTGGGCAATTCGGTCATAAGATCGGCGCAGCAATATGTGCTGCAGCACGGACGTATATCTCTCGGCCAGTCCGTCAGGAAACGGCCGCCCGATGGCTCCGCTGCTGTCGACGTATTCGCATTGCCGCTCGTGAAGCGGAAGGTACGCCACGCCTAGTTCGGTGGCGGTCGTCTTCGCCGCCTCGCTGAATTCCGCGCTCGCCTGCACAGCTGGTGACGCGATGTCCTGCCCCAGGACTGGCAGCGACATGATCGCGATCTGTGCGTCCGTCTCTGCGCGGAGCCGAACGACGATCTCGGTGAGGTTTGCCCGATAGACACTCGGCGTTGGCGCGACAGGCAGGTTCTTCCGCTTCATGATCCTGCGTGTGTTCGCGTCGGTCAGCGTGCTCCACGCGTCGTTCGAGCCGATCAGCACAGTCACGGCGTCGGGCCGCTGCGCGATGATCGGGTCCAGCCTTTGCAGCAGGTTGTAGGAGCAGTCGCCGTTGACGCCTGCGCCGGTGACGGTTATGCCGTGTCCCTTTAGGCGGTTGGCGAGCATCTGGACATAGCTCACGGCGTACTGACCTCGGGTATTGCTGTCACCGACGCACATAATTCGCGTGGGCATTCGGTTCGACCTTCTTTCGTTACGCTCGACCGACACGGCCGCGCCGGCGTGGATCAGCCTGTCAACCATGAGGGGGCCGCGCTTTCATAAATGTGCGATAACCGCAGACGAGTGTTGTGGGTGAGATCTCGGCATGCCGGCTACATCGGGCCGGAGCTTGGTGTCGGGATGCATGAAACGCCGGTTGCCTCCGTGGGAGTTGGTCTGGATGGGCCGTTCATCTTTGAAACGGCGGGGCATGGCGAGATCACCGCTCGCAGTGTGTTCACGCCGGCCCGTGTGCGACACCGGATCGTGACGGACGGCTGGATCATGCTGCTGTCCGCCGAGCCCGGCGGCTCCGCGGCGATCGCGCTCGCCGGCAGCATGCGCAAGTCTGTCGGCCCCTTCGGTTTTGACTCGCGGTACGAAGATGGACTCGTCGCGGCTGCGAGTGACGGCGTCGCGAGAATCGACCAGCTCCTCTCGGAGTTGGCGCCGCCGCAACAGCCAATCGACCCCCGAATCGCGCAGATCCTGCGGGAGATTCGCAGCGACCCGGCCCGGCATGCACGGGCAGCCGATGCCGCCACGGCAGTTCAGATGTCGACGTCCTATTTTCTGCATGTGTTCGCGGCTTGCACAGGCATCACCTCCCGCCGTTACCAGCAGTGGGCCCGCCTGCGGATTGTCGGTGCAGGCTTGAACGCCGGCCACGACCTCACCCGCTGCGCCGCTGATGCCGGGTTCGCCTCGCCTTCGCACCTCAGTGAAACGTTCCGGCGCACCTTCGGCTTGTCTCTGTCGGCTCTGCTGGCCAGCCAGGTGGAGCTAGATGTCCGATAGCGCTAGGAACTTGCGGCTAGCGCGAGGCCTGCCCGGTAGCCGAACACCATTGCGGGGCCGATGGTTCCGCCGGCGCCGCCGTATGCCTTACCGGTCGCACCGGCCATCGCATTGCCCGCGGCGTACAGGCCGGGGATGACCTTGCCGCTGACGTGCAGGACCCGGCCGTCACGGTCGGTGCGTGGTCCACCCTTGGTACCCATCGCGCCGATCGCCACCGGCACCGCAAAATACGGAGGGGTATCGATGGGCCCGAGCGTCTTGCCCGCCACCGTCGCGGCCTTGTCGTCGCCCCAATATCCGTCGTAAGCGCTTGAGCCGCGGCCGAAGTCGGGATCTTGCTCGTGAGCGACGCTGTCGTTCCACGCGTTGAGAGTGCGGGCCAGGCCGTCGGCGTCGATACCCGTCTTCTCGCCCAACTCTGCGAGATCCTTCGACGGCGAGAACCAATCCGGCGCGGGACCGTCCGCGTCCACACCCAGGAATCCATACCGCTTGAGATGTTGTGCGTCGAAGACAATCCACGCCGGATCGTTCGCGTAGCCGTGTTTCGGGTCGAGGAAGTGGAACGGCCCGGCCATCGAGTTGTACTCACCCGCTTCGTTGACGAACCGCTTGCCTGCGCGATTGACGATGATGCTTCTTGGCCGTGTGCGTTCGAGCCGCACGCTGCGGCTGCGCGGATGGCCCGCAAAGGTGTCATCGGGAAGCCGCACGATCGGAACCCACCAGGCCTCGCCCATGTTGGCCAGGTCGGCGCCGTGCGCCATGGCCATTCGCAGGCCGTCGCCGGTGTTGTTGGGTGGCGAGACCGCGCCGCGCATGGGGCCACGCAGATACGCCTCGACCAACTTCGAGTCCCACTCGAATCCGCCGGTCGCCAACACCACACCTCGGCGGGCCCGCACATCGAAGTGCTTGCCGTCATGCATGATCCGCACTCCGGTGATGCCACGGTCATCGGCGATGAGCTCCTCGGCGCGGGCGTTCGTGCGCGGTGTCACACCGACGTCGAGCAGCCCCTTCAACAAACCGGCGATAAGCGCCGTGCCCGCGACGCAGTAGTCACCTGACTCGTCGTCGAGTGAGGCGTGGATGCGGGCGCGCGTCTCGGCGTCGATCCCGACGTTGCTGAAGTCGGCAGGGAACGACGTGAGCCGGTCCCGCCATTTGCCGATACGGGATAGGTCGAAGGGTTTGGCATTGAGCGACCGTCCGCCCGTCGGCCGTCCGCCGGGTAGTTCTGGCTTGTAATCCGGGAACCCTTCGGCGATCTCGAACCGCAGATCGCTGTGCTCCTCGACAAAATCGAGCATGTCCGGCCCGGTGTTGACGAACGTCTCCACCAGGTCGTCGTCCATGACGCCGAGCGACTGCGCGCGCAGGTAGTTCATCGCGTCGGCCACCGTCAGCTCTTCATCTTGCGACCGCCTGTGCGCCGGGATCCACACGATGCCACCGGAAACCGCCGTCGTACCTCCGACGGTCGCTGCCTTCTCGTACACCTCGACCGAGGCGCCGTTGGCCGCTGCGGTCAGTGCAGCGGTGAGGCCCGCCCCGCCGCTGCCAAGCACGACCACGTCGATCTCATGGTCCCAATCGGTCACTGATGGCTCCCTTCGGCGTAATGATCCTCAGCTGAGAATCGCGGATAATTCGTTGGCCGCCTTGATGACTGCGTCCTTGCCGTCCAGCACGACGTCTTCGCGGTGCGAGATGAGGTTGATGCATGTCGGCGGTGACGGCGGCCGCCTGCGGACAGGCACCGCCAGACCGTAGGTGTTCGGCTCGATCTCACCGTGCGTGATCACCCAACCGTGCTGCCGGGTCTGCGGAACGAGATCCCGTTCGCCCGGCCGCGGCGGCATGCAGGCCAGCAGCGCGATTCCTGCCGCCCCGCGCTCGAGTGGGTAGCGGCTGCCCTCGTGGAACGACAGTTGATAGAAGACGTTGGTCGGCACGATAACTGCGATCGCCACCTGCTGATCGCCCTCGGCGACGAGCAGCGACACCGTGCTGCCGAGTTCGTCGGCCAGGCCACGCAGGGTCGGCAGGCTCAGCTGACGGACGTTGTTGTCGAACGAGGCCCCGAGCACGGCAAGCGCGGCCGCGGACCGGTACCGCCCGTCTTCTCCCTTGGCCACCAGCCGGAATTGGGCCAGCGTCGACAGCAGCCGGTACGCGATCGTGCGATGCACCCCAATGTGGTCGGCGACTTGCTGCACGGTCAGTCCTGATCGTGAGGTGGCGATCGCCTGGAGCACGGTCAGTCCCCGCGCAAGGGTCTGCGATCCGGGCGCAGTGTTGACCACACCGTCGGCCGCTGGCATCGCGCCCCCTTCCTTGACAGACGCAGTTACGAGAGTGATGCTCTGACTATAGTGCACGTGCATGTGCGATAAATGAGCACACTGCTTACGAATTACGAGAATTAGATTCTCGCAGAGAGGTGACGCGTGACGGAGTACGAGAGCGTCTGGAGCGACCTTGCCGGCGTCCCGTTCTCGCAGGGCTATCTCGACGCCGGGGGAGTGCGCACTCGATACCTGCACGCCGGCGACGCACGCAAGCCAGCGCTTGTGCTGCTTCACGGTTCCGGCGGGCACGCCGAGGCATACGTGCGCAACCTCGAGTCGCACGCCGAGCATTTCTCCACCTGGTCGATCGACATGCTCGGCCATGGCTACACCGATAAGCCCGGTCGTCCGCTCGAGGTGCGCCACTACGTCGATCACCTGACCGCGTTCCTCGATGCCATCGGCGCAGAACGCGCTCACCTCAGTGGCGAATCACTCGGTGGCTGGGTCGCTGCGCGCGCCGCAGTCGACCACCCCGACAGGATCGACCGATTGGTGCTCAACACCGCGGGCGGTTCACAAGCGGATCCCGCCGTGATGCAACGCATCGTCACGCTCTCGATGGCGGCGGCCGAAAACCCAACCTGGGAGACGGTTCAAGCCCGGATCAAGTGGTTGATGGCGGACAAATCCAAGGACTACGACGACATCGTCGCGAGCCGGCAGCGGGTATACCGACAGCCGGGGTTTGCCGGAGCGATGAAAGACATTATGGCCCTGCAGGATCCCGATATTCGGGCACGCAACCTGCTCGGTCCCGCCGAGTACGGTGCGATCACCGCGCCGACACTGGTGGTGTGGACCAGTGACGATCCGACCGCCGATGTCGAGGAAGGCCAGCGGATCGCATCGATGATCCCTGGTGCCCGCTTCGAAGTGATGCCGGGGTGTGGCCACTGGCCCCAATATGAGGACGCCAAGACGTTCAACCGTCTGCATCTCGACTTCCTGCTGGGACGCCAACCGTGACCAACGATGCTGCCGTCGTTATCGTCGGGGCCGGCCCGGTCGGTCTGACGCTGGCGAACATCCTTGGCTTGCAAGATGTTCGCACGTTGGTGGTCGACGAACGACCAAACCTGATCGACTACCCGCGCGGCGTCGGGCTCGACGACGAGGCACTGCGCACGTTCCAGGCGATCGGCTTGGTCGACCGCGTCCTGCCGCACACCGTGCCGAACCAGATCCTGCGATTCTTCGACGCCAACCGCCGGCTGCTCGCCGAAATGGCGCCGCCCGACGCGCGTTTCGGCTGGCCCAAGCGCAACGGCTTCGTTCAGCCGATGGTCGACGCCGAATTGCTGGCCGGGCTGGACCGGTTCGGCCACGTCGAGGTGGCCTGGAACCGGCAGATGGAAAGTTGCGCCGAAACCGACGATGGCGTCACGGTCATGTTCGCGGACGGGCAAGAGCCCGTGCATGCGCGCTACGTCGTTGGCTGCGACGGTGGACGCAGCGCGACCCGGCGGTTGATGGGCGTGTCGTTCGACGGCACCACGTCATCGACGCGCTGGCTCGTCGTCGACGTCGCGAACGATCCACTCGGCCATCCGAACAGCGAAGTCGGGGCCGACCCGGTGCGTCCTTATGTCTCGATCGCCATCGCGCACGGAATTCGGCGGTTCGAGTTCATGATTCACGCCGACGAGTCCGACGACGAGGCGGCCGATCCGGCGTTCGTCACACGAATGCTGGCGCAGCGGGTTCCGTACCCCGACCGGGTCGACGTGATCCGGCACAGGGTCTACACGCACCACTCGCGAATTGCGGCGGAGTTCCGGCGGGGACGGATGATGCTGGCCGGTGACGCCGCCCACCTGATGCCCGTCTGGCAGGGCCAGGGCTACAACAGCGGCATCCGCGATGCGGCCAATCTCGGCTGGAAACTGGCGGCCGTGGTGAACGGCCATGCAGGCGACGCATTGCTCGACACCTACGACGTCGAGCGGCGCAAACATGCGCGCGCGATGATCGACCTGTCGACAATGGTCGGTCGGGTCATCTCGCCGACGAATCGCCGGGTGGCCGCCCTGCGGGACCGTGTCATCCACTCCGCGTCGGTGGTGCCCGCGCTCAAGCGCTATGTGCTCGAGATGCGGTTCAAGCCGATGCCGCGGTATCACGAGGGCGCCGTGTTCCATCCCGAGCCTCGCTCGGATACCTCGCCGACGGGCACCTTGTTCATTCAGCCCCGCGTCGACACCCGCGAACAAACCAACGTCCTGCTCGACGACGTGCTCGGCGTCGGCTTCGCCGTGCTGTGCTGGAGCAACAACTTGCCCGCCGTGCTCGGCGAGGCCGCGTTCGAACGCTGGAAAGCATTGGGGGCCAGGTTCATCACCGTCCGGCCGATGACCCAGCTGCGCTGGCCCGGGCACGACGACCCCGACGTCGTGATCGTCGGCGATCGCACGGGTGCCCTCAAGTCGTGGTTCGACGTCCACCCCGAATCCGTGCTGTTCCTGCGCCCCGATCGGTGCATCGCAGGCGCCTGCATCGCTCAACGCGCACCCGAACTGTCCACGGCGCTTTTCGAAGTGCTCAGTCTCAATCCGGGAGGAGGAACGCAATCCCATGGCACTGGCCCTCTGCTGCATGTCGCACAGCCCGCTACTGAACCTTCCGGGACCGTCACAGGATCTCCTTGACGCGATCGAATCGGCCATGGCCGATACTCGCCGATTCGTGACGGACTACGACCCCGAACTGGTGGTGATCTTCGCCCCGGACCACTACAACGGGTTCTTCTACAAAGCGATGCCGCCGTTCTGCATCGGCACCGCTGCCCAGGGCGTCGGGGACTACGGAACCCACGCCGGGCCGCTCAACGTGCCCGATGACATCGCAACCGACTGCGCCAAAGCCGTTCTCGAGTCGGGGATCGACGTCGCGATCTCGGCGAGCATGGACGTCGACCACGGCACGGTCCAGCCGCTGCAGAAGCTTTTCGGCGACGCCACCGCGCGTCCAGTGATCCCGATCTTCATCAACTCGGTCGCCACCCCGCTCGGACCGCTGCGGCGGGTGCGGGCACTCGGCACCGCGGTCGGCACCTACCTGGCGACGTTGGGAAAGCGAGTTCTCGTGGTGGGCTCTGGTGGGCTGTCCCATGATCCGCCGGTGCCGACGCTGGCGACCGCCCCGCCCGCGGCCTTGGATCGGATCGTGCACGGCCGCCCGATGACCACCGAGCAGCGGCAGGCACGGCAGGTCGCGGTGATGGACGCCGCGCGCGCATTCGCCGCAGGAGAGGGACCGCTGCAACCGCTCAACCCGGACTGGGATCACGCCTTCCTCGAGTTGCTCGACGCCAATCGCCTCACCGAGGTCGATGCCTGGTCCAACACGTGGATCGCGCAGGAGGCAGGCAACTCCGCGCACGAAATCCGCACGTGGGTAGCGGCATTCGGGGCGCTGGCCGCACACGGCCGGTACGAGACGGTGCAGCGGTTCTACCGCGCCGCGCCGGAGTTGATCGCCGGTTTCGCCATCAGGACGGCGGTGCTAAAGCCATGACATCGTTCGATCACGTGGTGGACGTGCTGGTCGTCGGCTCCGGTGGCGGCGGCATGACCGCCGCGCTCGCGGCCGACGCGTCGGGGCTGGACACCTTGGTAGTGGAGAAGTCACCCAAATTCGGTGGCTCCACCGCGCTGTCGGGCGGCGGCATCTGGGTTCCCGGCGCACCCTCACAGCGCAGCAAGGGTTACGTCCCCGATCCCGAAGGGGTCTTCGAGTACCTCCGCCACATCACCGGTGGTCTCGTCAGCGATGCGCGCCTGCGGCAGTACGTCGACACCGCGCCGGAGATGATGGAGTTCCTCGAGAAGCTCAGCGGGTGGTTCGAGTTCGTCTGGAAGCCTGGCTATGCCGACTATTACCCGGAGGCGCCAGGAGGGTCCGAACTCGGCAGCACCATCAATGTGCCCGCCATCGACCTGCGCAAACTCGGCGACGAGGAGCAGAACCTGCTCGCCCCACTTGCGCTAGCGCCCAAGGGAGTCTGGTTCGCGCCAAAGGACCTTCGGCTCTTCTATCAGGTCCGCCAGAACTGGCGGGGAAAAGCGGTGCTGGTCAAGCTGATCTGGCGGATGTTCCGGGCCAGGGTGTTCGGGGACCGGATGGCCGCCATCGGCCAGTCACTGGCCGCCAGGATGCGGCTGGCACTCAAACAGCAGGACATCCCGCTGTGGCTGAGCTCGCCTATGACGGAGCTGATCACCGATGTCGACGGAACGGTGACCGGTGCAGTCGTCGAACGGGACGGCAGGGCGCAGCGCATCGAGGTGCGGCGCGGCGTGATCCTCGCGTCCGGTGGTTTCGACCACGACATGGAGCGGCGCAGACAACATCTTCCCGTCCTCGAGAAAGACTGGAGCTTCGGCAATCCCGCGGCCGTCGGCGACGGCATCCGCGCGGGGGAGAAGGTCGGCGGCTCTACCGACCTGCTCGACGAGGCATGGTGGTTTCCTGCCATCCAATGGCCGGACGGCCGGCTCCAGTTCATGCTCAACGAACGCATGATGCCGTCGCAGTTCGTCGTCAACGGCGACGGCAAGCGGTTCATCAACGAAGCGGCGCCCTACATGGACTTCGCGCACGCGATGATCGAGGGCCAGAACTCCGGCGTCACGCACATCCCGTGCTGGCTCATCACCGACATGCGCTCCTTCCACCGCTATGTGGTCGCCGGGCACCTGCCCATTCCCAAGATTCCGTTCTCCCCCGTCCCCACCGGCCGCAAGGTCCCCAAGGCGTGGCTGGAATCCGGTGTGGTGCACGAGGGTAAGAGCTTCGAAGAATTGGCCGCCAAGATCGGCGTGCCCACCGCGCAGCTACGCCAGACGGCAGACCGTTTCGACGAGCTGGCGCGAAACGGGCACGACGACGACTTCAATCGCGGCGACTCCGCATACGACAACTACTACGGCGACCCGACCCTGCCCAACCCCAATCTTCACCCTTTGGGCAAGCCGCCGTACTTCGCTTTCCAGATCATCCTCGGCGACCTCGGCACGTCGGGCGGTCTCCGCACCGACGAGCACGCCAGGGTGCTGCGTAGCGACGACACCATCGTGAAAGGCCTTTACGCGGTGGGCAACACGTCGGCCGCGGTGATGGGCCGCAGCTATGCGGGCGCAGGCGCGACCATCGGGCCCGCCATGACGTTCGGCTACGTGGCGGCCAAGCACATCGCACATCAACGATCGGACTCTCGATCCCAATCGGAGGTAACCACATGAAGATCTCGCTGTTCTACGAGTTTCCGCTGCCGCGGCCGTGGAGCGACGACGACGAGCACCTACTGTTCCAGGACGGCCTTGACGAAGTGGAGGCCGCCGACAAGGCCGGTTTCTCGACGGTGTGGCTGACGGAGCACCACTTCCTCGAGGAGTACTGCCACTCCACCGCACCCGAGATCTTTCTCGCCGCAGCCAGCCAGCGCACCAAGGACATTCGGCTCGGGTTCGGGATCATGCATCTTCCCCCGGCGGTCAACCATCCTGCGCGGGTCGCCGAGCGCGTCTCGACCCTGGATCTCATCTCCAACGGCCGCGTCGAGTTCGGCACGGGGGAGTCATCGTCGGTGGGCGAACTCGGCGGATTCGGCATCGATCCCGCGGACAAGCGGACCATGTGGGAGGAAGCGCTCGAGGTGTCGATCCGCTGCATGATCGAGGAGCCGTTCACCGGTTTCAAGGGTCAGCACATCGAAATGCCGCCGCGCAATGTGGTTCCCAAACCGCGACAGAAGCCGCACCCGCCGGTGTGGGTGGCCTGCACCAGACCCGCCTCGGTATCGATGGCCGCACAAAGGGGTCTTGGCGCCCTGAGTTTCGCATACACCGGACCGGGGCCGCTGACCGAGCGAGTCAACGGCTACTACAAGGAGTTCGAGGAAAGCGGGACCCCCGTCACGCCGGTGATGAACCCCAACATCCTGGCCATCGGCGGTGACCTCTCGATGATGGTGGCGCCCACCGATGAACAGGCTGTCGAGAGACTCGGCATGGGCGGTGGCTTCTTCGCGTTCGGAATCATGCACTACTACATGACAGGAATGCATACCCCTGGCAGGACCGGTGTCTGGAAACGGCATCTCGAAGAGATCGAGAAGGACCCGAGCGTCGTGTACGGCCCGGGCCGAGGACCGATAGGCAGCCCGGCCACGGTGCGCGAGTTCCTGCGCGGCTACGAAGAAAGTGGCGTGGACGAACTGATCCTGCTGCTCACACCACGAAGCCATGAAGCGACGATGGAATCCATCGAGTTGATGGGCAAGGACGTTCTGCCTGAGTTCATCGAGCGCGACGAAAAGGCCGTCGCCGAGAAGGCGAAGCGGCTGGAGCCGATCATCGAGAAGGTCGAGGCTCGCAGGGCGGGGTCGAAGGCCCCTGTGTTCGACGAAACCTACGCATTCGGCGGTCTGCCAACGGGTCGCGAAAACTACACTGCGAACGAGGTTTCCTTGGCCATGGAGGAGATGAACGCAGGCATCGAGCAGGCTGCCGCGAAGCTCAAGTCAGGAGAAGGGTGGACCAGCAGGAATCCGGACGCCGACGCGAAGTGACGCAGACTGACGAGCTCTGGCGTTACGACGGCCGGCGGGTCGTCGTCACCGGATGCGCGTCGGGCATCGGTGAGCAGGTCGCGCGTCAACTCGCCGAACTCGGCGCCGAGGTGATCGGGCTCGACGTTCGACCACCGGCGGTCCACGTCGATCAGTTCGTCCCCATCGACCTTTCCGACGAAGCCTCGATCGAGCGGGCCGCCGCGTCGATCGGTGGTCAGCTCGATGCCCTGTTCAACATCGCGGGGGTGTCGTCGGGCATCCGCGATTCGCTGCGGGTGGTCACCATCAACTTCCTTGGCACCCGGCGGTTCACCGAGGCGCTGGTGCCTGCGATGGCGCCAGGATCGGCGATCGCGAACGTGTCGTCACTGGCCGCATCGGGGTACCGGGAGAACGCCGGTGTCACCGCGGGGCTGGTGGACACTACGACCATGGCCGAGGGAGTCGAATGGTGTCAGCGCAATCCGGACGCGCTCGCGGACGGCGGCGGCTACCGGCTGTCCAAGGAGGCGATCATCCTCTATGGGATGGCGAACGTCGTCGTGCTGGGCGCCAAGGGTATTCGGGTCAACTGCACCGCGCCGGGGGTCACCGATACCCCGATCCTCGACCAGCTGCGAACCGCCTACGGGCCGGAGTTCTTGGCGGCCTTCTCCACGCCGTTGGGCCGAGCGGCCGAGCCCGGCGAACAGGCCAGTGTCTTGGTGTTCCTGAACAGCCGGGCCGCCAGTTACCTCACGGGGCAAGTGGTGTGGGTGGACGGTGGCACGATCGGCGAGACGGATCTCGCCGGATCGGTAGTGCGGCGATGACCTGGAGAGGCGAGTAATGGCCGGCATGAGCGACTTTCGGCGCGTCGCCGACGACGTTCGCAACTGGGGGCGGTGGGGCGACGCGGACGAACTCGGAACGCTGAACTTCATCACCACCGAGAAGATCCAGCAGGCCGCCGGCCTGGTCAAGCACGGCAAGGTCTTTCCGCTCGGGGTGGACTTCGGCTCGTCGGGACCGCAGGGCGCCTTCCACTTCCGGCAGAACCCGCTGCACGTGATGACCGTCGACGGCGGGGACGCCAGCACGTTGCTCGAGTACGGGCCCAAGTGGCTGCAGAACCCGGCGGCCGGTCAGCTGAGCGGGTACTTCGAGAACGGCCCGATGCGCTTCAACGACGACATCATCATCATGCCGCTGCAGGCGGCCACCCAATGGGATGCGCTGTCGCACGTCTACTACGAGGACTATCTCTACAACGGCTTCCCTGCGAGCTCGGTGACCAGCATGGGCGCGTTCCACTGCGGCATCGACAAGGTGGACAGCAAAGGCATCACGTCGCGCGGCGTGCTTCTCGATATCGTCCGCCTGCGGGGTGTCGAGACGTTCTGTGAGCTCGGCGAGCCGATCACCCCGGACGAACTCGACAAAGCCGCCCGCGCGCAGGGAGTCACGATCGGCCGCGGCGACATCGTTCTGGTTCGAACTGGTTGGTGGGCAAGGTTTCTGGAAACAGGCAACGGCGGCGAGCCGGGCGCGGGCCTGGACTGGACGTGCGCGTCCTGGCTTCACGACCATGAAGTGGCGGCGGTGGCCGCAGACAACCTGATGGTCGAGAACCCGGCGTCGGGTATCGACGGTGTCTTCCTGCCCATGCACATGCTTTGCCTTCGCGATATGGGTTTGATGCTGGGGGAGTACTGGGACCTGGGTGCGCTGGCCGCCGACTGCGCCGCCGACGGGGTGTACGAGTTCCAGTTGATCGCCCCGCCCCTGCGGGTGACGGGCGCGGTGGGCTCGCCGGTCAATCCGATAGCAATCAAGTAGGGGGTAGCTGATGATCGCAAGCACAACAACAGGCGGCGCACCCCTGGTCGTCGGGCTCGGCGGAACACTCAGGTCGAACTCGTCGACCGAACGGGCCCTTCGCTTCTGTCTGGAATCCGTTGAGCGTCAAGGTGGCCGGGCGAAACTGTTCTGCGGTGAGGACCTCGACCTACCGATGTACGCGCCACACCAGCTGGAACGCACGCCCAAGGCGCTCGAGTTGGTCGGGGCGTTGCGCGATGCGGACGCCGTCGTCGTCGGCTCGCCCGGGTATCACGGCGCCATCTCCGGGCTGGTCAAGAACGCGCTGGACTACATCGAGGACCTTCGCGAGGATCCGCGGGTCTACCTGGACAACACCCCGTGGGGCTGTATCAGTTGCGCCTATGGATGGCAGGCGGCGGTGGGCACACTGGGGCAACTGCGCTCGGTGGGGCACGCGCTGCGCGCATGGCCGACTCCGCTCGGAGTTGCGATCAACTCGGCCGACGAGATCTGGACAGGCACCGGCGAAATCTCTGACGACGCGGTGCGGAGCCAACTCGAGATGCTCGCCTCGCAATTGCTGACGTTCGCCCGCGCGGCGTGGGAAACGGCGTGATCGAGGCCGACCGCAGGACCGTCCTTGTCGACGGCCTGACGACGGGCTATCTCGAAGCGGGACAAGGTGATCCGGTCGTGCTGTTGCACGGCGGCGAGTTCGGCGTGAGCGCGGAACTCGGGTGGGAGCGCAACATCGCGGCGTTGGCCGCGCACCACCGTGTGCTGGCCCCCGACATGTTGGGGTTCGGCCGAACCGCGAAAGTCGTCGACTTCAACGACGGCCGTGGCATGCGAATCAGGCACATCGCGCGGTTCTGTGAGGTGTTGGGTGTCGAGTCGGCGCATTTCGTCGGTAACTCGATGGGTGCGGTCAACATGTTCGTCGACGCCACGTCGGAGGCGCCACTGTTGCCGATGCGCAGCATGGTGACGGTCTGTGGCGGCGGCGAGATCCAGCGCAACGAACATTCGGCCGCGCTCTACGACTACGACGCCACTATGGCAGGTATGCGCAAGGTCGTCGAGGCGCTGTTCTTCGATCCGGCTTTTCCTGCCGACGGCGAGTACGTGCAACGGCGCTGGGAGTCGAGCATCGGTCCCGGCGCATGGGAAGCGTTGGCCGCCGCCAGGTTTCGCAGGCCGGGACTCGAGCCGCCTGCCCTTCCGTCGAGCCAACGCGCATACGACCGCATCAGCGTGCCAACCCTGGTGGTGGAGGGCGAAGGCGACAAACTGCTGCCACCGGGCTGGGCGGCGGAGATCGCCAAACAGATTCCGGACGCTCGCTCGGCCGTCATCCCGCGGGCAGGCCATTGTCCACAG
>Ga0190272_10000881_pt1 | contig 14646 bp, 13 predicted proteins | sample Popmic504T_FD_133746 | JGI IMG/M metagenome (GOLD analysis project Ga0190272, IMG submission 133746) | Populus adjacent soil microbial communities from riparian zone of Shoshone River, Wyoming, USA - 504 T | ecosystem: Environmental > Terrestrial > Soil > Riparian zone | place: USA: Wyoming... | reverse complement strand
TAATGAGATGCGGAATACCTTCGTAGACAGTGAGTTCTACACGTTTGGGGTCGACGAGCACCATGCGGACTTCGTCTGGTGTGGATCGCAGCAGCACGCTGGTAATCAGCGTGTTCATGCAACTCGATTTGCCAGCACCGGTGGCACCTGCCACCAGCAGATGTGGCATTTTTGCCAGGTTTGCCGAGATGTAGCCGCCCTCGACGTCCTTTCCCAGGCCCACCACCATGGGGTGATGATCATTTCGAGCGGTGGCTGACCGTAGGACGTCTCCCAGGCTCACCACCTCGCGGTCGGTGTTGGGAATCTCGATACCAATGGCGGACTTGCCGGGTATCGGCGAGAGGATGCGCACATCTGCGCTGGCCACGGCGTACGCGATGTTCTTGCTGAGCGCGGTCACCCGCTCAACCTTGACCGCTGGGCCGAGTTCGACCTCATATCTGGTCACGGTCGGGCCTCGGGTGAAGCCGGTCACTTGCGCATCAATGCCGAACTGGTCCAAAACTCCGGTGAGTGCACTGACTACCGCGTCATTGGCCTTGCTGCGCGTCTTGTGGGGAGTTCCCTCGCGAAGGATGGCGGGATCCGGCAGCGTGTAGGTGACTTCGCCGCTCAGCAGAAGTTGTTCGACCCGTTGTGGCAGTGGCCCGGATGGAGGCGGTGCAACCGGCGCTTGTGAACCCAACCCGTGGGCTACATCCATGTGGGGGAACTGGGGTTCCCTTGACGTGTCACTTGACGTGTCAAGTGACACGGCTTGTTCGACTTCGTCGCTGGGTGCAGGCGAAGGCAGGGGTAGCTCTTCGAGCTCGTCCAAAGGTTCGGCAAGCAACGGTGTCTCGTAGGGTTCAACATCAGCGCGGGCGGCCACACCGTCTACGCCCATCGCGTCATCACCCTTGGCTGACAGCAGGGGAATGCGCGCCTTCAGCGAGTGCAACCTTTCGGGGACGGCATGAACCGGGGTGCTCGTCAGCACGAGAATTCCAAAGACTGCAACTAAGACCAACAGCGGCACAGCCACCCATTCGGTAACCGCCGAGACCAGAGGCGCCGAGAACATGAACCCCATCAGTCCCCCGGCGTCTCGCATGGCCGCCGCGCCTTCTGGGGGTTGCGGCGTGCCGGCAAGCGCGTGAACGATTCCGAGCGTCCCGCCCAGCAACGCGACCCACCCAATGACCAACCTGCCATGCGGCGCATGCCCGGCCGGATGGCGCAGGACCCACCAGGCCAAAGCCAACAGCAGCACCGGTACCGCCCAAGCCAGCATGCCGACAGAACCGGCCACCACGGCGTGAGTGATGCTCGCCGCCGACCCTGACAGGCTCCACCATTCGACCGCAGCGACCACAATGGCCAACGCGATCAGCAGCAGCCCGAGTCCGTCACGACGATGCTCGGGATCTATGTCGCGGGCGCCTGACCCGATGCGCCGCGCGAGCCCGCCGAAGACATGGGCGATTGCCAGCCACATCGCCCGGCCGATTCCGCCCACGGCGTGCGCGGCCGAGACGAGCGGGTGGCGTGGGGCTTTGTTCTTGGCGGGCGAGTTTTTGGCAGGCGAGCGCTTCGCGGCAGAACTTTTGGTCGATGAACGAGATCTCCTGGACGATGAAGCGCTAGCTGAGCGCGATCGAGTCTGCGCTCGCGGGGAAGACGAGGCCATGCCGGCAGGGTATTCCGAACCTGCGCGTTGATCGGGGCCGACGCGCGGGCGTACGGGTTGGGAAGTACCTCCGATCGGTCCAGCGACTGGGGGCTAGACCTCCAGCACGACCGGAATGATCATGGGGCGACGGCGATGCTTCTCGTTGACCCATTTGCCGACCACGCGACGGGCCACCTGCTGCAGCTGGTGGGTATCGCCCACACCGTTTCGCCCGACATCCTCAAGCGCCGCGGTGATTGCTGGGATCACGTCGTCGAAGACTGAGTCGTCCTCAGCGAACCCTCGGGCATGAAGTTGTGGACCACCCACCACCTTGCCGGTAGCGGAGTCAATGACGGCAAGCACGGAGATGAAACCCTCGGATCCAAGGATTCGGCGGTCTTTCAGCGAGGTTTCGGTGATGTCGCCCACCGAGGATCCATCGACGTATACATAGCCGCACGGCACCGCCCCGACAACAGAGGCCAGACCCCCCACCAGATCCACAACTACGCCGTCCTCAGCGATGACGATGCGCTCGCGTGGAACGCCCGTGGCGGCGGCGATATCTGCGTTGGCATGGAGGTGACGCATCTCGCCGTGCACGGGCATCGCATTGCGTGGCGCGACGATGTTGTAGATGTACAGCAGCTCACCTGCGGAGGCGTGCCCCGAAACATGCACCATGGCGTTGCCCTTATGGACCACTCGCGCACCCCAACGCGTGAGTCCGTTGATCACGCGATACACCGCGTTCTCATTTCCAGGGATTAACGACGACGCCAAGATGACAGTGTCACCTTCGCCGACAGAGATTGCATGGTCGCGGTTGGCGATCCTGGACAGCGCCGCCATGGGTTCGCCTTGTGAGCCGGTGCAGACCAGCACCACCTCGTTGTCGGGGAGCTCGCTCATTTCACGCACATCGACCATGAGGTCGCCAGGGATCGTGAGGTAACCCAGGTCGCGCGCCACGTTCATGTTGCGCACCATCGACCGACCCACGAACGACACCTTGCGCCCGTGCCGAACCGCGATGTCGAGAATCTGCTGCACTCGATGGATATGCGACGCAAAGGAAGCGACCACAATGCGACGCTCCGCTTGGTCAAAGACCCTGTCGAGGACGGGAACTATGTCACGTTCGGAGGCCACGAAACCAGGGACCTCAGCGTTGGTTGAGTCGACCAAGAACAAGTCGACACCCTCTTCACCGAGGCGGGCAAACGTTCGAACGTCGGTGATGCGGCCATCGAGTGGAAGCTGGTCCATCTTGAAGTCGCCGGTGTGAACAACAAGTTGCTTGGCCGGTGTCCTGATGGCAACAGCCAGCGCGTCAGGGATGGAATGGTTGACCGCCAAAAACTCCAAGGTGAACGGAGCAGCTTGCAGGGTGTCGCCTTCGACGACCTCGTGGGGCTGGGCTTTGATCCGATGCTCGCGCAATTTCGCCGCTAACAGCGCAAGCGTAAGTTTCGACCCGTAGATAGGGATGTCGGCGCGTTCACGGAGGAGATAGGGCACGCCCCCGATGTGATCCTCATGACCGTGGGTGAGGACGAGCCCGACAACGTCGGACAGTCGATCGCGGATGTACTCGAAGTCGGGAAGGATGAGGTCGACACCTGGCTGGTTGTCCTCGGGGAACAACACACCGCAGTCGACGATCAGCAATTTTTTGTCGAACTCGAAGACGGTCATATTGCGACCGATCTCGCCCAGCCCCCCGAGGGCGACCACGCGCAGCCCGTCGCGCGGCAGTGGTGGGGGTGGCCCGAGTTCTGGATGCGGGTGGCTCACGCTGAGAAGCCCTCGACGGCACCCTCACGAAGGTCGCTCTGCAGCGTGGCCCACTCATCGGCCGTCAACTGAACCAGCGGAGTTCGCACCTGCGCCGAAATGATGCCCAGATGCGCCAACGCAGCCTTCGCTGTCATGACTCCCTGGGTACGGAAGACGCCGGTGAACACCGGGAGCAAGGAGCGATGAAACTGTTGCGCTCGGTGCACCTCCCCGGCATCGTAGGCGTCGACCATTTCACGAATTCTTGCCCCCGCCAGGTGGCTGGCGACGCTCACCACGCCCACGCCGCCGATGCTAAGAATGGGAAGCGTCATGACGTCGTCGCCGGAGTACCACGCTAGGTCGGTGCGTCGCATCGCCCATGATGAAGCCTCAAGGTCACCCTTGGCATCTTTGACCGCCACGATTCGCTCGTGTTCGGCGGCCCGCACCATCGTTTCTTCATCGATAGCAACGCCAGTGCGTCCCGGAATGTCGTACAGCATCACCGGGAGGTCGATGGCTTCGGCCACCAAGGTGAAGTGCTGCAGTACCCCTGCCTGAGGTGGCTTGTTGTAGTAGGGCGACACCACCAGAAGTCCGTCGGCCCCCGCCTTTTCTGCTAACCGGCCGCGTTCGATGGCGTGCAGGGTGTCGTTACTGCTCGCGCCCGCCACCACCATGGCCCGGTCGCCGACTGCCTCAACGACGGCTTGCACGACCTGTTGTTGCTCATGGTCGGTGGTGGTTGGCGACTCGCCGGTGGTGCCGTTGACCACCAGCCCATCGCTGCCATGGTCGACGAGATGAGCGGCGAGTCGCTGGCAACCGTCGAGGTCGAGGGAGAGATCATCGCGAAATGGGGTGACCATCGCGGTGAGTACCCGTCCGAACGGGGCCGGACGGGTGTCGCTGGCGGTCATGTGGGCAGGTTACTGCCCCGCACCGACGCTGCTTAGTAGTGACCCACTCGAGGGGCGCTTGGAAAGGACCCCGTCACCAGCCGCTCGGGGGGTCGGTCGGCGACGGGGTCACAACGTGATCGCTGGTGGGGCAGGGCGCGTTACACCTCACCTCGTGGTCCCCGCACCTAGGTACTCACAGGTCAGGGGCTGACCCGTCCGTTCGCATTGAACGAAGCGTAGGTCAATGGCATGAGATCTGCCCAGTAGGCCTCCATCTGCTCCGCCACCATTTCGATCTCTCGTTGTGGGTACGAAGGGAAGGTGGAGTCGTCGCGCTTGGTGCGCAGCGATAGGAAGTTCATGAGTGAGCGAGCGTTCAACGTGACATACATCGACGAGTACGTCGCAACCGGCAAGACGCCCCTAGCCACCTCACGCGCCACACCGGCATCGAGCATCCGCTGATAGGCCGCGTACGCCTGAGTGCATGCGTCACGGGTCGCTTCGTCGACGACGACGTACTGCTCCTTCGTGCCTTCGACAAAGACATAGGCACCCGGTTTGCCTTCTTGCACAAGCTTGCGCTCTTTTGCCGGCACGTAGAAGACCGGACGCAACTCGCGGTAGCGACCCGACTCTTCGTTGTACGAGGCGATGCGGTGCCGCATGAACTCGCGAAACACGAAGATGGGTGCCTGTACGTAGAAAGTCATGGAGTTATGTTCAAAGGGACTGTTCCCCGACCAGGTTGGTTTTCCACCGCGACGCACGTACAACGTTCCGTTGGGCACCGTGACACAGTGCACGTCACCGGTATATGGCTGCACCTGCACCTGGCTTTCACGCGCTTGCCGAGTCCAACCGATTCGCGGTGCCATATTCCGCGGTCGATAGATGGTCACCCGATAGCGGGGCTTGGATCCCATGTGTGCTGGATCGTTGTCGAAAGGGTGATCCGCGACGACTGCGGCACGGCCTGTCTTTACGGCAATCTCTTGGAGTTGGCCCGCCAACTTTTCGCTCGTCGTTGAGTACGTCATCTTTCCGGTCTTGCCCACGCTGCCGTCTGAATGCATCAGCCCGCTGAGCAACTCCTCCAGCTGGTCGGCAGGCACTGAAAGGAGTTCGTCCGGAACTTGCTTGGCACCGTCTTCGGTGTAGCACTTCTTGGCCCAGAGCCGGAAGGTCTCATCGGCGCGCAGGTGGTAGCGATCTCGCCCATCGAACGTCAACTCAAACCCAGCACGCTGCACGTTCTCCCGAAGGAAAAGAATCTCTCGCTGTTTGCGGAGCCGAAAGCTGGGAGTCGATTTCGAGACGTGCCCATCGCCGATGAAAAAACCCAGAACAGCCATCACGCCAGCCCGAATGCTTGGTACTGACTTGATGGGCCACTCGCCGCCTCCCATGACCAGTCGGTGCGAGGCATCAAGCAGATCTCGCGCCGGGACAAACTCGTATTTCTCGTGGTGCGGTTGGCGGCGGCGTTTGGCGAGCAACTGGTGGTCGGGCGTTACCAAAAGGTCGACCTGCGCCATTTGCAGCCGGATCATCGGGCCTGAGTACGGCTTATGAATCACCCGGCTGGCTCGCTGATACTCGATTTTTCCTTCACTCGACAGTGTCATAAACATTTCGGTGCCATCGACCTCTGGCCACTTTCGCCAGCCGTCCATGGTGAGGACCTCGGTGTCGCTGTCGAAGCAACCGTGCCTGTCGCGCATGAGGTAGTTGATGAGGCCTTTAGAGCGCGTTGGGTCATCGTCGATGTGGTCGAGGGTTTGCTCGCCTTGAGTTGACACTCTCGCGGCAAACAGCACATCCGCGTCTTGGGCTGCCGACCGAACGAGTTCAACGGTGACATCGCTGCGAAACTCGATGGTCGGCGACGAGTCAGACACGGGCAACTCCTACTGATTGTTACGCAGATTGGACTCCCACCCTAGCCAAAACGACTGACAGAAAACCCGGCCGCGTCTGGGTGTCCTGGCTTTCCTTCCACCAAGTCCGCGATCACTTCGCCGAACATCGGATGAAACTTAAATCCCTGCCCGGAGTCTCCGCAGCCAACGACGATGTCGCCCACCCGATCGAGGATGAACTGGCTGTCAGGTGAGTCCGTCCAAGTACATACCTCTGATCGAACCAGCGTGGGATCCAGCCCGGGCAGGTCAAGGCGCACCCGATCGAGCGCCTCTCGCTCCCGCTCGCTATCGGGTGATCGGTCCAGGTCGGCTGGATCAAAGTCGCGCAGGGGATCGTCGAGCCCCACCTTGTAACCGATCCCTGGCGTGGGCATCGCGTAGAAACCAAACGAACTGGCGTCCTCTGGGACATCAATGACGCAGGGACGTTGCTGCCAGCCGTCCACTCCCCCGTTAGGTCCGCCGCGGACGTAGGTCACTTGTTCCAGCACGGGCTGCAAAGCCACCTCGATGCCCAGGCCGGCGAGAAGCGGACCCGCCCAAGGACCGGCCGTCACCACGGCAACATCGGCGTCAAACGCACCTGCGTCCGACTCCACGAGCACGCCTCCGTGTGCCGCAGGTGTGATGGACGTGACGCTAACGCCGGTGAGTAGACGTCCGTCAGATTCCTGGAGCACTTGCGCGGATGCGGCCAGCGCCTCGGTGGCTATCACCGCGCCTGCGTCGGGCTGCCAGATGACCGATTGACCCGGCTTCCATCGCAACTCAGGGAAGAGTTCGTGTTGTCTTTGTTCGTCGACGAATTCGCAAGAAACACCCTCGTCCGTCAACGCCTGTGCAACGCTCTCGACGTCACCACCCCGCCACAACAGCCCGCGCTCACGGAGGATGGTGCGGCCCGTGCGCTGTTCCAGGTCTCGCCACAGCACCTTGGTCCACACCGCCAAACGAACGCGGGTGCGGTCGGGGTGCGCCATCCGCCAGATCCGCGTCGCTCCCGGCGATGAAGCCGTGCGATTACCGACCCCGAAACGATCCACAGCCACAACATCGTGGCGGCGCCGAGCCAGTGTTGCCGCCGCCGACAAGCCCATTACTCCTGTGCCAACGACCACCACTCGCATAGGCCGCACTCTAATCGGGGACGGCCGTGTCCACCTGCGAGGATAAGGGTGTGAGCGCTGACTTTGTTCGTGGTGCCGATCTCGGGGATGCGCGAGATGTAGGGCTCATCCAGATTGCCAGTTGGGCCACAACTCCTGGCCTGCCTTCTGACAAAAGCCTCATCCCAGACGTCGATGAAGCTGCTCGGTTGTGGGAACGTGCCATCTTCCTGCCGCCCTCCGATCGGCATCAGGTCTGGGTCGCTACCTCCGATGACGTCGTGGTCGGAGCCGGTGCGATTGCCCCTGCCAGTGACCCCGATCTTCTGCAGGACACGACGAGTGAGCTGGTCTTGTTCGCGGTGCATCCCGACCACCGTCGTCGTGGTCATGGGTCTCGCCTGCTTACCGCGTTGGTGCAAGCGATGTCGCTGTCGGCAAATGAAGCCGTCGCTTGGGTCAGCACTCAGGACGACCAGACTCGGACGTATCTCGAGAACGGTGGTTGGGCGCGTGATGGCGCCCACCGCTCTTTGTCCGCGGTTGACGAGCCTCGCCTCGACCAGCAACTGCGCCAAGTGCGGCTCAGTACCGTCATTAGCTCGGAGCGAGGGAGCTCAGAAGGCATGCAGGCCGGAGACGCAGCCGTTGACTGAGTCGGCCGGCGAGAACTGGGAGGTTGAGCGCCGCAGAGTGCTGCGCGACTCCCTTGGAGTAGGTATCGCCGTAGGTTCCTACGGGCTGAGTTTCGGGGCCTTGGCGGTGGCAAACGGGCTTTCAGTGACGCAAGCCATGGCGCTGTCTGTGTTGACCTTCACTGGGGGTTCTCAATTTGCTTTGGTCAGCATTCTTGGGTCTGGCGGCAGCCACATAGCCGGGGTTGGGGCAGCGTGGATGTTGGCCGCGCGCAACTCGCTCTATGGTTTGCGGTTGGCACCGACGCTTAAAGCCCATGGGCCACGTCGACTACTGGCCGCGCAACTCACTATTGACGAGTCAACAGCCATGTCGTTCGCCCAACCCGACCAGAGGTCAGCCCGACTGGGATTCTGGGCCACCGGTGCCATTGTTTTCATCACTTGGAACGTCGCGACGGTGGTCGGTGCGGTCGGCACTGAGACCCTTGGCGACCCGGCAAAGTACGGACTCGACGCCGCGGTGCCGGCAGCCCTGCTCGCTTTAGTCTGGCCACAGCTTCGTCGCAAAGACGCAGGCATCACCGCGATTCTTGCCGCTGTGGTGGCGTTGGCCTTGACTCCCCTCTTTACCGTTGGCCTTCCTGTCCTCTTGGCAGCTGTCGTCGCGATCGTCATTGGGTGGCCTGAACCTCGCAGCGAAGGTGGCAATCGATCGTGAACAACACCACTCTTTGGATTGTCATCCTGGTGACATCTGCCGGCGCCTTTGCATTCAAGCTCCTCGGACAGTCGCTCCCTCCGCGGCTGCTCGAACGTCCACGAACCGAGCGCCTAGCGTTTCTCATTCCGATTGCGCTGCTCACTGCACTCACTGCGGTGCTCACCTTTGCCGGCGAAGGGCGCACCTTGGTAGTGGACGCGCGAGCGGCGGGTGTGGCGGCTGCAGTCGTGCTGCTCCTCCTTCGCGCGCCCTTCCTGGTCGTGGTCGCGGGTGCAGCCGTGACCGCTGCGCTCCTTCGCGGCGTCCTCGGGTGAAGCGCTCATACGCTTCCGGGGGAGCATGATGGTGGCATGAGTCATTGGCGAAGCGGCTGGAAACTGTGGTCAGACAGCCCCAAAGGACCGGTCGGAAACGACTACCGGCAGATCGACTGGATCCGCCCCTATCGCCCTGGCTACCTGCGAGTCTTCGCGTCGGCGGTCGGGCTTGTCATCTTCTTCGTGCCCTTCCTGATGTCCATTGTCGTGTTCTTGTCGTCGACGGGATCGGTGATCCCACGACTGCTTGTGTCGGTATCACTGGCATTGGTTGCCACTGGACTACTCATTCTTGTCGGACGTCTGTTGGCCGCTGGCATCTACGTGAATGACTTCGGCTTACGGGTGGTCACCATCTCCGCGATGCGCACCTGGACGTGGGAGCAGGTCGTCGACGTGTCAACCGCTGCAGGAAAAGCCCCACTTCTAGGTATTAAGGGGATTTCTGTCCGAGCGAACGTCGTCTATACGACCACCGTGGAACTTGGGCCGCGTCCCACGCCCGTCACCACCGTGAGTCTGGACTTTCTCGGACGCCCGGACGCCTTTGACGCAGCAGCGCTCGCCGTTGAGCGCTGGTGGCGAGATGCCGGAGCGTCGGCAAATACCTAATGCAGCGTTGTCGTATCGTGCAGCCCGATCGCTCGTCTCATGGCTGCACGTCCACGGCGTCGATCGCCAGCATCGTCATAGGCGACCGCGAGGAAGAACCAACGGCGCCAGTTGTCCGCGTCAGCGTCGAGCTCTTCTTGCCGCTGGCGAAAGCGAGCGTCCGCGGCGGCAACCTCAGCTCTACCGCTGGGACGCCTAGGCAAGTCGTCGACCGGGAGCGCACCCTCGCCTTCCAGGATTCGCGCCAGCCGCTGCGTCGCTGCACCAAATTGCATCTCTTTGACGACGACCCATACGCCGACACCGGGCAGAATCAGTAGCCCAACACCCAACAGCACCGCCACAAAGTGACCGCTGCCAATCAGGACGAGGGCTTGAAAACCGATGACCGCCAAGTAGATGGCACAGGCAGCCGCAAGCAACACCGCGACCGTGCGAGCCTTCACAGGTCGAGCAGATCCTCAAGCCCGACGGTTACTCCGGGACGGTGGGCTACCCGACGGACCGCAAGGAGAACACCGGGCATAAATGCCTGCCGGTCGAGGGAATCGTGACGGATGGTGAGCAATTCTCCGGCGTTCCCCATGAGGACTTCTTCGTGCGCGATCAGCCCACGTAGGCGAACGGAGTGGACCGGTACACCGGCAACTGACGCACCACGGGCGCCGTCCAGAGCGCGTGACGTTGCGTCGGGCATGGCCTCGCAGTTGGCGGCCGCCCGCGATGCCCCGATGACTTCCGCGGTGTGGGTCGCCGTGCCCGAAGGGGCATCCAGTTTGTCGGGGTGATGTAGCTCGACGATCTCCACTGACTCAAACAGCGGAGCAGCCTCACGCGCAAACCGCATCAGGAGGACCGCGCCAAGGGCAAAGTTCGGTGCAATGAGCACACCGAGGTCGGTCGCCTCGTCGACGTACGAACGCACCGTCGTCACTCGTGTCTCGTCGAAGCCGCTGGTTCCAACAACGACGTGCAGCCCGGCAGCGAGCGCGTCCCGCACGTTGCCCATGACGGCATCCGGCGTCGTGAAGTCGACCACGGTGTCGGCACCCGCGTGCACAGCCTCGGCGATGCTGCCATCGCTTCCGATGCTGGCCACGAGCGTGAGGTCGGGCGCAGCGTTGAGCGCATCACAGGTTGCGCTACCCATGCGTCCTCGGGCCCCGAGTACCGCCACCTTGCGGGACATCTACGCAACCGCCGCGGAGAAATCGCGAGTGCCATCAAACGGCCCGATCACGGCGAGTGCTGGGGCAACGCCGAGTAGTTCGCTCGCCACCTCGCTGACGTCGTCGAGGGCCACAGCGTCTATCCGCGACAAAATGTCATCGATCTGCATCATCTCGCCATAGACCAACTCGCTCTTGCCGATGCGCGTCATGCGCGAGCCGGTGTCCTCCATACCCAAGACCAACGATCCGCGCAGCTGACCCTTGCCACGCATTAACTCGTCGGTAGTGATCCCGCGCTCACAAACGCGCTGCAACTCAATGCGACAAAGTTCCAGCACGTCGTCGACTTTCTTGGGGAGGCAACCAGCGTAAACCCCAAGCAGCCCGGCATCGGAGTACTGCGAGTTGTAGGAGTACACCGAATATGCCAGACCACGCTTTTCGCGAATCTCCTGGAAGAGTCGACTCGACATCCCACCACCCAGAGCGCTATTGAGCACACTCAACGCGAAACGTCGTCCGTCGGTACGCCGCAGGCCGGGAACGCCAAGGACGAGGTTGACCTGTTCAGTAGTGCGCGGGATAACTGTGACACCACCGGTGAACGAGTTTCTACTGGTTTCGCTGCGAACCGGAGCGGGGACAGATCCCGCCTCGTCATCAACGCCAGCGTCGGCAAATGCCTTCTTGACGAGCTTGACCACAGCCGCATGCTTGAGGTTGCCGGCCGCGGAAACGACGATGTGCTCAGGCCGATACCAACGACGGTAGTAGCGACGAACGGTGTCGCGAGACAGTAAATCGATCGACTCGACGCTGCCGAGGATGGGACGGGCGAGGGGACTTCGCCCAAAGACCGTCTGCGCGAACTCGTCGTGCACGACGTCGCCAGGATCGTCGTCGTGCATGGCGATTTCCTCGAGTATCACCCCTCGCTCGGCTTCGAAGTCGGGCCGAGTGATGGTAGAAGAAGTGACCATGTCGACGACGACATCGACGGCGACCGGCAAATCCGCATCGAGCACGCGCGCGTAGTAGCACGTGAACTCTTTGGCGGTGAAGGCATTGATCTCACCACCGCGACGGTCAATCGCCGACGAGATGTCCAGCGCGCTGCGACGGCCGGTCCCCTTGAAAAGCAAATGCTCGAGATAGTGAGTCGCGCCGGCTTGGCGCGTCGACTCGTCCCGCGAGCCAACACCTACCCAGAGGCCAAAGGCTACCGATCGCACCGAGGGCACTTCTTCGGTGACGATCCTGAGCCCGTTGGGCAGGACGGTGCGCTTAACAATGCTGCCGTCCTGCCCACGGTGCAGGATTCGCGTACTGCTACGAGCGGTCGCCACGTTTAGGCGTCTGCTGTCGCCGGGTCACCGGCCCCGTCATCTTCGAGGACTGGAACTAGTGACAACTTGCCGCGGTCGTCGATGTCCTTGATAGCGACTCGAACCTTCTGTCCGATCGACAAGACATCGTCGACGCTGTCGATGCGTGGTTTGCCCGCCAGCTTCTTGACCTCGGAGATGTGCAGCAGCCCGTCTTTCCCGGGCATCAGCGAGATGAACGCACCGAAGGTGGTCGTCTTGACGACCGTACCGAGGTAACGCTCACCGATCTCCGGCATCGTGGGATTAGCGATGCCGTTAATCATCACGCGTGCCGCTTCGGCCGAAGGTCCGTCAACGGCACCGATGTAGATGGTGCCGTCGTCGTCGATCGTGATGTCGGCTCCGGTGTCGTCTTGAATCGAATTAATCATCTTGCCCTTCGGGCCGATGACTTCACCGATCTTGTCGACAGGAATCTTCACCGTAAGAACGCGCGGTGCGTTTGGCGCCATCTCATCGGGACCATCAATGGCCTCCGCCATCACTTCCAGGATCGTTAAGCGCGCACCTCGGGCCTGAGTCAGCGCGCCAGCAAGCACGGACGCCGGGATGCCATCGAGCTTGGTGTCCAGTTGTAGGGCGGTGATGAAGTCCTTGGTGCCAGCGACCTTGAAGTCCATGTCGCCGAAGGCGTCTTCAGCACCCAGGATGTCGGTGAGCGCCACGTATTCAGTGGTGCCGTCGACCTCATCGCTGACCAGGCCCATGGCAATACCGGCAACTGGGGCCTTTAGCGGGACCCCAGCATGCAACAGCGACATGGTGGAAGCACACACCGAACCCATTGACGTGGATCCGTTGGAGCCGAGTGCCTCAGAAACCTGCCTGATCGCGTATGGGAACTCATCGCGCGATGGCAGCACCGGAAGGAGTGCGCGTTCGGCCAGCGCGCCGTGGCCAATTTCGCGCCGCTTCGGCGAACCAACGCGACCTGTCTCGCCGGTCGAGTAGGGCGGGAAGTTGTAGTTGTGCATGTAGCGCTTGCGGTTATCCGGGTTCAGCGTGTCGAGCTGCTGTTCCATGCGCAGCATGTTGAGCGTGGTGACCCCAAGAATCTGGGTCTCGCCGCGCTCAAACAGTGCTGAACCGTGGGCCAGCGGAATGACGCCGACCTCGGCCGACAGCCCGCGAATATCCGTTGGCGTACGACCATCAATACGGACCTTGTCACGAAGTATGCGCTGACGCACCAACTTCTTCGTGAGAGAGCGGAAAGCTGCGCTGATCTCCTTCTCGCGACCTTCGAACTTGGCAGCGACCTGCTCAACGGTTTCCACCTTGAGTCGGTCGAGCTCAGTTTCGCGTTCTTGCTTGTCGGCAACGGTCAGTGCCCGACCCAGCGAATCGGCAGCTGCTTCGTCAACTGCAGCGAAGACGTCTTCTTCGTAGTCGAGGTAGCGCGGGAACTCACGGGTGACCTGCTTCGCGGCCACCGCAGCAAGCTCGCTCTGCGCGTCACAGAGCGACTTGATGAACGGCTTGGCTGCTTCGAGGCCGGCCGCGACCACTTCTTCAGTGGGAGCGGTGGCGCCACCTGCAACCAAAGCAATGGTGGCATCGGTTGCCTCGGCTTCCACCATCATGATGGCGACGTCGCTGTTGGCTCCTTCGCCGACGACTCGACCTGCCACCACCATGTCGAACACGGCACGCTCAAGCTCTGTGTGGGTGGGGAATCCAACCCACTGTCCATCGATGAGCGCCACGCGGACTCCGCCGATCGGACCGCTGAAAGGCAGGCCAGCCAGTTGCGTGGACATTGATGCGGCGTTGATGGCCACCACGTCGTAGAGGTGCTCGGGGTTGAGCGACATGATGGTCTCGACGATTTGGATTTCGTTGCGCAGACCCTTGGCGAACGACGGGCGCAGGGGTCGGTCGATGAGCCGACACGTCAAGATTGCGTCTTCGCTCGGGCGTCCCTCGCGCCGGAAGAACGAACCGGGGATGCGGCCCACTGAGTACATCCGCTCCTCGACGTCCACGGTGAGTGGGAAGAAGTCGAGTTGTTCTTTTGGTTTCTTCGATGCTGTCGTCGCCGACAGGATCATGGTTTCGTCATCGAGATAGATGACTGCGGATCCGGCGGCCTGCCTGGCCAACCGTCCGGTTTCGAATTTAATAGTGCGGCGACCGAAAGATCCGTTGTCGATAACCGCTTCACTTGCTTGTACGTCCAGACCCTCCACGGGTCCTCCTTTTCGTAACTGTCCGGGGCAAAGATCGCTCACAATCGACAGTCACGATCGGCGCAGAAGCCGGTCTTCGATCGAGGCTCTCGGGAGGCGCAATGCACTCCCGGGACGCCACTACCGAGGACCGACAGGACTTCAGATTCAAATGCCGAATCGGCGACTGCCGCTCGTGCGGCGGCCCCGGAGGGGTTGGGTATTGAGTTTTCGCTTGCCAGCAAGACGCTAGCGGCG
>Ga0190272_10000880_pt1 | contig 14647 bp, 9 predicted proteins | sample Popmic504T_FD_133746 | JGI IMG/M metagenome (GOLD analysis project Ga0190272, IMG submission 133746) | Populus adjacent soil microbial communities from riparian zone of Shoshone River, Wyoming, USA - 504 T | ecosystem: Environmental > Terrestrial > Soil > Riparian zone | place: USA: Wyoming... | reverse complement strand
GGATTGCAGGGGCATCGAGCCCCTACAATCCAGAGCAAACAAAGCCTTCAGACTCCAGATGTATTTTCAGCAAATCCCTGATCACCGTAACTAAAAACGGTCAAGCTTCTTCAGGCATTGACATCTCATAACTCTCAACTCATAACTCATAACTTTTAACCAGGAACTGATCAACTAAATCCTGTGCCTCACGGCATGCATCTTCCAGCACATGATTGATGATCACATGATCGAATTTTGAGGCATACAGGAATTCTGCCGCTGCCTTATCAACTCTTTTTTTCAGGCTTTCATCGGTTTCCGATCCCCGCCTGAGCAGCCTTTGCTGAAGTGTTTCAAGGTCGGGAGGCATGACGAAAACCGCCAGCAGGCGCTCTTCAAAGAACTTTTTTATTTTCAGTCCGCCTTCCACATCCACATCAAAAACAGGCACCTGGTGATAGTTGTTAATGCGTTTTATTTCGGATTTCAGCGTACCGTAAAAGCGGTCTTCGTAAACTTCCTCCCACTCCAGGAATTCGTCATGCCTGATCTTCTGCTTGAATTCCTCAACTGTCAGGAAATAATAGTCCTTTCCATGTTCTTCTTTGTCCCTTCTTGCCCTTGTGGTTGCCGACACAGAAAAGCAAAGTCGCGGGTTCTGCCTGAGCAGGTGATGGACAATGCTGGTTTTGCCGCTTCCGGAGGCACCACAGAATAAAATGAGCTTCAAAATCTTAAAAATTAGGTTATGCAACGGGTCCGCAAATTACGTCAAAAAGAAGCACAATGGAAAAACCGGGACGCCTATACGCTAAAAATCACTACCTTTGCGGCCCTTATGCAAAATATCCGTAACTTCTGTATCATTGCCCATATCGACCATGGCAAAAGTACCCTTGCCGACCGGTTGCTTGAATATACCAATACCGTCAGCAAGCGCGATGCCCAGGCCCAGGTTCTTGACGACATGGAGCTTGAACGCGAACGCGGCATTACCATTAAGAGCCATGCCATCCAGATGGATTATGAGCAGGACGGTAAGAAATATGTGCTGAACCTGATCGATACACCCGGACACGTTGATTTTTCATATGAAGTGTCAAGGTCCATAGCAGCTTGCGAAGGAGCATTGCTGATCGTTGATGCAGCACAGGGAATCCAGGCCCAGACCATCTCCAACCTGTACCTGGCCATGGAAAATGACCTGGAAATTATTCCCATCCTCAATAAAATAGACCTTGAGAGCGCCAACCCGGAGCTGGTTAAGGATCAGATTGTTGACCTCTTAGGCTGCAAGCGCGAAGAGATCCTCGCTGCAAGCGGAAAAACAGGGCAGGGAGTTATGGAGATCCTGGTGGCTATTGTTGAACGCGTCCCACATCCTAAAGGAAACGAAAATGCACCGCTGAAGGCGCTGATCTTTGATTCGGTTTACAATTCATTCAGGGGTATCATCGCATACTACAAAATAGTTGACGGGCAGATCAGACAAAATGACAAGGTGAAATTTTTCGCCACTAAAAAAGAATACATAGCCGATGAGATCGGTATATTAAAGCTTGATAAGGTGTCCCGGCCTGTGGTAAAAGCAGGTGATGTGGGCTATATCATATCCGGAATAAAAGAAGCAAGAGAGGTGAAGGTGGGCGATACGATTACAACTGTTGAGAACCCTTGTGAAGTGGCTATCAGCGGGTTTGAAGATGTGAAGCCCATGGTGTTCGCCGGAATTTACCCGGTTGATACCGATGAATATGAAGAGCTCCGTTATTCGATGGAGAAGCTTCAGCTTAACGATGCTTCCCTGGTTTTTGAACCTGAATCATCTGCCGCGCTCGGTTTCGGTTTCCGTTGCGGGTTCCTTGGGATGCTCCACATGGAGATCATTCAGGAAAGGCTGGAAAGAGAATTTAACATGACGGTGATCACCACTGTGCCTAACGTTTCCTATACTGCATTCCTTTCAAACGGTGAAACATTTACGGTGAACAATCCTTCCGATATGCCCGACCCAAGCAAGCTTGACCGGATAGAAGAACCGTATATCACAGCTTCCATTATAACGAAAGCAGAATACACTGGTGCGATCATGAACCTTTGCATCGGGAAACGTGGACAGATCACCAACCAGAGCTACCTGACCACCGACCGGGTGGAGCTTAAGTTCGATATGCCGCTTGCTGAAATTGTATTTGATTTTTATGATAAGCTCAAAACCATTTCAAAAGGATATGCTTCCTTCGATTATCACCCGATCGGGTACCGTGCTTCAGACCTGGTCAAGCTTGACATCCGGCTGAACGGCGAGCCTGTTGATGCGTTATCTGCATTGATCCACCGTGAACATTCATACACTTTCGGAAAAAAAATATGTGAAAAGCTGAAAGAGCTGATCACACGCCAGCAGTTTGAGATCATTATCCAGGCCAGCATCGGTGCCAAGATCATTGCCAGGGAAACAGTGAAAGCGCTTCGCAAGGACGTAACTGCAAAATGTTATGGAGGCGACATCTCACGAAAAAGGAAGCTGCTGGAAAAACAAAAAGCCGGCAAGAAACGGATGCGCCAGGTGGGCAATGTTGAAATTCCCCAGCAGGCGTTTATGGCTGTGCTTAAGCTCGACTGAGACGGGTTATAACATTAATTTTTTTACTGATATGATTACTCCTGAGTACCTGAAGCCCGGCGATAAGATCGGGATTGTGGCCCCGGCAAGAAAAGTATCGCCTGCAGAAATGGAGCCAGGCATCCGGTTCCTTACTGAAAAAGGCTTTGAAGTGGTGACAGGCAAAAACCTGTATGGCAGCAACAACCAGTTTTCGGCAACCGATCATGAAAGGGCTGCCGATTTCCAGTCTATGATCGACGACAGGAGCATCAGGGCGATTATGGCTGCACGAGGCGGTTATGGCGCCATGCGGATCATAGACCAGCTTGAGCTGGACCCGCTGATGGAAGACCCGAAGTGGCTCTGTGGCTTTAGCGACATTACGGTAATGCACAATCATTATCATAACTATCTCGGACTTGAAACGATCCATTCGTGCATGCTTTACAATTTGCAGCCGGAACATTTTGATGAGTCATCTGCTGAAACGCTATATGATGCACTTACAGGAAAAAAGCTCAGCTATGAATTCGCAGTACCAGAGACTTTTTCAGCGCTGAACAGGCACGGCGGCAGTGAAGGACACCTGGTGGGAGGCAACCTGTCGCTGCTCTATTCATTGCTGGGAACTGCATCGGATATTGATACCCGCGGTAAGATCCTTTTTATTGAGGACCTTGACGAATACCTCTACCATATTGACCGCATGATGTTTTCGCTAAAACGAATGGGAAAGCTCGATCACCTGGTGGGCCTGATTGTAGGAGGAATGAGCGGCATGAAAGACAATGCTGTGCCTTTCGGTAAAACAGCCGAAGAGATCGTGCGTGAGCTGGTCCAGGACTATGAATTCCCGGTGGCATTTGGATTTCCCGCAGGTCACGTAAAGCAAAACCATGCGCTGATCATGGGCAGGGAAGTTGATTTTAATGTCGATGAAAAATCCATTACTCTGACCTTCATGGATGCAGATGAATAATAACAGATGGCAAAGCATATTGACCTTGGCAGGCAGGGTGAATCGCTTGCATTAAAGTACCTGCAGGAAAACGGATTCACCATTCTTGAACAGAACTGGCGGCACCTGAAGGCAGAGGTCGACCTGATCACCGTTTCGGATGGCATGCTTGTTTTGGTTGAAGTGAAAACAAGAACGAATGATTATTTCGGAATGCCCGAAGAATCCATCAACAGGAACAAGCAACGGATGATGTGTGATGCTGCCAATGCATACATAGAATTAAAAGAATTGAAATATGAGGTCCGGTTTGATGTGATTTCAATCATATCAGACGGGAAAGAGGTCAGGCTGAATCACATCAAAGATGCATTCTATCCTTTTTCAAGCGAACTGGACGGATAAATTATTACCTTTAATATCATAATAAAAAACAACAACAACACCATGGCTTACAAAGGCAAGGGAAAAGGACGGTCATCTTCAGGAAGAAGACCGTCAGGCGGAGATGGAGAGAAAAGAACCTGGAACCAGCGTACATCACACGATGATATCGCCGAAGAAAAACCCCGCATTCGCAGCAGGGATGACGATGCCGGTGACTCTAAGCCGGCAAAACGGTCAGGGGAAAGCAGCACTTCAAAAGAAAGAAAACCTTATGAAGGACGGGCTGACAAAAAGTCGTTTGCACCGCGTGAGCCACGGACAGAAGGTGAATCGGCCGGGCGTAGGCCATATACGCGAAGGGAAGATTCCGGAGATGCAAAACCCGAACGTCGTCCCTATACGAAACGTGGGAGCGATGATGGTGACAGGAGTGAAAAAAGATCTTACCCTGCACGTGGGGATAGAGAAACAAATGAACGCAGGCCATATGTGAAAAGGGAAGAAGCAGGTGGCGAAAAGTCCGTGAGAAAACCTTATGCATCGCGCAATGAGGGTGAAACAAGGGAGCGCAAGCCTTACACCAGGCGTGATGATGGTGAAAGAAAGCCGTACACACGGCGCGAAGATTCCGGTGAACAGCGTGAAAGAAAGCCATATACACGCCGTGATGATGGCGACACCGGAGAAAGAAAACCTTATGCAAGGCGTGAGGATCCGACAGGCACCAGGGAAAGAAAACCTTATGCCCGACGTGAAGAAGGGGAAACCCGTGAAAGGAAGCCTTATGCAAAACGCGATGATGAAAGGGGAGAGAGTCAGGCTCCTGAGCGCAGGGAAAGGAAGCCTTTCGACCGTAAAAAATATGAGGGCCCCGGAGAAGGCAAGAGAAGCTATGTCAGGAAAGAAGGCGGATATGAAAGAAAGCCTTTGCGGAAAAGCAGTTACGACAGCAGGAAAAGCACAGCCAATCCTTCCACAAAAGAAATCGTCTATCCCGATGGAACCGTTAAAGAGGAAAAGCTTACCAGGCTTAATAAATACCTTGCCAACAGCGGGATCTGCTCAAGAAGAGAAGCTGATGAGCTGATCAAGGCAGGTCTTGTTTCTGTGAATGGCGAAATCGTAACTGAAATGGGAGTAAAGATTGCAAGGACCGATGTTGTAAAATATAACAATACTGCTATACGTAAGGAACGGAAAGTATATGTGCTCCTGAACAAGCCGAAGGATTACATTACCACAACCGACGATCCGGGTGAGCGCAAAACCGTGATGAGCCTCGTTGAAAATGCAGGCAGGGAAAGGATATATCCGGTAGGAAGGCTTGACCGCAATACGACAGGCCTGCTGCTGATCACCAATGACGGCGAGCTTACAAAAAAGCTGACCCACCCCAGCTCAAATGTGAAAAAGATCTACCATGTGGAGCTGGATAAAAACCTCACCACGGCAGACCTCAAAAAAATTGCAGCAGGCATTGAGCTTGAAGACGGATTTATAAAAGTAGATGAGATCAATTATGACGGTGACGGGCTGGATAAAAGCCAGGTGGGCATAGCAATCCATTCGGGGAAGAACCGCATTGTAAGAAGAATATTTGAAAGTCTTGGATATGAAGTTACCAAGCTCGACCGTGTAATATTTGCAGGACTTACCAAAAAAGACCTGCCACGCGGAAGGTGGAGGAACCTCAGCGAGCTTGAAGTGAACATGCTTAAGATGATTGCGGGTACGAGGTCTTAAATTAACCGGGGGCAGGATTTGCAAAAAACCTGCCCATACGAAACCGCTTTCCATTTGACTTTGCATATGTTGTCATAACGGTTGCTATATACGTGTTATAAATTTCCTGAATTTCCATTTGTCACAGGCCGGAGATTTTGCGAAGCCTTTTTTGTGAACGGGAGGGGTTCTCCATTCGCCAATTCATAATCTTTGCACTTTAAGGAATAAAACTATAAATTCGGGTGTCCAAAAGATTCAAACCCACAGGTCACATCGGGGTAAATGTGTTCCTGCTAAAATAATCAAAATGAAACATTTTCTTTTTGTTATCATCATGCTGTCTGTACATTTGGCAGAAGCCCAGAAGCGCGCCAACGTATGGTATTTCGGAACCAATGCCGGATTGGATTTTAATGCCGGCGCACCCGTTGTGCTTACCAACGGTCAGATAAACACCTACGAAGGTGTTGCGTCCATTTGCGATGATGCCGGCGCGCTCCAGTTCTATACCGATGGTGCAAACATCTGGGATCGCACACATACCCTGATGCCGAACGGGACAGGAATGATGGGGGGATCTTCATCCTCGCAGGCAGCGCTGATCGTGCCCTGGCCTGGAAACGATTCGCTTTACTATGTATTTGCAACAACTGACGGTGGAGGCGGCTTCTGGTATTCTGTTGTTAACATGAACCTTAATGGCGGCAACGGGGATGTTGATCCTTCCGCCAAAAACATCATGCTGCTTTCTTCAGTTACAGAAAAACTAACCGGCGCTGTCGCCCAGAACGGTGTGGATATCTGGGTTGTTGTGCACCAGTGGATGACTAACGGATTTTATGCCTACAGGGTAACGCCCACAGGAATTGACACACCGGTGGTAACCTCCATTGGACTTGTGCATGACCCCGTGCCTAACCAGATCGGCTGCATGAAGATTTCACACGACGCAAAAAAAATTGCGGTTGCAGTTACATATATGTCTTCTGCCGAACTATTGGACTTTGACAATGCAACGGGCATCATCAGCAACCCGGTTACTTTTACAGGACTTGAAGATCCGTATGGAGTTGAATTCTCACCGGACAATTCAAAGCTGTACTTCGCAAGCCGTGCGCCGTATGTCACCAAGGCATTATACCAGTATGATCTGAATGCAGGCAGCGACTCGGCCATCATTGCTTCAAAAACCTACGTTTACCAATCGGCAGCCAATGCCAATAACGGGACGCTGCAGCTTGCGCCCGATGGAAAAATTTACCTGACAAGCGATGGAAGCAATTTCCTGGAAGTGATCAACAACCCGAATAACCCGGCGGTTACATGCGGGCACGTGCTGAATGGCTTTGACCTGAGTCCGCAGTCGTCGCAGCAGGGCCTTCCAAACTTCATTACCACCTGGTTTTCTGCCGTGCAGGTTGAAAACACCTGCCTTGGAGACTCCACACAGTTTATTATGTCTGCAACAGGAGGATTGCTCGGGGCGCAATGGAATTTCGATGATCCCGCTTCAGGAGCGGCCAATGCAGCATATATTTACAACCCTGCTCACCTGTTCACCGCGGCAGGAAATTACCAGGTGCAGCTCATCAGCTTTTTCAGTAACGGCGCAATAGATACATCCTACATTGACGTGACCATTTCTGCACCGCCACAGTTTATCCTGGGTCCTGACAGCTCGTTTTGCAATGGTGATACTTTTATGCTCAGCGCACCAGGAGGATTCACCTCGTACCTCTGGCAGAACGGATCATCAGATTCGTCCTATGCTGCAAGCGCTGCAGGCATATTCTGGGTTACGGTTTCACAGAACAGCTGTAAAGCTACCGACAGCATTTCGCTTGCAACTATTTCCTGCAGCGCCCCTTCAATCGGATTTTATGCTTCGGATTCGCTTTTCTGTGAAAAGAAATGTATCGATTTTTTTGACATCAGCACCAACAGCCCCACTTCATGGCAGTGGCTGTTTCCCGGCTCCGACAGCCTTACGAGCAATGAGCAGAATCCCACAGGCATTTGTTATAACAGCTACGGAACCTTCGACGTAACACTCATTGCCTGCAATGTTGCAGGCTGTGATACACTTGTTGCTACCGGATTAATTGTGGAATACCTTCCACCGGCACCTGTATTGACCTTGTCAAATGACACACTGTATTCTACTTCAGGTTTCAGCTACCAGTGGTATAATACCGTTTCAGGAATTATCACGGGAGCTACCGGCAATTATTACGTAACAACCTTTGGCCAGTCATATTACGTGATCATCACAGACAGTCTCGGATGTCCCGGTGCATCTGCAATCTTTGCCGTGACAGACATTGAACATCTTCATGAGACCGACCCTGTACTTATATTTCCCAACCCTAACAGCGGAACGTTTACGGTAAGCGTTAATGAGGTTAATAGTACATTTCATCTGTTCATCTATAATTCAATGGGACAGCTGGTATATAAAAACTTCTCCATTGCATCCGGAATAACTGTGGATATCGGAAAAGTACGTGCGGGAATGTATTTTATAGAAACACATTCCGGGGGCAAGATAGAAAGGCAGCGTTTTATTGTGCAGGAATAATTTGCATCAATATATCTTTAATTTCAATGGACCCGATTGGTGAGTCGGATTATTCCTTAAGAAACTTTCCGTGAAAGATGCTGCTTTCAGTGCTTATCCGGACAAAATAAAAACCCTTTGAAAAAGTCGTAATGTCTATTATTTGTCCACTCTTTGTCAGAGAACTTTTATAGCAAACCTTTCCAAGTGAATTGATAATTTCAATTTCACAATTTCCCTTTATTGCTGAAGAATAAACACTGATGGCTTCCCGTGCAGGATTAGGTAAAACAATCATTCTATTAAAGGCATCCTGACCATCATAAATTGCAGTTACCGTAACAAAAACAGAATCGCTGATAGCAGTACACGATGCAGCATTGGTTACCATAACCTGGTACCACCCGGTTTGATTTGGGGTAAATGAAGGCGAAGCTGTCAATGTATCGGCAGTGCCATTTAAATACCATTGATATGGTCCGGTGCCGGATGAAGAAAGCAGATTCCCGTTTACGCTGATCACAGGCTCAGCAGGCATTGCCTCCACTTGTATTGAAATGGCTGATGAATAGGAACACATTTCATTGGACGCAGTAAGCATGAGCTGGTGAGTTCCGGAAGGAATATTCTGAAGCAGCACGGAACCGGCGGCAGATAAAAAAATGTTGTCAAGATACCATTCCGTATTCATTGCGAAGAGCAGTATGGCTACAGCGTCCGCCGTATCATTTTCGCAGAAGGTGGTTTTTGATATTGATGCAGATGACATTTGCGAGCATTCGAATACGGTATTCGTCACCTGGTTGGTGATCACAGGCTGGTTGAAATCGAAAACTATGCCTGCCTGGTTTTGCAGCAAGGTGCCCTGGACATTACCAGACTGCTGGCTGAGCCTGAATTTTATCATTCCATGGCTGCCTTCCTCATCGGTATTGCTATCGGGTAACAGGATATTGTCAAAAAAGAACACCAGTTCGTTTCCGGCATTCAGCTCATAAATATAATCATGTGATGAGGCCAGCACCTGCACACTTGCAATATTGACCCCTGCTGGCAGCACATCGTGAATGGCAACCGTAAAAGCAGTGTCGTTCCCTGTATTCTGAAACCGGACAGTGTACGCAAGATCAGTTAAATCGGACACATAACCCTGAGGTCCATATCCGGCAGGTGATACTGTAATATCGTTAGGATCAAAAGAACCGGTAACCAGCTGGCCTATGCTATCTGAATTATTCTGCAGGATTACTTCATTCAAAGCGGGAGTAGCAGTTGCAACAGCAGAAAGCAAGGTCCCGATCAATGCCGAAACCGGCACTGTCGTAGTGATGAGATAGCTTTTTTCTTCAAAAGGAGCCATGCCGTCTACATTCCAGCTAAGCTGCCCCAGGGAGCCGTTGGTTTGCGGCGGATTTATAACTCCCGGCACCAGCATTGAATCGTAAGTGAATGTTAATACGGAAGCAGGGATTGGAAATGGAGAAATGTTCTTATATTCTATTTTATATTTATGGATAAATCCCGGTCGCGGTTGTGTAACAGAGGCAAGGCCAACCTGCACATCCGGTTGCCCGGTTATGCTGTCTGCAATATCAGCGATGACCACCTGTCCCTGCGAAATATTTATTACAAATGTTCCGGGATTCGGGCACAGCTGAATTGCCGGGAATGGAGTGTTTTGCTGTAATGTATAACTCCCGGGAGTTACAGGAATGAAATAATTTCCTGAGCTGTTAGTGACGCCATAGAACGGACCCGGGTTCAGGGTAATTACTGCATTTTTTAGCGGAATATCTGTGCCGTTATAAACACAGTCGCCATTGAAGTCGGCATATAGCATTCCCGTAACAAGTGAGCAGGTGGTATCTGTTGTTATGGTAAACGGGGTAGAGCTGACAAGCGTTGAATCCATTTGCACGGCTCTCTGGTAAATTTTATAAATATAATTACCGGGGGCAAGTACTGAGGAGGTAAAAATACTGTCACTGCTTTGCATGTAATCCACTGCCGCCCCGGAAGAATCGTAAACGATGCCGCTATAACCATACATTGAAACCATGTAGCCTGCAGGCGGGTGTGCCTGTATGTCGGCATACACCTTAAAGGTTAGGCTGTCTATTGAAGGGGAAGGATGCGAGTTCAGGATGATGGTTCCATCGGGGGCTCCATTGCAGGATGGAATTGTTGTATATGAAGGGTTCAGCAAAGGCATTTCCGTAAGCGTGAAGTCAATATAAGCGGAGCAGCCAAAAGAGGTGGTTACGGTGAGATGATAATTGCCCGCACCCAAGTTGCCAACAGACCTTGACAAGGGGTTGTTGCATTGCACGCATGGCACCGTTTCGTTGTAAACATTTACCGAGGCTGAATCATACAGGTCAAATGTATACGTTGCATCCGGCATATACATGCCGAATGAATAGACGAAAAAGCTGATCACCCCGTCAGCCATGCCGGCAGACGGGAGGCCAATAAATCCGACATTCAGGTCAGGTATCGGAAAATTGGATAGCAAAACCTGGGAAGAAGCGGAAGCAGCAGTGTTATCTGTGACAGTAACCGTATACGAGCCTGTTGAAAGCCCGGATAACAATTCTGTTGTAGCACCATTGTCCCACAGGTAGGTATATGGAGGCGATCCGCCAATAATATCCACACCAGCTATTCCCACACCCATCCCGCACATGTCGCTGGTATGTGAAAAAGCAAATACCGAAATTGGCAGCGATGACTGGCCCATGGCATGGAGCGCCATAACCAGCATAAAAGCAATTGCAAGGAGCGTCTTTTTCATGTGCATGAAGAATTGAAAGGGGTTAATTAATGATTGCCTGATTCTCAAATATAGCGGATCCATCTGACTATATCAAGAGGCCGCCGATAATTTCTTCAGGTATATTTAGCAGTCGGCATATATAAAAAACGCTTCTATCTCGTTACTGCTTTCGACCTTGCAATATACTCATCAGCCGTCTTGTCATCGCCCAGCATGTGGTAGGTTACGCCGATATTATAAAGCACCTTTGAATTATTGGGATTAATCTCGATCACCTTCTTATAGCTTTCGATGGCTTTTGCATAATCTTTCATAGCTGCATAGCTGTTGCCGATGTTGTTGTATGCATCTGCATAATCCTTGTTTAAAGCCACAGCCTTGTTGTACCATTCAATTGCTTTTAAATAATCGCCTGCCTTTGCATAAGTGTTCCCCATGTTGTAATAGGGCTTGTCGGTTTTCGGGTTCAGTTTGATTGCATCTTCAAGCGTTTTAATGGCTTCATTGAGCATACCGGCATCGGTGTAAGTGAGCCCCAGGTTATTATAAGCTTCTTCAAGCTTTGGGTCAAGGGCAATAGACTGCCTGAAATCAGCAATGGCCTTTTCATACTGCTTCACCTCGCTGTAGGCAAGTCCGGATGAATTAAAAAACTCGGGATCCTTCCAGGCTTTTTGCTGCTTAGCCATTTCGAAAGCCCGCACGGCGTTCGGACCGTCTGCCTTTTCCTTGTAAGCCATGCCAAGGTGATACCATGCGTCAGCGTATGAAGGCAGGATGGCTACTCCCTTTTCAAGCTCTGCAATCCCCCTGGTGAGATACTGCTCCTTCTTAACCGGGTCTTCTTCATCAAGCCCTCTTTCGATAACCAAAGCGCTGCCGTAAGCATAACGTATACGGGCACTGTTAGGGGAGGTCTGCACATCTTTTTCAAGCAGCGTGAGGTTGTCTTTCCACTCGGTGTTCCTTGAGACGGTCTTAACACTGAATAAAACAAGGATAACTGCCATCACGCCCATTACTTTTTTATGCTGTGAAAAAAAACTGCCGGAATCGGCAGTCCTGTTTGTTGCCGTGTCAGCCTTCAGGAGCTTCAGAAGGGCAATTACTGCAGCTATCGCAAAACCGAGAGATGGCATATACATGAACCGCTCCCCCATCACGGCTTCTATCATGATAACCACATTCGAAACCAGTGACATGGTGATGAGGAAAAATATTATGCCGAAGCTTACCGGGTCTTTTGATGGGAGCTTCTTTATAGCATAGAAGATCAATGCTCCATATACAGCAAGTGACAGAAGCGGCCGTATGTCTGCAAAGGAAACATTCGGTATCTGGTTGTATGAATAATCGAACACAAGCGGGTGGGGAAAAAACAAAAGAAGCATGTACCTGCCCATGACCATGATGGCGCCAGCCAGACGCGAAGCAAAGTCTGGCGCCTCCACGAGCGAATTATTGATCGCCAGGATCTCTACATCATAGTTCAGCCCCTTAAGCACCATGTAACGTAAACCCATATATGCTACCACCACTCCGGCAAAAACAGCACAGGTGGAAATAATTTTCTTCATTTCAGATGAAGTGAAAAAATAAAGCACAAGCGGGAAAACAGCGATCACCGTGAGCGCATTCTCTTTCGACAGGAGAGCAAGGAAATAGCTCACCGCACAACCTGCCACGTTCAAAGCTGAAGGGCGGCGCACCTGCCTGAGCATAAAGTAAAACGAACTGATTACAAAGAAAAAGCAGAGCAGCTCATCACGGCTCTTGATATTGGCAACCACTTCCGTATGCACCGGGTGTGCAATAAACAACAGGGTGATCACAAAAGGAACGACATAGCTGCGGCCCGCAAAAAACATGGATAATGTCTGAAACAGCAGCCAGGCAGTAAGTCCGTACAGCAGCACATTTACCAGGTGGCCCAGGAAAGGTTTGTCAGGGGCAAGCTCGTACTCAACGGCGAACATGATTACCGACAATGGCCTGTAAACGCCTTCTTTGCGCTCCCAGAAACCTTTACGGTATGCGCTGGTGAAAATTTCAGGGATCGATTCGATACCTTTTACCGTAAGCTTGTTGTTTTTAATGACAGTTCCGTCATCAACTGCATAATCATGACCGAGTGTGTTCATGTAAAGCAGCAGCGCCACTGCGGCGCAGATAAGGCCCAGGATTATGCGGAGCTTCCGGAGATCCGAAGCATCCGGCAGCCTGGAATGCACAGGTGCAGATGAGGCGCGGGATGTTTTACCTGGTTTTGAAACTTTCATTTTGCCGTGAATTTATCACCGGGCAAAGATAAAATTTCCGGCGTGAGTTCACCCTTTTTCAAAAATACGTATACGATGAAAAACAGGCGTTAACAGCCTAAACCAGATGGAGCCGGAAGAAATGCGCAAGCATTTTCTTTGAGGCGAACAGCGGGACCGGAGCCGGATTGAAACACTTCAGCCGGTTTTCAAAAAAAAATACCGGTACGTTCCACTGTGTACCGTACGAATAATGTCAATCGGCTTTTTTATTGTTCGCAGAATCATCAGCGCCGCTTTTGGTGGCGTCCTTGAATTCTTTAATGCCCTTGCCCAAACCTTTGGCAAGTTCGGGAATGCGTTTCGCACCAAAAAACAACAGGAGCACTGCAATGATGAGGAAAATTTCCGTGCCGCCGATACCCCCGAGAAACCCTAAAATGAATAAGTTTGACATGACTGATAATTTTGGTGTAAAAATACAACAATTAGTGCGAATTCCTATTTTCTGGCCAGCCAGGCTGACGGATCCAGCTTGTTGAAGCCTTTCCAGATCTCAAGGTGTATTTCGGTTTTAGAATCTTCCTTGCTTGTGTGGATAGAGCCGATGCGCTGCTTGGTCGTTACTTTGTCGCCCTGTTTCACAAATACGTCATCCAGGTTTGAATAAACGCTTAAGTATTCGCCATGCCTGATAATAACGACCTTGCTTCCTGAGATGGACGTAACGTGCGTAACTTCTCCCTGGAAAATAGCCCTTGCATTGCTTCCCTTGTTTGTGCTGATGTCGATTCCATTACTCTTCACCGTGATGCCTCTGAGCACCGGGTGTGGATGATCGCCGAAAATGCCGGTGATCGTCCCTTGCTCCACCGGCCAGGGCAACGAGCCTTTGTTGCTTGAAAAGCTTGCCGAGAGCTTCTGTGCTTCAGGAGTAAGGGTGAAGACGTTTTTATTTGTTACGTTTTTATTTCCTGCGGCCGTCGCTTTTTTCTTGGCGGCCTCAAGCTCTTTCCTGATGAGGTTCTCAAGCGCTTTGTCAAGCTTTTCCTTAGCGGCTTCTTTTTCTGCAAGCTGCTTCTTCAGCTTTTTTTCGTTTTGCTGAAGCTTGGTGAGCATCACTTCCTGCTGGCCTTTTTCCTTATCAAGTGTTTTCTTCTGGTTTTCCTGTGTGGATTTCAGCTTGGTCTTGTCCTTCTTCTGAAATTCAAGCTCAGCCTTTTTACCCGACAGCTTCTGCTGCGTTTCCAGGATCATTTCTGCCTGGTACTTTCGCTGCTCGCTGTATTGCTGAAGGTACTTAAGTCTTTTGTATGCCTGGTTAAAATTACTGGAAGCAAAAACGAACATGAGTCGCTGGTATTCATTCTGATTTTTGTAGGCATATACGATCATG